>Ga0209673_1000037_pt1 | contig 313804 bp, 279 predicted proteins | sample AraplaCol_mMS_r2_2_FD_184274 | JGI IMG/M metagenome (GOLD analysis project Ga0209673, IMG submission 184274) | Arabidopsis root microbial communities from North Carolina, USA - plate scrape MF_Col_mMS_r2 (SPAdes) (version 3) | ecosystem: Host-associated > Plants > Roots > Endosphere | place... | reverse complement strand
CCGGTACGCCGTCGGCGGGAATGACCTCGAAGCTCAGGCCATCGCGCTGGGCGCGGCTTGCCGTCTGGCGAAGGTTCGCCCACTTGCCGCCCTTCATCTCGAAGGCGCCGAGATCGGCAACGGCGAGCTCGCCGAGCTTGAAGGCGCGCAGACCCGCATCGGCGCAGTGCGACAGCAACCCGGGAGAAATCTGGTAGAACACCGCGCGGCAGCCGGCGGCACGCGCCGCCTCCACAAAGCTCCAGACGAGTTCCGGGATCGCATGGCGCTCGCCGACAGGATCGAACAGCGCGATCCAGGAACGGCCCTGGCGGCCGTACATGATGAAGGCGTCGCCCTTCTCGGAGAACATGATGCTCTTGTCGGCCATGCGGACGAGATTGGCGTCGGCGTAATCCTGCGCCTTGACGATATCGACGGCGCGCTGCAGCGCCTCTTCTGTCGCCGGTTCCGGCCGGAAGGTCGCCGGACGCAGCAGGCTGAAGATCGCGATCGCCGAGGAGATGATGGTGATGCCGAGCACGGCGCGCAGGCCGCGCGGCGCTTCGGCGGCAAATTCGAACTGCCACCAGAGCTCGTTGCTGTACTCGACGTCGCGATAGACGAACAGCAGGATGACGACCGCGCCGACACAGATGACGGCAATCGCCATCAGCCAGGCCGCCGTCAGCGTCTGGTTCAGAAGCGAGGCATGGCGAGTGAAGAGCCGGCGGCTGACGAACAGGCTGAAGATCAGGATCGCCAGGAAGATCGCCTCGACAAGCGCGATCGCCTTCAGGAGCGACAGCGCCAGCGCCAGCACGGCCGAGACCACCGAGACCAGCCAGGCGCCGTCGAGACGCTGGCCAAGACCGCGGGCGGCGACAACGAGCGCCAGGCCGAACAGGCTCGACAGGAAATGCGCGCCTTCGACGATCGGCAGCGGCAGGTAATTGGCCAGGAATTCAAGGTTCTCGTCTGGCGTCGGCGTGACGCTCGAGAAGATCAGCATGACGCCGAGGATCAGCGCAAAGGCCGACAACAGCTGCGGCGTCAGGCGCCCGCCGATGCGACGGATGCTCGATGCGGCCGGATGATCGACAAAGCGGCGAAGCTCGGTCAGCGACACCGCAAGCACCGCGATCAGCAGCGGCAGCACATGATAGATCAGGCGGTAGAGAACCAGCGAACCGAGAACCGCATCGATATTCACCGCGCTGCCGAGCGAGGCAATGATGACGGTTTCGAAAACGCCGAGACCGGCCGGAACGTGGCTGAGAACGCCGAGACCGACGGCGATCGCATAGACCGCGAGGAAGACCGGCCAGCTGATCGCCGTCTGCGGCAGGAGAACGTAGAGAACGGTCGCCGACGCCGCGATATCGAAGGCGGTGACGAGGAACTGGCGCGACCAAGTGCGCGAATCCGGCAGGCGGACGGCGATCGGGCCGAGATTGACGGCCCGGCCATCGCGGCCGAGATAGACGACGAACCCGAGCCCCGCCAGGATCGCACCGGCGATAATCCGCAAAAGCAGCGCATTGGTATTGATCAGCGGTCCGATTTCATCGGCGATGATCATCAGCGCGATTGCCGCGACGCTGGCAAGACCGAGACCGAAAGACAGCGTCACGAAGGCGATGACGCGGCCGATATCTTCGGGCGTCAGGCCGAGGCGCGAATAGGCGCGATAACGGATCGCGCCGCCGCTGAGCGCGCCGAAACCGGCAGTATTACCGACCGCATAGGCGCTGAAGGCCGTCAGCGCCACATGCGGAAAGGGCAGCTTCTTGCCGATATAGTCGATGGCGTTCAAATCATAGAAGATCAGCGCGAAGAAGCTGAGACCGGTGAAGAGAAGCGCGAGAAGGATCGAGCTGACACGGGTATCGGCCAGCGCCTCGACGACGTCGTCATAGCGTACTTCATCCGTAAGCTGCATGATGGCATAGCCGACCATGCAGAACAGGACCAGCGTCGCGGCTGCCACGAGCTGCGTGCGATATCGCCGGAGAAAGCCGCGAAACCCACCGGCCTCTTCGCTTTCCATCTCTTCCAGACTGTTCTGACTCGCCATGTTACCCCTGCCGATCGCCAGCGTGGCGTGAATCGTTCGGCAAAGCACTAGCATATGCTGCAGGCAAGCTCTATCAGCCCCCGCAAGCTCTACCCAACCGCCGCCGAGCGCGCCTCATCGGCTTGAATTGGGGCAAAATTAGCGCCGCCAAACGCAAGGCGGCATTGCGTTTTTGTAACATTCCGTCGCACCCCGACAGCCGATCAGGCAGCCGGCTCGCCTCCCGCACGGGCCTGCGCCGCATAGCGCGCGGCGGCCGCCATCGCTTCCGGATCGCGCCCCTCGCCCGCCACCTGGACGGTCGGAACGGCGAATTCGATGCCGTTTTCCTTGAAGGCGTTGCGGATCATCGCAAGCGCATTGCGGCGGATGACGAACTGTTCGCCGGGCTTGGTCATCATCGACAGCCGGATCTCGATCGCGAACTCGCCGAACTGCTCGACGCCCTTCATCTTCAGGGTCTCGATGATATGCGGCCCGAATTCCGGGTTTTCGAGCAGCGACTGGCCGATCTGCTTGATCACCTTCTTGGCCTTTACCAGATCGGTGTCATAGGTGACGTTCAGGCTGATCTTGTCGATCGTCCAGTCGCGGTTGAGGTTCTTGACGGCGCCGAGTTCGCCGAAGGGCACGGTGGTCAGTGGTCCGCGGTGATGGCGCAGCTTCACCGAGCGCAGGCTGAAGGCCTCGACGACGCCCTTGTGGCTGCCGCTCTCGATATATTCGCCGACGCGGAAGGCATCGTCCCACAGATAGAACATGCCGCTGATGACATCCTTGACGATCGTCTGCGCCCCGAAGCCGACGGCGACGCCGACGACACCGGCACCGGCAATCAACGGCGCGATCTCGATACCAAGCCCCGACAGCACCATCAGGATGGCGATGACGGCAATGACGACCGCGATGATGTTGCGGAAGATCGGCAGTAGCGTCTGCAGACGTGCGCGTCTGGCCTTCTCCTCATCCGATGCAGCGCCGTCCAGCGGCTGATCGAGAAGTTTGCCGTCGATATACGCCTTGACCAGATGCCAAAGCAGATCGGCAGCGAGCAGCACGACGATGCCGCCGATGACGCCGCGGGCGATGCGGTCGGTCATCGTTTCGCCGGCCGCCATCGTATCGGCGCCGACGCCCATGACCTTGCCGATCCATATCGCCGCCGCGGCAATGATCAACGCACGCACGCCGCGATCGAGCAGCACGGTGGCGATGCGGCGATTGGCGAGGAACCCTGCCTCGGCCTGGTGCAGCGCGCGCACGGCAGCGGTCGCGACCGACAGAACCTTCGGCAGCAGCAGCGCATAGATGCCGAGCCAGAGCAGCCAGTTGAACCCGGTTACCCACAATACCCAGAGTGCCAGGAAATAGATCGTCAGAGCCCAGGCCACCGCCGTGCTGTGGCGTGATCCATCGGACGGGCGCGACCAGACCGCTTCGACAGCGATCAGGAACAGGCCAATGCCGAGGATATAGGCGACGAAATAGCGCGAGCCCGGCGAGAAGCCGAGCGGCTCCATTACCTGAATGACGGCCCAGCCGAAGGCGAAATAGATGCCGAACACGGCGGCGCGGCGGAACCAGAACAGTGCCTTGGCCCGCGAGACATCCCGCTCGCCATCCGCCCGCGCCAGCGTCACCAGCACGACCAGCATACGGCCGATCGATATCGTGAACCGCGCCGCGATCAGCGCGACGGCAACGGCGATCGCCATCGACTGGCTGACCGGCGGCCAGTTGAAGGCGAGCAGCGGGATCATCGTTGCGATGGCAAAGACGATCGCCGGAATGACCCGGTAGAAAATATTCGCGCCCGCATGATGCAGTGCCGCCGGTTCTTCCGTATCGGCCCGGCGCACCCGCGGCCGCGGCGTCACCGCCCGGAACAGCAGTTCGGCAAGCGTACCGGCGAGAAGCAGCGTCAGCACCTCGACGACGACCCAACCGGCGCCGGCCGGCTCGACCTCGCGATCGACGATGCCATCGGCCGTCTCGATTTCCGCCGGCAGCTCCATCGCCGCATGCGAGACCATCTCGACATGGCGGCGCGCATGGCCGAGCAGGCCCGAGAGAACCGACATCTGCCCGTCGTCTGCCGCAGCCGTGCCCGCCGGTGCCGTCTTCATCTGCGACGCCATCCAGCTCTGCACTTCGGGCGCCTGCATCAGCTCCATCATCTGCCGCACCTTGTCCGGCGGCATGGGGGTGGGCGCGGCTGGCGGCTGCGCGGGGCTTTGGGCCTGCGTGGCGATTGGCCCGAGCGTCAGAAGCGCGAACCAAAACAGCAGTCTGACGAACCTTGAACCAAACACCCGACGCCCTCCGGTATGACTGATGTCAACCATATCGTGTGCAATGCTTTAGGCAATGGGCACGAAAAAGCCCGCGCCTGGAAAGCGCGGGCTCTTAAACGAGAGTATGGGTCTATCAGCCCTTCGGCTTCTCGACGTGACCGCCGAAGCCGGCGCGCATCGCCGAGAGCACCTTGTTGGCGAACTCGTCCTGATCGCGCGAGGAGAAGCGGCCGTAAAGCGCGGCGCTGAGCACCGGCGTCGGCACGCTTTCGTCAATCGCCGCCATGATCGTCCAGCGTCCCTCGCCAGAATCCGAGACGCGGCCGGCATATTTGGCAAGAGCCGGATCGGCATGCAGCGCATCCGAAGTCAGGTCGAGCAGCCAGGAGGTGATGACGCTGCCGCGGCGCCAGACTTCCGCGACGTCCTGCAGATTGAAGTCGTAGCGGTAATATTCCGGATGGGCGAGCGGCGCAGTTTCGGCATCCGCCTCATGGGTCGCGGCGCCGATATTGGCGTTCTTCAGAATGTTGAAGCCTTCGGCATAGGCGGCCATCAGACCGTATTCGATGCCGTTATGCACCATCTTGACGAAGTGGCCGGCGCCATGCGGGCCGCAATGCAGGTAGCCCTGCTCGGCCGTGCTGTGCTCGGCTGCGGTACGGTTTTCCGACGGCTTCACGTCGCCAACCCCAGGTGCCAGCGAAGCGAAGATCGGCGACAGCGACTGGACGATACCCTTCTCGCCGCCGATCATCAGGCAATAGCCGCGCTCAAGGCCGAAGACGCCGCCGCTGGTGCCGACGTCGACATAATGGATGCCCTTGGTGATCAGCTCGGCGCCGCGGCGGATATCGTCGTGGTAATAGGAATTGCCGCCGTCGATGATGATATCGTCATCGTGCAGCAACGGCACGAGCTGGGCGATCACCTTGTCGGTGATGGCGGCCGGCAGCATCAGCCAGATGGCACGCGGCCGCGACAGCTTCGAAACGAACTCTTCGAGCGAGCTGCTGCCGACGGCGCCCTTGCCCGTAAGGTCGGCAACGCTTTCCGCTTTCGCATCATAGACCACGCATTCATGGCCATCCCGCATCAAGCGCTGGACCATGTAGCTGCCCATACGGCCCAAACCAACCATGCCAAGCTGCATCACACATTCTCCTGGGAATCTAATCGATATGATTCCGGAAACTAGCACTCACGCGGCAGCAGGCAAGCGAAGTCTCTGTCACATTCCAGAGATGCAAATGCTTCGTTCGGTCGCGGGGCATGGCCCGCATTTCGCTCAGGAGATGTAGCCAGTGCTAAAATCGGAGTGAAAAACTCAGTAAAAGCCACTGCCCCGGCGGGCCGCAGAAGGCATTCGGCAGTTGCATCTGCAGGTCTGGCAGTTACCGCCGGATGCTTTCAAACGGTCAATTCCTGCAGTCACGAAAATTTTCTATGCCGGAAATAAAGCCGATTAATTCGTTTCTTTTCATATTCTTAACTTGGAGACCATCTTTGTCACAACACTGTCCCGCAAAATTTTGCACTTGAGAAGCAGTTGCCTTGCTGGAGGTCGGATGGTACTTTTTCATTAACAACTAAATAAAAAAACGACGGGGGAAGTGCCCTTCAATTTCGATCTATGATTTGTCAGTTCAGGATTGAAGAATATGAAGGCCACACCAATAAACATTCATCCAAAAGACGTACGAATACTGTCCGCTTCGCGGATTGCAGGGTATTTGTTCGCGTTCTTGCTACTCTTCACCATCGGCATGTCGATGGTGCCAAACCAGTTCTTCGTCGTCTCGCCGAAAGCTGTGATCAACGCTCCTGTGCAGATGATCGCCTCACCGATCTATGGCCGCGTCGACAAGATCGACCTGCAGGTCGGCCAGGTGGTCAATCTCGGCGATGTCACCGCCACCGTTTCCAATCCGAACCAGGACCAGACATCGCTGACGGGCCTCCGGCTCGAGAAGCTCGACCTGACAGAGAAGCTCAACAACACGATCAACGTCGTCGCCGAGCGCAACGACCAGCTGAGCAAGGTCAAGGCGCAGATCGCCGACGTCAAGGACGGCGTCCTGAGCGAGCTCGGCGCCGTGATCGGCAACGCCCAGTCTAATGTCGAGATTTACGAAGCGCGGCTCGCCGAGCAGGATGCGCTGCTGCAGCGCGCCACCACAATGCTGAAGAAGGGGCTGACCTCCGAGGCCAGCGTCGAGCCGCAGCGCCAGAAGCGCAATGCCGCCCAGGGCGAACTCGATGCCGCCCGCGGCGAGCTGAAGCGCAACGAGATCGTCCAGTCGCTCGTCAGCCGTGACATCTACACCGGGGGCACGGTCGCCGCCAACCTGCTGACGCTGGAGATGCAGCGCACCAAGCTCGCCGGCGATATCGCCGAGGACAATATCGAGATCAACCAGATGACCGAGCGCAAGGCGCAGGTCGAAAAGCTGATCAACCGCGAGGAAGGCCGGCTCGGCAAGTCGGGTGCGGCCGAAGTCGTCGCCGATCATCACGGCCAGGTCGTCAGCGTCGACGCCTCCTTCGGCGATTTCGTCATGCAGGGCCAGGCGGTCGCCAAGTCGCTCGATTGCAACGAGGCTTTTGCCGCTGCCGTCTATCGCAGCCGGGATGTCTCCTCGCTGGATATCGGCACGCCCGCCATGGTCAATTTCCGCTCGCTCGGCGTCAAGAAAGGCGGCCACGTCTACAAGATCGTCCGCTATTTCGACAGCGGCCAGCAGAACCGCTACTTCGCCAAGTTCCCGAAGGCCGAAGGCGACGAGGTCTATGTCCTCGTCAAGGTCGATGACGATCCCGTCGAACTGACCGCTGCCGGACAGCCCAACAACGACAAGTTCTTTGGATGCCATGTCGGTGAGGACGTGATTGTCTCGCTTGGAGAGACCGTCGTCGCGCGCCTTACCCGCTACTCGAAAATGGCCGTCGACAAATTGGCAGCGGCGGACGGCCTGCTCTCCGCGTCGGCGCTTTTTGACAAGGGCCACAGATTGGCGAGCCTCCAGCAATAACTGAGCACTTTCGCTTCACTTTATCGACCGCGATAACAGGGAAGACCTGGATATGGTTTTGCGTACACTCATGATTGCGGCGGTGCTCGCTATCGCGGCACCTGCCTTCAGCACTGCGGCCATGGCAGACGCCAAACGCGCCGAACTCGCCTGCACCCTCTGCGATGGCCTTGCCGCGCTGATGACCGGCGAACCCGAACAGGCCTTCGTCTTCCGCAGCTTCGAACCGGCAAACGGCGGATCGAAACTGCACCCGGCGCTCGACAATACCGGCTTCACCTATGACAACGCGCTGGCGCTGATGGCACTCTATGGCTGTGGCCGCGCCAAGGAAGCCAAGCGTGTGGCCGACGCGCTGGTGCTGGCGCTGGAGACCGACAGGCACTACCACGACGGACGGCTGCGCAACGCCTACCGCTCCGGACCGGTGATCCCCGGCAAGGACGGCATGCTGCTTCCCGGTTACTGGAGTACGGCAAGCAATTCTTGGATCGAGGACGGCTATCAGGTCGGCAGCGCCACCGGCAGCACCGCCTGGGGCGCACTGGGCCTGCTCGCCGCCTATTCCGAGACCGGCCAGACCGCCTATCTCGACGGCGCCCGCAAGATCATGGACTTCATCCACCGCTCGACCGCCGACCCGAAGAACCCCGGCTACTTCGGCGGCTTCTTCGGCCATGAGCCGACCCCCGACCGGGTGACCTGGAAATCCACCGAGCACAATCTCGACATCTACGCGGCCGACCATTGGCTCGCGACCATCGACGAGGCCGGCGACTGGGAGCATGACGGCGAGAGCGCCAAGGACTTCCTCGACGCCATGTGGAACAAGTCCGAGGGCCGCTTCTATATCGGCAGCGTTCCCGACAGCAACGCGCCCAACGTCAACATGTCCGGTCTCGACGCCGAACTCTGGCCGCTGATCGCCGTCGAGGACTTCAAGGCCAAGGCGCCGCAAGTGCTCGAGTGGACAGAAGCCAATCACGGTGTCCCCGGCGGCTTCGACTTCAACAACGACCGCGACGGCATCTGGCTCGAGGGAACGGCGCAGGCCGCCCTCGTCTATCAGGTGGTCGGCGAACCGCAGAAGGCCGAACCGCTGTTCCAGACCATATCGACGCAGATCTCGCCGGAGAAACTGATCTACGCCACCGTGGACGAACAGCTGACGACCGGGCTGCAGGTCGGGCCGAATTCAGAGCCCGGCGACTTCAAATACTACCGCCTGCCCCATGTCGGGGCGACAGGATGGGCCGTGCTTGCGGCGCTCGGCATCAATCCCTTCAGTGCAGATTCCTTTGCGGCAAAGAACGAGGAAAAGCCATGTCCCCAGAAGTAGTCACGCTTTCGGATGCCATCCTGTTCTCACTGATCACGTTGGCGCTGATCCTCTGCTGTGCCCTGCTGCTCGACAGCCGCAAGGGCAAGGACCGCGTGCTCTTCGGCACCATCCTGATCCTGATGCTGGCAAACTACGTCTATTTCCGCGTGACGACGACGCTGCCGGATTTCGACTGGAGCGCTTATGCGCTCTGGCCGCGCATATACCTCGCCTTCGAGGCGGTGGTGATCCTCTATACGCTGCTGTCGATCGTCTTCTTCTTCCGCCGCACCGATCATACCGGTGCTGCCGACGCCAGCGAGGCGATGATTTCGGCAATGGGAAAGCCGCCGGCGGTCGACATCTTCATCTGCACCTATAATGAGGACGTCACCATTCTGGAGCGGACGATCCTCGCCGCCAAGGCGATCGACTACGGCAACTTCACCATCTGGATTCTCGACGACGGCCGCCGACAGTGGCTGCGCGATTACTGCGCCGAGCTCGGTGTCCGCTATCTGACGCGCGACGACAACAAGGGCGCCAAGGGCGGCAATATCAACAATGCCATCCGCTGGTCGAAGCAGATCACCGACGCCCCCTTCATCCTGATCCTCGATGCAGACTTTGCGCCTCAGCGCGCCATCCTGAAACGCATCGTGGGCCAGTTCGTCGATCCCGAGATCGGCCTGATCCAGACCCCGCAATTCTATTACAACGCCGATCCGGTGCAGCATAACCTCCTGGCCTCCAAGGCCTGGGTCGACGACCAGCGCATCTTCTTCGACGTCATGCAGCCTTCGAAAGACGGCTGGGGCGCCGCCTTCTGCGTCGGCACCTCCTGCGTCGTGCGGCGTGATGCGCTGGAGCTGATCGGCGGCATGCCGGAGGAGACGGTGACCGAGGATATCCACCTCACCTATCGCCTGATGCAGAAAGGCCTGCGCACCCGCTGGCTGAACGAGCGCCTCAGCGTCGGCCTCTCGGCGGAAAGCCTTTCCGGCTACATCACCCAGCGCTGCCGCTGGTGCCTCGGCACCATTCAGGTGGCGCTGCTGCGCGACGGCCCGTTCTTCGGCCGCGGCTACACGGCGATGCAACGGCTGCATTATTTCCATGGCCTGCTCTTCTGGTTCTGCCGGCCATTCATGCTGCTTCTGATGGCGGCGCCGATCCTCTTCTACTTCCTCGGCCTGCCCGCCATCCTCATGGAACCCGAAGCCTTCTTCCTCTACGCGCTGCCGATGGTCGGCGCCATGTGGACCTTCCATGCCTGGGTCTCCGGCTGGCGCAGCCTGCCACTGTTCACCGAGGTCTCGCAGATGGTCTCGGCGATACCGATCACCATCGCCATATGCCACGCGATCGCCCATCCCTTCGGGCGGCCGTTCAAGGTGACCGCCAAGGGCGAGGACCGCACCCGTGTCGACATTCTCTATCCGATCGCCACCACCTTCGCGCTGATCATCATCCTGACCTTCACCGGCATGCTGAACGGCCCGCTGCTCAGCAATTACAGCGGCCTCGACAGCTTCAGTGTCGCCTGGGGCATGGTGGTCATGGTCTATGCCTTCGTCTCGATGCTCGTTTGCATCGAGCTGCCGCGCGAGCCGCTGGATGCCGTCCGCTTCCCACTCGGCCGCAAGACGGCGATGACCTGCAACGGCCAGGCGTTCCCCTGCACCGTCGATACGCTGTCACTGACGCAGGCCGAGATCAGCCTGCAGCAGAAGCGGATGACCGCCGACAGCCGCATCGGCGACCTGCTGCTGTTCTCGCCCTTTCCGGGCTTCGATGTCGCAGGCCGCATCGAGCGCGTCGATCAGAACCGCTCGGTCTTTACCGTCTCGATCGTTGCGGTGAAGGAACGGCGCGACAGCGAGGAAATCCACGCGCATCCGGCGATCGTGCGGCGCAAGATGATCCAGCGGCTCTATAGCGAGATGCCGGAGGCGATGCCCGGCCGCGCCTATCCGCTGGCCGCCATGGGCGCCCTGTTCAACCGGATGTTCCAGAAGCCATCAGCCTATGCCGGAAAGACGCGAATGGCAGCCAATACGGTTGCCGTCCGCCGTTCGCGCTGGAGACCGTCACCGGGCGGCGTGATCGCCGGCGGCGCAAAGGCGCTGCCTGCACCCGCCCGCGGACTCATGCCACCGGCCGCCGAATAGTCGCCCGTCAGGCAGCCGGCGGCTCCCAGGTGCTCTCCTCGCGAACCATGTGAACGATGTTTGCGGGGTTGAGGATCCAGCCGCCGCGGAAGCTCTCGCCGAGCGGCTCGATCGCGTCGCACCGCCGGATGCCGGAACGCTGCAGGTGATCGGCAGCCTTGTCGAAATCGGGCGTGAAGAGCTCCAGCCAGACTTCGGCCTGGCTCATTCCCGGCGCCTCGTCGATCCAGAGCCGGATCGGCCCGAGCTCGAAGCCGCGCGTGCCGTCATTGCCGATCTCCTTCAGCTTCACGACATCGCGGTAGAAATCCAGCACCTCGGCATATTGATGCGTCGGTACCTTCATGGCGACATCCACGCCTCCATACAAAAGCTCGCTCATGACAGCTTCTCATAATCCGGGGCTTCGGCCGGCACGCCTCGCATCTCGCTGAGGAACATGCCGTCGCGCAGGTTGATACCGTATTCGACGAAGGCCTTCATGCAGCAGAGCATGTTGCTCCAGCCTTCACAGTTGAGATAGGTGCCGCGCCGGCCGGGATCGTCCTCCCGCCAGCCGTTCTCGGAAATCGTCACCATCGTGCCGCCATCATCGAGCGCATCGAATTTCATCTCGACGGTCGTCTTGTAGCGGACATTGTCGGCATCGGTGCCGCCGTCCCAGCGCAACACGATCAACTCGTCCTGCACGAGATCGATGACCTCGACGGGCGCATCCTTCCACCAGGTCACCGTCGTACCCTTCACCAGCGGGGCGCTCGCTCCACCAACCGTCGTGAAGTAGCTCGAAAGCTTCTTGGGATTGACGACGGCATCGAACACTTCAGCCGCAGGGCGGCCAACGCGGCCACCGACACGAATTGCGAGGGACATGACACTTACTCCTCTCTCATTGCCAATGGGGTCATTATGTTATAAAAACATAACATGTCAAGCGAATCGCAAAACGACCCGGTTTTCAAGGCCCTTGCCCATCATCGCCGCCGCGAAATCCTGGATCTGCTGAAGGATGGCCCTCGCACGACGGGCATGCTCTGCGAGAGCTTTCCCGAAATGGACCGCTGCACCGTGATGCAGCACCTGAAGGTTCTGGAAGAGGCTGATCTAGTGATGGCCAAGAAAGAAGGCCGCGAGCGCTGGAACCACCTCAACAGCCTGCCGATCAAGCAGATCTACGACCGCTGGATCAGCGCCTATGCCGGCCACTCGCTCTCGATCATCGATCGCCTCAGGACCGATCTCGAGGACTAACGAAAACGGGCGCCGAAGCGCCCGTCTCATCATTCCATTTCTCGCAGATCAGGCTGCGTTCCGCAGCGGCTCGGCAACCGGTCGGGCCTCGCGGCGATCGAGAGCGGCGCTCCGCAGCGTCAGGAGCAACGCACCAACGACCAGGATCGCACCGACCCACGGCGTTGCCTGCAGGCCAAGGCGAGATTCGACGACCAGACCGCCGATCCAGGCACCCAAGGCGATACCGAGATTGAAGGCCGCGATGTTCATGGCCGAGGCGACGTCGACTGCAGCCGGGCGCACCTGCTTGGCGAGCTGGACGACATAGAGCTGCAGGCCGGGAACATTGGCGAAGGACAGGAAGCCGAGGGCAGCAAGCGTCGGGATCGTCAGCCAGGGCGACACCGCCGTGAAGCTGAAGAGCAGGAGCACGGCAGCCTGCGCCACGAACAGCCAGGTCAGCGCCGCCACCGGATCGCGATTGGCAATCCGGCCGCCGACAATATTGCCGGCCGCGATCGCCAGGCCATAGAGCACCAGGATGAGGCTGACCGAGGAAGCCGAGAAGCCGGTGACTTCCTGCAGGATCGAGGCGAGGAAGGTGAAGGCAACGAAGGTGCCGCCATAACCGAGCGCCGTCATGGCAAAGACGATCAGCAGTCTGCCACTGCCGAGCACGCCAGCCTGCTGGCGCAGCGTCGCCGGCTCGGCCTTGCTGAGCGTCGACGGCAAGAGAACGGCGATCGCGGCAAAGGCGATGATGCCAAGACCGGCGACGGCGGCAAAGGTGGCGCGCCAGCCGAAAGTCTGGCCGATGAAGGTGCCGAGCGGAACGCCCGTGACGATCGCTACCGTCAGGCCCATGAACATCATGGCGATTGCCGATGCACGGCGGTTCTCCGGCACGAGATCGGCAGCGATCGTCGAGCCCACCGAGAAGAACACGCCATGGGCAAAGGCAGAGAGCACGCGGGCAACGAGCAGCGGCGCGTAGCCGGGGCTGAGCGCCGCCAGCGTGTTACCGACGATGAAGAGCGCCATCAGGCCGAGCAGCAGCGGCTTGCGCTCGATACGCCCGGTCAGCGCCGTCAGAATGGGCGCACCGAAGGTCACGCCGAGCGCATAGACGCTGACGATCAAGCCGGCGAGCGGCAGGGTGATGTGAAGGTCCTGCGCAACGGTCGGCAGCAGGCCGACGATCACGAATTCCGTTGTTCCGATCGCATAGGCCGCGACCGTGAGCGCAAAAAGAGCAAGGGGCATGATGAGAAATCCGATAGCTGTGGCGCCCGCATATAACGGGCAGCCTTTGTTGTTCGGATCTCCATATGGATGATGGCAGCGCCCGGCATAATTGGGCGGCAGCGCCCAACACTTGTGAATTCAATTCATCAAACGGCATTAATTCGCAGCTATCAAGAAAGCGCAGTTTGTAAGAATCGGAAACACATTGTGACTAAACCGTTGCAAAGGCAGGCATTTTCCGACTTGCGGCGCAGAGATACATAACGGATATTGCATACACTTTCGAGGACCCGTTGATGATCCGAATGATTCAAGACCCTGCGGAATTGGCCGGCGAAGACATCACCGGAAAATATATCCTGCGCAAACTGAACTATCACTGGTTCGCCTATGGCAAGGCGGCGATCGTGACCGAATGCAAGGGCACCATCCTGCATCTCGACCGCGAAGAGACCGTTTATTCCGAACGCTGGGGCCGCCGCGCCTATACCGGCACCGGAAAGCGCTATCCCGGCGGCATCTGCCCGATCTCGGCGGTTGCCTGCATCTGCGATACGCCCGATGACGTGAATGCCGTCATCCAGCTGGATGTCGATGCCCAGGAAGAGTTCTACCAGCTGATCGCCAAAGCCGAGGCCCGCGTCCAGGCGCTCGCTTCAGCCTCGCAGAACACGGTTTATCTGGCAGCCGCCGAATAAACCGTCAGCCGGCGGAAGCCGTCTCTTCAAGCAGCCACTGGCGGAACAGCGCGACGGAAGATTTCTCCAGCGCTCCCGCCGGGTAAAGCATCGCATAGTTCAACGCCGCCGGCTGTTGCTCGATGAAGCAGCGCTTCAGAGTGCCTGAAGCGAGACCCGAACCGGCAAGCGAACTGCGCACCAGCGCAAAGCCATCCCCGCGCCCGCATGCCTCCAGCATCTCCTCGAACGTATCGAAGACCTTCGCCTCACGAACCGCCTCAGTGATGTCGTAGCCAGCGAGCTCCGGCGCGTCGGGATCGCCGCCGATCTGTTCGAACCAGAGCTGCCAGTCGAGCACCGTATGACGCATGCCGCGATAAACAAGCAGCGGCGCCGCGCGGATCGCGCCTCTCTTCGGAAGCCGGGCGGAGACTTCGGGGGCACAGACCACGAATTCGTCGTCGAGCAGCAATGGCTCCGTCACCACCTCCGGGCCACCGCGGCCAAGCCAGATCGCCAGATCGGCATTGGCAAAATCCGGCCGCTTATAGCTGACCGCGATCTGCACCTCGATCTTCGGATAGCGGCGGCAGAAGCTCTCGAGCCTCGGCGCCAACCACTGGCTGGAAAATTCCGGTGTCGTCGTGATCGCAAGCGACGGACTGGCACTTGCCGCTCGCGCTTGATGTAGCGACGCCTCAAGGCTCTGCAGCGCCGCAGCAATATCCGGGTGCAGCTTCAACCCCGCCGGAGACAACCGCGCACCGCGCCGTCCACGCTCGAAAAGCCGCTCGCCGAGCCATCCCTCGAGCTGGGCGATCTGGTGGCTGACCGCGGTTTGCGTCAGCCCCAGTCTTTCAGCCGCCCGCCCGAAGCCGCCGGTTTCGGCGATGGTGCAGAAGGCCTGCAGGGTCGATAGCGGTGGCAGCGGCCGGTTTGACATGAAAATTTCTCATGAAAGATCAGAGCGAGTTTCATTATACGCAGACAAGACGCCTGCATAAACTGGCCTCATGGGAGAAAAACCATGACGCTATCGATGAATATTCTGAATGCCTGGATCAAATCCGCCATCGCCGCATGTGCACCCGCAGGCAAACAGGTGCCGGCACCGCAAAAGGCGCTGGGACTGAGCAATCACTTGAAGGAAGACATCGGCATCGGCGATGCCTCGCCCCGCGCCGGAAAATGAAGTGCGATCCGCGGCAACCGATGGATGTTTACGATCCTGGGTGCCTACAAACGTAGGTGGGCGCCATATGTCCAAGCCCACGGGCCTGGTCAGGGACAGCTCCCTTTGGATCGAGTATGGCCCCAGGGATTGTGGTTCCTGTCGAGAGGCGCAGATCGCAGGCAATATATAAGGACGTTCTGAGGACTGCGCCAGTGGCAGCGCGTGCTGTCCCGGCGAATTAATTCAGCTCGGCCGGCGCCCGGTTGTTGAGCTTTTCGGTGATGATGCGGATGTGGTTCGTCACCTCGCCGAGCGCCTGCGCCAGCGTTTCCTCGGTGCGCGCCGTCGCCGCAACCACGGTGTCGCGATTGCTGCGCAGACCTTCGAGCTCGGCCTCGAGACCCGCCACCCGGCGCGTCAGCTCGGCAATCTCGTCCATCACCATGATACCGGCCATGACCGTGATCCGGAGATCGCCGATTTCGCCGAACTGGCCCTTGAGGTGGCCGACATAGCCGTCGAAGCGGTTGGCGAGATCCGTCAGGTGGCCTTCCTGGCCTTCCTCGCAGGCCATGCGATAGGCCTTGCCGTCGATCGTTACCGTCACCTGCGCCATATCGCTGCTTCCTTTACCGGTCCAGAACCGCGCGGATGGTTTCCATCGCCGTTACCAGGCGGCGGGAGACCTCGCGGTTGACCTCTTCCAGGCGGTTCGCACGGAATTCCGCCTGATCCAGCTCCTGCGCCAGCTTCGAACGGTCGGCATGGACCCGGCGCACTTCGCTCTCGATGTCGCCCTGCTCGCGCTGGCGTTCGATGCGCATGTCGACAGCATTCTCCAGGCCGGAGATGGCCTGTTTGAGCTCGCTCAGCGCGGTTTCCATGGCAGTGCCTGTGGGCGTCATGTCTTAAGTCCGGTGTTCCCGCAGAAGACCTGGCGAATCGGCAAAGGGTGCCGGTTCAGTGTTTTCAAGAGGATATGCAGCTAGCCAACTGCCCGTCAATAAACGGGATATGGGGATACACGGCCTATTCTGTGGATGACCGAAATTGAAGCAGTCTTCCCAACGGATTGGTCTTTTGTAAAATTTGATGGTCAAATGTTAAAAATCGTCGCACCCGGCCTGGATTCGGCCCGCAATTTATTGACTTGGCCGTTCCAACTGCTATGTGTCACCCCGCTCTCATCGATGGTCTTCAGAAGGCTCGAGGCCATCCCCCGACACCCGGAACCCGTGGAATAGCCATGACCTCTCCTGAACAACACGACCGGATGGCAAATGCGATCCGTTTCCTCGCCATGGATGCAGTCGAAAAGGCCAATTCCGGCCATCCGGGTATGCCGATGGGCATGGCTGATGTCGCCACCGTCCTCTTCAGCAAGTATCTCCGCTTCGACCCGAAGAAGCCGCATTGGCCGAACCGCGACCGTTTCGTCCTCTCCGCCGGCCACGGCTCGATGCTCCTCTACTCGCTCCTCTATTTGACCGGCTATCCGGACATGTCGATCGAGGACCTGAAGCAGTTCCGCCAGCTCGGCTCCAAGACCGCCGGTCACCCGGAATACGGCCATGCAACCGGCATCGAAACCACGACCGGCCCGCTCGGCCAGGGCATTGCCAATGCCGTCGGCATGGCGATCGCCGAGCGCAAGCTGCGCGAGGAATTCGGTTCCGACCTGCAGGATCACTATACCTATGTCATCAATGGCGACGGCTGCCTGATGGAAGGCATCAGCCATGAGGCGATCGCTCTTGCCGGTCACCTCAAGCTGAACAAGCTGATCCTCTTCTGGGACAACAACTCGATCACCATCGACGGCGCCGTTTCGCTGTCGGACTCGACCGACCAGATCATGCGCTTCAAGGCGGTTCACTGGAACACCATCGAAGTCGACGGTCACGACCAGGCTGCGATCGCCGCTGCGATCGAAGAAGCCCACAAGTCCGACCGCCCGACCTTCATCGCCTGCAAGACCGTCATCGGCTTCGGTGCTCCGAACAAGGCCGGCAGCCACAAGGTTCACGGTTCGCCGCTCGGCGCCGAAGAAATTGCAGCCACCCGCAAGGCACTGAACTGGGAAGCCGAACCCTTCGTCATTCCGTCTGACGTTCTCGATGCATGGCGCACTGCCGGTGCCCGCTCGGTCGATCTGGTCAAGTCCTGGGAAGCTGGCCTCGCCAAGTCGGCTCACAAGGCCGAGTTCAGCCGCCGCTTCGCCGGCGACCTGCCGGAAGGCTTCGACGCCGCGATCAGCGACCTGAAGAAGAAGATCGTTGAGACCAAGCCGACCGTCGCCACCCGCAAGGCGTCCGAGGACGTGCTCGAAGTCATCAACGGCCTGCTGCCGGAAACGCTCGGCGGCTCCGCCGACCTGACGCCTTCGAACAACACCAAGACCAGCCAGATGGTCTCGATCACCCCGACGGATTTCGCCGGCCGCTACATGCACTGGGGCATCCGCGAGCACGGCATGGCCTCTGCCATGAACGGTATCGCCCTGCACGGCGGTCTGATCCCCTACGGCGGCGGCTTCATGATCTTCTCAGACTATTGCCGTCCGCCGATCCGCCTCGCCGCCCTGATGGGCATCCGTGTCGTCCACGTGCTGACGCATGACTCGATCGGTGTCGGCGAAGACGGCCCGACCCACCAGCCGGTCGAACAGGTCCCGAGCCTGCGCGCCGTACCGAACCTGCTGGTCTTCCGTCCGGCAGACGTCACCGAGACGGCGGAAGCCTGGCAGATCGCGCTGAAGACCAAGAACCGCCCGACCGCTCTGGCGCTGACCCGTCAGAACCTGACGACGGTTCGTACCGAATATTCGGAAGAGAACTTGACGACCAAGGGCGCCTACACGCTGGCCGGCAAGGCCGACGCCAAGGTCACGATCTTCGCATCGGGCTCTGAAGTCGAACTCGCCGTTGCTGCCCGCGCCACGCTGGAAGCCAAGGGCGTTTCCGTCCGCGTCGTTTCGGTCCCCTGCACCGAGCTGTTCTTCGAGCAGCCGGACGCATACCGCAAGGAAGTGCTCGGCAACTCGCCGGTCAAGATCGCCGTCGAAGCCGCCGTCCGCGAAGGCTGGGATGCGTTCATCGGTCCGGAAGGCACCTTCATCGGCATGAAGAGCTTCGGCGCTTCCGGCCCGGCGAAGGACGTCTTCAAGCATTTCGGCATCACAGCCGACGCCGTCGTCGCTGCTGCAGAAGCCAAGCTTTAAGGGGAGCGCGCAAGCGCTCCTCCACCTTATCCGCAAGCCCCATCTCTAGGGAGTGAATGCACATGACTGTAAAGGTTGCCATCAACGGCTTCGGCCGCATCGGCCGCAACGTTCTCCGCGCTATCGTCGAATCCGGCCGCACCGACATCGAAGTCGTCGCGATCAACGACCTCGGCCCGGTCGAGACCAACGCTCACCTGCTGCGCTACGATTCCATCCACGGCAAGTTCCCGGCCGAAGTGAAGGTCGAAGGCGACACGATCACCGTTGGCGGCGGCAAGCTGATCAAGGTGACCGCCGTTCGTGATCCGGCACAGCTGCCCCACAAGGAACTCGGCGTCGACATCGCGATGGAATGCACCGGCATCTTCACCGCCCGCGACAAGGCCGCCGCCCACCTGACGGCCGGCGCCAAGCGCGTCATCGTTTCGGCTCCTGCCGACGGTGCCGACCTGACCGTCGTCTTCGGCGTCAACCACGACCAGCTGACCAAGGAACACCTGGTCATCTCCAACGCTTCCTGCACGACGAACTGCCTCGTGCCGGTCGTGAAGGTTCTCGACGACGCCGTCGGCATCGACCACGGCTTCATGACGACCATCCACTCCTACACGGGTGACCAGCCGACGCTCGACACCATGCACAAGGACCTGTACCGCGCCCGCGCTGCAGCCCTGTCCATGATCCCGACCTCGACGGGCGCTGCCAAGGCCGTCGGCCTCGTCATGCCGCACCTCAAGGGCAAGCTCGACGGCACGTCGATCCGCGTTCCGACCCCGAATGTCTCGGTCGTCGACTTCAAGTTCGTTTCCAAGAAGGCAACGACCGTCGGCGAAATCAACGAAGCCATCAAGGCTGCGTCGAACGGCAAGCTGAAGGGCATCCTCGGCTACACCGACGAGCCGCTGGTTTCCCGCGACTTCAACCATGACAGCCACTCGTCGATCTTCGCGACCGACCAGACCAAGGTCATGGAAGGCAACTTCGTGCGCGTTCTGTCCTGGTACGACAACGAATGGGGCTTCTCGAGCCGCATGTCGGACACCGCAGTCGCCTTCGCCAAGCTCATCTAAGCTTCGCTTACGCGAAAAGCAGATCGAGAGAACGGCCCGGGAAACCGGGCCGTTTTGTTTTAGACGGCAGCAGAAAAGGGAGAGCGGCATCATGGTGGATCTCAGAATTCGAGAAGCGCGCGCGGCAGACGCCGATGAACTCACCGTGCTCCTCAACGAGATCATCGCCGCTGGCGGCACGACCGCCATGGAGGTTGCCCTTTCGCCCGCAGAGTTCAGGGAATGGTTCATCGACGGACCATCCGTCTTTGCCTGCCATGTCGCCGAAACTGACGGCCGCCTTGCCGGTTTCCAGGAGATCAGCCGCTACGGAGACCTCCCCGAGGGATGGGCCGATATCGGCACGTTTTCCCGCATACGCCCCAAGATCCCCGGGGTCGGCACCGCGCTGTTTGCGGCAACGCTTACGGCAGCCAGGTCGCTCGATATAGAATTCATCAACGCGACGATCCGCGCCGACAATACCGGCGGTCTCGCCTATTACGGCAAGATGGGCTTCGAGACCTACAGCACCACGAAGGATGTACCGCTGCGCGATGGGACGCCTGTCGACCGCATCAACAAGCGCTATCGGGTCGCCTCAGCGTAAGTGCCCGCACTTCTTTGACAAAAACGGCAAGCTTATTTGCTCCTGCCCTGCTCTCGCCTGATTTGCCTATACATTCTTTATAGAGAATCTCTCCCGTAGCATTCAGCGCGGTGATCCGTCCGGTTCATCGTTCAGCAGCATGACGCCGCAGGTAAGCAAGGTTAAGCCGCAAGGCCTACCCTTCCGGCCTGTTTTGCCGTTTACTGGCTGAAGGCAAGCAACGGACGAGGTTTGAGAGATGGCTGCGATTTCCGGGGGCGGATCGCAGCGCGGATGTGAAAGGGGATGGACGTGGAAGCATTCTATATCGTCGTGCTGGTTTCGACGGCGCTGGTGCTTCTTGCGGCCTTCTCCAGCCTGCTCGCCTTCCGTTTCGGCGCACCCCTGCTGCTGCTCTTCCTGGCAATCGGCCTGCTCGCTGGCGTCGATGGCCTCGGCATCGAGTTCAGCAACAATTATCTCGCCTATATCCTCGGCTCCATCGCGCTCGCCGTCATTCTCTTCGATTCCGGTTTCGGCACGCCGATCCAGGCCTTCAAGCTCGCGGCGATCCCGTCGCTGACGCTGGCTTCCGTCGGTGTCCTGATGACCGCCGCCCTCGTCGGCTTTGCGGCCACCTGGCTTCTCAATTTCAGCTGGCTGGAAGGCATGCTGCTCGGCTCGATCGTCGCCTCGACCGATGCCGCCGCCGTCTTCTTCCTGCTGCGCATCGGCGGCATCAATATCCGCGACAAGGTACGCTCGACGCTGGAAGTCGAATCCGGCACCAACGACCCGATGGCGATCTTCCTGACCATCGTCCTCGTCGAGCTGCTGGCCAGCGGCGAAGGCTATTCCGGCATCAACCTCTCCATGCTCGCCCTCTTTATCGAGGAAATGGGGCTCGGCGTCATTCTCGGCATGCTCGGCGGCATGATGATCGCCCAGGTCGTCAGCCGCCTCGACACTGACCGTGGCCTCACCCCGATCTTCGTGCTCGGTCTTGCCATGCTGGTCTTTGCCTTCACCGGCGCCGTCGGCGGCAGCGGCTTCCTCGCCGTCTATGTTGCAGGCATCTATGCCGGTAACCGCAAGCTTCCCGGCCTTGCCGCCATCAAGCGCTTTCAGGACGGCATGACCTGGCTGGCGCAGATCATCATGTTCCTGGTGCTCGGCCTGCTCGCCACACCTTCGCAGTTCCCAGCGATCATCCTGCCCGCCGTGGCGCTGGCGCTGTTCCTGATCTTCATCGCCCGCCCGCTGGCGATCTGGCTGTCGCTGCTGCCCTTCGACTACACGCAGCAGGAGATCGGCTTCGTCGCCTGGGTCGGCCTGCGCGGCGCCGTCTCGATCCTGCTCGCCATCATGCCGATCCTCGGCGGCCTGCCGAACGGCCACGTCTATTTCAACGTCGCCTTCATCATCGTGCTCGTCTCGCTGCTGGTGCAGGGCTGGACGATCAAGCCGGTGGCGAAGAAACTCGGTCTCATCATTCCGCCGCGCATGGGCGCCGTCGACAAGGTCGAGATCGACCTCCCCGGTTCGGCAAACCACGAGCTGCTCGCCTACCGCGTCATCAAGGACAGCCCGGTTCTGCGCGGCGAGCGCATCCCGCGCTGGGCAACGCCCTCGCTCGTCATCCGCGACGGCAAGTCGCTGCGCTATCAATATGCCGGACGTCTGCGCGAGAACGACCTCGTCTACCTCTTCATTGTGCCGAGCTACGCCCGCCTGCTCGACCGTCTCTTCGCCAGCAAGGCGCCGGTCGACGAGGACGATGCCGATTTCTTCGGCGCCTTCGCGCTCTCCCCCGTGCGCCCGGCGGCCGATCTCGACGCCGCCTACGGCCCAGGCCTGCTGAACGAATCCGAGAAGGGTCTGACGATCGCCGAGCTGATGCGGCAGCGTCTTGGCGGCAAGGCGGATTATGCCGATCGCGTCCGTCTCGGCTCGATCATCCTGATCGTTCGCGACCTCGACGACCAGGATCACATCAGCTCGGTCGGCATGTCGCTGGAAGCCGTCGAACCGGCGATCACCCTGCCGATCTTCATCAATATGCGCGATATCATCCAGCGTGTTCGCGACCGGCTGAAGGGCCGTCACATGGCCGTTGCCGCGCATGGCGGATCCACCGCCGACAGCGACGAAAACGCACGCGAAAAGCACGGCTGAACACCTTGCGTCGCGGGGCGACCTTGCTATGGTCGGCCACCTTCCAAGGCACTAACGAACGGATAGTCCCATGCCAGCTTTCAAGACCCTCGACGACCTCAACGGCATTGCCGGCAAGCGCGTCCTCGTCCGCGTCGACCTCAACGTTCCCGTCAAGGACGGCAAGGTCACCGACGCGACCCGTATCGAGCGTGTGGCTCCGACGATCCTCGAACTTTCCGAAAAGGGTGCCAAGGTCATCCTGCTCGCCCATTTCGGCCGCCCGAAGGACGGCCCCTCGGCGGACCTGTCGCTGTCGCTGATCGCCCCTGACGTTTCCAAGGTGCTCGGCAAGCCGGTCGCGACCGCGACCGACTCTATCGGCGACGACGCTGCCGCTGCCGTTGCCAAGATGAAGGACGGCGACATCCTGCTTCTTGAGAACAGCCGCTTCTACAAGGGCGAAGAAAAGAACGACGCCGATCACACCAAGGCGCTCGCCGCCAACGGCGACATCTTCGTCAACGACGCCTTCTCGGCCGCTCACCGCGCCCATTCCTCGACCGAGGGCCTCGCCCACGTCCTGCCCGCCTATGCCGGCCGTACCATGCAGGCCGAGCTGGAAGCGCTGGAAAAGGGCCTCGGCAATCCGGCCCGTCCGGTCGTTGCCATCGTCGGCGGCGCCAAGGTCTCGACCAAGATCGACCTGTTGATGAACCTCGTGAAGAAGGTCGACGCCCTCGTCATCGGCGGCGGCATGGCCAACACCTTCATCGCCGCCCGCGGCACCAATGTCGGCAAGTCGCTCTGCGAGCACGACCTCGCCGAGACCGCAAAGCAGATCATGATCGAAGCCGCCGCTGCCGGCTGCGCCATCATCCTGCCTGAGGACGGCGTCGTCGCCCGCGAATTCAAGGCAGGTGCGGCCAACGAGATCGTCGCCATCGACGCGATCCCGGCCGATGCCATGGTTCTCGACGTCGGCCCGAAGTCGGTCGAAGCCGTCAAATCCTGGATCGAACGCGCCCAGACGCTGGTCTGGAACGGCCCGCTCGGCGCGTTCGAAATCGAGCCTTTCGACAAGGCGACCGTAGCGGCTGCGAAATACGCTGCGGAGCGCACCAAGGCCGGCAAGCTGACCTCGGTTGCCGGCGGTGGCGACACCGTTTCGGCACTGAACCACGCCGGCGTTGCCGACGACTTCAGCTACGTCTCGACGGCAGGCGGCGCCTTCCTTGAATGGATGGAAGGTAAGGTGCTTCCGGGCGTTGCCGTGCTCACCGGCAAGTAATCAGCAAACGCTGATTTGACAATTTTTACATGTGGATAGGACCGCGGAGGCACATCGCTTCCGCGGTCTTTTGCTCAGAGCGACTAAAACTGCCCAAACTTTCAAACGATTGAAACGAATTCAATCGTTTCAATGATTTAGCCCTCCATTCTCCCGTCCATAAACATCTGTTATCCGCGAATGACGGCCAGCGAGCCTTGAGGCGCGTAATGCGCAAACTTTGGGGATAGGAGCAGTATGGTAGACGCGAAGATGTTGAATAAGATGAGCTCTGCACCGGGTTTCATTGCAGCGCTGGACCAGAGCGGTGGCTCTACGCCCAAGGCATTGCGTCTCTATGGCGTGAATGAATCCGATTATTCCGGCGATGACGAGATGTTTCGCCTGGTGCATGCCATGCGCGTCCGCATCATGAGCGCGCCCAGCTTTTCGGGCGACAAGGTCATCGGCGCGATCCTTTTCGAGCGCACCATGGATGGTGATGTCAACGGCCAGCCGGTTCCATCCTACCTCTGGGAAAAGCGCGGCGTCGTCCCCTTCCTGAAGGTCGACAAGGGTCTCGAGGCTGAGGCAAACGGCGCTCAGGTGATGAAACCGATGCCGGATCTCGACGCGCTGCTGATCCGCGCCCGGGAAAAGGGAATATTCGGCACGAAGATGCGCTCGGTCATCGCCCATGCCGACAAGGCAGGCATCGCCGCCGTCGTGAAGCAGCAGTTCGAAGTCGCGCGTCAGATCATCGGCCACGGCCTCGTCCCGATCATCGAGCCGGAAGTCTCGATCGACAGCCCGACGAAGCAGGAAGCAGAAGCCATCCTGCGCGACGAGATCCTCAAGGAATTGGACAAGCTTCCCGCAGGCGACAACGTCATGATCAAGCTGACGATCCCGACGGTTGCCGATTTCTATGCGCCGTTGATCGCCCACAAGTCGGTGATCCGCGTCGTCGCCCTTTCCGGCGGATACAACACCGAAGACGCCTGCGAAAAGCTCAGCCATAACCATGGCATGATCGCGAGCTTCTCGCGCGCACTGGCGGAAAATCTGCGCGTTTCGATGAGCGACGCGGAATTCGACGCAAGCCTGACCGCAACGATCGCCCAGATCTATGCGGCAAGCGTCGACAAGTCTCCGGCGCGCGAGAGCGCCCTCGTCTGACCAGCAATGGGCGGCCCGGGCCGCCCATTTTTCTTTGTCACGGCGACAAGTTTGCCCCTTCTGTCACAGGCGCTCCCGGCTAAACATCTGGGAAAGCCGAACGGGAGCCAGCCGTGCCCAATCTCTCCTACACAACACTCGACGTCTTCACCTCCACGCGTTTCGAAGGCAATCCGCTTGCCGTCATCACCGGCGCCGAAGCGCTCGATACCGGCACGATGCAGAAGATCGCCGCCGAGTTCGGCTATTCCGAAATCACCTTCGTCCTGCCGCCGAAAAATCCGGACAACACCGCGCATGTCCGCATCTTCACGCCGACCATGGAAGTGCCCTTCGCCGGCCACCCGAATGTTGGCACAGCCTATTTCATCGGCCAGCAGAGCGAGATCTTCGGCAAGCCGGTCGGCGACCGCCTCCGCTTCGAGGAGGCCGCGGGGATCGTCGAAGTCGATCTGCGCCGCAGCAACGGGCAGGTGACCGCCGCGACCATCCGCGCACCGAATCCGCTGCAGACGGGCGCAACGATCCCGCAAGCCGATATCGCCCGCTGCATCGCCATCCGGCCGGACCAGATCGCCACCGCGCTCCATCGCCCGCTCTTCGTCTCCGTCGGCCTGGAATTTGCCGTCGCCGAGCTCGACAGTCTGGAGGCGCTTGCCGCGGCGGTGCCGAACCCTGTCCTGTTCCGTGAAGCCGCCGGCAACCGCAGCGAAAACAATCACGACTTCTCGCTGTTCCTCTATGTGCGGTCGCAAGAGAATCCCTGGCATCTTCGGGCGCGCATGTTTGCGCCGCTCGACAACGTCGCCGAAGACCCGGCGACCGGCAGCGCCTCGGCTGCCCTCTCGGCCTATCTGGTTTCCCGCGCGCCCGGAACCGACGGCCAGCAACGCGTCACCATAGAACAGGGTGTCGAGATGGGCCGCCGCAGCATCATCGAGGTTGATGTGACGAAAAACGGCGACACGGTCACCGATGTCCGGATCTCCGGCAGCTGCGTCTTCGTCATGCGCGGCGAGATCCTCGCCTAGCCGACGAACTCGCGGGCGATCAGCGCCACCGACCAGATCGCGAAAGCGACCAGCGCAATCTTCCAAAAATCCATCCGGCGTCGCAAACCGGGCAGCCCCAGCGGCTTGATGATGTGTATGACCATGGCCAGGATGAGCAGCAATGCGAGCAGCTTGGTCATGGTTTTATTTTTCCAACATTATCAGAATGTCACAGGACGGACATTATTCCGCGCGAACACAAGATTTCTTCATGCCGTAACGGCATTCCGGGGCACAATCAACACCATAGGGGCTAGGCGGGACAGCGTCTCGTCTTATGTCTTTTCAACACAGAACTCTTCGAGAGTGGGGATATGAGAAGAAATCTGCTGTCCGTCGCTGCGCTGCTTTTCGGAACGCTTTTCCTCTTCATGGGCAACGGCCTGCAGGGCATCCTGCTTCCCGTCCGCGGCAATCTCGAGGGCTATGCCACAACCACGCTCGGCCTGCTCGGCACATCCTGGGCTGCGGGCTTCGTCGTCGGCTGCCTCGTGGCGCCGAACATGGTGCGCCGTGTCGGCCATGTGCGCGCCTTCTCCGGCTTCATCTCGATCATCGCCATCTCCGCCTTGTTCAGCGGCATCATCATCGATCCGTTCTGGTGGATCGCGCTGCGCGCCGTCACCGGCTTCTCCACCGCCGGCACCTCGATGATCATCGAAAGCTGGCTGAACGAGCGGGCGACCAATGAAAGCCGCGGCGCGATCTTCTCGCTCTATATCGCCATCACCCTTTTCGGCGTCGTCGGCGGCCAGATGATGATCCCGCTCGAAGATGTGCGCACACCCATCCTCTTCATGATCTGCGGCGTCTTCTATTGCGTCGCCATGCTGCCGACCACGCTCTCGACCGCAGCCTCGCCGCAGCCGCTGAAGGCGGTCAGGCTCGACCTGCCGGCGCTCTATCGCAATTCGCCCGTCTCCTGCCTCGGCATCCTGCTCGTCGGCATCGCCAATGGTGCCTATGGTACGCTGGGCGCGGTCTTCGGCGCCGGTGCCGGCCTTTCCGATACCAGCATCGCCATCATGATGAGCGCCACGATCTTCGCCGGTGCCGTCATGCAGTTCCCGGCCGGCCGCCTCTCCGACCGTATCGACCGCCGCTATGTGCTCGCCGCCATGTCGGCGCTTGCCGCCCTCGCCGGCATCCTCATCGTCGTCTTCAGTCCGTCGGATCCCTTCTGGGTGATCGGCCTCGTCGTCTTCTACGGCGCGGTCGCCAACACGCTCTATCCGATCGCCGTCGCCCATGCGAACGACTTCGCCTCCTCCGAGGATTTCGTAAAGGTCTCGGGCGGTCTGCTGCTGCTCTATGGCATCGGCACGGTGATCGGCCCGACCATCGGCGGCCCGGTCATGTCCGTCGTCAGCCCGCACGCACTGTTCCTGGTGACCGCCATCGCGCATATCCTGATCGCCGCCTACGCGATCATCCGCAGCCGCCTGCGCGCCGCCATCCATCCAAGCGAACGCGACGCCTATACGACGATCCCGACGGCAACCTCGCCGATGATCACGCCCGAGAGCATGACCCTTGCCGACCGCGGTTCCAGCAAGGCTCCCGAAAGCGGCGATCCTGCTGTAAAGTACGGCTGAAAAGCCAACGCAGGAGGATTGCCCCATGAGCTTCTTTGACGAGGAACGGCCACAGAAGAAGACAGCGCACGAGATCGGCCAGGATCTGTCGCTACTGTCCGTCGGCGAACTCAAGGAGCGCGTCGAGCTCCTGAAAAGCGAGATCGCAAGACTCGAAGCCGAGTCGGCGAAGAAGGCTTCCGGGCGCGCTGCGGCCGAGGGCCTGTTTCGCTCGTAAAAGCCCGAAAAAAGTCACAGGCAAGCGCAAAACGCGCCGCGGCAAGTCTCAATCAAGAACAGTATTAACATACAATTAAGCTTTACGAGCTATTACTTAACGCATCCAGATTTCGTCTGGATCTCAGACAGTTTTCCATGCGGTGAATTGGTCTGATTTTTCTCCCTGTTTTACCTTGAGAGCCGCTTTTGCGGCTCTTCTTTTTGCCTGCACGGCCGTTCACCACGAATCTGTGGAAGTTAACCCTTTCTTAAGAAACGCCTTGCGCATTTAGGGTAATGATACCATCTTAAAGACATAAAGACCCGCCGCTGAAACTTTTACTTCCGGCTGGCGTTACCTGACCATATGTAGACGCGTGCAACAGGGACCATTGGAATGTCGGAACTTGGTTTGAATACGATCAGCTTCGCAGGACGCGCCGCCGCATCGTCGCAGTTCAAGACGCTTTATGCAGAAGGCATGTCGCTGGTCGAAGAAACCGCAGCCTACCTCGATGGTAACGGCCGCGCCGCTTCGAAGGTCCTGCCCCGTATGGCATCCGTCCTCTACGCAGCAGAATCCATGCGCCTCACCACCCGCCTGATGCAGATGGCATCCTGGCTGCTCCTGCAGCGCGCCGTCAACAACGGCGAGATGTCCCGCGATCAGGTTCTCGCTGAAAAGAACAAGGTTCGCCTCGACGGCTTCAACGTCGACCGCAACGCTCCGGGCTGGGGCGACCTGCCGGAATCCTTCCGCGATCTCGTCGAGCGCTCGCTGCGCCTGCAGAACCGCATCGCCCTGCTCGACCGCGAAATCTACCGTCCGTCGGAAGCACCGATCGTGCATGACAACCAGAACAGCGTCCAGGCGCAGCTCAGCCTGCTGCAGACGGCGTTCGGCAACAACTAAGTTTCTACTGCCATACTTTAAAGACCGGCCGGCTGTGTTCCCTGCACAGTCGGCCTTTTCATTTCCCGCCGGAATCCAGAATCCGGACAATAAAAAAGCCCGGTCGAAACCGGGCTCTTTTCAAATTCCGTAGTACCGCAGAAGCGATTAGAGGCCGAGGCCGCCAAAGCGCTTGTTGAACTTGGAAACGCGGCCGCCGCGGTCCATGAGCTGCTGGTTGCCGCCCGTCCATGCCGGATGGGACTTGGAATCGATTTCGAGGTTCATGACAGCGCCTTCCGAACCCCAGGTCGAGCGGGTTTCGTATTCGGTACCGTCAGTCATGACCACCTTGATGACGTGGTAGTCGGGATGGATATCAGCCTTCATAACAATCTTCCTGCGATGCCAGGGTCCAATTTGACGCATGTCATTGCGGCAAGAGAACCGATTGAATAAATGAAGCCGCAGTCGCGAAGGCTACGGCTTCCCATTCGGATGCGGTGCCTATACATGAAGGCCATCCGGATAACAAGTGCCAACAAGCTGGTGATCAACGGTTTGAAGGCGATTGGAGATGATTTGACAGACGCAGTGCAGGGCGGGGAAAAGAAGTCGCGGTCGCTGAAGCCTCTCGGACGGTTGACGCCTTATATCATGCGCTATCGCGGCATGGTCGCCGGAGCTCTCGTCGCGCTCGCACTCGCCGCCGTCACCTCCCTCGCCCTGCCGCTCGCCGTTCGCCGGATGATCGATCACGGCTTCACCCAGCCTGACGGCACCTTCATCAACAGCTACTTCGCCATGCTGATGGGGATGGCCGTCGTGCTCGCGATCGCCAGCGCGCTGCGCTACTATTTCGTCATCACGCTCGGCGAGCGCATTGTCTCGGATCTGCGCCAAGATGTGTTCGCGCATGTCACTCGCCTCTCCCCCTCCTTCTTCGACGTCAACCAGTCCGGCGAGATCGTCTCGCGGCTGACGGCCGATACGACGCAGATCAAGTCCGCCGTCGGCGCGACTGCCTCGGTGGCGCTGCGCAATCTGATCCTCTGTTTCGGCGCCATGGGCATGATGGTCGTGACATCGCCGAAGCTCGCAAGCCTGGCGCTCGGCGCAATCCCGCTGATCGTCTTCCCGCTCGTCGCCTTCGGCCGCTCGGTGCGCAAGCGCTCGCGCGCCGCGCAGGACACGCTGGCGCAAGCCTCCGCCTTCGCCAACGAGACGATCGCCGCCACCCGCACCGTACAGGCCTTCAACGGCGAGGATGCCGCTTCCAGCCGCTATGCTTCCGCCGTCGAATCCGCCTATCAGGCTGCGCGTTCCGCCATCCGTTCGCGGGCGCTCCTGACCGGCATCGCCATCACCCTGATCTTCGGCAGCGTCGTCGCCGTTCTCTGGGTCGGCGCTCATAACGTTCTGACCGGCACGCTGTCTGCCGGCACGCTCGGCCAGTTCCTGCTCTATTCGGTGATTGCCGCCGGGTCGCTCGGCGCGCTCTCGGAAGTCTGGGGCGAGCTCTCGCAGGCCGCCGGCGCCGCCGACCGCCTGACCGAGCTGCTGGACGAAGTCTCCCCGATCTCTGCCCCGGCCAAGCCCGAAACGCTGCCGATGCCCGCCCGTGGCAGGGTCGAATTCACCGATGTCCATTTCGCCTATCCCTCGCGGCCGGACAAATCCGCCCTGCACGGCCTGACCTTTAACGTCGTGCCCGGTGAAACCGTGGCGATCGTCGGTCCGTCCGGCGCCGGCAAGAGCACCGTCTTCTCGCTGCTGCTGCGCTTCTACGATCCGCAACTCGGCGGCATCAGCGTCGATGGTCTCGATGCCCGCAGCGTCTCGCCTGACGATCTGCGCGAGCGCATGGCGATCGTGCCGCAGGACGTGACGATCTTCGCCGCCTCCATCCACGACAACATCGCCTTCGGCCGCCCCGGCGCCAGCCGTGACGAGGTGCGCGCCGCGGCGATCGCCGCGCAGGCCGACGAATTCATCGCCCGCCTTTCGAACGGTTACGACACCGAGGTCGGCGAACGCGGCATCACGCTCTCAGGCGGCCAGCGCCAGCGCATCGCCATTGCCCGCGCCATCCTGAAGAACGCCCCGATCCTGCTCCTCGACGAAGCGACATCGGCTCTCGATGCCGAAAGCGAAACGCTGGTCCAGAAAGCACTCGACGGCCTGATGCAGGGCCGCACGACGCTGGTCATCGCCCACCGCCTCGCAACCGTCCTCAAGGCCGACCGCATCCTCGTCATGGACCAGGGCCGCGTCATCGAGGAAGGCACCCACCAAACCCTCATCCGCCACGGCGGCATCTACGCCAAGCTTGCCAAGCTGCAATTCGATGCAGGGGCTGAAGAGTTTCTGGCGGCGGTGAAGTGAGCTACCCCTCCGGAAACGTGAAGACATCGACCGGCTCGCCGAGACCGCGCAGCGGGAAGGTGCCGACGGGTTTCAGTTCGGCGCCGCATTTGGCCATGTCGACGAAGGCTTTCGAGATCAGCACCGGCTGGCCGACGTCCTTGGTCAGGGTTTCCAGCCGCGAGGCGACGTTGACGGCCGGGCCGATGACGGTGAAGTCGAGGCGTTTGCGCGAGCCGATATTGCCGTACATCACATCGCCGACATGGACGCCGACGCCGTAGCGGAGCTCGACGACGCCGCGTTCGGCGTTGAACGTGTTGAGGTCGTTGATCGCCTTGCGGGCTTCCTTCAGCGACGTCAGCAAATTGCGGCAGGCATCGGGATTGCTGAGCGGGAAGATCGCCAGCAGCCCGTCGCCCATGAATTTCAGGATCTCGCCGCCATGCCGCTCGATCGGCTCCGACATCGCGTCGAAATAGGCGTTGAGCAGCTCGATCACGTCGTCGCGCGGCCACATGTCCGAGATCGTCGTGAAGTCGCGCAGATCGCAGATCAGGATCGCAGCACCGACAGTGCTGCCGCTGCCGCGGGTGGTGGCGCCCGCCAGGATCTGCTCGCTCGCATGCGGGCCGACATAGGTCTGCAGCAGGGTGCGCGCCAGGATATTCTTCACCCGGATTTCGCTGACCAGCGTCAGCGCCGGAAGAAGATCACGCAGGAAAGCGATCTGATCGGCGGTGAAGCCGCCGGCAACATTGCTGGAGAAGGTCACCACATGCCGTTTGCCGAGCGTGTGCTCCAGCGGCCATGCGATGTAATCGGTCAGCCCCTCGCCGCGCAGCTCCTCATAGAGCGCATAGTCGCTGCGGATCTCGCCTTCGAGGTCCTGGCGCACTTCCGAAGCGCCGCTGAAGATCTCGTTCATCGGGCTGCTGAGGAACTGCGGCGTGTTTTCGACACCATAGCCGAAGGTGGTGATTTTCGCGTCCTTCATGCCCGGCCGCCAGAGAACCCGCGCACCCATCCATTGCGGATGCAGCGTACGGAAGTGCAGCGTAGCCCGGCCGAGCGGCACGCCCGCCTCGATCAGCCGCTCGTTCATCTCGACGAAGATATTATCGATGAAGCGTTCGCTGCGGGTTTCGTTGACGAGCCAGTCGAGGATACGGCGGCGGCGCAGCGGCCAGGCGCCGTCTTCGGCAGCAGTGGAGATGGAAAGAGCATCGGGGGACGGATGCATATCAAAACCTCATGAGGGCCACCCGCGGGGCGAGCGGCAGAAGACTTGCTTTATCCCTAGATGGTTATCGGAGGAGCAAATGTAATATCAATCCCCCATTCCAAGGCGACTAAAGTCGAATTCGCTTCGGCACCATCCGTGGTTGCCTTTAAAGCCCGCTGCCCTAACCTCATCCTGCCCGGTCAGACGCAGCCGGGTGCACAGCTGTTGAATTCTGGGAGGAGAATCGAATGGCGCTTTTCAATTTCACCCGCCGGGCAAGCCTGGCGCTCGGCCTTGGGCTGTTTGCCACGCTCAGCGTCGGCACGGCGATGGCGGAAGGCTTTCCGGATCGCACGATCACGATGGTCGTGCCTTTCGCGGCCGGCGGATCGACCGACGTGGTGGCCCGCATCATCGCCGAGAAGATGTCTTCCGATCTCGGCCAGCAGGTCATCGTACAGAACGTTGCCGGTGCCGGCGGCAATCTCGGCGCCGATAATGTCGCCCGCGCCGAACCGGATGGCTACACCATCCTTATGGGCACCGTCGCCACCCACGCGCTGAACCCGCTGATCCTGAAATCGACGCCCTACGACCCTCAGAAGGATTTCTCGCCGGTCTCGCTTCTCGTCGTCGTGCCGAACGTGCTGGTGGTCAATCCGGAACTGCCCGCCAAGAACGTGCAGGAACTGATCGCGCTTTTGAAGGCCGAGCCGGACAAGTGGAGCTACGCCTCTTCGGGTAACGGCACGCCGCTGCATCTCTCCGGCGAGCTATTTAATTCAATGGCCGGCACCAAGATGCAGCACATTCCCTACAAGGGGGCCGGACCGGCGCTGACCGATCTTCTCGGCAACCAGGTGTCGATCATGTTCGACAACCTCCCCTCCTCGTCCGGCCATATCAAGAGTGGCAAGCTTCGGGCGCTGGCGGTCACGACGGCCCAGCGCGCGCCCTCTTTCCCTGACATTCCGACGGTCGCCGAGTCAGGTGTTCCGGGCTACGAAACCTATACCTGGAACGCGCTTTTCGCCCCGGCCAATACGCCCGCAGATGTCGTCGCCAAGCTGAACGAGTCGGCCAACAAGGCGCTCAAGGATCCGGCTGTCGCAGGCCGCATGAAGGAGTTCAGTGCCACTATCGTCGGCTCGACGCCGGACGAGCTTGGCGCCCATGTGAAGGCCGAATTGGCGAAGTGGGAGCCAATCGTCAAAGGCGCAAATATCCAGATGGAATAGTCTCAACTTTTGCTCTAGATTATCGGCTGTTACCGGGGCAACTTCCTGATTTTGGGAGACATTCGATGTATAAGTTTGAAGTGTACAAAGACAAGGCCGGCGAATTCCGTTTCCGCTTCAAGGCGTCAAACGGCGAGCAGATGTTCGGCTCGGAAGGTTACAAGGCCAAGGCATCCGCGCTGAGCGCCATTGAATCCATCAAGAAGAATGCGCCCGGCGCAACAGTTGACGATCAGACCAAGCCCACGGCTTGATCCGGACAAAGGCGGCACCCGATAAGGTTGCCGCCTTTTCTCATACAGCTCGTCCGGCCACGCGGCCGGAAAAAATACAACCGCCGAGGAAGGTCCCTTCCAGCGCGTTGTAACCATGCATGCCGCCACCGCCGAAGCCGGCGACCTCGCCCGCTGCATAGAGACCAGGCACCGCATTTCCATCAGGACCGATAACCCGGCCCGACAAATCCGTTTCCAACCCACCGAGCGACTTGCGCGTCAGAATGTGCAGCTTGACAGCAATCAGCGGACCCTTGGCAGGATCGAGCAACCTGTGCGGCCGCGCGGTTCTGAGCAGCTTGTCGCCGATATAGCCGCGAGCGCCGCGGATCGCCGTCACCTGCGCATCCTTGGAGAAGCTGTTTTCTATCTCGCGGTCGCGCGCCTCGATCTGATGGCGGATATGCGACACGTCGAGCAGCCGCTCGCCGGTCAGCGCATTCATGCCATCGACCAGTTGCTCCAGCGTGTTGCGGACGATGAAATCCTCGCCCTTGTCCATGAAGGCCTTCACCGGCCCCGGCGGCTCGCTGCCGAGGCGCTGCAGCAGAAGCTTGATATCCTTGCCCGTCAGATCCGGGTTCTGCTCGGAGCCGGAGAGCGCGAATTCTTTCTTGATGATCGCCTTGGTGAGGATGAACCAGCTGTAGTCGTAGCCGGTTTGTCTGATCGCTTTCAGCGTTCCCAACGTATCGAAGCCCGGCATGGCAGGGGCGGCAAACCGGTTGCCGCGCGCATCGCACCAGAAGGACGACGGCCCGGGCAGGATGCGGATGCCGTGGTTCGCCCAGATCGGATCCCAATTTTTCAGGCCCTCGGTATAGTGCCACATGCGGTCGCCATTGATGACGCGGGCGCCCGCTCGCTCGCCGATCTCCAGCATGCGGCCGTCGACATGCGCGGGCACGCCCGCGACCATGGAAGCCGGCGGAGGTCCGAGCCGCTGCTGCGGCCAGTTGCGCCGGACGAGATCGTGATTGCCGCCGATACCGCCGGAGGTGACGATGATCGCGCCGGCCCGGATCTGGAAGGTGCCGGAGATCATCCGCGCTGTCGGCTTGCCGCGCGGGGCATTGTCGGGCACCAGAACGGTGCCGAAGGCCCCGACGACAGTGCCGTTCTCGACGATCAGGTCGTCGACGCGATGGCGGAAGGCGAAGGTGATCTTTCCTTCTTCCTCTGCCGCGCGCACACGGCGAATGAACGGCTCCAGAACTGCCGGTCCCGTTCCCCAGGTCAGGTGAAAGCGCGGCACCGAATTGCCGTGACCATGCGCCATGCCACCGCCACGCTCGGCCCAGCCGACCACGGGAAACCAGCGCATGCCCTGCTGATGCAGCCAGGACCGCTTCTCGCCCGCGGCAAATTCGAGATAAGCTTCGGCCCAAAGCCGCGGCCAGTAATCCTCCGGCCGGTCGAAACCTGCAGATCCAGACCAGTCCTGCCGCGCCAGATCGATATTGTCGCGGATGCCCAGCCGCCGCTGCTCGGGACTGTTGACGAAGAACAGCCCGCCGAGAGACCAGAAAGCCTGCCCCCCGAGGCTCTGCTCCCCTTCCTGATCGACGATGCAGACCTTGTGTCCACGATCGGCAGCCTCGGCCGCCGCCACCAATCCCGCCAGGCCTGCGCCGATGACGAGCACATCACATTCCATCCCGAACGCCTCCCCCGCATTCACGAATCCAAGGTTATGCAGTGGCAGCGTCAGCCGCAACTGCTGGATTTCACTCTCTGAAATTTGGGGCGATGGCAGGGCGGCGAAACGCCACCCCCACACTTATTTCTCGGTGAGCTTGAGCTCGATACGGCGGTTCGTCGCCCGGGCTTCCGGCGTGTCGCCCGGCGCGATCGGCTGGAACTCGCCGAAGCCGGCGGCCACCAGGCGGTCGGCGGGAACACCCTGCGAGATCAGGTATTTGACGACCGAGATCGCGCGCGCCGAGGAGAGCTCCCAGTTGTCGCGGTAGCGGCCGCTGCCGGAGAGCGCGACATTATCCGTGTGGCCATCGACGCGCAGCACCCAGTTGATCTCCGGCGGAATTTCCTTGGCGAGATCGAGAAGTGCGGCGGCGAGCTTGCCCATCTCGGCCGTGCCGTCGGGGTTCAGATCCGAACTGCCCGACGGGAACAGCACTTCCGACTGGAACACGAAACGGTCGCCGACGATGCGAATGTTTTCGCGGTCGGAGAGAATTTCGCGCAGGCGGCCGAAGAAGTCCGAACGATAGCGGTTGAGTTCCTGCACGCGCTGTGCCAGCGCGACGTTCAGGCGGCGTCCGAGATCGGCGATCTTGGTCTGCGAGGTCTGGTCCTTCTGCTCGGATGCCTGCAGCGCCGCTTCGACGGCGGCGATCTGGCTGCGAAGCGCTGAAATCTGCTGATTGAGCAGCTCGACCTGGCTCATCGCCCGCTCGCTGACCTGCTTCTGCTCGTCGAGTTCCTTGGTCAGGCCGCCAATCTTCTGCTGCGCGGCGTCCTGCCCGCCGGAACCGGCGTCGAGCAGCGCCTGCAGCCGCGAACGCTCGCTCTCGGCACCGGCAAGCGAAGCCTGCAGATTGGCAACGGAATCTTCCAGATCCTGCTTGCTGCCCTTCTCGAGAGCCAGAAGCTGCGTCAGCTCGTTGATCTGGCTGTTAAGGCGGTTCAGCACCTCGTCACGGCCGGAAATCTCGCGGCTGAGAATGAACTGGCCGACGACGAAGACCGTCAGCAGGAACATGATGGCGATCAGCAGCGTCGACAGCGCATCGACGAAACCCGGCCAATAATCGACCGTACGCTCGCGGCGGCGGTTCTTGGCAAGAGCCATGGCTTATTTGCCCTCACTCTTTTCGGTCTGGCTGCTGCGGTAGCTGGTGCGCTCCTGGCCGCCGATGCGCTCGGCAAGCCTGTCGAGCGTGCGGCGCATCGCCTTCGCCTCGTCCTGCTGCGCCTCTATCCAGTCGCGCAGCATCTGCTGCTCGTTGCGCATGTTCTTGACGAGGCCCTGAATGCCTTCGGCGAGGCTCGCCATCGCGGCGACCGAGCGTTGGTTGCCCGCACCTCCTTCTTCCGAAACCTTCTTCAGATAATCGGAAAGCGCACGGACATCTTCCGACGAGCCGGCGGGCGCATCAAGTGCGGCGGCAACGGGAACATCGGAGCCCACGTCGGTGACCGACGACAGCGCGTTTTCCAGCTCCATATAGAAGCGGTTCTGCGCGCGGCCGGCCTGTAGGTCGAGGAAGCCGAGGATCAGTGAGCCGGAAAGGCCGAGCAACGAGGACGAGAAGGCCTGGCCCATGCCCGACAGCGGAGTCGACAGGCCTTCCTTCAGGGTGGCGAGAACATCGCCCGATCCGTTCGATCCGGCATCGAGCGACTGAATGACGTTGCTGATCGAGCCGATCGTGCCGATCAGGCCCCAGAAGGTGCCGAGCAGACCGAGGAAGACGAGCAGGCCGATGAGATAGCGCGAGGTGTCGCGGGATTCATCAAGGCGGGTGGCGATCGAATCTAGGATCGAGCGCAGCGCCGTCGTCGACAGCGTCGCCGTGGATTTGCGGTTACCGATCAGCGCCCGCATCGGCGCCAGCAGCCGCGGATTGCGGTTCACCTTGTCGGCGCTGCCTGCGGCGCGGAACGAATTGAACCAGCGCACTTCCGGGCGGAGCGCCAGAACGTGATTGAAAACCAGAATGATGCCGACGGCGAGAACGCCGAGGATCAGCCCGTTGAGGCCGGGATTGTGCATGAACGCCGTCTGCGTCTGCCTGAAAAGGATCGCGGCGATGAAGCCGACGATCACCAGAAACAGGAGCATCGTCCAGAGGAAGGACATCGGGCTGGAGAGTTTGTACGTATAGGTACCGCTCGGTTTTTCGGTCGAGCCGAACTCCGCCGCATTCACATTTTCCATGGTCTCGCAGCCTCCGGATTGCTAGCATCGGGAGACTAGAGCAACATTGTGCCGAATTGAAGTATGCCGGGACAGAAAACCGTGTGTTTACAACAGTCGGTTTTGATGAGGTCCTACTTCGAAGGGATAGGGCGCTTGATGACTTCCATAAGCGCTTTGTGGATGTACTCGTTGCCGGCGACCACTGCGCCACCTTCAACGACGTTTGCTCCACCATCCCAATCGGTTGCGTAGCCGCCTGCTTCGCGGATCAGCAGGATGCCGGCAGCGATATCCCAGGCCGAGAGACCGTTTTCCCAGAAGCCGTCGAAACGGCCGGCAGCGACGTAGGCGAGATCGAGCGAGGCCGAACCCATGCGGCGCACGCCGGCAACTTCGCCCATCACATGGCGCAACTCGACGAGGAACTTGCCGTGATTGCCGCGGCCGAGATGCGGCACGCCGCAGGCAACGACGGCATCCGACAGGACGCGGCGGGCGCCGACGCGCAGGCGGCGATCGTTGAGGAAGGCGCCACCGCCACGCTCGGCGGTGTAGAGCTCATCGGTTGCCGGGTTGAAGACGACGCCGGCGACGATTTCGCCGTTGCGCTCCAGAGCGATCGAAACGGCAAACATCGGAATGCCGTGCAGGAAGTTGGTCGTGCCATCGAGCGGATCGACGATCCAGCGATGCGCGCCGTCGGTGCCCTTGATCTCTTCGCTTTCCTCGCCGAGGAAACCGTAGGTCGGGCGGGCCTTCAGAAGTTCGTCCTTGACGATCTTCTCGGCCTTGCGATCAGCGTTGGAAACGAAGTCACCCGGTCCCTTGACCGAAACCTGCAGGTTCTGAACTTCCCCGAAATCACGCCCCAGCGACTTGCCTGCCTTGATGGCAGCCTGAACCATGACATTGAGAAGAGCAGAACGGGCCATGTTGGCAATTTCCTTGGAACTGGTACGGGGTCGCTGTCAGGGCGGGAAAGGTCCCTGATCGCCGGAAAAGGCAGCGCTTTATAAGATTGGCGGCCTCAAGACCACAAAATCACGGAAATTTCAAGGGGAGAGGCGTTGAGCGGCGCCAGCCAACGCCGGAGAGGTTAAAATTATTCTGGACACATTAGTCCAGAAACCCTATGTGAGGGTCATGGCACGTCACAAGGAATTCGACCGGGACAAGGCTCTCGGCGCCGCTATCGGCATCTTCTCCCAGCATGGCTATGAGGGGAGCTCGACCGATGCGCTGCTAACGGCGATGAAGATCAGCCGGCAAAGCATGTACGATACCTTCGGCGACAAACGCAGCCTCTATCTGGAGGCGCTGAAGCGCTACAATACCGACAGCGTCTCGCGCATCGTTGATGATATGAAGGGGAACGGCTCTGCGCTCGACGCATTGGAAGCCGCCCTCGTCGCCTTCGCCTCGCGTCCCACTGCCGAGGCATCGCTTGGCTGCATGGGCGTCAGCGCCGTCTGCGAGTTCGGCAGAACCGACAATGACGTCGCGACGCTGACAGACAGCGCTTCGGCCACTCTCGGCCGGGCAATCACCAGGCTGATCGAAGACGGCCTAGCAAGCGGCGAGATCAGCGCCGAGATCGATCCGGATGCCGCCGCACAATTTCTTGGCGCAACGCTATCCGGCATGAAGGTCAGCGCCCGCAACGGCGCCACACCGGACATCCTCAGAACAATCGCCCGCCTCGCCATCCGCAGCCTTCGCTAACAAGAGGGTTGGCCGAGCGCGCCTTTGCATATCCAATTCTAGACTAAATAGTCCAAATAAGGAGACATGAAATGACGAAACCTCTTGATGGAAAGACCGCACTGGTGACCGGCGGCTCCCGCGGCATCGGCGCAGCAATCGTCCGCCGTCTTGCCGAGGACGGCGCGGCGGTAGCCTTCACCTATGCAAGTTCGAAGGAAAAGGCCGAGGCTCTAGCGGCCCGGATCGAGGCCGAGGGCGGCAAGGCAATCGCCATCCAGGCCGATAGCGCCGATGCGGCCGCACTGCAGGCGGCAATCGATCAGGCCGCCCGGCACTTCGACGGGCTCGATATTCTGGTCAACAATGCCGGGATCCTGATGCGCAGCCCGATCGACACCTTTTCGCTCGACGATTTCGATCGCATGTTCGCCATCAACGTCAAAGCGGTCTTTGCCGGGACGCAGGCGGCTGCACGGCACATGCAGAGTGGCGGCCGGATCATCACCGTCGGCAGCGTCACTGCCGAGCGCAGCGGCTTTCCCGGCGCATCGGTCTACAGCATGACGAAGGGTGCGGTCGCCGCCATGACGCGCGGCCTTGCCCGCGATCTCGGTACACGCGGCATCACCGTCAACGCCATCCAGCCCGGCCCGACGGCGACTGACATGAACTCGGATCCGGGTTCGCATGAGGTGCTGCAAGGGCTGATGGCGCTCGGTCGTCTCGGCGAGGACCGCGAGATTGCAAGCCTCGCCGCCTATCTCGCCAGCCCCGAGGCATCCTTCGTCACCGGCGCTAGCCTGACGATCGACGGCGGTTATCTCGCCTGAAAACAGAACCGGCGGCCAAGGCCGCCGGTTTTCCTAGAATTTCTGCTGTGTCAGAAGCACTTCGCGGGCGATCTGGTCGAGCGGCAGGATGCGGCTGACGCCGCCCTTGGCGATCGCTTCCTTCGGCATGCCGAAGACGACGCAGCTCGCTTCGTCCTGCGCCACCGTATAGGCGCCGGCCTGGTGCATCTCGAGCATGCCGCGGGCGCCATCGTCGCCCATCCCGGTCATGATGATGCCCATCGCGTTCGAGCCGGCAGCGCGCGCCGCCGAGCGGAAGAGCACGTCGACAGACGGGCGGTGGCGGGAAACCAGCGGACCTGTCTTCACCGAGACATAGTAGCGAGCCCCCTGGCGCTCCAGCAGCATGTGCCGGTCACCCGGCGCGATCAGCACGTGGCCGCGCAGAACAGCGTCGCCATCGGCGGCTTCCTTGACCTCGACTTCGCAGAGACCGTTGAGGCGCTTGGCGAAGGCGGCGGTGAACTTCTCCGGCATGTGCTGAACGATGACCATGCCCGGCGCATTCGCAGGCAATCCTTCCAGAAATTCGCGCAATGCTTCCGTTCCGCCCGTCGAGGCGCCGACGCAGACGACCATCTCGGTGGTCTTGGCCATGGCGCGACCCGTCGGCGGCGGCAGCATCGCATCGGCCGTCAGCTTCTTGGCCGGACCGTCGGCCGAGGCTGAACGCGCCGCACCCGCCACACGGCGAGCGGAGGGAAGGCGCGCATGAGCCGCACCCTTCACCACCTCGCGAATGCGGATCGCATCGTCGGCCAGGCTGTCGGCCGCACCGATCTTCTGCTTGAGAATGATATCCACCGCACCGGCTTCCAGCGCCTGGATCAGCGTTTCGGAACCTGCTTCGGTCAGCGACGAGCACATTACGACCGGGATCGGATGCTGCGACATCAGCTTGCGCAGGAAGGTGATGCCATCCATGCGCGGCATCTCGACATCCAGCGTGATGACATCTGGAACGTCTTCCTGCAGCTTGCGGGCGGCCATGAAGGGATCTGTCGCCACCCCCATGACTTCAATATCGGGATCTTCCTCGAGAATGCGCACCAGCGTCTGACGAACGCTGGCGGAGTCATCGATGACGAGAACGCGAACCTTCTTTCCCATCTCTTTCCTGCTCTACTTCTTCTGGAACACCGTGTTGGAAACCTGCTTCAGCGGCAGGTCGAATCCGGTGATCGATTCCGAGTGGCCGATGAACATGTAGCCGCCATCGGCAAGGCAGTCGCAGAGCCGCGTCAGCACGGATTGCTGCGTCGGCTTGTCGAAATAGATCAGCACATTGCGGCAGAAGATGATCTGCATCGGCTCGCCGACCGGATATTTGTCGTCCATCAGGTTCATGCGCGCAAAACCGATCTTGCTGCGCAGCTTCGGCGAGATGCGCACTTCGCGGCGCCCGGCCTGCTTGGCAGTCATCACATATTTGCGCTGCAGATCATAAGGCACCGGCTGCACCAGATCCTGCGCATAGATGCCGCGGCGCGCCGTCTGCAGCACATCGGTGCTGAGGTCGGTCGCCAGCACGCTGTAGGAAAGACCGGCATTCTCCTCGACGAATTCGGAAAGCACCATCGCCATCGTATAGGGCTCGGCGCCGGTCGAGCAGGCCGAGCTCCAGGTGCGGATCTTGCGCACGCCGCTCGAAACCAGCGCCGGCAGCGCCGTCATCTGCATATACTCGAAATGCTTGGCCTCGCGGAAGAAGTCCGTCTTGTTGGTGGTGACGACGTCGATCAGATAGACCGTCTCCTGATCCAGGCCGCCTTCATCGAACAGGAAATCGCAATAGTCGTCGAATGTCGAATGGTTGGTGGCGCGAAGGCGGCGGCGCAGCCGGCCCTCCAGCATCGTCAGCTTCGACGGCGGCATCTTGATGCCGCTGTAGTCGTAGATGAACCGGGAAAGCTTGTCGAAATTGCGCTTGCTGATCCGGTCGCCCGGCAACTGGGCTTCCACTGCTGCCATACTCATAACTCAAAACCCCCAAAAGTCGGCAGCCTAAGCTGCCGATTGCAATGCCGAAGCGTCCTCGCGCGACAGCAGCCGCGCCAGGTCGACGATGACGACGAAGCCGTTTTCACGGCGCACGACGCCAGCGATGTAATCGGAACGCCAGCGGGTGCCGATATCCGGCGCCGCCTCGATCTGGTCCTGCCGGAAGGGCGTCACCTCGAAGACCCGGTCGGCGACGAGGCCGAGCGTCAGCACCCGGCTTTCCATCGGTATGTCGAGAACGAGCACACGCGTATGCGGCGTGGGCACGGTCTTCGACATGCCGAGTTTCAGGCGCAGATCGATGGTCGGAACACCCTGGCCGCGCACGTCGCGAAGGCCGAGCAGATAGTCGGGACCGTTCGGAATCTTGAAAGCTTCCGCATAGTCCAGAATTTCCCGCACCACCTCCACCGGAACGGCGAAGATTTCATCGCCGAGGCTGAAGGTCACGAATTGAGCTTCCAGAGATGTCGAGGCCATGATTATGCGCTTTCCTTGAATTCGGCGTCACCGTCGTCGGGACCACCCATTGACATGTCCAGGGCAAAACCTTTCGCGCGGGCCTGCTGGCTGGCGACGCTGTTGGCTGCCGCAACCGCCTTGACGGGCTTGCGCGGCGAAGCGGCGGGGCGGGCGCTCATGCGAGCAGCTGTCGTGCGGGCGTGGCCCGAGGTTTCGACCTTGAAGAAGGCGATCGAGGCCTGCAGTTCCTCGGCTTGGGTGGCGAGCTCTTCCGAGGTTGCCGACATCTCTTCCGATGCGCCGGAATTCTGCTGGGTCACCTTGTCGAGCTGCTGGATCGCTTCGTTGATCTGGGCCGCACCGATATCCTGCTCGCGGCAGGCGGCGCTGATCTCGGAGACGAGCTCTGCGGTCTTGCGGATATCCGGCACCAGGCGGCCGAGCATGTCGCCGGCATCCTGTGCTGCCTTGACTGTGTCGGTCGACATCGAGCTGATCTCGGCGGCAGCAGACTGGCTGCGTTCGGCAAGCTTGCGAACTTCCGAAGCGACGACCGCAAAGCCCTTGCCATGTTCGCCGGCACGAGCGGCTTCGACGGCGGCGTTCAGAGCGAGAAGGTCGGTCTGACGGGCGATTTCCTGAACGATGCCGATCTTCTGCGCAATGGTGCGCATGGCCTCGACAGCGCGTGCCACGGCCTCGCCGCTCGTTTCCGCGTCCTTGGCGGACTGACGGGCGATCTTTTCCGTCTGGGCGGCGTTATCGGCGTTCTGTTTGATGTTGGCGGCCATCTCTTCCATCGAGGCAGACGCCTCTTCGGCCGATGCTGCCTGCTCGGTCGCGCCCTGCGAAACCTGCTCGGCGCTGGCCGAGAGTTCCTGGCTGCCGGAGGAAACGTTGTCGGCGGCCGAGAGAGCATCGGCAACGACGCCACGCAGACGCTCGACCATGCTTTCCAGCGACAGTCCAAGCACGTCCTTGTCGGACAGCGGCTTCGGCGTCACGGTCAGGTCGCCATTGGCGATCTTGTCGGCAATGCTCGCCGTATCGCGAAGATTGGCCGTCATGGTATTCAGGGCATCGACAAGGTCGCGGACTTCATCGTTGGAATTGACGGTCGCGGTCGCCGAGACATCGCCGCGTGCGACGGCACTTGCGAGATCGGTGGCTGCCGAAAGGTTCCGCTTGATGGCGCGGGTTACGAAGATCACGACACCGATCGCGGCGAGTGTGATCAGCAGACCCATCGTCACGGTCATCTGGATCAGCGAGTGGAAGAGAGCAATGCCCTGCTCGCGCAGATCCTTGGCGGCCTTCAACTGATATTCGGTCAGCTTGCTGATGCCGTCGGTCGTCGGGTCGATCGCAGGATAAAGGTCGTTCTTGGCGAATGTATCGAGCTTGGCGGTGTCGCGCGTCTGGAGAATATCCTGAAGCTCGGCGACCTTGACGTCGGAGCGCGCCATGTCGGACTTCACCTTCTCGGCGATCACGCTTTCTTCCGGCGTCAGCTGGGTAGCGAGATAGGCCGACCACTGATCGGAGATGATATGCTTGGCGCCTTCGATATTGGAGGCGGCCTGCTGCCAGTCGAGCTTTTCGGCATGCAGCTTGTGCGTCGTATCGACGATGCTGACGGCATAGGCGTCCGACACCAGCTTGAGCTGCTGCAGCGGAACGACGCGGTCGTCATAGATCGACTTCATCGATTCCGTCATGGCGTTCATGCCGTAATAGGCGCCGCCGCCGATGACGCTGGCGATAGCGATGCTGGACGAGATCTGGATTGCAAGAATTTTGGCGCCGATGGAACGGAAGATTCCCTTTTTGCGGCCGGTAGTCATGGGGGCATTCCTCGCTAGAGATGTTCTGGTTGATCCGGCTGAACGCGCGGCTTTCCGCGCCGCCCAAACGGCAGTCGTTCGAAATGTCTTGCTGGTTCCAAAATCATCGTCGCGTCACCGGCACCATTTTGTACCGGCCTTTTCACGATCGGCAGCAAAATCGCGGAGCGCCAGCCACGGATGCTTTCTCCCTCAGAGAGCCTTCAAGCCGGTCCGCATCCTGCGGTGGCCTGGGCCGATCGACACCGGCGCATACACACGCCGGGCATCTCATGCCGCGGACTTCTCAGCCCGCGGCACTTGTTCATCTATCGATCAGGCGCTTTCGCGGAAGTCGTCGTCGTGCGAGTCCGGACCGCCCATCGACATGTCGAGTGCGAAGCCCTTGGCACGGGCCTGCTGGGCCGACACCGACTGGCTGCTATGGCTGAAGTGCGAGTGATCGCTGGCGGGCTTGCGAACCGGAGCCGAAGCCTTGACGACCTTGGTCACGGCCTTGACCGGCGTGCGCTGCGCGCTGGAGCGGGCCGCACCTGCGGTATCGACCTTGAAGAAGGCGATCGAGGCCTGCAGCTCTTCTGCCTGTGCAGCAAGCTCTTCCGACGTTGCCGACATTTCTTCCGATGCGCCGGCGTTCTGCTGGGTCACCTTGTCGAGCTGCTGGATCGCTTCGTTGATCTGCGAGGCGCCGATATCCTGTTCGCGGCAAGCAGCGCTGATCTCGGAGACGAGTTCGGCGGTCTTGCGGATATCCGGAACCAGGCGCCCCAGCATTTCGCCGGCGTCGCGGGCGGCCTTGACCGTATCGCTCGACATCGAGCTGATCTCGGCGGCGGCAGACTGGCTGCGTTCGGCCAGCTTGCGGACTTCCGAAGCAACGACCGCAAAGCCCTTGCCATGTTCGCCTGCACGGGCCGCTTCAACGGCGGCGTTCAGAGCGAGCAGGTCCGTCTGGCGGGCGATTTCCTGAACGATGCCGATCTTCTCGGCGATCGTGCGCATCGCATCGACAGCGCGGTTGACGGCATCGCCGGAAGCCTCGGCGTCCTTGGCGGACTGGCGGGCGATCTTTTCCGTCTGGGCAGCGTTATCAGCGTTCTGCTTGATGTTGGCGGCCATCTCTTCCATCGAAGCGGATGCTTCTTCGGCAGATGCTGCCTGCTCGGTCGCGCCCTGCGAAACCTGCTCGGAGGAAGCCGAGAGTTCCTGGCTGCCCGAGGAGACGTTGTCGGCGGCCGAGAGAGCATCGGCAACGACGCCGCGCAGACGCTCGATCATCACGTTGACGTTGCCGAGCAGTTCGCCGATTTCGTCGCGGTTGGTGATTTCGGCGGTCTTCGTCAGGTCACCTTCGGAGACTTCGCGAACGACGGTGTTGGCGCGGGCGAGCCCCTTGGAGATCGTGTTGGCGATCCAGAAGGCGACAATGGCGGCCAGAACCAGCGCAGCACCGGCAACGCCGATCATGACCGTGCGGGTCGAAGCATACTGCTGGTCGGCGCTGTCGTCGGCATCCTGCATGCGCTGCTTTTCAAGCGCCAGGATATCGTCGAGAGCCGCATCGATCTTATTGGCAGCGTCGCGGGCCGTGGTGATCGAGATATTGTTGGCGGCGTCCAGGTTGCCGGCCTTCATGAGGTCGCGGATCTGGTCGTCGGACTGGTTGAATGCCTTCGAGAACTCGGCAATCTGCGCCCAGCGCGGCTTGCCTTCTTCGCTGGCGATCGCGACGACGCCGTTGAACGCGTCGGTGAAGTCCTTGCGGGCCTGATCGCCCTTCTGGATCGAGGACGCGATATCGTCAGGCGTGCGGGCCGTGAGCAGGTTCTTCTGCTGACGGATCGCTTCGAGCTGCGCGATATTGATCTGCTGCGCAAGATCGAGACGCGCGGCCGGGCCTGCGAGCAGGTTGCCGAGCGTGTCGTTGAGCGAACCCAGGCTCATGATGCCGTAACCGGCCGTGCCCACGAGCATTAATATGATGAAGGTGAACGCTGTCACCAATTTGGCTTTAATTGTCAGTCGCATCGTCCCAGCCCCCTAGCTGATATCAACGGCGTTTCAGTTTGAGTTGCCGGCGCTGTCGTGCCGGGCGGAGAAGATTGCCTGCAGATTGGGGATGATGATGAACTCCCCTCCCCGCTTGACGAGGCAATTGATGTAGTCGGCGCGCCAGCGCATGCCGACACTTGGCGGTGGTTCGCTCGCCGTCTTTGCGAGCGTGGTGACTTCATTCACCTTGTCCGTCCTGAGGCCAACGAGCGTGCGCTCGCCCTGCAGGTCGATTTCGATAACGATGATGCGGCTGTCGATCGTCGCTTCCGTCGCCTCCATGCCGAAGGCGAGGCGCAGGTCCGCCAGCGGAATGACCTTGCCGCGGAAATTGATGACGCTCGCCACATAGGACTGGGCGCCGGGCACAGCGGTCTCCGGCAGCAGGTCCAGGATTTCCTGAACCATAACGGCCTCGAGAGCGAAGGTCTCGCCGTTCATGTCGAAGGTCAGGACCTCGACTTCTTCGGCATAAGCCCAATGCTGGTCTACACGTTCGGCTACGGCGCTCATCCTGCGACCCTCATCTGCGCTTCCTGTTGCTGACCGGCGGCCACGAGATGGCCGACGTCGAGAATGAGTGCGACGCTGCCGTCGCCGAGAATGGTGGCGCCGGAGAAGGTGACCACGTCGTTGTGCAGCTTCGACATCGACTTGATGACCGTCTGGTGGTCGCCGATGATCTGATCGACGACGAGACCGACGCGCTCCGTGCCGGTCGAGATGACCACGACCTTCTGATGCACATCCGGCTTGGTGCCGGTGCGGAAGAGATCGCGAAGGCGCAGGAACGGCACCAGGCTGTCACGCAGCGAGATGAAGCTGCGGCCGCGCGAACGCAGATCCTCTTCCAGCGACAGTTCGAGGCATTCCTCGACCGCCGAGAGCGGGATGACGTAGCGGCCGGAACCGACGCGGACGAGAAGGCCGTCGATGATCGCCAGCGTCAGCGGAATGCGCAGCGAGACTTCCGAACCTTCGCCCGGACGGCTCTCGATATCGATGGCGCCACGCAACGCCTCGACCGTCTTCTTGACGACATCCATGCCGACGCCGCGGCCGGAGAGATTGGTGATCGTTGCAGCCGTCGAAAAACCCGGTGCGAAGATCAGCTGCAGCAGTTCCTGATCGGAAAGCTGCTGGCCGGGCGCGATGAGACCGGAGGATTCGGCCTTGGCGCGGACCCGTTCGCGGTTGATGCCGCGGCCGTCGTCCTTGATCGAGATGATCACCTCGCCGCCGGACTGGCGGGCGGACAGCGTCACGGTACCGGCTTCGCTCTTGCCGGCGGCAAGACGGTCGGCCGGGGTTTCGAGGCCGTGGTCGATCGAGTTGCGGACAAGATGGACGAGCGGATCGGCAAGGCGCTCGATGACCGTCTTGTCGACTTCGGTGCTTTCGCCCTCGGTGATCAGTTCGATCGACTTGCCGGTTTCGCGGGCAAGATCGTGAACGAGGCGGCGGAAGCGCGAGAAGAGCGTGGCGACCGGCACCATGCGCAGCACCATCATCGTGTCGCGAAGCTCGCCCGACAGGCGCTCGATTTCTTCGGAGACGGAGCGCAGTGCGATATCCGAGCTTGAGCTTGCCAGCTGGCTGAGGCGGGACTGGGCGATGACGAGCTCGCCGACGCGGTCCATCAGTTCGTCGAGGCGCTCGGCGGGAACACGAACGTTCTCCTGTGCCTTCGCCTGACGGCTGTCGACGGCCGCAGCGACCGGCGCATCGCGCTTGACCGGAACGGCCTCGACCGGCTTGAAGGCCGGAGCGGCGGCAGCCTGCGGTGCGGCAACGGGCGCCGCGACCGGTGCGGGCTCGGCGGCCTTGACCGGCTCGGCTGCGACAGGCGCGGGCGCCGGGGCAGCGTCATCGATATCGACGACTTCGAGCTCCATGTCATCCATCACGAAGATGAAGACATCGTCGATCGCCGAACGATCCTGCTCGCTCTTCAGCGTCACTTCCCAGGAGATGTAGAGTTCGTTCGCCACGAATTCGCCAAGCGGCGGGATACCGGCTGTATTGGCGCGCACCGTGCATTCGCCGAGCTCGCGCAGCTCGTCGAGCAGGCCGAGCGGGTTGGTGCCGTTGGCCATCGCATTGGACGGCAGGCTGAAGCGGATGCGCCAGTGATTGAGCTTCTTCTGCGGAGCAGGTGCCGCAATGGCTGCAGGTACCGCTACAGCAGGTGCCGCTTCCTTCGGTGCCGCGGAACCGCCGACGGCGGCCTGCAGCTGGGCAAGCAGTTTCTGCCCGGTATCGCCGTGGTCGGCGTCGGGCTGATCGACGAGCGCGCGCATGTGATCCTGCGCCGCCAGTACCGCTGCCACCAGTTCGGCGGTTGCCGGAACTTCACCCTTGCGGACGCGGTCGAATGCCGTCTCGCAGTGGTGCGTGAAGGCTGCGAGCGCCTCGAAGCCGAACATCGCGCCGGAACCCTTGAGGGTGTGCAGGCCGCGGAAGACGGCATCGACGAGGCCCTTGTCGTCGAGCTGGTGGGTGAGATCGAGAAGCCCGGCCTCGATTGCCTCGAGGCATTCGGCGGCTTCCGTGCGGAATACTGCGACCGGATCGAGCGTGCTCATCTGCCGAGAACTTTCTTGACGATCTTCACGAGGTTTTCAGGATCGAACGGCTTGGTCAGCCAGCCGGTGGCACCGGCCGCCTTGGCGCGGGCCTTGAGATCGGCATCGGACTCGGTGGTGAGGAAGATGATCGGCACGCCCGCCTGGCTCGGCAGCTTGCGCAGCTCCTCGATCATCGTCAGGCCGTCCATGACAGGCATGTTCAGATCGGTGACGATCAGGTCGAACTGCGCAGTCTGCGCGGTTGCCAGACCTTCGGCACCGTTGACCGCCTCGGTGATGGTATAGCCCGCATTGGTCAGCGTGACCTTGGTCGTCAGCCGGATGCTGGCGGAATCGTCGACTGTCAGGATATTGGCGCTCATGCTGTAACCTCTTTATGCAACCAGAACTTCGCGTCCTCGGCGGTGAAGGCTTCGACGAAGCCGGCGCGTTCGAGGACCTTGAGAATACGCTCGCCAACAGGGGACGAGAGCGTCAGGGTCTTGCCTTGCAGCTTGGCCTGGCGGCGCGCGGATTCCACGAGTTGCACGAAGCTCAGATCGGCCTCCGCACTCGATGGAATTTCCAGTATAATTCGATCTTTACTTTCGATTTCACTAGAAATTGTCGCGCTAAGATCCAATACATTCCTGATACTTAGAACTTCAGGCAATGATATAGAATCGCGATGCTGATTATCGCCGCTCAAGACAGCCCCCGAGGCATGAGAAATACTTTTATTCCTCTAAAGGACTCTCATGACAGGCTTAACGGGGAGTAAACTGTGGTTGTAACCGATCTACAATTGCCGCGAGTCCCGACTCCCAAATTCTTACCCAAGATAAGTTATAGTCGGCAATTTTTATGGGTATTTTTGATAAGCAAAATCATATGGTTAAATTAACATGAGAGCTTTCTAACGAGAAAGGCTCCGCATTTTTTACGCATCGTTAATCACAACGCAGGCGAGTCGCCGGCGTTTACCCCTCATTTCCATCCTGCCCGTAAAAATAGCATCAGTTTTGCAGAAGTAATAAGTAAAGGGAACAACGTGGCAAACGGGGCAGGATCGGCACAGGCGATAGAGTTGACCACCGGTACGGAGGTCAGTCAGACGCTCGAAACCGCGCGCAGCCAAGTCGAAGAACGCTTCCTGGAAGGCGGCACGGTGCTGCTGTCCGTCATGGACGTTCTCAACCGTTTGCTGAATTCTCTCGATAACATCACCAAGGCTCTCGACAACAATGAGTCGAGCAATGCCGACGCTGATCTGCGCGCCACCGTCGAAAGCCTGACCGCCCTGCCGGTCACCGAACAGGCGCGCCAGACGGCACTTGCGACGCTCGCCGAAACCGGCAGCGGCCTGCACAAGCATATCGCCGAGATGCAGGAGACCATGCGTTATCTCCGCACCTTCGCCGTGACGGTAAAGATCACCGGCGCCGGTCTCCCGGAATTCGCTGGCTTCGCCCAGGAAATTCTTGAGCGCATCTATTCCGGCACCGAGGAAGTCAATCGCTTCGCCGGCCACCTTGATAGCCTGCAAAAGGAAGTAAAGCTGGCGCTGAGCGTCGGCGCCAACCTGTCGAAGAGCTATTCGGAAACCGTGCCCGCCGTTGCCGGCGCACTGCGCCAGGACGCGCAGAAGATCGCCGAACACCGCCAGAAGCTCGGCGTCATCGCCCGCGAAGTCGGCGCGATCGCCCGCGGCGTCCAGTCCAAGGTCGCCTCCACCCTTTCGGCTCTGCAGATCGGCGACATCACCCGCCAGCGCATCGAGCACGTCCAGAGCACCTTCTCGCTGCTCGACGAATTCCTCGATGGCGATGGCAAGGCACTGAATGCCGACCAGCGCGAGCGGCTGCGCAATGTCATCAATCATTTGACCGCAGCACAGATGGCGGAAATGTCCGCCGATTTCAGCCGCGACTCGCAGAATGTCGTGCAGACAATCAAGAGCTTCGGCCACGACACGCACGAGATCATGAAACTCCGCGACCAGATGGCCGGCGGCGGCGAAGGCAATTTCATGCGCGCCCTGGAATCCAGCGTTTCGGCCGCCCACGAGATCGTCAAGCAGGTGGATGCCTCCAGCCGTCAGGCCGACCAGGTCAGCCAGTCGACACTCGGCACCGCGGCCAAGCTTCTGGAAGCGATCGGCAATATCCGCGCCGTCAAGACCGACATCAACTACATGGCACTGAACACCAACCTGCGCTGCAGCCGCCTTGGCGAAGAGGGCAAGTCGATCAATGTCGTGACCGCGGAGCTTCGCATCTTCGCAGGCAAGCTCGACGATTCCGCCGATGCGATCGTCAACGGCCTGCCGGCGCTCGAAGCAGCAGCAGGCAACATGGCCCCTGCCGCAGGCGGCAATTCCGGCGGTCTCGCCGAGAGCCTGACGGCCGCTGTCGGCAGCATCCGCTCGGGCGCGGACATGATGGAAGAGGAACTGAAGGTTCTGGCCGAGCACGGCCGCGAGGTCGCCAGCAAGATCACCCTGATGATCGGCAAGCTCGACTTCGAACACGATCTCGGTGAAACGCTGGTGCGCTGCGCCACCGTTCTCGAAGACGTCGCCGGCATGGAAATCGCCAATATCGACGATATCGCCGAGTTGATCGCTCCGCTCGACCGCAAGATCTTCAAGCTCTACACGATGGTTCAGGAACGCAACGTCCACCGCGCCATCATTCCGGCCATCGAAGAAGAAGCGGCACCGGCCGCTACGGCAGCCCCCGCGGCTGCCGGCGACGACGAAGACCTCTTCGCCGACGCGCTGTTCTAGGACTTAAAGCTTACGGAAGGCGGCGGAACTTGTTCGCCCGGTCGATGGCCGCCTTCTGCTGATCGTCCTCGATCCCCAGGAAGAAATCCTCGAGCTCAGGATCGGGCAGACCGGCCCGGCGTGACAGCACATACCATTTGGCCGCCTCGATAGGATCGGGCTTGGTGCCGAGCGCGTAGATGTAGAGATGCGCGAGCTTGTTCTGCGCCACCACGTTGCCGCGGTTGGCGGCAAGCTGCATCCACTGGAAACCGTGCACGAAGTCGCGCGGGCCGTTCTGGCCATTGACCATCCAGACGGCGAGATCGACCTGCGCGGTATCGAAACCGGCATGGGCAGCACGCGCCATCCAGGGCCGCGCAAGACGGCGCTTCTCTTCCGGAATATCGGGCATTGTCGAATAGAGTTCAGCTACCGCATATTGCGCATCGGCAATGCCCTGCTCCGCCGACTTCTCGTAATAGGGCAGCGCGAGCTTCAGTCCGTCCTGGCCGGGATGATCGGAGGTGAGGATCTGGCCCCAGTTGAACTGCGCGGAAGAATTGCCGGCATCAGCCGATTTCTTCATGTATTCGTCGGCCTTGGCCTTGTCGCGCGGCACGACTTCGCCGGCCATCAGCATCAGCGCATATTTGAACATCGCCGCGCCGTCGCCGCCTTCGGCTGCCTTGCCGTACCAGAAAGCAGAGCTCTTCGGATCGCGGCGCACACCGAGACCGGCATACTGGATTTCGGCAACCAGCGTCTGTGCGGCGGGATCACCCAGCTGAGCGCGCGGCAGCGCAAGCTGCATCGCCGTCAGATAATAGCCGCGCTGATAGGCGCCATAGGCATCATCGACCGGCCCCTTGTAGTCCTTCTCAGGCGGCAGGTCGGGAAGTTTCGCGCCCATGCGGTCGAGAACGCCGAGACCGGTCGAGGGCTGCACGCCTTCCGGCGGGCGTCCCTTCTTCAGCGGTTCGGCATCGCCGCCAACCGGCCGCGTCACCACATTGTCGATCGTCTGGGCCATTACCGCATAGGGAATGGCCGCGGAAAACGCGGCAGCGGCGAGAATCAGACGGCGAATGTGGACGGCGCGGATCGGCATAAGCGCGACTTCAATCCTCAAACCGTGGCGCTTTTTCGTCAAGAAGTGCGTTGACCTGCGCAACGATCGCCGGCGCCTGTGCCGGATCGGCAAAAACAGCCAGCCGCAACGCCACGAACTCGGCGCCGGATTCGGCAACCACGAGCGCCGAAGCAGGATCGGTTCCGCCCATCACCATGCAGGGAATTTCGATCATCGACGCCCACCATTCGCCGAGCGCGACATTCTTCGGATGCGCTTCCGGCTTGATGTCGCCGTCGAGCTTGCCGAAGAAGATGTAGTCGGGACGTTCCTCGCCGATCTCCAGCGCATTGTGGCGATCGGTAGCATTGCCGCCGCCGACGATCAGCTTGTCGGCATATTTGTCGATCGCTTCGGCGATCTCGGCAGCCGGGCCGGTCAGATGCAGGCCATCGGCCTTGGCGCGGCCGACGATGCGGCTGTCGCCGGCGATCAGGGCAGCCGCGCCCGCTTCCTGGATGATCGGCACGAGCTTTTCAGCGTGCTTCTGGAAAACGCCGTCGTCGAGGCCGTATTGCGGCACGATCACCGAGGCGACGTCTCCGCCTTTCAGCGCATCGCCAACAATCTTCGCCCTCTCGTCGGCGTCTGCAATGTCAGGCGCGATCAGGACCAGGCGGCAGCGGTTTTCCGGTTCGGTGCTCATGAAGTCTTTCCATTTTCTGCCGATTCCGCCAGCAGGCGGTAAATCCGCACTCGTTTTGTGTGAGTAATTCCGATAGACGGGGCTGGCAAGGGGAGGACTTGAAAAGCATGCTGCCGGAACTGTCATTCTTTTATGCGGCAGTGCCCGCTGTCCTGCTCGTTGGCCTCGCGAAAGGCGGCATGGGAGATGCCCTTTCGCTGATCGGCGTCCCCTTCCTCGCCCTCGTCGTCTCGCCGGTCGAAGCGGCCGCCATCCTGTTGCCGATCCTCGTTTTCATGGACATCATCTCGCTGATCATCTGGCGCCAGCATGGCGACTGGACGACGCTGAAGATCATGCTTCCCGGCGCGCTCTTCGGCATCGCGCTCGGCTGGGCGACATCGGCGCTCATTCCCGGCAATGCGCTGCGCATCGTCATCGGCACGGTCACCGTGCTTTTCTGCCTGCGCTACTTCTGGAACAATTTCGGCCCCGGCGCCGGAAAAGTCGTGCCGCCGCGCGGCCAGCGCCCGATCCTTGCGAGCGCCTGGGGGACGCTGTCGGGATATGGCAGCTTCGTCGCCCATGCCGGCGGCGCACCCTTCCAAATCTATGCCCTGCCGCTGAAGCTGCCGCCGCGCGAATTCACCGGCACCAGCGTCCGCTTCTTCGCCATCCTCAATGCCGTCAAACTGATCCCCTATTTCGCGCTCGGGCAGCTCGACACCAAGAACCTCGTCACCTCGATGACCCTCCTGCCCTTCGCGCCGCTGGCGACGATCGCCGGCGCCTGGTGCGTGCGCCGCATGAAGCCGGAGATTTTCTATCCGTTCATGTATGCCATGGCGATGATTGCCGCGTTCCTCATCATGCGAGAAGGTCTCGGTTTCTAGTCTTCCGATCGACCGGCGTTGTCGCGGTCGCGTTCATAGCTCCGGGCCGACGGAAATGCCGGCAGCCACGCCTCGCGGCGGATCGTCCAGAGCTCGTAGGTCGGCTTGAACTGATTGGGTTCGTCGAGCGAGCCGAGATTGAGCTCGATCTCATCGCCGCTGCGGCCAAAGACCGGCGACCCGCAGCGCGGGCAGAAAAAGCGGCCGGCATAGCTCCCCGTCTCGCCTTGAACCTCGACCGCATCTTCAGGATAGATCGCCGAAGCATGAAACAAGGCGCCGTGATGCTTGCGGCAATCGAGACAATGGCAAATGCCGACGCGGTAGGGCGCTCCCGTCGCGGCAAAACGGACATTGCCGCAGAGGCAGCCACCGGTGAAGCGGTCCATCCTGCATCTCCTCGTCATCCAAGAGAGCTGACGGTTTACAACGAAGCCCGCCTTTACAGCAAATCCGGGCGCTCAGCGGCAGACAATCGAGTTTGGGTGCACCGCACAATTTCCTTGCCGGAAAGCGGTCTTTGACGTAGCGTTTCGGCATGTCGAACATCGACCCCTTCGCCGCGATATCAGATCCGAACCGGCGGTTCCTGCTGGAGCAGCTGAGGCGCGCGCCGAAGACGGTCAACGAACTCGCCGAAACCCTCCCGATCAGCCGCCCGGCAGTTTCGCAACACCTGAAAGCGCTTCTGGATTCGAACCTCGTCTCAGTCACTTCCGAGGGTACGCGGCGGATCTACGCGGTCAACAACCGCGGCTTCGACAGACTCAATCTGTGGCTGGATCAGTTCTGGGCGTAAAGCACCCGCTACAAATGAAAATGCGCCAGTCCAACTCCGCACTGAATGGACTGACGCACGATTTTGTAAAGCCACCGGGCCCTTGCTAAACCTATTTAAAGTTTGGATTTTTGTCCTTCAAGACTGCAAGTGATCGACCGGTGATCTCGAGTTATTCCATTAGTGAACGGAAGATTTCAGACGTTGGATTTCGTCCTTGATACGCAGCTTTCTGCGCTTGCACTCTGCAATATCTGCATCGCGCTTAGAGGGAGATGTCATCAGCGCGTGCAGCTCCTCCTCAAGAGCTCCATGCTTCTTCTCAAGTGACTCAAGATGAGCTTGAACAGTCATTTGACCCTTCCTTCCTCTTGCCTTCCCCAGCCATCCATCGCTGGAGTTCTAGGCGTCAACCTTTCGACTGTGACATATTTTTGAAGGCTTGTCGAAGGCGAAAACGTGGTGCCTAGATGGCAAATTCATGATCAACACTAACTTCCCGTTACCGCTATTTGGTGATAGGAGCTTGCGGAAATCATCGGCAGAACGGACAAGGTCCGAGGACGGTAATGGGGAATGCAAATGGCCGATCAGGAACAGGCGGAAATCAGGCTCATGGCAGCTCGGCTGCGGCAGGAGCACGAGGATTATGACGCCGCGATCAACGCCATGATTGCTACCGGCTGCGATGCTCTGCGCGTTCAACGCATGAAGAAGAAGAAGCTTGTGATCAAGGACAAGCTGACGAAGATCGAGGATCAGATTATCCCGGATATCATCGCCTGAAGGGGACGTGCCGTTGACGATGACAGACAGACCACCCGTTGCCATCATCATGGGCAGCCAGTCCGACTGGGAAACCATGAAGAACGCCGCCGATACGCTCGAGGCGCTCGAAATTCCCTACGAGGCGCGCATCATCTCTGCGCACCGCACGCCGGACCGGATGGTCAACTTCGCCAAGAACGCGCGTGACGAAGGCTTCAAGGTGATCATCGCCGGCGCCGGTGGTGCAGCCCACCTTCCGGGCATGACGGCGGCCTTCACGCCGCTCCCGGTCTTCGGCGTTCCGGTTCAGTCGAAAACCATGTCCGGCCAGGACAGCCTTCTCTCGATCGTGCAGATGCCAGGCGGCATTCCCGTCGGCACTCTGGCGATCGGCAAGGCGGGCGCCATCAACGCGGCGCTCCTCGCAGCCGCGGTTCTCGCCCTTTCCGATGAAGATATCGCCGACCGGCTCGACGAATGGCGCGAACGCCAGAGCGGCGCGATCGCCGAATACCCGATGGACGACAGATGACTGCAAAGACGATCGGCATCATTGGCGGCGGCCAGCTCGGCCGCATGCTTGCCATGGCCGCAGCCCGGCTGAATTTCCGCACGATCGTCCTGGAGCCGCAGGCCGATTCTCCGGCCGCCCAGGTGGCCAACCGCCAGATCACCGCGGCTTATGACGACGCGGCAGCGCTTGCCGAGCTCGCCAACCTCTGCGACGTCGTTACCTACGAATTCGAGAACGTGCCCGTTGCCGCCGCCGCAACGCTCGCCGCAAGCGTGCCGGTCTATCCGCCGCCGAAGGCACTGGAAGCCGCGCAGGACCGTCTGGTCGAAAAGCGCTTCATCAATGACTGCGGCATCCCGACCGCGAAATTCCATGCTGTCGACAGCCAGGAAGACCTGGAAGCCGCGCTCAAGGATTTCGGTGGGCAGGGCGTGCTCAAGACCCGACGCCTCGGCTACGACGGCAAGGGGCAGAAAGTATTCCGCTCGCCGGCCGATAGCGCCGAGGGCGCCTATGCCGCGCTCGGCAGCGTGCCGCTGATTCTCGAAAGCTTCGTCGCCTTCGAGCGTGAGGTCTCGATCATTGCCGCCCGCTCGACCGACGGCACCGTCGTTGCCTTCGATCCGGCCGAGAATGTCCACAGGAATGGTATCCTCCATACCTCGACGATTCCGGCATCGATTTCGGACGCCACCGCCGAGGCCGCCCGCGAGGCTGCCGAAAAGATTCTCTCCTCGCTCGGCTATGTCGGCGTCATCGGCATCGAGTTCTTCGTGCTCGCCGACGGCGGCCTGATCGCCAACGAGATGGCACCGCGCGTCCACAATTCCGGCCACTGGACAGAAGCCGCCTGCGTGGTTTCTCAGTTCGAGCAGCACATTCGCGCTGTCGGCGGCCTGCCGCTCGGCGATGCCGGGCGCCATTCGGACTGCGTGATGCAGAACCTGATCGGCGACGACATCCTGACCGTTCCGGACTGGCTGAAGCGCAAGGATGCCCTTGTCCATCTCTATGGCAAGACCGAGTCCCGGCCGGGCCGCAAGATGGGCCACGTGACGGTGCTGACGGCGAAAACCTAGGATTTTGCCGGATAAAAGGCCTTCATGTGGTTGACACAGGAATGCCATCGGGTTATCTGCCTGCCCAACCTAAAGGCGCGCCACGAGCGCGCTTTTGAATGTTTAAAGATACGGGCGAATGTGAAATTCCCCCCAGAGATCGCGGATCAGAAAAATGAAGATCAAGAATTCGCTCAAGTCGCTCAAGGCTCGTCACCGTGACAACCGTCTGGTTCGCCGCAAGGGCCGCATCTACATCATCAACAAGCTGAACCCGCGCTACAAGGCTCGTCAGGGCTGATCTAGCGTTCCGGGGCATCTGGGCGGCATTCGTGCCGCTGCCATGCTTTCCGGTGGGTCGCTGCGGTGATCACGTCAAATTTTCTTTGATCTTGTGCGTTGGCGGGCTACATTGTCCGCCATGCGCTTTTTTGCTTTGCTCTCCGCGGCCCTGCCGCTGACCCTTGGCCTCCTCGCTCCAATCGCTCCTGCCGCCGCTGCGGAAAAGGACGTTATTGTCGAGCAGCCGGATGCCAATGCCTCCCCCAAACAACGCCTCGACAATCTCTACGCCCAGCTGAAGCGCGAACGTGATCCTGAAAAGGCCAACGGCATCGCCCAGGAAATCCGCACGGAATGGAACGATTCCGGCAGCGCCACCGTCAATCTACTGATGCAATGGGCCGACAAGGCGATCGAGGACAAGCGTAGCGCTGCCGCCCTCGATTTCCTCGACGAGGCGATCGCCCTGAAGCCGACCTATGCCGAGAGCTGGAACCGCCGCGCCACGCTGAATTATGCTTCCGGCAACTATCGCAAGTCGATGTCCGATATCGAGCATGTGCTCGAACTCGACCCTCGCCATTTCGGCGCGCTGTCGGGCATGGCGGCCATCCTCAACGACACCGGCAACGATCAGCTGACGCTGAAGGCATGGGAACGCTTCCTCGACGTCTTCCCCGCCAACCGCACGGCGCAGGAGCAGGTGAACACCCTTTCGGAAAAACTCGCCGGCAGCCGGACCTGATCTTGACGGCGGCGCGCCGGACCCAATCTTAGGGATAAGTGATACACCCTCCCGGTCCGACCATGCTTGCCGAAGTTTCCGCCCTCCTCGCCCCCATTGCCGCCGCGATCGGTTACAGTTCCTACAAGGCCCGCCAGTTCGAACGCGCCTATCCCAATGTCGGTGAACTCATCGATGTCGGCGGCTATCGCCTGAACTCGCTGCATATCCCGCGCCCGGAGACTGCCGACCTGCCGCCCGTCGTCTTCATTCACGGCGCCAGCGGCAATCTGCTCGACCAGACCGGCGCCTTCCTGCGTCCGCTGCAGGGACGCGCCGAAATGCTCTTCGTCGACCGGCCGGGTCACGGCTATTCCGAACGCGGCGGACCTGAAAACGCCATCCCCTCCGGCCAGGCCGCTGCGATCGCCCGGCTGATGGAAAAGCGCGGGATCGAAAAGGCGATCATCGTCGGCCATTCCTTCGGCGGCGCCATTGCCGCCGCCTTCGGCGTCCATCATCCGGAAAAGACGGCGGGGCTGTTGTTCTTGGCACCTGCCACCCATCCATGGCCCGGCGGTATCGACTGGTATTATCACGTCGCGACGGCACCCGTTCTCGGCTGGCTGTTCAATCACGCCCTCGTCGTGCCGATGGGTCTCAGACGTCTCGAACAGGGCACGCTGAACGTCTTCCGCCCGAACAGCAGGCCATCGGACTATATCGCCAGCACCGGCCCGTCCCTCGTGCTGCGCCCCGATACCTTCTACAACAACGCCGCCGACTTCACCCGTCTCCACGCCTATCTCGAGGCGGAATCGCACCGCTATCCTGAAATCGCCGCGCCGACGGTGATCATAACAGGAGACAGCGACGACATCGTCTGGGAGCATCTTCATTCGCAGGGCCTTGCCCGCGATATCGCCGGCTCCGAGCTGGTGAAGATCCGCGGCGTCGGCCACAAGCCGGATTATCTCGCGACCGATGTAGCGATCGCCGCGCTCGAAAAGATCGCCGGTCTTCCGCGCGATCTGCAGGCCGCCGCACGCGCAGCGGAAGCGCGCCTTGCCGGAGAGATAGCGGCAGTTGCCGCCTGAAACCTTGCACCGGCAAAAAGCCGAACCATATCCACTCGATAATTTATCTTTTGGAGGGGATCTCATGGACCGGCTTCAGGCCAGAACCATTTCGCTTTTCACCGCTTTCGCTTTCTCTCTCAGCCCACTTTCCACCAGTTTCGCCGCCTCGCCCGCGCCCGTCGAAGGGCGGCATGGCATGGTGGTGACCGCCCAACATCTGGCGACAGATGTCGGCGTCGAGGTTCTGAAGAACGGCGGCAATGCCGTCGATGCCGCAGTCGCCGTCGGCTATGCGCTCGCCGTCGTCTATCCGACCGCCGGCAATATCGGCGGCGGCGGCTTCATGACCATCCGCATGAAGGACGGCAAGACCACCTTCCTCGATTTCCGCGAGCGCGCGCCGCTTGCCGCCACGAAAACCATGTATCTCGACGCCAAGGGCGATATCGTGCCCCGCGCCAGCCTTGATGGCTATCTCGCCGTTGGTGTCCCCGGCTCCGTCATGGGCTTCGAGACCGCCCGCGAGAAATACGGCACCAAGTCGCGCGCCGATCTTCTCGCACCTGCCATCGCCTTCGCAAAGGATGGCTTCACCTTCGAGCAGGGCGATGCCGCGATCCTCGCCGACAGCGCCAAGCGCCTCGCCAAGGACGAAGCTGCCGCCAAGATCTTCCTGAAAGACGGCAAGCCGCTGGCCGCCGGTGAAAAGCTTGTTCAGCCGGAGCTCGGTACCGTACTCCAGGCAATCTCCGAGAAAGGCCCCGACGCCTTCTACAAGGGCGCGCCGGCCGAGGCGATCGTCAAGGCCAGCCAGTCGAAGGGCGGCATCCTCGCCAAGGAGGATTTCGAGCAATACTCCGTCCGCGAGCTGAAGCCGATCGAGTGCAATTACCGCGGCTACGACATCGTCTCCTCGCCCCCGCCCTCATCCGGCGGCGTCATCATCTGCGAGATTCTCAACGTCCTCGAAGGCTACCCGCTCTCCTATCTCGGCTATGGCTCGGCCGAGACGGTGCATGCCATGGTGGAAGCCATGCGCTACGCCTATGTCGACCGCAACGCCGCACTCGGCGACCCCGACTTCGTCGACAACCCGGTGAGCAAGCTGCTCGACAAGGGCTATGCCACGGAGATCCGCGAAAAGATCGATCCCTACAAGGCCGGCAAGTCGGCCGACCTGAAGCCGCTCGGCGGCAAGGAAAGCACCGAGACGACGCATTATTCGATCATCGACGACGAGGGCAATGCCGTCGCCGTCACCTATACGCTGAACGGCTCCTTCGGCGCCGGCGTCGTCGCACCCGGCACCGGCATCCTGCTCAACAACGAGATGGACGACTTCACCTCGAAGCCCGGTGTGCCGAACCTTTACGGCCTCGTGCAGGGCGAGGCGAACGCCATCGCCCCGAAGAAGACGCCGCTCTCCTCGATGAGCCCGACGATCATCTCCAAGGACGGCAAGCCCTTCATGGTGATCGGCAGCCCCGGCGGCTCGCGCATTATCACCATCACGCTGGAAGCGATCCTCAACGTCATCGATTTCGGCATGGATATCAGCCAGGCCGTCAACGCCCCGCGCATCCACCACCAGTGGCAGCCGGACAAGGTCTTCCTTGAGCCCTACGCGCTTTCGCCCGACACCGAGAAGGCGCTCGCCGCCATGGGCTACACATTCGACGGCGGCAACGACGCGCCGGTCTGGGGACAGGCGGCAGGCATTCTCGTCGGCGGCAAGAGCCTTGCCCATATCGAAAAGGGCGGCGGCGCACGCTATTACGGCGCCATGGACAGCCGCGCCGTCGAGGGCGCTGCCAAGGGTTACTGATCAGCGGATCCGGGCGCGGACATAATCGCCCCGGATCGTCACCTGAGGCTTGGCACCCGGCACGCTCGGCTTCTCGGCATCGACAAGCGATGCCTTGGCCGTAACCGTGTAGTCGACCGGCACGTCCGCACCGAACCCAAGCGTGGCATCGAGCGAGGTCGCCTCGATGCCGATCTTCTCGTCCCTGGCGATGGACGCATAGGTGAGGTTCGCCCGCACAGCAGTGCCGGAAATATCGACCTCCGACGCATGACCGTCGAGGCTGATGTCGGCGGCATTGCCCGATGTGCGAAAGCTCGAGAAATTGCCGTCGAGCCGCGCCATAAAGGCATGCTGGTCGATCTTAACGGCAGCCCCCGCCGGTACGTTGGCGGAGACATCAGGCGCGCAATCGCCGATATCGCTCCAGGCCGAAACCGCGACATCGATCGTCATTGACGTCCCGTCGATCTGCACCCGGCTCTCATCCTTGCAGGCATTGAAGAACCAGTTCGAATACCAGGACGAGAACCAGCCGATGCGCCGCCCCGTCGTCACGGCCTCATAGGGCCTGCCGGCATCCGTGGTGATCCGGATCGAGCTGGAATCGCCGCGGATGACGATCGAGCGGATCGCGGTGATATCGAATGTCTCGCCCGGCGTGATCGAGCCGCCGAAGGCCGACAGCAGGGTCATGAAGAAAAGCGGAATGGAAAGGATGAGGCTCATCGGTTTGCTCCTTGAGTAAGGCCGGCAGATCCGGCGAGACCAAGGTGCAATTCGTGCAGTTTTCCGGAGACCTAGATCGTGTTTCGGGTCGCCCGCAATTGCGATCGAGGCCATTCTCGTGCTCATATCCTCAAGGCAATCATCCGGACGCCGACCATGATTTTCGTGCCGCTACCCTTCGTCGTCGCACTGCTGCTGCTCATCCTGCTCGTCAGGATGCTGCGGACGGAGAAATGGAATGCGCCCGGCCGCCGGCTGTTTCTGGCGCTGATCGCCGCCTATGCCCTGCAATCCGTCCTCATCGGCTTTCGCTGGGGCTATGACACGCTCGCCATCATGCCGTTTCAGGCGGTGCTGGCGGCACTCGTGGCACCGCTTTCCTTCGCCAGCTTCGCCGACCTGACACTGGAGACGCCGCGTCCGCTGAAGCGCCAATGGCCGCATCTCCTGCCGGCGATCGGCGTAGCGCTCGCCTTCGCCTTCTGGCGCGATATCGTCGGTCTGAGCCTGATCCTGATCTTTCTCGGCTACGGCCTCAGCCTGCTCTGGATCTCCCGCAGCGGCGCCGACGGCCTCGTCGCCTCGCGGCTCGACGGCGCCTTCCTCTCCCATCGCTCCCTGATGGTAACGGCCGTCGCCCTGATCGCCTCTGCGCTCAGCGACGTCTTCATCAGCCTGGATTTCGACAATACCGGCGGCGCCCATGCCGGGCGGATCGTGGCGCTCGGCAATGTCATTGTGCTGCTGATCCTCGGCAGCGCGGCGGCCGCTGCCGGAACAAGCCAGCCGGAGCAGCCGGCAACCGAAGCCGCGCCACCCCCGCCCAGCCTGCCGACCGAAGAGGATGGCGCCGTTGCCGCCCATCTCGACAGCCTGATGGAGACCAGGCAGATCTACCGCGATCCCGAACTCAATCTGAGCCGCATCGCCCGCAAGCTCGGCCTGCCGGCCCGCAGCGTCTCGACGGCGGTCAACCGCATCCACGGCATGAGCGTCTCGCAATATGTCAACGAGTTCCGCATCCGCTTCGCCTGCGATCAGCTCGTCCGCACCGAGCTGCCGGTCACCAGCGTCATGTTCGAGGCGGGCTTCATCAGCAAGTCTAACTTCAATCGCGAATTCCTGCGGGTAACAGGCGCGAGCCCAACCGAATACCGGCGGCGCGAGCAGGCCGGAGCGGCGGCGAGCCCAAGCCGCGCCCCGGCATTCGTGTCACCGTGACAAAAACCGCCGTTCACAACGGCTTTGTCACATTCTATTCATGACGCAGCACATCAGCCGAAAGAACATCCCATGGCATCCATTGAAATGATCGTTGCCGCCCGTGCCCGCCTGCGCGGGCATGCCAGGCGCACGCCGCTGCTCTCCTCGCCGTTCCTCGATGAAATGGCCGGGCGGCGGGTCTTCGTGAAGGCCGAATGTCTGCAGCATACCGGTTCCTTCAAGTTCCGCGGCGGCTGGTCGGCGGTATCGGGGCTGGAGCCTGATGTCCGCAAGCGCGGCGTCATCGCCTTCTCCTCCGGCAACCATGCCCAGGGCGTGGCCCTTGCCGCCAAGCTGCACGGCGTTCCCTCGGTCATCATCATGCCCTCGGACGCGCCGAAGCTGAAGATCGACAACACCCGCGCCTTCGGCGCCGAAGTGGTGCTCTACGACCGCGCCAAGGAAGACCGTGACGCGATCGGCGACCGCCTCTCCGCCGAGCGCGGCCTGACGCTGGTCAAACCCTTCGACGAGCCGCTCGTCATCGCCGGCCAGGGCACGACAGGTCTGAAAATCGCGGAACAGGCAGAAGAGGAAGGCGTCAAGACGGCTGAAGTGCTGATCCCCTGCGGTGGCGGCGGCCTCAGCTCCGGCGTCGCCCTGGCGCTGGAAGCCAGCGCGCCGTCCTTCACGGTCCGCACCTGCGAGCCGGAGAATTTCGACGATTACGCCCGCTCGCTGGCCGCGGGCGAGATCAGGCGCAATGCCTCGATGACCGGCTCGATCTGCGATGCGATCATCACGCCCGAACCGGGCAAGATTACCTTCCCGATCCTGAAGCGCCTCGCCGGCGCCGGCATCGTCGTCACCGACGAGGAAGCCCTGCGTGCCATGGCGCTCGCCTTCAAGCGGCTGAAGATCATCGTCGAGCCGGGCGGCGCAGTGGCGCTTGCCGCGGCACTGTTCCACGGCAAGGCATTGGAGAGCGACACCGTTATCGCCATCACTTCGGGCGGCAATGTCGATACCGATGTCTTCGCGACGGCACTGGAGCGCTTCGGCTAATCAGACGCCGTAGCGCGCTGCAGGCACCGAACGCGAGAGGTGCGGCATCATTGCCTGCCGCGCATCTTCATGGGCCTGCAACAGCGCTGCGTCTTCGAGCGCGGGGATGGTCGCGAACTCGCCCTGGTCGAAGCCCTTGAGCGAGGCATCGACCATCGCTTCGGCGGACATGACGATTTCGCCCGGCAGGTGCTCGACCGGCATCCCGGCAATGCCCCAGAATTCCGTTGCGGTGGCGCCCGGCAAAACGGCCTGAACGCGGATATTCTTGTCCGTCAGCTCATGCTTCAGCGACTGGCTGAAGGCCAGCACGAAGGCTTTCGTGCCACCATAAACGCCGTTGAGGATCTCCGGCGCGATTGCCACGATCGAGGCGATATTGATGATCGCGCCGCCGCCGCGGGCAACGAAGCCCGGCACAGCGGCATAGGTCAGGCGCATCAGCGCCGTCACGTTCAGGTCGATCATCTGCTGCATCTTGTCGAGATCTGCCGAAAGCAGCGGCGCCGTGCCGCCGACACCGGCATTGTTGACCAAGAGCGTGATGTTGCGGTCGCCCTGCAGCACAGCTTCCACCTTGGCAAGATCAGCCTGCGTGCCGAGATCGGCAACGAAAATCTCGACCTTGCGGCCGGTCTCAGCGCCGATGCGGCTCGCGAGAGCCGAGAGGCGTTCGCCATTGCGCGCCACCAGAATGAGATCGTAGCCGCGCTTGGCAAGCCTGTCGGCATAGATCGCGCCGATCCCTGATGACGCGCCGGTGACGAGCGCGATGCCCTTGTTCAAATCGCTCATGGTCTTTCTCCTTCAATTGCTCTGGCGGGTGCCATCGCCTGAAGGATGTTTTACGAGGGATTGCCGATGTCCTGAATGTCATATAAACCACCTTTTAGGACAAACGGAGTTTTCGGCCATGCAGCGCATCGGCTTTCTTGTCTATCCCGGCTTCCAGATCATGAGCCTCGCCGCCGTCTCGGCTTTCGAGTTCGCCAATATCCAGCTTGGCGAGCAGGCCTACGAGATCCGCTATGTCTCGGAAACCGGCGGCCCGGTCCCGAGCTCGCTGAGCATGATCATCCACACGGAAGCCTTCGGTGATCCCGCCTTCGATACGCTGATCGTTTCCGGCGCGCCCGATATCCGCCTGCCGACCGCGGGCGAGGCAGCCTTCATTCGTGAGGCGGCAGATGCCTCGCGGCGGCTCGCTTCGATCTGCACGGCCGCCTTTCTGCTGGCCGATGCCGGTGTCCTCGACGGCCGCAGGGTCACCACCCACTGGCATCTCGCCCGCGAGCTGAAATCGCGCTATCCCGCCATCAAGCTCGATGAGGACCGCATCTTCATCGTCGATGGCCCGATCTGGACTTCGGCCGGCATGACTGCCGGTCTCGATCTGGCTTTGGCGATGGTCGAGAACGATCATGGCGCCGACGTCGCCCGCGCCGTTGCCCGCAAGCTGGTCGTCTATCACCGCCGCGCCGGTGGCCAGTCGCAATTCTCGACGCTCTTGGATCTCGAGCCGAAATCGGACCGCATCCAGAAGGCGCTCACTTATGCCAGAAGCAATCTGACGAGCGCGCTCTCCGTCGAGGAGCTCGCCGACGCCGCGCATCTGAGCCCGCGCCAGTTCAGCCGCACATTCCGCTCCGAGACCGGCCAGTCCCCGGCAAAGGCCGTGGAGAACCTGCGGCTGGAAGCGGCGCGGTTGATGATGGAGCAGGGCCGCCACCCGATCGATGTCGTGGCGCGCGAAACAGGCTTTGCCGACCGCGAGCGGATGCGCCGCGCCTTCCTGCGCGCTTTCGGCCAGCCGCCGGCCGTCATCCGCCGCAACGCCCAGAGTGAACTCGTCGCCTAAGCGCGCATCAGCATCGGTTGCGGCGAAAGACCGGCAAGCGCTTCCTGTGCTGCCTGCAGCACGATCGATGACAGCCGCGCGGTTGCCGCATCCGGATCCGCCTCGGCGCGATGCAGCATCAAGCCAAGCGATGGCAGAGCGGGCAAACCGGCAGCTTCAGGCGAAACCGGCTTCACCTTGGCAGGGAGACCGAGCGGCGTACGGATGGTGATGCCGAGCCCCGCCGCCGTCGCCGCCCAGAGGCCGCCGAGGCTTGGGCTGACGAAGGAAAGCCGCCAGGGAATGTTGGCCCGGTCGAGCGCATCGATTGCCGCGGTCCTCAGCAGGCAGGGCGCTTCGAGCGAAGCCAGCGGCAGTGGCTCGCCGCTTTCGACTGTCCAGCCCTGCGGCCCCGAAGCCGGTCCGACCCACAGCATCGGCACCTCGCCCACCATCTCGCAATGCGCCGTCGCATTGCCGTTGCTCCAGGCAAGCGCCAGATCGAGCTTGCCTGTCGTCACCCGCTCGATCAGTTCGGCATTGCGCACCACGCGCGCCTCGATCCGGACTTTCGGATGTGCCCTGGCAAAACGGCCGAGCACCTCCGGCAAGACGGTCTCGCCGAAATCCTCCTGCAGCCCGAGCCGCACCCAGCCCTCAAGCTCGACACTTTGGATCGCCGCCACCGCCTCATCGTTGAGCTCCAGAAGCCGCCGGGAATAGGCAAGCATCGTCTCCCCGGCATCGGTCAGCGCCAGCCCGCGGCCGGACTTGCGGAAGATCGGCGTTCCCGCCTGCTCCTCCAGCTTCTTCAATTGCGCGCTGACAGCCGATGTCGAGCGGCCGAGACGCTCGGACGCCTTGGCGAAATTGCCGAGCTCCATGCCGGTCACGAAGGTGCGGAGAACATCCAGATCGAAATTTGTCTTGCGCATCATCAATCCCATTTTTCAGGATCATACGTTCGATATATTCTGATTTTATGGATTAATTTGCCGTGCGATGGTCCTCCTGTCAAGATTTCAAACAAGGAGGCTCCCATGCCCTTCGTTCGCATTTCTCTCCTCAAAGGCAAGTCGCCGGAATATCTGCGCGCCCTCTCCGATGGCATCCACCGCGCCCTCGTCGAGGCCTTCGACGTGCCTCCGGCCGACAGTTTCCATGAGATCCAGCAGCGTGAACCCGGCGAGCTGATCTTCGACCGCAACTATCTGGCCGGACCCCGCTCCGACGATTTCGTGGTCTTTGCCATCCGCGCCGGACGCCCCCGCAGCACGGAGACGCGCAAGGCCTTCTTCAAGCGCGCCGCCGAACTGCTGAGCGAGGCGCCGGGCCTGCGCAAGGAAGACATCATGATCACCATCGTCAGCTCGCAGCCCGATGAATGGTCGTTCGGCGACGGCGTGGCACAGATGGCCGACGAAAACTGGCGCGCCCGCGCCATGGGAGAGCCGTCATGAGCGGCAATCCCACGGCCATGACGATCCGCCGTCCGGGAGGCGCCGTGCGCTCCCCCGATGGCATCGCATCCGAGCCTTTCTGGGTGGAGGCGCTGCTGGAAGGCAGTGCCGCCGGAGAGAATGCCGCAATGCGCGCCACGCTTGATCCCGGCACAATCACCAACTGGCACACGCATCCCCGCGGACAACTGCTCTATGCCCTCTCGGGCATAGGACGGGCGCAGCGCGACGGCGGCCCGGTCGAGGAAATCAGGCCCGGCGACGCCGTGTGGTTTGCGGCTGGCGAGAAGCACTGGCACGGCGCGGCCGAGGATGCGCCCTTCAGCTATGTCAGCATCCAGGCAACCGATGGGGAGCGCTTCGTCGACTGGCTGGAGCCCGTGGAGTTACCGCGATGATCGCCATGCAATACAGCTTCACACTGCCTGCCGATTACGACATGCGCATCATCGACCGCCGCATGCGCGAGCGCGGCCCGGGCACCGACGGCTTTCCGCATCTCGCCTTCAAGGCCTATCTCAGCGCCAGGAGGGGTGAATTCGGCGGCCAGGAAAATCTCTACGCCCCTTTCTACCTCTGGGACCAGCCGGAGGGCGCGAGCAACTTCATCACCGGCCCGGGCTTCCAGGCACTGACACAATCCTTCGGCCGGCCAAGCATCGAGCAGTGGATGGTGTGGCACGCCGAGGTGACCGCCGATCTTGGCAATGCCAAGTTCGCGACCGCCGAGCGTCTCCCGATCGAGCCGCACGCCGATCTCACGGCTCTCCGCTCGGAAGAAACCGAGCGGGCAAGGCAGACGGGGCGCAAGCGCGATACGCTGGCCTCGATCTCCGGCTTCGAAGCCAGATCGTGGTCGCTCGTCCGCTTCATGCTCTACGCGGATATGCCGCTGATATCAGGCGACGGCCAGATCTACCGCGTCGGGCATATGTCGCTGCCAGCCACCGTTCAGGCCGTTGCCCGGCGGTAAAACGCGAGCGACCCGGCAAGAGCCAGGAGCGCGCCCCCGCAGGCGCGCTCAAGCCATATGGCACCGCTCGTCTTGAGAAAGCGCGCCGCTTGCGAACCGAACACCGCGTAGCCGAACATGATGACGAAATCGAGCGCGGAGAAGACGAGCGCAAGCAACAGGTACTGTGATGCCTGTGGCGATGTGGGATCGATAAACTGCGGCAGAAAGGCGGAAAAGAACAGGTAGCCCTTCGGATTGGTAACAGCCACCATGAAGCTCTTCAGCCCGATAGCAATCGCTGACCGGGATCCACCGCCCTGCTCCGCCAGCACGACATCGAGAGATCCCTTCGATCGCAGCAGCATGACGCCGAGAAAGGCGAGATAGGCCGCACCGCAATATTTCAGCACGGAGAACCAGAATTCCGAAGCGGCAAGCAAAGCACCGAGACCAACGGCAACCGCCCCGATCAGGACGAAATCCGAAAACACGGCGCCCAGCATGCCGGGAATCGCCCGCCTGACGCCGTAGCGCGAGCCGTTGTTGAGCGCCAGCAGGACCGTCGGCCCAGGCGTCGCAATCCCAACGAAAGAAACTGCGGCAAAGGCGAGAATTGTAACGGCGTCCATATCCACCTCCCGGATTTTTCCGGAGGCTCGCATGTCGCCATCGTGCTTTCAAGATTACGGCAAAAGAAAAACCCGCCGGTTTCCCGGCGGGCTATCGAGATCAAGCCTCGAACTTATCAGATGCCGCTGCGGCCGTCGGAGCCGATATAGGCGATGCGGATCATGTTGGTCGCGCCCGGCGTGCCGAGCGGAACGCCTGCCGAAATGATGATACGGTCGCCCGGCTTGCCGAAGCCTTCGTCGGCGACGATACGGCAGGCACGGTTGACCATGTCGTCGAGGTCGGTCGCGTCATGGGTGACGACGCAGTGCAGGCCCCAGACGATCGCTAGACGGCGGGCGGTCTTGATGATCGGCGACAGCGCCAGGATCGGAACCTGCGGGCGCTCGCGCGAGGCGCGCAGGCCCGTCGTGCCCGACGAGGTATAACAGACGATGGCCGAGAGCTTCAGCGTTTCGGCAATCTGGCGGGCTGCGAGCGAGATCGCATCGGCACCGGTTGCTTCAGGCTGGGCGCGCTGGGCGTAGATGATGCCCGGATAGTGCGGCTCGCGCTCGATGGCGCTGGCGATCGAAGCCATGGTTGCAACAGCTTCGACCGGATAGTCGCCGGAAGCGGATTCGGCCGACAGCATGACGGCATCCGCACCTTCGAACACGGCGGTCGCGACGTCGGAGACTTCGGCGCGGGTCGGAACCGGAGCGGTAATCATCGATTCCAGCATCTGCGTAGCAACGACCACCGGCTTGCCCGAACGGCGGCAGGCGCGGATCAGCTGCTTCTGGATACCGGGAACGGCTTCGAGCGGCATTTCGACGCCGAGGTCGCCGCGGGCAACCATCAGTGCGTCCGAAAGCTCGATGATCTCTTCGATGCGCTCGATTGCCTGCGGCTTCTCGATCTTCGACATGATGCCGACGCGGCCCTTGGCGATCTTGCGCACTTCGGCGAGATCTTCCGGGCGCTGCACGAAGGAAAGCGCGACCCAGTCGACATCGTCGGTCGCCAGCACGGCGTCGAGATCGACGCGGTCCTTGTCCGTCAGGACGCCGACGGTGAGCAGCGTATCGGGAAGGCTGACGCCCTTGCGGTCGGAAATCTTGGTGCCGGAAATGACAGTGGTGACGATGCTCTTGCCGTCGCACTTCTCAGCGCGCAGCGCGAGCTTGCCGTCGTCGATCAGCAGGCGATGGCCCGGCTGTACCGATTCCAGGATTTCCGGATGCGGCAGGAAGACGCGGGTGGCGTCGCCGGGGGCTTCGTTGTTGTCGAGCGTGAAGGTCTGGCCGGGTTTCAGGTCGACCTTGGTATCGGCGAATTTGCCGACGCGAAGCTTCGGGCCCTGCAGGTCGGCGAGGATACCGATCGGGCGGCCGGAGCGCGCTTCGACGGAGCGGATACGCTGAACCAGGGTGCGCATCAGGTCATGGCTCGCATGACTCATGTTGATGCGGAAAACGTCGGCACCGGCCTGGTGCAGCTTCTCGATCATCGCTTCTTCGCTGGAGGCGGGGCCGAGCGTTGCGAGGATTTTTACTTTGCGGTTACGCTTCATCAATTCGGGCTTTCTTGCGTTCCGGGCGTATCGGAAAGTTGGACCATCCAGCTGCCCTGGCGGCCCGTATCATATTCCTTGAACCCCATCTTCTGATAGCCACGGGCATAGCAGTCATTGACGCCCGTGATCTTGAACTCGTTTTCCGCTACGCACATCTGCACATCGCCCGTCCAACGGCCTCCCCGGGCGGCATCTTCTGCGTAGAGGTAATAGTATCGCGACTGCAGCTCTCCTTCGATCAGCGTCGCGCAGGTCGTTGCCGGGACCTGCCACCAGCCTTCGGTAATCCAGCCATCCTTGGCACGATAGCCGATGGCGACCCCGACCAGATTTTGCGTGCCATTGCAGACGCGGAAGTCCGCGCGGGCCGCGTTTGCGGCGAAGAATGGCATCATGGCTGCGAATGCGAACAATGCGAGGCGGGCAAGCGGCCCGGACCGGGTGAGGAAACTTGGTGCGGCTTGCATCAACACGGCTTCCGATTTGCTCCCACGGTTATTCGTTTTCCCGTGCCTTCTTGCGCCGCCATCCGGCGAATGTCAACGCGATGCTAATCGATTATATTCCTTTCATAACCTGCTTGTGACCATCGCGTTGCCGCAGATGCGCGATGATCCGGCTTGAACCTCCGGCACGTGCATGCGATCAGTGACCCCTCGCCCGAAATGACGAATGGCCATTCGCTGATGGAAGACTTCCAACCCTTCGAAATCCTACCCGGCAAACATGACAGCGGCATGGTGATCCTCGGCGATCACGCCATGAACCGTCTGCCCGAAAGCTACGGAAAGCTCGGCCTACCGGAGACCGCCTTCGCCCGCCACATCGCCTACGACATAGGCATCGAAGGCCTGGCGCGCAGCCTGTCGGCAAAGCTCGGCGTACCCGCCGTTCTCGGCGGCTTCTCCCGCCTGCTGATCGACCCGAACCGCGGCGAGGACGACCCGACGCTGATCATGAAGATCTCCGACGGCGCGATCATTCCGGGCAATCACCCGATCTCCAAGGCCGAATGGCAGGGCCGCATAGAGCGCTTCCATCGCCCCTACCACGATGCAGTAGCGGCTGAAATCGCCAAGGTGGCCAGCGCTACCGGCAAGGCGCCGCTGGTCCTCTCGCTGCATTCCTATACGCCGGCCTGGAAAGGCGTTCCCCGCCCCTGGCATGCCGCCGTGCTCTGGGATAGCGATCATCGCGCCGTCGGCCCGCTGCTTGACATGCTGCGCCGCGATCCCGATCTGGTAGTCGGCGACAACGAGCCCTATGACGGCGCGCTCAAGGGCGATACCATGTACCAACACTGCATGGTGACGGGCATCCCGCACGCGCTCCTCGAGGTCCGCCAGGATCTGATCGGCGACGAAACCGGGATCGCCGAATGGGCCGAACGGCTGGCGCCGGTCTTTGCGGCGATGAATGCCGATCCGGCGCTGCACGAATACAAGGTGCATCCCTCGCGCACCGGCCCCTACGCATGAAGGAAGAGACGATGACGGAACTGACGAAGGAACAGCAGATCGAATTCGAGGCAGCCGCCTTCCGTCGGCTCGTCGCCCATCTGCGTGAGCACACCGACGTCCAGAACATCGATCTCATGAACCTCGCCGGCTTCTGCCGCAACTGCCTGTCGAACTGGTACCGCGAGGCGGCCGAGGAAAACGGCGTGCCTGTCACCAAGGACCAGTCCCGCGAGATCGTCTATGGCATGCCCTATGACGAGTGGAAGAACCTCCACCAGAACGAGGCATCGGAAGCACAGAAGACGGCTTTTGCCGAAAACAATCCCCACAAATAACGTCATCGCCGCCGAAGGGACTTGACCGCGGCGCCGCTTCACGGCAGTCACTGCCCACGAATTCCAATCCGAAAAATCAGGAGAACACGGATGTCTGATGCTCATGGCGTCGCCCGCGATCAGCTTCGCGCTTTTGTCGAGCGTATCGAACGCCTGGAAGAAGAAAAGAAGACCATTGCCGACGACATCAAGGATGTCTACGGCGAAGCCAAGGGCATGGGCTTCGATACCAAGATCCTCAAGAAGGTCGTCGCCCTGCGCAAGAAGGACGAGCAGGAACGCATGGAAGAAGATGCGATCCTCGACACCTATTTGCACGCGCTTGGCATGATCGAGGCTCCACCGGAAGGCTGATCCTAGATATTCGCTTCGAAAGCCGCCAGGCCCCGCGCCTCGGCGGCTTTTTTATTGCCGTGACAGAACCCAAACAAAAAAGCCGCCGGATCGCTCCAGCGGCTTTTTCAATGAATTTGAAACCGGTCAGTTCGTGTTGAACTTCTTCACTTCCATGAAGTTGACGGCGGTACCGCTGAAGCGGCCGGGATCGATCGAAGCGGTCTTGACGTTGAAGCCCTCGGCATAGACGGCCGTCGGCTGGGCGCGGAGCGTCTGGCTGACGAAGCGCGGCGCCTTGACCGGCTTGGTGACCATTTCCATGCGGGAGTTCGTCAGCGCCCACTGCGAGATCATCTTCTGCGTCAGCTTCGGCTCGGTGCGGATCGAAGCGCGGCCCGCATCGGCGGCAGCGGCAACGGCCTTGGTCGGACGGCCGCCCTTGGAAGGCGCGACCGGTGCGACATCATCGCTGGCGCGCTGTTGCGGCATGTCGAAGCTGTCACCGAAGCTTGCGGTCTTGGCGGGCGCCAGAGCAGCGAGCTGGACGGGAGCCTTCTCAGCGGGCTTGGCCGAACCCGGCATCGCAGCGCTGATCGCCTGCTCGACGGTCGACGGCGCGAGAGCCGCGACCTGCTGGTTGGCTGCAGCGCCATCCTTGGCGAGCTGCTGGGCAACGGCAGGCGAAAGCTGCTGCGCCTCGGCCTCGTCGCCTGCAGCATCCGGATCAGCGTCGGCAGCAGCGGCAAGCAGGTTCTCTGCAGCCACCGGACGATCGACCGGAGTGGGGACAGCCATCGACGGATCGATAGACGCAACTTCCGCATCACCCGGCTCGCGGCGCTGGCCAAGCAGCTCCGGAACAGGGACGCGATAGGTGCTGAGATCGGCAAACTGCTGCGGCTGGTCTTCCTGCGCCGTTGCGGCGGCAAGCGCCTGCTGGGCAGCATTGCCGGAATTGGCAGGCAGCATCGCATTGGCAACTTCGCCACCGCCGAGCTGGCCGGCAAAGGCCGGACGAACCTGCGGAACCGGCGCGTTGACCGCAGCCACCTGAACGTCTTCCGGCGCAGCAGGCTCAGCTGCGGCCGCCGGAGCTTCCGGCTTCGTCGGCGTTGCCTTGGCAACTGCGACCGGTGCCGAATCGTCCGAGCTATCCTCTTCCTCGTCCGCACCACCGCCGAACAGCGCCGCAAACAGCGTCTTCGGCTTCTTGGACGAAGCAAGGTTATCGCCGCCAACGGCAGCAACGAGCGTGTCGGAATTGACGCGGCGCTTGTAGTCGGCGAGTGCCTGCTGGTAGCCCGGAAGCGGCGTGCCGTCAGCCGGGATATGCAGGGTGTTGCCGTTCGGGAAAAGCCGGACCAGCTCGTCGCGGCTCATGCGCGGCCAGGCGCGAACGCCGCCGACATCCATGTGCACGAAGGGCGAACCCGATTTCGGATAGAAGCCGACGCCGCCGACCTGCATCTTCATGCCGATGGCGCGCAGCGTTGCGAGCTTCACATCAGGAATGAAGAAGTCCATCGCCTTGCCGAGCATGTGCTGGCTCTTTTCAGCGACGCCCGAATTGCGCGAACGCGCCTTCAGCATGGCGTTGGTGCCGGGCGAACGGAAACCGCAGACGACGTTGATGTAATCTTTCGAGCCACTCTGGCGATAGACTTCCCAGATCAGGTCGAACAGATGCGGGTCCATCTTCGTCGGCTGGTTCTTGCGCCAGTCGCGAAGGAATCGGTTCAGCTGCTCAAGACCCTTCGGATCGAACTTGCCGTTGCGTTTGTAAGTGATGACTGCCTTTTCACCCGTATGGATGAAATAGAGCTTCAGGCTACGGGTTTCCCCCGCCGCCTCGGACGGCGTGCCGACGAATACCGGTGAGGACACCGCGAGCGCGAGAAGGGCGGCCATCGCCGTCCTAACCGCCTTTCCGCTAACGTTGGCGCAACGTGCACGCCAGCTCAAGCGCGAAGGCTTGGTATGCTCATTCAAATCCGGCAAACTCAATCCCCGTCAGACTGCCCTAATAGTCCGGCTGTCCCAATGACTGTCAAATGCGGTGACACGATGGCAAAAATGCCACACACGATCAACCTTTTCTTTACATAGTCAACGATCGACTAACAAGTGGTTTATAAACAGTAACCGGACATGCTTGCGGGAATGTTAACGCGGCAGCTGCTATGCCGCGTCTTTCTGGGGATTATCGGGGTCGATGCCGTAATCTTTCAGCTTCCTGTACAAAGTTGATCGTCCGATACCGAGTTTCCTCGCAACTTGACTCATCTGGCCCCGATAGAATTTAAGGGCGAATCGGATCAGCTCCTCTTCAACATCCGCAAGTTTGCGCACTTCGCCCGCCGGGTTGACGCTGGCGATGGCGTTATCGGCCGTTTCGCCATGGCGGCCAGACGTGTCGATCATCGACGGCGGCGGAACGCTGTAATCGGCCGCTGCGAACTCGGCTTCGCGGTCACGGTGCGAATTGTCGGCCACCAGCGCCAGATGATCGACGACATCGTATTCCGGCAGCTGTGCGGCGATCTGCGGGAAGTCCGATTCCGTCAGCTCAGGCCCTTCTGCAAGCACCACAGCGCGGAAGATCGCATTTTCCAGCTGGCGGATATTGCCCGGCCAGTCATAGGCGGTCAGCAGCGCCAGAGCACCGGCGCTGACGGTCATGCGGTGACCGTTCTTCTGTTCCGAAGAGAAACGGTCGGCAAAGACGCGCACCAGATGCGGAATGTCTTCCTTGCGCTTGCGCAGCGCCGGAATGGTGATCGGGAACACGTTGAGGCGATAGTAAAGGTCTTCGCGGAAGTGGCCGTTCTTGACCTCTTCGATCAGGTCCTTGTTGGTCGCCGAGATCAGCCGGACATTGACCTTGTGGGCCGTGCGGGCGCCGACCGTTTCGATCTCGCCCTGCTGCACGGCGCGCAACAGCTTCACCTGCACCTCGAGCGGCAGATCGCCGATTTCGTCGAGGAAGATGGTGCCGCCGTCGGCTTCCATGAACTTGCCGATGTGGCGTTCGGTCGCGCCGGTGAACGCACCCTTCTCATGACCGAAGAGAATGCTTTCGACCAGATTGTGCGGGATCGCACCACAGTTGACGGTCACGAAAGGCTTGCCGGAGCGATCGCCGGCCGACTGGATGGCGCGGGCGACGAGTTCCTTGCCGACGCCGGACTCGCCTTCGAGAACGACCGGGATGTTCGACTGGGCGGCGCGCTGCGCCAGATCGATGACGCGGATCATCGCCGGGCTTGCCGAGACGATATCATCGAAACCGACGACGCCGGAGCGCGAGCGGCGGCCGGCACGGGCCTTCACTTCACGCTGGTCGAGCTTCATCGCGTTGGCGATCGACGTTGCGATACGTTCCGGGGAAACCGGCTTGACGACGAAATCAAAGGCGCCGGCGCGCATCGCCTGGACGACCGTTTCGATGCCGCCCTGGCCGGTCTGAACGATCACCGGGATCTGTGTGCCGAATTCGTGCACCGCCTCAAGAAACTCGAGACCGGTCATTTCCGGCATCATCAGATCGAGCACGATCACATTGAAAAGGCCAGCATCGCGCTTGACCATCTCCAGGCCGATGCGGCCGTTTTCTGCCTGATGGACGACGTGCCCGTGGCGCTCGATTGCGTTCTTCAACAGACGGCGCTGTACCGGGTCATCCTCGACCACGAGTATCTGCCCTGCCCCTTTGAGCTCATTGTAACCGGTCATTGTCGCCTCACTTCATGCGAAACCTAGGTTGCACTCTGCCCGAAAGGCTTGAACATCCAGTTTTGAGAAATAATCGCATTTTAACGATTGTGACGATGGCGATTCCGTGCCGAAGCGGGGCCTTTTGGCTGCTGAAAACCCCTTGATGCGGGGGCTTCTGGCGCATAGACAGTCAGACCTGTTTGAAAAGAGGAAGAGGAGCCCTGCCATGAATTTTGTGCTCAACGCCGCCGGTCTTAATTTTTCGGCAACATCTGCCGCCGGTGCATCCGACGCTGCGCTCGGCGATCTTCCGGTCTGGAAACTGCAGGATCTCTACCCTTCCGCAACCTCGACCGCCTTCACCAGCGACATGGAAAAGGCCGGCAAGAATTCGATCGCCTTCGAAGAAAAGTGGAAGGGCAAGCTGGCGGCCGCAGCTACCAAGACGGGTGCGGAAGGTATCGGCCAGGCGCTGAAGGAATATGAGGCGCTCGACGATATCATCGGCCGTCTCGGCTCCTTTGCCGGCCTCACCTATTTCTCCGATACGACGAGCCCGGTGAACGGCAAGCTCTATGGCGACGTCCAGGCCCGCATCACCGAATTCTCCGGCCACCTGCTGTTCTTCGCGCTGGAACTCAACCGCATCGACGACGCGGTGATGGACGCCTGCATGGCGAACGATCCCGCCGCCGGCCACTATCGCCCATGGCTGGTCGACCTGCGCAAGGACAAGCCCTACCAGCTGGACGACAAGCTGGAGCAGCTCTTCCTTGAGAAGTCGATGACATCGGCCGCTGCCTTCAACCGTCTGTTCGACGAGACGATGGCCGAGCTGCGCTACGAGATCGACGGCGAGAAGCTGCCGCTCGAAGTGGCGCTCAACATGCTGCAGGATCCGAACCCGGAAGCCCGCCACAAGGCGGCGATGGCTCTGGCGGAAACCTTCAAGGCCAATATCCGAACCTTCACGCTGATCACCAATACGCTCGCCAAGGACAAGGATATCTCCGACCGCTGGCGCGGCTTCGAAGACATTGCCGACTCCAGGCATCTCGCCAACCGCGTCGAGCGCGAAGTCGTCGATGCCTTGGCTGCCGCCGTCAAGGAGGCCTATCCGCGCCTCTCGCACCGCTATTATTCGATGAAGGCGAAGTGGCTCGGAATGGAGCAGATGAATTTCTGGGACCGCAACGCGCCGCTGCCGGAAACCTCGAACGCCGTCATTTCCTGGAACGAGGCAAAGGACACGGTTCTCTCCGCTTACGGAAATTTTGCACCCGAGATGGCGGCAATCGCCAAGCGCTTCTTCGACGAGGAATGGATCGACGCGCCGGTTCGCCCTGGCAAGGCGCCGGGCGCCTTCGCGCACCCGACCGTTCCCTCCGCGCACCCCTATGTTCTCGTCAACTACATGGGCAAGCCGCGCGACGTCATGACCCTCGCCCACGAACTCGGCCACGGCGTCCATCAGGTGCTGGCCGGCGGCCAGGGTGCGCTGATGTGCCAGACGCCGCTGACGCTGGCCGAGACCGCCTCGGTCTTCGGCGAGATGCTGACCTTCCGCGCGCTTCTCGACAAGACGGGTGACAAGCGCGAGCGCAAGGCGATGCTGGCGCAGAAGGTCGAGGACATGATCAACACGGTCGTGCGCCAGATCGCCTTCTACGAATTCGAGCGAAAGGTGCACACCGCCCGCAAGGCCGGCGAGCTGACGTCTGACGATATCGGCGAACTGTGGCTCTCGGTGCAGTCCGAAAGCTTGGGCCCGGCGATCAAGATCTCCGAGGGATACGAGACCTACTGGGCCTATATCCCGCACTTCATCCACTCGCCCTTCTACGTCTACGCCTACGCCTTCGGCGACTGCCTGGTGAACTCGCTCTATGCCGTCTACCAGAAGGCCGACAAGGGTTTTCAGGACAAGTATTTCGAGCTCCTCAAGGCAGGCGGCACCAAGCATCACTCCGAACTCCTGAAGCCTTTCGGCCTCGACGCCACCGATCCGTCGTTCTGGAGCAAGGGTCTGTCGATGATCGAAGGGCTGATCGACGAATTGGAAGCTTTGGATAAGGGCTGAATCGAAGGGCCGATGAGGGGACGCTTCGGCCTGTCAGGCGGGTATTAGGCCGTCCTTGTCGTTGGTCCATGAGAGAACGAATGACGCCAACCCAAACTCTCCCTCATTCCTGTGCTTGTCACAGGAATCCAGCCACGGCGCGTCTGCGCCGTGAAGGGAGTCTTTCGCGCCCAAGGACTTGGGCGCGCTGGATTCCTGTAACGAGCACAGGAATGAGGGAGACGTAAGTGGACAACGTGTCCTCCCCCTTCATCCTGTTCCGCGACGACACCACCGATCAGACTATGCTCTTCGCCGAGCCGTCCGAAATCATCATCGCAAACAACAGCACCGACTTCTTCTCCGCCCTGCAGCGCATGGAGAACGCCAAAGCCGCCGGCAAATGGCTTGCGGGCTACATCTCTTACGAGGCCGGCCACCTGTTCGAGGACAAGCTCGCTCCAAAACTCCCGTCCAATCGCCAATCCCCTCTCCTCTGCTTCGGCGTCTTCGACGGCCCTGCACCCGATGGCCATCCCCTGTCGCAGCCGGTCCGCCGTCGCGACAACGAGGAGTTCGTGACGGCACCGAAAGCCGGTTGGGACTTCGAGACCTACAAGACCCGCTTCGACCGCCTGCACTGGCACCTGCGCCAGGGCGACTGCTATCAGGCAAACCTGACCATGCCCATCGAGGCGCGCTGGAGCGGCGATCCGCTCGCCGCCTTCTGGTCGCTGATCGAGCGGCAGCCGGTGAAATACGGCGCCTATGCCGATCTCGGCGGTCCCATCATCCTGTCGCGCTCGCCGGAACTCTTTTTCCGCACCGACGAGGACGGCTGGATCGAGACGCATCCGATGAAGGGCACCGCCAGGCGTGGCGCGGATCCCGCCGAGGACGAGGCAATCAAGGCGGCGATGCTCGCGGATATCAAGACGCAGGCCGAGAACCGGATGATCGTCGATCTCCTGCGCAACGATATCTCGCGGATCACCGAAGTCGGAACACTCGATGTCCCGAAACTCTTCGATATCGAGACCTATCCGACCGTGCACCAGATGGTCAGCCACGTGCAGGCGAAACTCCTGCCGGATCTGACGATCCGCGATATCTTCGCCGCCCTCTTCCCCTGCGGCTCGATCACCGGTGCCCCGAAGCTCAGCGCCATGCAGATCCTCGACGATCTCGAAGAACGGCCGCGCGACGTCTATTGCGGCGCGATCGGCATGATCGCTCCAACAGGCGCCATGCGCTTCTCCGTCGCCATCCGCACCATCAGCCTGTTCGACAACGGCCGCGCGGTCTTCAATGTCGGCGGCGGCATCGTCTTCGATTCGACTGCCGAAGCCGAATACGACGAATGCCTGCTGAAGGCCCGCTTCGCGATCGGCGATCAGGAGATCGCCCGATGAGCGATTTCTCGCTGATCGAGACCCTGCGCTTCGAGCCCGGCATCGGCTTCACGCGCCTGCGGCTGCATCTCGCCCGGCTCGACCGCTCCGCCCACCGCATCGGCTTCCCCACGCCGCTTCAGGCGAAGGACAGGCTGGAAGAGGCCGTCGCTGGTGCAATGACACCGCTGCGCGTCCGCCTGACGCTCGATGCTGCCGGGCGGATCGATGTGACGAGCGCGGCTTTCACGCCACTGGCACCGGACACAATCTGGAAAGTCCGCATCGCCTCGCAAAGGCTCGACAGCGCCGATAAGCTGCTGCGCATCAAGACCACGCGACGAGACGTCTACGAAGCCGCCCGGGCGGAATATCCCGCAAGCGAAGCGCACGAGGTCCTGATGCTCAACGAGAAGGGCGAGGTCTGCGAAGGCACGATCACCTCGGTCTTTCTCGACGACGGCTCGGGCCTGTTGCGCACTCCGCCAATCTCCTGCGGCCTGCTCGCCGGCGTCTTGCGCACCGAGCTCATCTGCCAGCGCAAGGCCCGCATCGGCAGGATCAGCCTCGCCGATATTGCCGGGGGCAAGCTCTACATGGGCAATTCGCTGCGCGGCTTGATCCCCGCGGTGCTTGCCTAGGCTGCGATCTTCAGCCGGTCGCGGCCGCTCTGCTTGGCGATATAGAGCGCCTCGTCGGCCCGCGCATAGAGCTGCTGCACCGTGTCTCCGGGCTTGAGCTCTGCAAGGCCCGCCGAACACGTATAGGAAAAGCCCGGCAAGGCGGGAAGCGGATGGGCAATGCGCACCAGCTCCAGTACCCGGTCGATGATCCGCTCGCCCTGCTCGAGCGTCGTATCCGGAAACACCAGCATGAATTCCTCGCCGCCGATCCGCCCGAAACTGTCACGGCGCCTGATCACCGGCTGCACCCGCCGGGCAAAGTCGATCAGCACCTGATCGCCGACCTGATGGCCGAAATTGTCGTTGATGCGCTTGAAGAAATCGAGATCGACGATGCAGATGCAGCCGCTGAGCGCCGATGTTTCCTGGCGAGCGATCATGTTCTCCAGCGCAGCCATCATGAAGCGGCGGTTGGAGATACAGGTCAGCTCGTCGGTCTGCGATGCCCTCAGCGCGAAATCGCGATCCTGGCGCAGATCACGCTGGCTGGTTTTCATATGGGTGATGTCGCTCGCCATGCACAGCATCCAGCCGTCGCGCTGCACCGTCTCCGTCATCCAGAACCAGCGCCCGTCGACGACATCCATCTCGAAGGCCCGGAACGGCAGCTTGCCGCGGCGGGACTGGGCAGACATCAGCCATGCCTCGAAATCCGTGGTGCGAATGATGGTGCCGCGCCCCGCCTTGGTGTTGCGGCGCATCAGCTCTGCCCATGTGGGCGTTTCGTCCGGCTCAAGCGCGAAGGTGGAGCGAAAGGCGGCATTTGTATATTGCACGCGGTCGTCCTGATCGTAGAGGACGATCATGACGGCGCTTTCCTCCTGCAACTCCGCAAGCCGCTCCGATATATTGGTCATGCGACGGTTCCGGGCGTACTAATGGCGATGTGTGGCACAATGCTTCAAAACTATAAAAAGAAAATGGATAAGGCAGTGCAATTTCTGTTATCAACAGCCCCAAAATGGCACAACCCCCGGGATCAAAGATGTTCATACTTTCCCTCACCTATGTGAAGCCCAACGAAGAGGCCGACAAGCACATGGAGCCGCATATGGCCTGGGTGAAGGAAGGCTATGCCAAGGGCTGGTTCCTGGCCTCCGGCCGCAAGGTCCCCCGCACCGGCGGCGTCATCCTCGCCACCGGCGACCGCGCCGAGATCGAAGCCTATGTCTCCGCCGATCCGTTTACGGTGCATGGGGTGGCGGAGTATCAGGTGACCGAAGTGGCCCTGACGACGGTCAATGAGGGACTGGAAGCTTTGAAGGGGTAATTAGTCACCCGGCTTCAGATCGGTGCGCGGGGCGTGCCGTCTACCATCAAAGACTTCGATGATCTCGATGTCCTGATCGGAAATCCGGTAGATGATCGAATAGACGGACCCCGCAACAATCAACCGCCGCACATGATCTCTGTGTGTTGCCAGACCGAGTTCAGGCTGCTCGCGCAACAAGTTTGCTGAACGCAGAATCTTGTCCGCAATAGCCTTGGCAGCACCCGGATGATGCTCAGCAATATAGCGGCGGATGGCCAGCAGATCGTCTCGTGCGAGCGCGGCCCATAGAAGCTTCATCGCCGGGCTTTGACAACGTCGATCTTGGGCGGCAATTTCTCTTCGGCGCTGCCCCATGATTCAAGCCACTCCGACATCGCGTCGTGCGAAACAAACTGACCGTCATCTGCAGAACGCAGGGCTTCGTCGATCACCGCGGCCTGCTCGTCTTGCCGCTGCAGGTAGTCCGCAAGCGCTTCGCGCACGAGCGTGGATGCATCGCGTTTAGTCATGCGCGAAAGCTGATCGAGCTTACGCTTCATCGGATCGGGAATATCAAAGGAGACCGTGTTGCTTGCCAAGAAGCTTTCCTTTTCGCTCTTGCATCAAGCCTAGCAAACCGGCAGTTTCCTGACAATGAAACTTCCCGCTTACACACCCTATGATGGATCGTCCAAGCCGTTCACCATCGGCCTGATGCCGCTCGATCTCGCAAGGTGGATCGAGCCGGATGCGGATTTGCCGCGCTATCTTGCGGAAAAGCGCAGCCTCGCCGGTTCGCGTCGCGCCGATGTTTTCGTCGCCGAGGACGATATGCTGGCCGCGCAGGAGGAATGTCTGCAGCTGCTCGCGGATTATCTCTGTTCCACACATCCGAACCTCTACAAACGCCATGGCAGCCTCATCGATGCAGCCGGAACCACCGTCGATCTCGCTGACCCTGCCCTGCCGCCGCTGATGAAGGCAGGACTCCTTGTCGAGGACGACATCGTCATCATGCGGCGCAAGGACGATGGGTGGCATCTGGTCGCAGGCCATGTCTCCTTTCCGTCGTCCTGGTCGCTGCAGGAAAAGTTCGGCCGGCCGATGCAGGCGATCCATGCCGATGTGCCCGGTTTCAGCGAGGGCACGCGCAACGCGGCGCTGATCACCCGCATCTTCGACAACCTGCTGGTCGCCCAGCCGGTCGAGCGTATGAACTGGTCGGTCAACACGACGGGCGATCTCTTCCTGCCGATGTCCAAGCACCGCCGCCCGCCGTCTTCCGAGGATTTCACGCTTGCCGAGCGCTTCGCCCGCGTCGAGCGGCAGACGCTGCGCAAGCTTCCTGTTTCCGGCGACATCGTCTTCACGATCCGCGTCTATGTCGATCCGATCGCCGCGATCGAGCATCACCCGCGCGCCGCCGAACTCGCGGCGAGTTTCGCCACGCAACTTGCCGCGCTTGACGAACAGCAGACGGCTTACAAGGGATTGACACTGCAGAAAGCCGAACTCGTGCAGAAGCTGCACAGCCTTGCACAACAGCTCGCACCCGCCTGATATTAGATTTCCCGGCCGAACGCTCTTTATTGTGACGCCATTTTGTGGTTAGAGCCGGTCACTTCGCGAATTTTCAGCCCATTTTGAAGAATTCTTCAGGCAGATCGCCTTCGTCGCCTTCCACAGGAGAAAAGAATGACGGAACAGAACCACCCGGTATATGCCGAAATTACCGGCCCGATCGTGATGATCGGCTTTGGCTCCATCGGCCGCGGCACGCTGCCGCTGATCGAGCGCCACTTCAAGTTCGACAAGAACCGGTTGGTTGTCATCGACCCGCGCGAAGAGCCGGGCGACATGGAAATCCTCAAGAAGCACGGCGTCCGTCACATCAAGGAATATGTGACCAAGGACAACTACAAGGACCTCCTGAAGCCGCTGCTGACGGAAGGTGAAGGCCAGGGCTTCTGCGTCAACCTCTCGGTTGATACCGGCTCGCTCGACCTGATGAAGCTCTGCCGCAAGCTCGACGTTCTCTACATCGATACCGTCGTCGAGCCGTGGCTCGGCTTCTATTTCGACAAGAACATGAAGAATGCCGACCGCACCAACTATGCGCTGCGCGAAACCGTGCGCAAGGAAAAGGAAAAGAACCCGGGCGGCGCAACGGCCGTTTCCACCTGCGGTGCAAACCCGGGCATGGTTTCCTGGTTCGTCAAGCAGGCGCTGGTCAACCTCGCCAATGACACTGGCCTGAAGTTCGAAGAGCCGGATCAGCACGACCGCGAAGGCTGGGCGAAGCTGATGAAGAAGCTCGGCGTCAAGGGCGTCCACATTGCCGAGCGCGACACGCAGCTCACCAAGAACCCGAAGCCGCTCAACGTCTTCTGGAACACCTGGTCCGTCGAAGGCTTCATCTCGGAAGGTCTGCAGCCGGCCGAACTCGGCTGGGGCACCCACGAAAACTGGATGCCGAAGAACGCCAAAAAGCACAAGAAGGGCTGCAAGGCCGCGATCTACCTCGAGCAGCCGGGCGCCAACACCCGCGTTCGCACCTGGTGCCCGACGCCGGGTCCGCAGTACGGCTTCCTCGTCACCCACAACGAGTCCATCTCGATCGCCGATTACTTCACGGTGCGCGACAAGGACGGCGAAGTGACCTTCCGCCCGACCTGCCACTATGCCTACCATCCGGCGAACGACGCCGTTCTGTCGCTGCATGAGATGTTCGGCAACGGCGGCAACTCGCAGCCGGTTCACCACGTTCTCGACGAAGACGAGCTGGTCGAAGGCATCGACGAACTCGGCGTGCTGCTCTACGGCCACGAGAAGAACGCCTACTGGTTCGGCTCGCGCCTGTCGCTCGAAGAAACCCGCCGCATCGCGCCGTACCAGAACGCCACCGGCCTGCAGGTCACGTCGGCCGTTCTGGCCGGCATGGTCTACGCGCTCGAAAACCCGAAGGCCGGCATCGTTGAAGCCGACGAGATCGACTACAAGCGCTGCCTCGAAGTGCAGCTGCCCTACCTCGGCCCGGTCGAAGGTCACTACACAGACTGGACCCCGCTCGATGGCCGTCCGGGCCTGTTCCCGGAAGATCTCGACACCAAGGATCCGTGGCAGTTCAAGAACATCCTGGTTCGCTCGTAATCGCGAACCGGTGAAAACCAAGATGCCCGCCGCAAGGCGGGCATTTTTGTAACGCCTGCTGTGTAAATTCGCTTCGGCGTTGCAGAAGGCTTGCCTTGGCGGCCGCCCCGCGCCATGTTTTTTCCGAACTCTTGCGGATAAAGTCCGCCGTCAATCGCCGGAGAAGCTTATGAAGTTGAGAAATATTGCCGCGCTGGCGGCTGCCGCAGCAGCGCTCGCCGCCTGTGTTTCCTCTGATCCCCGCCCGATGCCTGTCGCCACAAGCGCCGCTCCGGCCGGTGTCGAAGGCGCATGGCGCGATCCGAACGGCATCGTCTCGACTTTCCAGGCCGGTACCTTCACCACCCGCACGACCGACAGCAACCAGCTGCTCGCCTCCGGTACCTATGTGAACACCGGTCCGTCTCTGGTCGAGATCAACATGACCTCGCTGGTGCGCAAGACGCAGTCGAAGGTCAATTGCGCCCTCGTCAACCCGACCCAGCTGAATTGCACCGCCGATTCCGGCTCGCAGTTCACGCTGACGCGCAGCATGTAACTGCGCTCGAAATCCGGACGATGAAAAGCTCCCCTTCGCGGGAGCTTTTTTGTTTACCGCTACTTGGAAAGCGCCAGGACTGTCACAGCTTTTCGCTTGCGGTTGCGCAGGCTTGATGAAAACATCCGGCGCGCCGGGTAACGGCTAAGAGGGATCGGCGGAACAGCCAGGGGTAAGCGCTGCCGCCGGAAAATCAGGAGAACAGGATGACGAAATCCTTTAATTTCGGTCTGCTGACGGCATCCATGCTGGCGCTCAGCACAAGCGCCGCCTTTGCGGACTACCAACTCAATATTCTTCACATCAACGATTTCCATTCACGCATTGAATCGATCAACAAGTTCGATTCCACCTGCTCCGCCGAGGAAGAAGGCAAGAAGGAATGCTTCGGCGGTGCCGCCCGCCTGAAGACCGCGATCGACCAGCGCCGCCAGGCTCTCTCGGGCCAGAACGTGCTGCTGCTCAATGCTGGCGACAATTTCCAGGGCTCGCTCTTCTACACGACCTACAAGGGCGCGGCCGAAGCCGAAGTGCTGAACGCCATGAAGTTCGATGTCATGACCGTCGGCAACCATGAATTCGACGACAGCGAAGACGGCCTCGCCACCTTCCTCGACAAGGTTCAGTTCCCGGTCATTTCGGCCAACGTGCTCGCCGGTGACGGCTCGAAGCTCGGCGACCGCATCAAGCCGTCGCTGGTTCTCGATGTCGGCGGCCAGAAGATCGGCGTCGTCGGCGCCGTGACCAACGACACGGAAGAACTCTCCTCGCCTGGCCCGAAAGTGCTGATCGCCGACGACGTCGCCTCGATCACCGCAGCCGTTCAGGAACTGAAGGCACAGGGTATCAACAAGATCATCGCGCTGACGCATGTTGGCTACCCGCGCGATCTCGCCTTCATCGCTAAGATCCCGGATGTCGACGTCGTTGTCGGCGGCCACTCGCACAGCCTGCTGTCGAACACCGACCCGAAGGCCGAAGGCCCCTATCCGACGATGGTCGACAATCCCGGCGGCTACAAGGTTCCGGTCGTCCAGGCCGCCTCCTACAGCAAATATCTCGGTGATCTCGTCGTCGACTTCGACGACAACGGCGTCGTCAAGAGCGCCAAGGGCGATCCGATCCTGATCGACTCCTCCTTCACGCCCGATCCGGCGCTGACGGCACGCATTGCCGAGCTCGCCAAGCCGATCGAAGACCTCCGCAAGAAGGTCATCGGCGCCTCGGAAGGCCCGATCGAGGGCGACCGCACCATTTGCCGCGTCAAGGAATGCTCGATGGGCAACCTCGTCGCTGACGCGATGCTCGATCGCACCAAGAGCCAGGGCGTCCAGATCGCCATCCAGAACGGCGGCGGCCTGCGTGCCTCCATCGATGGCGGTGACGTCACCCAGGGCGAAGTCATCACCGTCCTGCCCTTCCAGAACACGCTGGCAACCTTCCAGCTGACCGGTGCCGACGTCGTCAAGGCGCTGGAAAACGGCGTCAGCCAGATCGACCAGGGCGCCGGCCGCTTCGCGCAGGTTGCGGGTCTCAAGTATACCTTCGATCAGTCGAAGCCCGTCGGCAGCCGCGTCAGCGACGTTCAGGTGAAGACCGGCGATGCCTTCGCGCCGATCGACCCGGCCAAGACCTATGGCGTTGCCACCAACAACTTCATGCGCGCGGGCGGCGACGGCTATTCGATCTTTGATACCGCCGGCAAGAACGCCTATGACTTCGGCCCCGATCTTGCCGACGTCACCGCTGAGTATCTGGCGGCGCACAACCCGTACAAGCCCTACACCGACGGCCGCGTCACCGAGATCGCCGCCGCTGGTGCGGCTGCCCCGGCAGCGCCCGCTGCTCCGGCGGCACCTGCCGCTTCCGCCGCACCGGCACCGTCTGCCGAACCGGCAGTACCGGCCGCTTCCGCGCCCGCAGCCTCGGCACCGTCCAGCCACGTTATTGCCGCCGGTGACACGCTCTGGGATCTCGCCAAGCAGTTCTACGGCAACGGCGAACTCTGGAAGAAGATCTCCGAAGCGAACGGCAGCCCGAACCCGCGCCGCCTGATGGTCGGCGAGGAGCTGAAGCTTCCCGCAAAGTAAGACGATTTGTCCCGATCTTCGAAGCCGGTCCGGGGTTCCCCGGGCCGGCTTTTCTACTTATAGGGTTGAACCAACCGAGCCCGGCTGCGTATGAGCGGGGCAAGACATCATGAGCGTTGGGGCCAGTATGACTGCTGAAATTTCGAACCGCCCGGCGGACCATCCGCCCGTCAGCTTTGGCAAGGTGGGAGTGCTGCTCGTCAATCTCGGCACGCCCGATGGCACCGACTACAATTCGATGCGCCGCTATCTCCGGGAGTTCCTGACCGACAAGCGCGTCATCGAATGGTCGCCGTGGAAATGGTACCCGATCCTCTTCGGTATCGTCCTCAACACCCGTCCGGGCAAGGTAGGCAAGGCTTACGAGCTGATCTGGAACAAGGACAAGGACGAGAGCTATCTGCGCACCTATACGCGTAGCCAATCGGACCTGATGGCCGAGCGGCTGAAGGACCTGCCCAATGTCGTCGTCGACTGGGCGATGCGCTACGGCAACCCCTCCATCGCCTCGAAAATCGACAGCCTGAAGGCGGCGGGCTGCGACCGCATCGTGCTCTTCCCGCTCTATCCGCAATATGCGGCAGCGACGACGGCGACCGTCAACGACAAGGCCTTCCAGAAGCTCCTGACCATGCGCTGGCAGCCGGCGGTGCGCACCGTGCCTGAGTATCACGACGACGAGACCTATATCGAGGCGCTCGCCAACTCCGTGCAGCAGCACCTCGCGACCCTCGACTGGGAGCCGGAGATGGTGCTCGCCTCCTTCCACGGCATCCCGATGTCCTACTTCAAGCAGGGCGATCCCTATTACTGCCAGTGCCAGAAGACCGGACGGCTGCTGCGCGAGCGCCTGGGGCTGCCGAAGGAAAAGTTCATGGTCACCTTCCAGTCCCGCTTCGGGCCGGAAGAATGGCTTCAGCCCTATACCGACAAGACCGTCGAGAAGCTGGCGCAGGACGGGGTCAAGAAGATCGCCGTCCTCAACCCGGGCTTCGTTTCCGACTGTCTGGAAACACTGGAAGAAATCGCCGAACAGGCGGCCCATTCCTTCCATGAGAATGGCGGCGAGAAATTCACCCATATCCCCTGTCTGAACGACAGCGAGGACGGCATGCGCGTGCTCGAAAAGGTGGTCCGCCGCGAGCTTCTCGGCTGGGTGTGATCCAGCCAGCGGCTTTTTGTTGCGGATCGTTGCAAATAACGGGATAAGTCTCCACGTTTGATGTGTGCCGGATTTTCCGGCAACAACCGGTGGAGGAATTTCATGGTCCTGGGCGGCTTCGACATCGTCGTCATCGCACTCGTCATCTTCGTCATCCTGGTGCTGTTTGCCGGCATCAAGACGGTGCCGCAGGGCTATCGCTACACAATCGAACGTTTCGGCCGCTATACGCGCACGCTGGAGCCCGGCCTCAACCTGATCACCCCCTTCATCGAGCGCGTCGGCGCGAAGATGAATGTGATGGAACAGGTGCTGAATGTGCCGACCCAGGAAGTGATCACCAAGGATAACGCCTCGGTCTCGGCCGATGCCGTGTCCTTTTATCAGGTGCTGAACGCCGCACAGGCCGCCTATCAGGTCTCCAACCTCGAAAACGCCATTCTCAACCTGACCATGACCAACATCCGCTCGGTCATGGGCTCGATGGACCTCGACGAACTGCTCTCCAACCGCGACGCCATCAACGACCGCCTGCTGCGCGTCGTCGATGAGGCCGTGCATCCCTGGGGCATCAAGGTCACCCGCGTCGAGATCAAGGACATCCAGCCTCCCCGCGACCTCGTCGATGCCATGGCCCGCCAGATGAAGGCCGAGCGCGAGAAGCGCGCCCAGGTTCTGGAAGCGGAAGGTTCGCGAAACGCCCAGATCCTGCGCGCCGAAGGCGCCAAGCAGTCTGCCATTCTGCAGGCCGAGGGACAGCGCGAAGCCGCCTTCCGCAACGCCGAAGCCCGCGAACGCCTGGCCGAAGCCGAAGCCAAGGCAACGAAGATGGTCTCCGAGGCGATCGCCGCCGGTGACGTCCAGGCGATCAATTATTTCGTGGCGCAGAAATACACCGAAGCCCTGACCTCTATCGGCTCGGCATCCAATTCTAAGGTCGTGCTGATGCCGATCGAGGCATCGTCGATTCTCGGCTCGCTGAGCGGCATCGGCGCCATCGCCAAGGAAGTCTTCGGCGACGGCAGCACCCCGCCTGCGCCGCAGCCGCCCCGGCAGGTAGCGCAGCGCAGCACGCCGCCCGTCAACCCCTTCAACCAGAACCCGGAGCGCTGACGCATGCTGGCACGCATCGTTGCAGAGCTCAGGCCCTGGACCTGGTGGGTAGCCGGCCTCGTGCTGCTGGCCGCCGAAATGATCGTGCCCGGCTTCTTCCTCGTCTGGATCGGGCTGGCGGCGCTTGCCGTCGGCATCCTGTCGCTGCTGCTCTGGGATGCAGGCTTCTGGGTCTGGGAAGTGCAGCTCATCCTGTTCGCGGCGCTCTCGGTCGCCGCGACCTTCATCGGCCGCCGCCTGACGCTGCGCCACGATGCGACCGACGAGCCCTTCCTCAATCAGCGTGGCGCGAGCCTTGTCGGGCGCACCGCGACGCTGGCAGAGCCGATCACCGAAGGCAGAGGCCGGATAAAGCTGGATGATACCATCTGGCAGGTCATGGGACCGGACCTGCCGGCCGGCACCCGCGTCAGGGTCATCGCCAGCACCGGGCGCGACCTGACGGTGGAAGCCGCCTGATCAGGCGACGCCGATCCGCAAGAGATCGTGGAAGTGGACGAGGCCGACGGGGCGATTGTCGTCGTCGACGACGATCAGCGCGCCGATGTGATATTCCTCGAGCAAGGCAAGCGCAGCCGTCGCAAGTACCTTCGGCTTCACCACCTTCGGCGTCCGCGTCATGATGTCGTCGACGGCCAGTTCGGCAAGATTGCGCGACAGGTTGCGTGCCATATCGCCTTCAGTGACGATGCCGCAAAGCTTCCCGTCGCCGTCGAGAACGCCGACGCAGCCGAAATGCTTGCTCGACAGAACCTTGATCGCATCCTGCATCGGCGTACCCTCCGCCACCAGCGGCAGACGGTCACCCTTGTGCATGATGTCGGAGACGTGAGTCAGGCTCGCGCCCAGCTTGCCGCCCGGATGGAAGACGTGGAAGTCGCGGGCCGTGAAGCCGCGCGCATCGAGCAGCGCCATGGCGAGCGCGTCGCCGATCGCCAGCTGCATCATCGCCGATGTCGTCGGCGCCAGACCGTGCGGACAAGCTTCCATCTCTTTCGGCAGCTTCAATACGATATCGGCCGCCTCGCCCAAAACGGACTTTTCATCGCAGGTAATGGCGATCAGCGGGATCGAGAAGCGGCGGGAGTAGTTCAGGATCGCCTTCAGTTCCGGCGCTTGGCCGCTCCAGGAAACAGCAATGATCGCGTCCTGATCACCGATCATACCGAGATCGCCATGGTTGGCCTCGGCGGCATGGACGAAGAAGGCAGGCGTGCCCGTCGAAGCGAAGGTTGCCGCCAGCTTGACGCCGATATGACCGCTCTTGCCGACACCGGTCACCACCAGGCGGCCCTTGATGGCGCTGATCGTCTCCACGGCCTGACTGAAGGGTCCGGAGAGACCATCGTCGAGCGCTCGCTCAAGGGCTTCAAGGCCGCGCCGCTCGATGCTGATGGTCCGCCGCGCGGACTCCAGCACGCTGTTTTCGATCAGATTGACGACTTTTCTCATCATGTGCCTGCGTTACCGCTTTTCACTGTGGCTGTCCATCGTTGTCGCGCTCGCAAGCACAGGCCGCCTCGGTCGTCCTAAACGAATGATTAACTATGACACTTTACTTTCGGGTAACGAGTTGAAGCATGCCACACGCGGATTCTGAATGGGCAAGGAACGTGATACGAGCAGTTTGACGCCGCTCCGTGCGACGCGCTTTGCCGTGTCTGCCGTTCTTCTCACCGCAGCGCTGCCGCAGATCGCCTTCGCGCAGTCGGCGCAGACCTACGGCAGCGGCACATCCGCCTATCAATCATCGTCCCAATATTCTTCCGGCGGCAACACCGGCGATCAGCAGGCGCAGACCGCTGACCTCGATGGCGACGGCGTCCCGGATCCCGGCCAGCCCGGCGTTCCCTCCCCCGATGGCACGGCGACCCAGACCGGCACCACGCAGCAGACCGGCACGGCATCCACCACGGCAACCGGTGACCAGCAGCCGAGCGACGAGACGACCGGCTCGATCCTCGACGAGGACATCCGCCGCCTGAACACCCGCGAACCGGCGATCGATGAGCGCCGCCTGCCGCGCAAAGCCGACGATACGCTGACCGAGAAGGACACCGACGGCATCCGCGTCGGCACCTTCATCCTGCGCCCGTCGATCACCCAGTCGATCAATACCGAGACGACCAAGGATAACGGCATCAAGGAAAGCCGCGGCTTCCTGCAGACCGACGGCAATGCGACGCTTACCTCCGATTGGGGGCTGCACCAGCTGACAGTCACCAGCGAGGGCAGCTGGCAGCAGAACATCAGCGGCGAAGGCGAGGAACAGCCGTCCTTCCAGATCGATGGCGACCTGCGCCTCGATCTGCCCGAGGACACCACCGCCCATCTCAAGGGCGGCTACCGCTTCTACCGCGAAGACACCGACGATCCGAACGCCATCTCCGACGCCGACGAGCAGTCGAACGTCCAGGAATTCAGCACCGGCGCCTCGATCGAGCGCGACTTCGGCGTCTTGCGCGGCACGACGGAAATCGGTGTCGTCCGGACGATCTATTCCGACGTGACGCTGGCGAACGGCACGACTGTTTCCCTCAGCGACCGCGACCAGACCGCCGGGAATTTCCGCGCCCGCATCGGCTACGAGCTCTCCCCGGCGCTCATCCCCTTCATCGAAGGCACCGTCGGCAAGACCGTCTATGACGAGACGCGCGACAGCTCAGGCTATGCCCGCTCCGGCAACAGCTACGGCGCCAAGGCCGGTGTTCAGATCGATCTCGGCGAGAAGTTGAAGGGCGAGGTCAGCGCCGGTTACGAGACGGCCAATTTCGACGACGATCGTCTGTCCTCGATTGATACGGCAACCGTCGATGCCAATATCGTCTGGTCGCCGCTGCGCGGCACCAATGTCGGCTTCGACCTGCAGACCAGCATTCAGCCCTCCACCACGCCGGGCCTGAGCGGTTACGTCTCGCATGCCCTGTCGACGACGATCACGCATCAGCTGCGCGACAATCTGCAGGCAACGGTTCTGGGTGGAGTGACGCTCCGCGACTATCCGGCCGGAGCAAGCAGCGACGAGACCGTTTATACGACGAGCGCCGGTCTGATCTGGAACATCAACCGCTATCTCGATCTGACGAGCACTGTCGGCTACGAGCTGACGACGCGGGATGAAGGCACCGACTCGCAGCAATGGCGAGCCGGTGTCGGTTTGCGGTTGAAGCGCTAGACTTTAGAGACCCTTCAGCAAAGCCTTGAAGCCTTCCTCGACGGTCTGGCGGATATCCGCACGGTCGAGCGCGAAGGCGACGTTGGCGAGGATGAAGCCATCCTTGGCGCCGCAGTCATAGGTCGTGCCGCGGAAGTGGTAGCCGGCGAAAGCCTGGTCCTTCAGGAGCTTCAGCATGCCGTCGGTCAGCTGGATTTCGTTGCCGGCGCCGCGCTCCTGGGTTTCCAGGATCTTGAAGATCTCCGGCTGCAGGATGTAGCGGCCGTTGATGAAGAAGTTCGAAGGCGCCGTGCCCTTGGCAGGCTTTTCGACCATCCCGGTGATGCGGAAGCCGTCGCCGATCGCATCGCCAACGCCGACGATACCGTATTTGTGAGCCTGGTCCGGAGCGCATTCCTCGACGGCGATGATGTTGCCGCCGCTCTGGCCATAAAGATCGATCATGCCCTTCATGCAGCCCTTGCCTTCGGCCTTCATGATCATGTCGGGCAGCAGCAGAGCGAAAGGCTCGTCGCCGACGATCTCGCGGGCGCACCAGACGGCGTGGCCGAGACCAAGCGGCTCCTGCTGGCGGGTGAAGCTGACGGTGCCGGCCTTCGGCAGCTGCGCTTCGAGCAGCGTCATTTCGGCCTTCTTGCTGCGCTCGCGCAGCGTCTGCTCCAGTTCGAAATGGATATCGAAATAGTCTTCGATGATGTGCTTGTTGCGGCCGGTGACGAAAACGAAATGTTCGATACCGGCTTCCAGAGCCTCGTCGACCACGTACTGAATGATCGGTTTATCGACGACGGTCAGCATTTCCTTCGGAACGGCCTTCGTCGCTGGAAGGAACCGGGTTCCAAGACCTGCGACCGGGAATACCGCTTTACGAACTTTTTTCTGCTGCGTCACGTAGAACCTCCTGGGGGGTTTATCGCTTTGAACTCAAGCTATTTGGGGTGAATTAAGCTAAATTCGCTACTGTTTTACAAATGATGACGGGAAGACGTTGTCATGGTAAAGAATTTGTTGACTTCGTTCCGGTAGTCTCGGGTCCGGACGGAATGCCCCTCCGCCGCACTTGTAACAGAGATGACGGATACGGACTGCCGATGACCAAAAATCACAAATACTCCCTTCGTGGTCTTGCCCTCGCCCTCGTTGTGACCGCGTCCGCCGGTTTGGCACCCCATAACGCGGCTGCCGACCAGCGGTTCCAGAAGTGGATCGCGGATTTTTATCAAACTGCCGCGCAAAATGGCATCAGCAAGGCAACCTATCGGAAAGCCTTTTCCGGTGTGAGCGAACCCGACCCTACAGTCCTTGAAAAGGCGGCCTTTCAGCCGGAATTCACAACGAAGATTTGGGACTATGTGGATTCCCGCGTGAACCCCTATACCGTCGAGATCGGCCGCAAAATGGCCGCAAAGCACGCCTCGACTCTGAACGCCATCGAGCGCCATTTCGGCGTCGACAAGACGATCATCCTGGCGATCTGGTCGATGGAATCGAACTACGGCGCCGTTCTCGAAAAGGACGATCGCCTGCATTACGTGCCGCGCGCCCTTGCGACGCTGGCCTATGCCGACGAGCGCCGGGCGAAATTCGCCAAGAAGCAGCTGATCGCAGCCCTCAAGATTCTGCAGAACGGCGACATCTCCGCCGATGGCATGACCGGCTCCTGGGCCGGCGCCATGGGCCACACGCAGTTCATTCCGACCAGCTACCTGCTCTACGCCGTCGATGCCGACGGCAACGGCCATCGCGACATCTGGAATTCGGTTCCCGATGCGCTGGCAACATCGGCCAACCTGCTTGCCAAGAACGGCTGGCAGACCGGCAAGACCTGGGGCTACGAAGTTTCGGTTCCGGCCTCTGCCGCCAAGCAGGCGGGCAAGACGCACACGCTGGCCCAGTGGGCGGCGATGGGGCTGACGCGTCCGAACGGCAAGAGCTTCAAGGATGCCGGCACCAAGGCGATCCTCAAGATGCCGGGCGGCGCCGGTGGTCCGGGCTTCCTGATGACCTCGAACTTCTTCACCATCAAGAAGTACAACGCCTCCGACAGCTACGCGCTTGCCGTCGGCCTGCTCGCCGACGAGATCGCCGGCTATGGCGGCATGAAGCAGCGCTGGCCGCGCCCGGACGGCACGCTCGATGTGAAGGAAAAATTCGAGCTGCAGACGCGCCTGAAGACGCTCGGCTATTACAACGGCGAAGTCGACGGCAATTTCGGCTCCGGCTCGAAAGCCGCCATCTCGGCCGTGCAGGAGCGCCTGGGGATGCAGGCCGACGGCGAGCCCTCGCTTCCGCTGCTCAACGCGCTGCGCCGCTAGACGGCAATATTTCGCGACATAAATCCTATCCGGAGTGGACGCTCGCGCCCACTCCATGCGAAAATGCCGCGAGATGCGGGACATGACCATGCGACCACAGGGCAACAAGCGTAAATCCGGCTGGCGGACGGCGACGATCGCGCTGTTGGCCCTGTCTTTCGGCGTAACCGCGCCCGTTCATTTCGCCGATGCGCAGGAGCGCTACGAGCGCCGCTCGATTCTCGATTTCTTCTTCGGCCGCCGCACCTATGTCGACGACTATCCGCCACCGCCGGATGTGGAGCGCCCCCGCCCGCAGCGCAAGCGCCCTCCGGCCAAGCCGAAGGCGGTAACATCGGCGCCGAAACCGGCGCCTGTCGTGCCACAAGAGGAAACGGTCCAGAAGCTCGAAAACGCCCAGAAGATCCTGATCGTCGGCGACTTCCTGGCAAGCGGCCTCGGCGATGGCATGACCGATGCGTTCAAGACCTCGCCGGGCGTCGTCATCGATGCGCGCGGCAACGTCTCCTCCGGCCTGGTGCGCGACGATTATTACAATTGGCCGGATCAGCTCCTGAAGATGATGGACGAGGTGAAGCCTGCCATCGTCGTCGTCATGATCGGCGCCAACGACCGCCAGCAGATGGCGATCAACGGCGACAAGGAGAAATTCCGCACCGAGGCCTGGTATGCGGAATATCAGAAGCGCGTGTTGAATTTCGGCAAGGAAGTGACCAACCGCAAGATCCCGCTGCTCTGGGTCGGTCTTCCCGCCTTCGGTTCCGATTCGATGACCTCGGACGCGGTGCAGATGAACCAGCTCTACCGCAAGCAGGTGGAAAGCGTCGGCGGCGAGTTCGTCGACATCTGGGACGGCTTCGTCGACGAAGGCGGCCAGTTCATCGTCACCGGTTCCGATATCAACGGTCAGCAGGTGCGCCTGCGCACCTCCGACGGCATCAACCTGACGCAGGCCGGCCGCCGCAAGGTCGCCTTCTATGTCGAAAAGCCCGCCCGCCGCATCCTCGGCACGCAGGCGAGCCCGGACCTCGTGCGCCTCGACACAAGCAACCTGCCGAGCCTCGGCCTGCCGGAGCCGAACGTGCCGCATACGCAGCCGATCAGCCTCTCCGATCCCAATCTCGACGGCGGCTCCGAACTGCTCGGCGCCAAGGCACCGCCGGTCTCGCTCACCAAGTCGCCGCGCGACATGCTGGTGCAGGACGGCATGGTCGAAGAGGCTCCCGCCGGGCGCGTCGACGACTACCGCCTTCCGGCCAAGGAGCCGAAGCAGGTTTCGGCGAAGTAACGGCTAACCGGCAGAGCGGATGTAGATGAAATTCTCGTGCTGCTCTCCCTCGAACTCGAAATAGGTCGAGCCGCCCCGCCGAAGCCCCTGTTTCTCATAGAAGCGGATTGCCGGGAGGTTCTGATGGTTGACCCCAAGCCAGGCATGACGCTTGCCGCGCGCTGACAGCACGCGGTCCGCCTCTTCCAGGAGCTTCGCGCCAAGACCCTTCCCTAGAAAATGCTCCTGCACATAGAGCGTGACGATCTCGGTATCGATATCGGGCTCATCAGGGCATGGCGCCTCGAAATCCAGCCGCAGATAGCCGACGAGATGGCCTTCGCTTTCGCAGAGGATGAAATATTGCGGATCCGAGGCGATCTGGCGCCTGAAGTTTTCCTCGGTGAACTGCTGCAGGACGTAGTCGGCAATCGCCCGGCGAATGCCTGTCCTGGCATAGGTATGCAGCCAGACCTGGATCGCCAGAGCCGCAACATTGGCGGCATCCTCAGGCAGGGCTTTTCGAAACGAGTAGGTCATGGCAGGCATAGATAAGCCGCCTGCGATGTCTCGCAAGCGGCTCGTCTGAAACCGGACGGACCGGCAGATTAGCGTGGCAGAACCGTCGAACCCATCAGCGCTTCGTCGATGGCGCGGGCGGCCTGGCGGCCTTCGCGGATCGCCCAGACGACCAGCGACTGGCCGCGGCGCACGTCGCCAGCGGTCCAGAGCTTATCGACCGAGGTCTTGTAGTCGCTGTCGTTGGCAACGACGTTGGTCGAGCCGCGGCGGTCGGTATTGAGCGTCAGCTTGCCGTCGAGATCCTTCAGCACGCTATCGGTGAACGGGCCGCGGAAGCCGATCGCGATGAAAGCGAGATCGGCCTTGATGATGAACTCCGTGCCAGGAACCGGCTTACGGCGCTCGTCGACTTCGCAGCACTTGACGCCGGTCAGCTGGCCGTCTTCGCCGATGAACTCCAGCGTTGCGACCTGGAACTCGCGTACGGCGCCTTCGGCCTGCGAGGAAGAGGTACGCATCTTCGTGGCCCAGAACGGCCAGACGGCGAGCTTGTCTTCCTTCTCCGGCGGCTGCGGGCGGATGTCGAGCTGGGTGACCTTCACGGCGCCCTGACGGAAAGCCGTCCCGACGCAGTCCGACGCGGTATCGCCACCGCCGACGACGACGACGTGCTTGGCACCGGCAAGGATCGGATCCGCCTGCCAGCCGACGCTGTCGATATTCTCGCGGCCGACGCGCTTGTTCTGCTGCACGAGGTAAGGCATGGCATCGTGAACGCCGGCGAAATCAGCACCCGGAATGCCTGCCTCACGCGGCGTTTCCGAACCGCCGCAATAAAGAACGGCATCATAATCGGCGAGCAGCTGCTCCATCTTCACATCGACGCCGACATTGACGCCACAGTGGAAGGTCACGCCTTCGCCCTTCATCTGCTCGACGCGGCGATCGATGAAGTTCTTCTCCATCTTGAAGTCAGGAATACCGTAGCGCAGCAGGCCGCCGGGCTTAGACTCGCGCTCGTAGAGGTGAACCTCGTGACCGGCGCGGCCGAGCTGCTGGGCAGCCGCCATGCCGGCAGGACCGGAGCCGATGATCGCAACCTTCTTGCCGGTATGAACCGTCGCCGGCTGCGGCCGGATGAAGCCGAGCTCGTAAGCCTTGTCGGCAATCGCCTGCTCGACCGTCTTGATTGCGACCGGCGTATCTTCGAGGTTCAGCGTGCAGGCTTCCTCGCAAGGCGCCGGGCAGACGCGGCCGGTGAACTCAGGGAAATTGTTGGTGGAATGCAGGTTCTGGATCGCTGCTTCCCAGTTGTTGTTGTAGACGAGGTCGTTCCAATCCGGGATCTGGTTATGCACCGGGCAGCCGGTCGGGCCGTGGCAATAGGGGATGCCACAGTCCATGCAGCGGGCCGCCTGCTTCTGCACTTCTGGGTCCGACATCGGGATCGTGAATTCGCGGAAATGCCGGATACGATCGGACGCCGGCTGATACTTCGCAACCTGCCGGTCGATTTCCAGAAAGCCTGTAACCTTACCCATATTTTCGTCCCTTACACTCATGACCGCCTCGCCTGCGGCCAGTTGTCCATCATCAGCCTCAACTTCGGAGGCAGGTTGCTTCTTTCGACCGTCATCAGCACTTATCCCCTGAGATCCATCCGCGCGGACCAGCAGCAGGATGCTGCCGCCGATCGGCGCGGGTCATTTGAAGATAGTCCGGTCATCCGCCATGCACCGGCACGGCGGACTTCTCTGCAAGTTATTCGGCAGCGATGCCCATCCGGGCGCGTTCCATTTCCTCAAGCGCACGGCGGTACTCGACCGGCATGACCTTGCGGAATTTCGGGCGGTAGTCGGCCCAGGCGTCCAGGATCTGCTTGGCGCGGGTGGAGCCCGTGTAGTGCAGATGGTTGGAGATCAGCTGGTAGAGGCGCTCCTCGTCGTGACGCGTCATGTCGCCGGAGACGTCGACGCGTCCCTTGTGCGCCAGGTCGCCGCCGTGATGATGCAGCTTCTCCATCATGTCGTCCTCTTCCGGAACCGGCTCGAGTTCGACCATGGCCATGTTGCAGCGCTTGGCGAAGTCACCGCTCTCGTCGAGAACGTAGGCCACGCCGCCGGACATGCCAGCCGCGAAGTTGCGGCCCGTTGCGCCGAGCACGACGACCACGCCACCCGTCATGTATTCGCAGCCGTGGTCGCCCACGCCTTCGACGACAGCGATCGCGCCGGAGTTACGAACCGCGAAGCGCTCGCCCGCGACACCGCGGAAGTAGCACTCGCCTTCGGTCGCGCCGTAGAGAACAGTGTTGCCGACGATGATCGAGTCTTCAGCGACGATCTTCGAATTCTCCGGCGGACGAACGATAATCTTGCCGCCCGAGAGACCCTTGCCGACATAGTCGTTGCCGTCGCCGATCAGGTTGAAGGTGACGCCGCGGGCGAGGAAAGCGCCGAAGCTCTGGCCAGCCGTACCCTTGAGCGTAACGTTGATCGTGTCTTCCTTCAGGCCGCGGTGATTGTAGCGCTTGGCCACCTCACCCGACAGCATGGCACCGGCCGAACGGTCGACGTTCTTGATGTCGACTTCGAAGGCAACCGGGGTCTTCGACGTAAGAGCCGGCTGCGCCTGCTCTATCATCTTGCGGTCGAGAATGTCGTCGATCGGATGCTTCTGGCGGGTCGTCCAGTAGGTCGCTTCCTTCTCAGCCTCGACCTTGTGGAAGATGCGGCTGAAATCAAGACCCTTGGCCTTCCAGTGCGCCAGCATCTCGTCCTTCTCGAGCAGCTCCGAAGCGCCGATGATGTCATCGAGCTTGGTGAAGCCGAGGGACGCGAGGATTTCGCGCACTTCGTTGGCGACGAAGAAGAAGTAGTTGATGACGTGCTCTGCCGTGCCCTTGAAGCGCTTGCGCAGGACCGGATCCTGCGTCGCAACGCCCACCGGACAGGTGTTCAGGTGGCACTTGCGCATCATGATGCAGCCTGCCGCAATCAGCGGAGCCGTCGCGAAGCCGAATTCGTCAGCACCGAGCAGCGCGCCGATGATGACGTCGCGGCCGGTCTTCAGACCGCCATCGACCTGCAGCGCGATGCGTGAACGAAGGCCGTTCAGCACCAGCGTCTGCTGCGTCTCGGCAAGGCCGATTTCCCAGGGCGAACCCGCATGCTTCAGCGACGTCAGAGGCGATGCGCCGGTACCGCCGTCGAAGCCGGAGACCGTGATATGGTCGGCGCGCGCCTTAGCAACGCCGGCAGCAACCGTGCCGACCCCGACTTCCGAAACGAGCTTGACCGAGACATCCGACGTCGGGTTGACGTTCTTCAGGTCGTAGATCAGCTGCGCCAGATCTTCGATCGAGTAGATATCGTGGTGCGGCGGCGGCGAAATCAGGCCGACGCCAGGCGTCGAGTGACGGGTCTTGGCGACGGTCGCATCGACCTTGTGGCCGGGCAGCTGACCGCCTTCGCCGGGCTTTGCACCCTGCGCGACCTTGATCTGCAGCATGTCGGCATTGACGAGATATTCGGTGGTCACACCAAAGCGTCCCGAGGCGATCTGTTTGATCGCCGAGCGTTCCGGGTTGGACGAACCATCCGGCAGCGGCATGTAGCGGTCGCTCTCTTCGCCGCCTTCGCCGGTGTTCGACTTGCCGCCGATCCTGTTCATGGCGATTGCCAGCGTCGTATGCGCCTCACGGCTGATCGAGCCGAAGGACATGGCGCCCGTCGAGAAGCGCTTGACGATATCGGCAGCAGCCTCGACCTCATCGATGGAGACCGGCTTGCGGCCGAGCTGCTCGGCGCTCTTGATGTTGAAGAGGCCACGGATGGTGTTCATCCGCAGCGCCGAGGTGTTCACCATCTCGGCGAATTCACGGTAGCGGTCCTCGGCATTGCCGCGAACGGCGTGCTGCAGGGTCGCAACGGCATCCGGCGTCCAGGCATGGCTTTCGCCGCGCATGCGGTAGGCATATTCGCCGCCGATATCGAGGGTCGTGGCGAGCAGCGGATCCTTGCCGAAAGCCGAGTTGTGGCGGGCAACGGTTTCCTCGGCGATCGCCGCGAGATCGACGCCTTCGATCATCGTCGCAGTACCGAAGAAATACTTGTCGACCAGTTCCTGCTGCAGGCCGATCGCATCGAAGATCTGCGCGCCGCAATAGGACTGATAGGTCGAAATGCCCATCTTGGACATGACCTTCAGGATGCCCTTACCGACAGCCTTGATATAGCGGTAGACGACTTCCGAGGCATCGACTTCCTTCGGGAACTCGCCCTTGGCATGCATGTCGAGCAGCGTGTCGAAGGCGAGATACGGGTTGATCGCTTCGGCGCCGTAGCCGGCCAGCAGGCAGAAGTGATGCACTTCGCGTGGTTCGCCGGTTTCGACGACGATGCCGACGGACGTGCGCAGACCCTTGCGGATCAGGTGATGGTGGACGGCAGCGGTCGCCAGCAGCGCCGGGATGGCGATACGGTCCGGGCCGAGCTGACGGTCCGAGAGAACGATGATGTTGTAGCCGCCCTTGACCGCAGCTTCGGCGCGCTCACAGAGGCGATCGAGCATCTCGGGCATGCCTTCGGCGCCTCGCTCGACGTCATAGGTGAAGTCGAGCGTCTTGGTGTCGAAGCGGTCTTCGGTGTGACCGATGGAGCGGATCTTTTCGAGATCGCCATTGGTCAGGATCGGCTGGCGCACTTCCAGGCGCTTGGCATTCGCCATGCCGGTATGGTCGAGCAGGTTCGGACGCGGGCCGATGAACGACACGAGGCTCATGACCAGTTCTTCGCGGATCGGATCGATCGGCGGGTTGGTGACCTGCGCGAAGTTCTGCTTGAAATAGGTGTAGAGCAGCTTCGACTTCTCGGACATTGCCGAGATCGGCGTATCCGTGCCCATCGAGCCGACGGCCTCCTGTCCCGTCGTCGCCATCGGCGACATCAGGATGCGGGTGTCTTCGGTCGTGTAGCCGAAGGCCTGCTGGCGGTTCAGCAGCGACACGTCGCGGCGAAGCGCGCGGGGTTCCACCGGCTTCAGGTCTTCGAGGATGAGCTGGGTACGGTCGAGCCAGCTGCGATAGGGATGCTTGGTCGCAAGCTCGGACTTCACTTCCTCGTCGGAAATGATGCGGCCCTTCTCCATGTCGATCAGCAGCATCTTGCCCGGCTGCAGGCGCCACTTCTGGACGATATCCTCTTCGGCAACCGGCAGCGTGCCAGCTTCCGAGGCCAGGATGATGCGGTCGTCGTTGGTGACGAGATAGCGGGCCGGACGCAGGCCGTTACGGTCGAGCGTCGCGCCGATCTGCTTGCCGTCGGTGAAGGCAACGGCTGCCGGGCCATCCCACGGCTCCATAAGAGCGGCGTGATATTCGTAGAATGCCTTGCGTTCGGCAGCCATCGACTGGTTGCCGGCCCAGGCTTCCGGGATCAGCATCATCACGGCATGCGCCATGGAGTAGCCGCCGCGCACGAGGAATTCGAGCGCGTTATCGAAACAGGCCGTATCCGACTGCCCCTCATAGGAGATCGGCCAGAGCTTGGAGATATCCTCACCGAAGAGCGGCGAGGAAACCGAAGCCTGACGCGCCGCCATCCAGTTGACGTTGCCGCGCAGCGTGTTGATTTCGCCGTTATGGGCGACCATGCGGTACGGATGCGCCAGCTTCCAGGACGGGAAGGTGTTGGTCGAGAAGCGCTGGTGCACCAGGGCGACCGCGGATTCGAAGCGCGGGTCCGCCAGGTCCTTGTAGTAGTCACCGACCTGATAGGCCAGGAACATGCCCTTGTAGACGACGGTCGCCGATGACAGCGACACCGGATAGAAGTTGCTCTCCTCGCCGTCGAACTCGTCATAGATACGGTTGGAGATCACCTTGCGGAGCGTGAAGAGGCGGCGCTCGAACTCGTCGTTGGTCGCGGCATCCTTACCAGCGCCGATGAAGACCTGAACGTGATGCGGCTCGGTGGCGGCGATCTCGGGCGCCTTGGAGAGCGAGGAGTTATCGACGGGCACATCGCGGAAGCCGAGGAAGACCTGGCCTTCTTCGACGATGACGTCCTTGATGACCTTCTTGAAATGCTCGATCTGCTTCTCGTCGCGCGGCATGAAGATATGGCCCATGCCATACTCGCCGAACTTCGGCAGGGTAATGCCCTGCTTCGCCATCTCCTCGCGGAAGAAGCGGTCGGGGATCTGCACGAGAATACCGGCGCCATCGCCCATCAGCGGATCGGCGCCGACCGCACCGCGATGCGTCAGGTTTTCGAGAATGAAGAGACCGTCCTTGACGATCTGATGCGACTTCTGGCCCTTCATATGGGCAACGAAGCCGACGCCGCAGGCATCATGCTCGTTGCGCGGATCGTAAAGACCCTGCTTGGCAGGCAGACCGGAAGCGAATTTGCGCGTTTTGGCCGTTGCGCGCGCATCGGCTGCAGCAATCTGGTCAAAACTCGTGGATGGCGTCTTCTTCGTCATCGTCTTCGCTCCTGTCAAAGCCCGCGGGGACTGCGGGCGGCCTTTCGTCATGCACCGTCCCCGATCTTAGGTTCGGCGCGTGACAGCGCTGTTGCATTGTGAAGATCCGGCCGCATGCGTCCGCCAAAAGCGATCCGCCGCGCTCCGCGCCTGCCAGCCGCCTCCGCTTGGGCCGATTGCCCGCGCTCCTGGCGACTATAACGTGAAAGCCTGAAAACGTCAGGACTCTCGGCGCCTCTTCGGCCATAAAGGCCAAAATAGGACAGCAACCCTGCCCTAATTCACTAGTTCTATGACAGAAGGCTGGGGCGCCCGCAAGACCATCAAATTAAAAAAACATGAACTTCCGAACGAAAATTACAAACTGTATTTTTGGTACGCAATAAAATTACACAGTTTTGCATTATTTTGTTTGTTGATTGCTGAAATCAGATTTCGTGATGGATCGGCCAGCGGCCCCTTGTCGCTCACTGCAATGGCGCCTTGATCGCTCACCGCAATGGCGTAATGTCCCTGCCGGGATTTGCCCCGCCTTTTCATTTGATAAACGGTTTCCTCATGTTCTTCGCATCCGATAACTGGGCCGGCGCTCACGAAGCCATTGCCCAGCGCCTGCTTTCCGCTTCCACCGGCTTTGCCGCCGCCTATGGCAACAGCGACCTCGACAAGAAGGTCCAGGCTCGCTTTTCCGAAGTCTTCGAGCGCGATGTCGCCGTCTTCTTCGTCTCGACCGGCACTGCTGCCAATTCGCTGTCGCTTGCCAGCGTCCAGCGCCCCGGCGGCATCACCTTCTGCCATTCGGAAGCCCATGTGATCGAAGATGAATGCGGCGCCCCGGAGTTCCTTTCCAACGCCTCGCGCCTCGTTGCCGTCAGCGGCGAGTTCGGAAAGATCGATCCCGCGCAACTTTCGGCAAAGATCGCCGGCTACCCTGAGGACGCCGTGCATCACGGCCGCGCCAGCGCCGTCACCATCACCCAGGCGACCGAGATCGGTACCGTCTATTCGCTGCCGGAGATCGGCGAGATTTCCTCGATCGCCAGGAAGCGCAATCTGCCGCTGCATATGGATGGCGCCCGTTTCGCCAATGCGCTCGTGGCGCTTGGCGCCACACCCGCCGAAATGACCTGGAAGCGCGGCGTCGATATTCTCTCTTTCGGCGGCACCAAGAATGGCTGCTGGTGTGCGGAGGCGATCGTCTTCTTCAATCCGGATGAAGCAAAGGAAATGCCGTTCATCCGCAAGCGCGCCGCCCAACTTTTCTCCAAGTCGCGCTTCATTGCCGCGCAGTTCGATGCTTATTTCGAGGAAGAGCTCTGGCTTGGCCTCGCCCGCCATTCGAACGGCATGGCCGATCACCTGCGTGCCGGCATCGGCGCCAGCAACTCCGCCCGCCTCGCCTGGCCGACCGCATCGAACGAGGTGTTCGCGGTGATCACCAAGAGTGCTGCAAAGACGGCCGAAAGCCGTGGTGCGAAATTTTATGAATGGCCGATCCCGGTTTCCATGCCGGAACTTGTCGGCGACAACGAAACGCTGATCCGCCTGGTGACCAGCTTCGCCACGACGGAAGCCGATGTCGACGGCTTCCTGAAATGCCTGGCGGCATAAGACAGCATCAATTCTGATGCCCGAAGACGGCGGATTGGGGCGCTCCCTGATCCGCCTTTTCTGCTTCGTGGCCGATCACCACGATCATCATCACGCAGGCAACCAGCCCGGATATGAACACTGCACCATAAATCATCGGTCCGTTCTCCCTTGCCCCGAACGACGACCTTTACCTGGTGCTAAATTACGAACCGAAATCTGACCAAACGCCTAAGCGACAGGGTTGAGACCTGCTTAAAATAGTAAGCAGGGCGTTAACTTTTGCGTGAAGATACAAACAAAAGCAAAGTGTTGCGGAACTTTACCCTCGCCTCAGGACTTTACAGGCGAAAGGTGAAAAATCATGAAAAAGCTCGCAATCGTACTCGTCTCGCTTGTAACCGGCTTCACAGGCATTGTTCCTGCTCAGGCTTTCCCGGTCATGACAATCCAGAGGCCCGACATCACATCGCCCGGCATCACCTCGGATGTGCAGCAGGTCCGCGACCGCCGCTGGATCCGCCATGGCTGGCACGGCAACAACAGGCGCTACTACAACAACCGCTACTATCGCGGCCGCTACTACCATCACCACCACCACAACAATGCCGGTGCGATCATCGGCGGTCTGGCAGCTGGCGCGATCATCGGTGGTGCGCTGAGCGCTGCCACGCAGCCGCGCTACTACGGCGGCAACTCGCATACCCGCTGGTGCTACAGCCGCTATCGCTCCTACAGGGCATCGGACAACACGTTCCAGCCCTATAACGGCCCCCGCCAGCAGTGCGTCGGCCCCTATTGATTGAAGAGAAGCCCCGCTCCGGCGGGGTTTTTCTTGTCAGCCGCCGGAGCGAAGGCTGCGAACCTTCCCGAGAATATCGTCCGACAGAGCAGAAACCAGCGCCCGGTCCGCCCCCTTGCGCGGCACCAGCACGAATTCCACATCCTCGAGAACAGGCAACCGCCCGGGCGCGATCTCCTTCAATCCCGCCGGCGCCATGCTGCGCGGCTGAACCAGCACGCCCATCCCGGCCCTCGCCGCAGCCGTCAAGCCGCTCAGGCTACCGCAGGTGCAGACGATCCGCCACGCCACCTGCGTCCGCCCCAACGCCTCCAGCGCGATGCTGCGCGTAACACTCGGCGCCGGAAAGGCGATCAACGGCAGTGGACTCTGCTGCAGAACATGCTCGGGATCGCGCGCCAGCCAAATCAGCGGCTCGCGATAGACGAGCTTGCCCCGCGCGTCGCCGAGACGTCTCTTGGCAAGAACCAGATCGATCTCGCCATTGTCCTGCATCTCATAGAGCGCACCCGAGAGCGCCACTGTCAGCTCGAGATCGACGGACGGATGCGAGCGGACGAAATCCTCAAGCACCGCCGGCAGCTGGCTGGTCACGAAATCCTCGGAAACACCGAGCCGCAGCTTGCCGCGCAGACTATTGCCGCGAAACAGCGACTGTACCTGTCCTTCGATCGAAAGCATGGCGCGGGCATGCGACAGCAACGCCTCGCCATCCCCTGTAAGCACCACCCTATGCGTATCGCGGGCGAGGAGCTTCCGGCCGACCGAGCTTTCAAGCCGTTGAATATGCTGGCTTACGGTCGATTGTCCAAGCCCGAGCCGCTCCGCCGCAAGGGTAAAGCTCCCCATCTGCTCGACGGCGACGAAACTGCGCAATTGGGTCAGATCAAGCATGGCGATCCCATTTCGTGATAACTGTTATTCCTTGCATCCTGAATCATAATGGATGACAAGACAATGAACTTGTTATTGCCCGGGACCACCACCATGCGCCGTTTCCTGCCCGATACCTTCACGATCCTGCTTGTCTGCACCGTCATCCTCGCCTCGCTGTTTCCTGCGAATGGCGCGTTCGCAGGCTATTTCGACATCGCGACGGATTTCGCCATCGCCCTACTCTTCTTCCTGCACGGCGCCCGCCTGTCGCGGGATGTGGTGATCGCCGGCGTGCTGCACTGGCGCCTGCATCTGGCGATCCTGCTGGTCACCTTTGCCCTCTTCCCGCTGCTCGGCCTGGCGATCGGCTTCATCCCGGACTGGATCCTGCCGCAACCGCTCTATCTTGGCATCCTCTTCCTCTGCGTCCTGCCCTCGACGGTGCAGTCGTCGATCGCCTTTACCTCGATGGCCGGCGGCAACGTTCCGGCGGCGATCTGCTCCGCCTCGGCATCCAACATCTTCGGCATGTTCCTGACGCCGCTGCTCGTCGGTCTGCTCTTCTCGGTCGGTGGCCATGGCGGCTTTTCCTGGGATGCGCTGGAACAGATCATGCTTCAGCTGCTTCTGCCCTTCGTGCTCGGCCAGGTGCTGCAGCCCTGGATCGGCGACTGGATCCGCTCCAAGAAGAAGATCCTGATGCCCGTCGACCGCGGCTCGATCCTGATGGTCGTCTACGCAGCCTTCAGCAAGGCGGTTATCGAGGGCCTCTGGCACCAGTTCTCGATCGGCGACATCGCCGCCGTCATCATCGTCGATATGCTGCTGCTCGGTTTCGTGCTGCTCTTCACCATGTTCGGCAGCCGCCTGCTCGGCTTCAACAAGGCCGACGAGATCACCATCACCTTCTGCGGCTCCAAGAAGAGCCTGGCGAGCGGCGTGCCGATGGCCAACGTCATCTTCGTCGGCCAGCCGATCGGCGCCATCGTTCTGCCGCTCATGCTGTTCCACCAGATCCAGCTGATGGCCTGCGCCGTCATCGCCCAGAAATATGCAGCCGCCGCCAAGAAGCGGGCGACTGCCAAGGAAATCGAACAGGCCGCAAGCCCGGCCTGATCCTCCCGAACATGACGCAAATAAAAAAGCGGCGCTCCAACGGAGCGCCGCCTGCCTTTTCCTATTCCTGGGAGGAATTGGTTAGCTGTTGACCTGAGCCTCGATCGCCTTCGGCGCGCTCACCGGCTCGGCGGCAATCGCGATCTTGCGGGGCTTCATGGCCTCGGGAATGCTGCGAAGAAGGTCGATATGCAGGAGACCGTTCTTCAGCGAAGCGGCGGTGACCTCGACATGGTCGGCCAGCTGGAAGCGGCGCTCGAAAGTGCGCTTGGCGATGCCGCGATAGAGGAATTCGCTACCTTCGGCATTGTCTTCGCTCTTTTCACCCTTGACGTTCAGAGCGTGAGCCTGGGCGTCGATCGAGATCTCGGTTTCGTCAAAACCGGCGACGGCCATGGTGATACGGTAGGTGTTCTCACCGGTGCGCTCGATATTGTAGGGCGGATAGGTCTGACCCTGATCCGGCTGAGCGAGGCTGTCGAGCATCGTGAAGAGACGGTCGAAACCGACGGTGGAACGGTAGAGGGGAGAGAAATCGACGTGACGCATAGTGTCCTCCTTGGGAAGCGACGAGTTGCGATAAAGATGCCCCTGAAACCCCATATTCGGCAGCTTCGGGACGGTTTCGCAGGCCCTTCCGGCGCCTGCAGAATTCAGATGGTGATGGTTTTTGGCGAGTTCAAGCCCTGCCGTTAACACCCGTGAACCACGCATGAACGCCCGGTTCGGCATGTGTTCAGCCGCCCTGCCTTAGGAATCGGATCGTCGGGTGATCAAACTGGCCCGATGGCTGAAGTGCATCGTCCCTTCTTCTTCAGTCCGATTATGGACCGGCGCCGGGCATCCCTCTCGCCCCGCCGGTCTCTTTTTTCTCCACTGCTCTTGGCGGGTGGCGATCTTTAAGAGTTGATTTCACGCCCTCGTGCATTATCCCCTAGACTGGAAGCTCAGCGAACGATGGCAATGCTCATGGATCAGGTTCTCATCTCGACACCAGACAATCCGGCACCCGACAACCGGACCGAAGGCTATTTCGAGACGTTCGACGGTCAGAAGCTGCGCTATGCCGTCTTCCGCTCCAACGCCTCCGTTGCCAAGGGCACCGTCGTCCTTCTGCAGGGGCGCAACGAATATATCGAGAAATATTTCGAGACAATCCGCGATCTGACCGCCAGGGGTCTCTGGGTCGCCACCTTCGATCTGCGCGGCCAAGGCGGCTCGCCGCGCCTCGTCAAGAAGCGCCAGCATGGCCATGTCCGCCGCTTTTCAGATTACGAGCGCGATCTCGATATCTTCCTCGAGAAGGTCGTGCTGCCCGATACCCGCCTGCCCTTCTATATCCTGGCGCATTCGACCGGCGCGCTGATCGCCCTTTCCGCCGCCCCCTATCTCGCCACCCGTATCGAGCGCATGGTGCTTTCGGCGCCATTCATCGGTCTGATCGGCCAGGCGGCCTCCGCCTCGACGATCAGGAGACTGGCATCGACCGCCTGCGCCATCGGGCTCGGCTCCATGCCGCTGACCGGCAAGCTGCGCGAACCAGAATTCCGCGACAATCCACTGACCTCGGATGAGGTGCGCTTCGAGCGCAACGTTTCGATGATGCGCGACCATCCCGAGCTGACGCTCGGGCCGCCGACGGCCCGCTGGCTGGTCGAATCCTTCAAGACGATCGACAAGGTGATGACGCCGAACCACCTGTTCTCGATCACCATCCCGACGGTGGTGATCGCCCCCACCCGCGATGGCGTCGTGCCCTATATCGCCCAGGAGCGGCTGTCGCGCTATTTCCGCGCCGGCCAGCTGGTGCCGATCAACGGCGCCCGTCACGAGATCTTCCAGGAGCGTGACGCCTATCGCGCCGCCGCGCTCGCCGCCTTCCACGCCTTCATCCCCGGCAGCGATGCCGAGGCTGAGCAGGAGGTCGAAGGAATCGGCGTCTGACGCCCGCGCCCTTTAGCGCTGCAGAATGGCGATCGCCTGCTCATAAACGGCGCGGCTGCCTGCGGCGATGATCGAACCGCCATTTTCCGGCCGTCCGCCATCCCATGTCGTCATGATCCCGCCTGCCTTCTCGATGACCGGGATGATGCCGCCGACATCATAGGGCTTCAGGCTGTTTTCGATCACCAGATCGATATGACCGGCCGCGAGCAGCGCATAGGCATAGCAATCGCAGCCGTAACGGAAGAGCCGTACCTGGCTTTCGATCTCGCGATACTTGTCCATCTCGCTGCCGGTAAAGAGATGCGGCGAGGTGGTGAACAGGATGGCGTTGGAAAGGCTGCCGCAATCGCGCACCTGAAGCCGCCGCTCGCCCTCGGGACCCGTATAGATCGCGCCGTTCTCGTCGGCGAAATAGCGCTCGCCGGTGAACGGCTGCTCGATCATCCCCATGACGGCCCGGCCGTTCTTCTGCAAGCCGATCAGCGTGCCCCAGACAGGAACGCCCGAAATGAAGGCGCGAGTGCCGTCGATCGGATCGATCACCCAGACATATTCGCGGTCGAGCCCGACGCTGCCATGCTCTTCGCCGAGAATGCCATGCTCGGGATAGTGCTCTTCAATCAGCTTGCGGATCGCGACTTCTGCCGCCTGATCACCCTCGGTGACCGGGTCGAAGCCGCTGGCGAGCTTGTTGACGACGCTGAGGCCGGAGCGGAAACGCGGCAAAGTCTCAGCCTTGGCGGCTTCCGCCAGGCGATTGAAGAACGAGCGGTCGGGGAGCATGGCGGATCCGTTTTTAGCCTCGGGAATGGCGCTTTTCATAGCGAAACTGCGTTAAAATGCAAACACTTCAGGCAATCGGTCTTTATCTGCCTAAATATTTTGCACTGCAATATTTTGCTTGACGATTGTGCAATGCAATAGTAGCTTCTTCTTACAGTCTTCTGACTGTAAATACCCTCCTTGGGTGTTTCCTCCCTAGACTTAGCCGCGCTGCAGAGCGCGGTTTTTTTTGACCTGGAGGAAGGAATTATTCTGCGGCAAGCGCCGTATCGTCGGCGAAACGCTGCACGTAATCGGCCATCTGCCGCATGAAGCTGGTCACCGCATTGGCTATGACGGGAAAATCGGCCCGCTTCTCCAGCGTCACCTCATCCACATAGATCGAACGGTTCACCTCGATCTGCAGCGCGTGCAGCCCGCGCGAAGGGCGGCCATAATGCTCGGTGATGAAGCCGCCGGCATATGGCTTGTTGCGGATGGCGTTGAAGCCCATTTCCTCGAAGATGCTGATCGCCGTGCGCGACAGCTCCGCCGAGGCCGACGTGCCATAGCGGTCGCCGATGATGAAATCCGGCCGCTGGTTGCTGCCGGCAATACGGATATTGCCCGGCATCGAATGGCAGTCGATCAGCACGCCGAAGCCGAACTGCACGTGGGTTCGGGCAATCAACCGCCGCAACGCCGCATGGTAGGGCTTGTAGACGTTCTCGACACGGTCGAGCCCCTCCTCGACCGGGATCCGGTGGGCGTAGATTTCCATGTTCTCGGCAACGATGCGCGGGATCGTTCCGAGACCGCCGGCGACCCTCAGCGAATTGACGTTGGCATAGGACGGCAGCATGCCGTCGAACATCCGCGGATCGAGCTCGTAGGGCTCACGGTTAACGTCGAGATAGGCGCGCGGGAAGTTTGCAAACAGCAGCGGCGCACCGAGCATGCTCGCCGCCGAGAACAGCTCTTCGACATAATGATCCTCCGAACGGCGGATCGAAATGCCCTGCAGACGCGACTGGGCGATAAATTCCGGTGGATAAATACGGCCGCTATGGGGGGAATTGTAAACGAAGGGAATGGTCTGCGACACGGGCTCACGTATCTCAAAAAGCTCGTATTCGCGGATTTCCGGCACCTTCTGCCCTCTTAACCATGTCGTTCGAGGCTGACTTGGCCTATGTTGCCAGTTGCCCGGCCTCAAGTCCATACTATGTACAGGGGATGACAGCCTTGGGCCGTCACTTCACCGGTTGTTTACTGGGGAAGGACTAGTGTAATGGCTGGAGCCTTCCATAAAAATTCATCTCACCAGCGGTCTGGATAATGACTCAGAAGATACTGCTTGCAGAAGACGACAATGACATGCGCCGCTTCCTTGTGAAGGCGCTCGAAAAGGCCGGCTACAAGGTTCTGTCCTACGACAACGGCGCAAGCGCCTATGACCGGCTCCGCGAAGAACCCTTTTCCCTTCTCCTGACCGATATCGTCATGCCTGAAATGGACGGCATCGAGCTGGCGCGCCGCGCCACCGAACTCGATCCGGACCTGAAGGTCATGTTCATCACCGGTTTCGCAGCCGTCGCGCTGAACCCCGATTCGAAGGCACCGAAGGACGCCAAGGTCCTCTCCAAGCCTTTCCACCTCCGCGACCTGGTCGATGAAGTGAATAAAATGCTTGCCGCATAAGGCTTCCAGGCGTCGCGTCACAAAACTTCAAAAAAGCCTATTGACGGCCCCAAAGGTTTTGTGATCTATGCGCCGCCATCGGATGGGCGTGTAGCTCAGCGGGAGAGCACTACGTTGACATCGTAGGGGTCACAGGTTCAATCCCTGTCACGCCCACCATCCGAAATCTCCACAAAGTCAAAGACTTAGAGAAGCGGGTCGCAAAGCGAAGACCGGTTCGCTTTGTCGCGTGGCGAAAGCCTGCCGTACGGCAAGGCTTGGCGACGGCAGCGATCGCCGCTCCGTTTCGCGGCCTCACGGCAGCAAGCTCCGCGGCCCTTCCTCGGCTCCTCAGAACGTTCTGATATCGCGCATTTCAGCGTGCCGGGCGCAATACACGGCTCGATCCACAAATTCGATCGCGCCGCATCACATAAGCGCTTGCCAAGGCGCCAAAGGCTCGCTATCAAGCGCGCCGTTAAGGGCATGAATTCGCGACGGATTTATTGCCCATCGGATGGGCGTGTAGCTCAGCGGGAGAGCACTACGTTGACATCGTAGGGGTCACAGGTTCAATCCCTGTCACGCCCACCATCCGATCTCACATCCTCGACAGTTCGTTTCGACGTCACGCGATGATCGCCGGTTCGCGCCGCGGATCGAAATCTGACTTCGGAAACGAAAAAGGGCCCGCAAGATTGCGGACCCAATTGCGATCAACACTGGTGACGCATACTGCCCTGTCTGGTGGTCAGACAGCGTTGTAGGCCGCGATCACTGCCGCGAGCTGGTCGTTGGTCATCGCCTCGACCTGCTGCGTCGTGAACGCATTTGCATGCGCACTGTCGAGCTTCGAGATGTCATCGACGGAGAGGCCGGCAATGGCGCCGACGCTGATCGCCGAGATTTCGTCGATGGCGAACTTTGCCACATCTTCGGGCGCCATTGCGGCGATCTGCTCGGCGGTCAGCTTCGCCGTCTGCGACAGCGTCAGACCCTCGATCTGGGCAGGCGTCATGGCAGCGATCTGGCTGGGCTTCAGGCCGGTGATGGCGGCATCGCTGAGCTTGCCGATCTGCGCCGGCGTCAGATTGGTGATCTGAGCGGTGGTCAATGCCCCCACCTGTGTGGGCAGAAGCGCGCCGAGCTGCGCATCGGTGAACTTAGCGAGCTGGTCCGAGGTGAAGTGCGTCATCTGCAGCGCGGTGACCGCCTTCAGCTGGTCGGCGCTGAGCTTGCCGATCTGGCTGTCGTTCAGCGACGCGATGATCTCGTCCTTCAGGCCCATCATCGCCCGGGGGCTAATGGCACCGAAGGCCTCGTCACTCATCTTGGCGATATTGGCAAGCGTGAGACCCGCGACCTGCAGCGCCGTCAGTGCACCTACCTGCGCGACCGTCAGGCCTGCGACCTGATCGGCGGACATGGCCGTGATCTGGCTCGCCTTCAGGCCGCTCGTGGCCGTGGGGCTGAGCTTGCCGATCTGGGCGGCAGAGAGGCTCGATATCTGCGTATTGGTCAGCGCCCCGGCCTGCGTCGCCGACAGGGCACCGATCTGCTCATCAGTGAAATTGCCAAGCTGCGCCGTCGTGAAGCCGGGGATCTGCGTAGGCTGCAGCCCGGCGATCTGCTCCTTGCTGAGGCTCGCGACCTGCTCGGTGCTGAGAGCCGCGATCGTGGCATTCGTCATGCCGGCAATCGCGGTGGCGCTGATCGCGCCGATTTCATCGGCGGAGAACTTGGCGATAGCCTCGGGGCTCAATGCGCCGACCTGGGCCGCCGTCAGTGCCGCCGTCTGGGCCGCGCTCAGACCTTCAAGCTGCGCCGCCGACATGGCGGCAATTACCGAAGGCTTGAGACCGGCAACCGCCGCACTGCTCAGCTGGCCGATCTGGGCCGCGCTGAGGCTGCCGACCTGCGTCTCGGTCAGACCGGCCGTCTGCGCCGCCGATAGCGCACCGATCTGCTCTTCGGTGAACTTGCCGAGCTGACCGGCCGTAAAGCCGGCCATCTGCTGGGCGGTCAGTCCCTTGATCTTGTCGGGGCCGAGCGAAGCGAGCTCGTTGTCGCTGAGACCCGCGAGCACTTCAGGCTTGAGCCCGCCGATCGCGCTGGGGCTGATCGCGGCAAATGCCTCGTCGCTCATCTTGGCGATATTGGCGGCCGTGAAGCCGGCGACCTGGGCGACCGTCAGCAGCGCGATCTTGTCAGCGCCGAGGGCATCCACCTGATCGGCCGTCATTGCGGAGATTTGCGCCGCCGTTAGGCCGGCAATCGCAGCGCTGCTGAGCTGGCTGATCTGCGCCGGTGTCAGCGCCCCGATCTGCGCCCCGGTGAGCGCGCCGGTCTGCGCCGCCGTCAGCGCGCCGATCTGCGCCTCGTTGAACTGGGCGATCTGCGCAGCCGTGAAGCCCGGGATCTGCTTTGTCGCGATCGCCTTGACCTGGTCCGTGCTGAGCTCGCCGATCTGGCTGCTGGTCAGCGCGGCAACCGCCTCATTCGGCAAGCCGGCGATCGCGGCAGGCGTGAGAGCGGCAACGGCTTCGTCGCTGAGCTTGGCGACATTCGCCGCCGTGAAACCGGCCGTCTGCGCCGCGGTCAGCACAGCCGCCTGGGCGGGCGTGAAGCCTGCCACCTGGTCAGCCGTCATGCCGGTGATCTGCGATGCCTTGAGACCGGCAGCGGCCGCATTGCTGAGCTGACCGATCTGACCGGCGGACAGGCCATCGATCTGCGCATCCGTCAGCGCTCCGGCCTGTGCCGCCGACAGCGCGCCGATCTGTTCGTCGGTGAAGCGGGCGACCTGGGCAGGCTTGATGCTGGCAATCTGGGCCGGCAGCAGACCGGCGATCTGCTCCGGCGTCAGGTTACCGATCTGGCTGTCGCTCAGAGCAGCGATCACTTCGCTCTTAAGGCCGGCAAGTGCCTTGGGGCTGATCGCTGCCAGTTCCTCGTCGGTGAACCGGGCGAGATCCGCCGCCGTCATCGCACCAAGCTGCGCGGCAGTCAGCGCACCGGCCTGAGCAACGCTCAAACCTTCGAGCTGCGCGTCGCTCATCGCGTCGATCTGCGCCGGCTTCAATCCGGCGACCGCCGCGTTGCTGAACTGGCCGATCTGGGCGGCGGAGAGACCGGCGATCTGGTCGTTGGTCAAGGCAGCGGCCTGAACGCCCGACAGCGCCGCGATCTGATCGCCGCTGAACTTGCCGAGCTGGGACGGCGTGAAGCTTGCGATCTGCTGCGCGCTGAGGCCCTTGATCTGATCCGGGCTCAGGCTTGCGATCTGGCTGTCGGTGAGCGCCGCGATCGCCTCGCCCTTCAGACCGGCGATCGCCTTGGGGCTGATGGCGGCAATCGCGTCATCCGACAGCTTGGTGACATTTGTAGCGGTGAACCCGGCCAGTTGCGCTGCCGTCAGGACGGCAAGCTGAGCCGCGGTCAGACCCGCAACCTGACCCGGCGTCATGGCCGCGATCTGCGCAGCCTTCAGACCTGTCACGGCCGAATTGGTAAGCTCGCCGATCTGCTCGCCGGACAGCCCGCCGATCTGCGGGGCCGTCAGCGAACCGGTCTGCGCTGCAGACAGCGCCTTCATCTGCTCGTCGGTGAAGGTGCCGAGCTGCGTGTCGGTGAAGGCGGTGATCTGCGTTGCCGTAAAGGCCTTGAGCTGAGTTGCGCTCAGCATCGAGACCTGATCATTGCTGAGCTTGGCAATCGCCTCATTCTTCAGGCCACTGATGGCCTTGGTGCTGAGGGCTGCGACGGCATCGTCCGCCAACTTGACGATATTGGTCGCGGTAAATCCGGCGGCCTGAGCCGCCGACATTACAGCGGTCTGCGCCGCCGTAAAGCCGGCCACCTGATCCACCGTCATGCCCGAAATCTGCGTGGCCTTCAGACCGCTGACGGCAACGTTGGTAAGCTCGCCGATCTGGGCTGCGGAAAGCGTGGCGATCTGCGCGCTGGTGAGAGATCCGGCCTGCGCCGCCGTCAGCCCCTTGAGCTGCGTATCGGTGAACTTGCTGAACTGCTCGGGCGTGAAAGCGGCGATCTGCTTGGTTGTGAGAGCCTTGATCTGATCGGCGCTGAGATGGCCGATCTGGCTTTCGCTGAGCTTGGCGATCGCATCATTCGTCAGGCCGCTGATAGCCTTGGTGCTGATGGCCGCAATCTCGTCGTCCGTGAAGGTGGCGATATCCTCCGGCGTCAGCCCGGCGATCTGCGCTGCCGTCATCGCCGCGACCTGCGCCACGCTGAGCCCTTCGAGCTGCGTCGCGCTCATCGATGCGATCTGCGTTGCCTTCAGGCCGGCAACACCCGAGTTGCTGAGCTGGCCGATCTGGGCCGCACTAAGCCCGGCAATCTGCGTGTTGCTCAGCGATCCGACCTGGACCGCCGACAGGGCCTTCATCTGCGTTTCGGAGAACAGGCCGAGCTGTTCCGGCGTGAAGCTCATCATCTGCCTTGAGGTCAGGCCCTTGACCTGGTCGGCGCTGAGCTTGGCAATCTGCGCATCGGTGAGAGCGGCAACCGCCTCACCCTTCAGGCTGCCGATGACCTTTGCAGGAATGGCGGCGAATGCCTCCGGGCTCAGCTTGGCAATGTTGCCGGCACCGAAGCCGGCGATCTGCGAGACGGTGAGAAAGCCGATCTGGCTGGCCGTCAGCCCGGCGATCTGATCGCCGGTCATCGCCGCGATCTGCGTCGCCTTCAGGCCGCTGAAGGCGGCATTGCTCAGCTGGCCGATCTGGGTGGCACTAAGGCCGCCGATCTGCGCGGTGGTCAGCGCCGCCGCCTGCGCGGCCGACAGGGTCTTAATCTGTGTCTCGGACAGCAATCCGATCTGGGCCGGCGTGAAACCAGCGATCTGCTTCGGTGTCAGCGCCTTGATCTGATCCGTGCTCAACCGGCTCAAGACCGCATCACTATAGACGGGCATCACCTCGCCCTTCAGGCCACTGATGGCCTTGGAGCCGATAGCCACGACAGCATCATCGGACAGCTTGGCGAAGTTTGCAGCGGTGAAGCCGGCAACCTGGACAGCCGTCAGGACGGCGGTCTGCGCGGCCGAGAAACCGGAGACCTGATCGGCCGTCATCGCGGTGATCTGGGTCGCCTTGAGACCGGCAAGCGCCGTGGTGCTGAGCTGACCGATCTGCGCGGCGCTGAGGCCGGCGATCTGTGCGTTGGTCAGGGCGCCGACCTGCACAGCCGTCATCGCGCTCATCTGCGCCGGGGAGAAGCCTGCGAGCTTATCGGCCGTGAACATCACGATCTGCTTCGACGCCAGACCCTTGACCTGGTCAGGGCTCAGCTTGGCAATCTGTTCGGCGCTAAGCGCGGCCACGGCTTCCGGCTTCAGACTGCCGATGACTTTGGCACCGATGGCACCGATTTCGTCCGGCGTGAACTTCTCGATATCTGCGGGCGTCAGGGCCGCCACCTGCGCCGCCGTCAACGCGGCCGCCTGAGCCACGTTGAGGCCCTCAAGCTGCGTTTCGGTCATCGCCGCGATCTGCGTTGCCTTGAGGCCGGCAATCGCCGCCGTGCTCAGCTGGCCGATCTGGCTGCCGCTGAAGCCGACGATCTGCAGAGTACTCAATGCGCCGACCTGCGTTGCCGTCAGGGCACCCATCTGCACGGCCGAGAAGGTGCCGAGCTGGGCAGCACTGAAACCTGGCATCTGCTGCGCCGTCAGCGCCTTGATCTGGTCGGCGCTCAGCTTGGCGATCTGCTCGTCGCTCAGCGCTGCGATCGTCTCGCGCTTCAGGCCGCTGATCGCCTGAGGCGTTATGGCGGCGACCTCATCGGGCGTGAACTTGATGATATCGTCAGGGCCGATCGACGCGATCTGCGTGGCGCTCAGCCCCTTGATCTGGTCGACCGTCAGGCCTTCGATCTGATCGGGGGTAAGGGATGCAATCTGGGTGGCGCTGAATGCCGCCAGCTGATCCTTGCCGAGGCTTGCGATCTTTGCCGCATCGAGCACGGCGAGCAGTTCCGGCTTCAGCCCGGCGATCGCGCTCGTCGAGATCGCGCCCAGCTGGGTGGAGCTGAGCGCCTGGATATCCTCGGCCTCAAGAGCCGCCACCTGATCCTTGCTGAGGTTCTTGAGCTGCTCGGGCGAAAGCCCTGCAATATCCTCTGCAGAGAGTTCCCGGATCGTCTTCGGCGACAGGGATTTGATCTGGCTGCTGGTAAAGGAGGAGATGATCGACGTCATGAAATTGCCCTGCCCCGGCGTTGGCGATTAAATTTCTCTGCCTCTCGCATCCCTGAAGCCGCAGTCCGCGCGCTCCAGCCACGACCGGAGCCTTCGCGCACCGCGCGTTGCTACATGAGGGGATGGTTCGACAGACTGCTTTGGAAGACATCGCTCGAAGGAGCCGATGCCAGGACAGTGCACATAGAGCCGAGCCACGGTCCCCCAACCACGGCCTCGGCACGGCAATCGCAACATCGTTGCGCTCGAAGCCTCAATTTGCGAACTGCAAATCCAGGCGCACATACAACCAGCAATTACAACTTAATGTGCCGTTGTCCTGCTGGGATATGTGTCGCACTAAGCTTGCGCGAGGATGGAGAAACAACGCCCGATTCGTAGCGGCGAAAAATGCACAACCTAAGCGTACGGCCGACGGCTGTCGTCCAGCTTCTGGCAGCTTGTTTTGTCTTGATTATTAGCGGGTGAGAAACGCGCTGAAACCTAGCCGGCAAAGCTTGGATCAAAATCGGCAGCGCGGTGATGGGAGGGTTTCGCAGCAAAGTCAGGCAGCCCGGCCGCAACTCCTGACACCACGACAAAGCAATAAAAGCTCTGTCCCACAGGGAAGCGTATCATTTACGCCACCACCCTGTACAAAGGCTTGCCCCCAAGCCTGCCCTCTTCGCCCAACTCACTTCGTAAGCGATGCGTCTTCGGTTATCGTCGTTGCTGCGGTTTGCAGATACGGGGTCTCAGGAATGGATGCGATGAAAAACATCGTAAACGCATAGACTGAGAACAGCGTCAGAGCCGCGGTCAATCGAATCATGCACTATCTCCTTATTCACAAGGAGGAGTGTGCGCCACTTTGCGTCTTTCCCAAACAGTTTTCTGAACGGCAGATGAACAAAAACTTGTTATGGGCATTTTTAACGATATTTTTACAACATTAGTGATGACGATTTTAGCCGTCAGCTGGCATCCAGAAGCCCTGAATTTGCTAGATTTTTCAGGTGTTCATCGACAATCCCGCGGTCATTGCAGGTGTGATAGCGCCCGCCGCAGGCCTCACTCAGTTCATTCAGGTTTCTGAATTTCGGCGAGATCGGCAGCCCCGTGGCGTTCAGAATTCGGGCCATGACGAAGGCGATGTCCTCCGCCTGATCGAGTTTTGCATAGTCGATAGCGACGCCGTAGCCCCTGACCGCGAAGTAGGTTTCGTAAACGGGCGAGCGGAAATCGGCGAACATGTTCTTCGCGGGATCGAGCGCCAGCGCGTAACCGAGCGTCGCTTCGGACTGGTGATCGCCGAAATCGACGGCGACGCTGCGCCGCTCCGGCGCCTCCTCGGCACGTCGATCCAGAAACGCCTGCAAATCGGCGCGGGCAAGCGCCACGCGCCTGACATATTCATTGACCTTCCGGTCATCGGCAAAGCTTTCGGCGGGCACGAGAGCCTGCGGCACCATTTCCTTGTCGTAGGGCGCATGGGCAAACATCGTCTCCATCGCCAGAAACAGCGGCCGCTTGTCGGTCTTGCGGTGCTCGGCAATCAGCTTTTCGGCAAAATCGAAGTAGAGTTTGTCCCTCACACCCCATTCCGGCAGCGCCAGATCGGCGGCATCAAAGACCTCCTGGAAGCCGATCGAGCGCAGGAACGGCCCTTCGTTTACCGCATTATATTTCATCGGCATGATCGCCACCGTGCGATAGCCGCAGCGCGCCAGCATCTCCGGCAGCGCACCCTTGATCTTGCCTTCGAGCAACTGGTTCACATAGGGCGCCTGCCAGCTGAAATCGGCGCTGGAAAGTCCTGTGAGCATCGAGAAATTGCTCATCCAGGTGCCGCCGCCAAAGGTTTCGACGAACATCGGCTTGATCGTACCGTCGCCGGAGCGGAACGTGTCGGCGATCTCGGGCGGGAAGCTGATCTCGGGAAACCGCATCGGCGACGCGTGGCTCTCCGACAGCACAAGATAGAGGTCGGCCCTTCCCACCTCCGGCCCGCATTCGACCGTATCCGCAAGCGCACCCTGCGTCTGGACGGCCCGCAGCTTGGCGGCCAGCGGCGGTTCACCGATCAGGCTCGGAATATGCCAGAAGGACATGAAGAGCGACGAGGCGTTGAAGCCGAAGATGAACGGCGGATCGCCCGGCCGCGCCGTCGGATGTGCGCCGATCGAGACGCCGACGGTCAGAAGCAGCGCCGGCAACCGGACGAGCACCGGCGCATTCCATGGCTTCTCAGCACGGAACAGCGCCCAGAGGAATGCGCCGGTAGCAACGAGCGCCAGCACCGCCCCAACCACCAGCGGCGTATAATACTTGATGAGGAACCCTAGGATTGCCGTATCGGTGCTGGTGAAGATGAAATCGAAAACGTGCAGCGAATAGCCCTTGAGCTTGAACTTCACGATCGACGCCGCCGTCTGCAACAGCACGATCGCCGCCGCGCCATAGAACGAAAAGACAGGGCGCCGCGAAAACAGGAAGAAGATCGCCGCGATCACAAGCGTCACGGCGAATGTATAGGGCAGGAACCGCCAGCGGGTATCGAGGTAACGGATCAGCGCGAAAAACAATATCGCGGCAATGCAAACACATGCCGGATGCAACAATATCCGGATGATCTTCGATACGACCTTGCCCATCACGCCCTCTTACAACCCATAAAAATCTATAGTTGGCGTAACAGCACACATCCATCACAAGATGCTAATAAGGTTAAATTCGCACTGGATTAAGCAGATAGAAGTTGCACTGGCGCATCACCGAATGCGTCAAGGCTTTTTCATGATTAATCCTGTGAATAACGGGGATGAGTTCGGCTTTTGTGGACATTAGCAAAGGGAAATGTTTCCTTGATCGGGTCGGCTGAGGGGCCGGTGGTTGAGGGCACGCATATGGAAATCGAAGAGCTGCTGAATATGCAGGAGCGGGGCATCCGCGATCGCATCCTGGGATGCCGGCTGAGTGACAACCCTATGTCGCACCCGGAATTCATGCCCATCTGGGACGCTGCAGCCCTCGAAACTTGGTACGCGCGTTATGAGGCTTGGCGTTTTGGCTGGTCGATGGAAGACGCCAACCGCCAGCACTGAAGAGATAGAGAGGGCGGCTGCCGCCAAGGCGCCCCCGCTTCCTGGAACGGGCCGCGATCCCCTGTAGCGGCCCGTTTCATTTTTGCCTGCCATCTATCTTTGCGGGTCTCGAAGGCTTGAACAAAGCAAAATTCCGACACACAAACATGCCAGTCACAGATCAGACGAGCAGCATGACAGGATTTGCAACCTTATGAGACGACTGATTACCGCCGCGGCAGCCCTCTCCGCAGCCACCATTTCCGCCTTTGCCTTTGCCGGTTCGGCCTCCGCCCAATCCCAGAACTTTCCGAGCGCAGGCGTCACCACGCTGGCCGGCCGGTGCTCTAAGCTTGTCGTCGGCAAGCTCGATGTTTCCAAGCCTTGCAAGAACGAGATCGCGGCCGTGGCGCTGCCAAACGGCGACGTGACCTTCATCTTCACGGCACAGGGCAAGATGCTGGGCTTCCAGGGCGACGGCAAGGCGATCAAGCCGGCCTCGAACGGCAATGCCCGGATCCCGCTGACGCTGGTGACCACGGGCGTCGGACAGAAGATGACCGGCGAAGTGAAGGTTGCCGGCAGCTGCACCTTCGGCAATCCCTACGGCGGCAAGCCGGTGGCGATCGAATGCACCGCCGAGAGCAAGGACAGTACCTTCGCTGCCAATTTCCAGACCAACGGCAAGGCGCCGGTTCAGCCGAAGGCGCCCGCCGCAGCAGCAGCGCCTGCGCCCGAGGCCAAACCCGCCAAGAAATAATCAGATCAGGCGCACCAGGCGCCGCCGGCGCCTGGCTTGCGTGCCAGCCCCTCGTTTGTGAGCTGCGCGCCCAACGAACGGCCATCGCGGGAAATTACCCGCGGGGCGCCGTCATTGCCGCCCTTGCCTGCGGTATTCATGGTGAAGGGTCCGGCATTCAGGAACTTGAAGACACGCGATTTGGCGGCAAAGCCGAGGCGACGCTCGTTTTCGCAGCGCGCATTGGTGACATCTGGCACCAGCGCATCGGCAACGACGATCTTCTCGCCCTTGTACCAGAACACCCCGCCATCACCGACGCAGTTCACATGCTCGCCCTGGCCGCAATAGCCGAAGGCGGCCTTGCCGCTTAGCGTATCGGCCGGCGATGCCTTGACCGGCTGGGCGGCGGGCACGGGCACATCGGCCGGCGGCAGCGGACGCTGCGGCTGAGCGAGAGCAACGGCCGGCTTCGGCTCGGCAGTCCTCGTTTCCGCAGTCTTGGGCGCTGTGGCCTTGGGAGCATCCGGCTTGATTGCAGCCGTGATCGTCGAGACATCGGGTGCGCGGGCCAGCATCGGCTTCACGCTTTTCCAGTTGTCGTGCGCATAGATGCCGCCGACCGTCAGAATGCCGATCGCCGCCCAGGGCAGGATGCCGCTGCCGCTGCTCTTGCTGCGTCCCGATGATTTGCGGCTACGGCCGCGAGTCGCTGTCTTCGCCATTGTCCCGAATCCCGTGAGTGGCCGGATTATTGGACGGCAATCCTTTCCGAAAGGTTGGCGAACGGCATGGCTATGCACAGGCTTCTGCGGACGCTGGACAACGAAGCGGAACAAGGTCTATCTGAGAATAATATGCGTGCGGTCTGGCATCCGTCACATTGAGCCCCCATTTGGGTGGCTAGTCGCGCGCAAAGCAATCGGTGTCTGATGCGTTATCTGTCCTTCATAGCCTGGCCCGCGGGCGCCATCCTCGGATTGGCGGCCCTTGTCGGCGCGCATGCGGCACTCGGGCAGGCGACGGGTAATTTCCATGAAGTGATTGCCGGAGAGCTCTACCGCTCAGCGCAGCCGAGCGGCGCCGATGTCAACGCCTACGCGAAGAACCACGGCATCCGCACCATCCTGAACCTGCGCAACGAAAAGCGCACGGAATGGTACACCGACGAACAGAGGGCGGCAGCCGACAACGGCATCACCCTGATCGACTTCCCGATGTCTTCGTCGCGCGAATTGCCGATCGCGGAAGCGCAGAAGCTGGCAAAGATCATGGCCGATGCGCCGAAGCCGCTTCTCATCCACTGCGAACACGGCGCCAACCGGACCGGCCTTGCATCTGCAATCTATGTCGGCGCCGTCGAGAAGATGAGCGAGACAGCCGCCGAATTCCAGCTCAGCCCCTATTACGGCAATTTCGCCATCAAGGGCCTTGGCCGCTACGCCATGTACAGCTCCTGGGACAAATACGAAGAGACGATCGGTTTCTGAAGCCGAACAAAGGTGACCTGCCGGCGTTAGTCAGCGAAGAATTCTTCGCTGGAGAACTGAAGCCATGGACCTTGTCTTTGCCGACATGTTTCCCGAGTCGCGCATCCACTATCCTGTTATCTTCGCCCGCCTGATCGGCGTGGTCATCCTTGGCGGCCTGATCGGCATCGAGCGCGAGGCCCGTGATCACCCGGCGGGCTTTCGAACGCATATCCTGATCAGCCTCGCCGCCGCCCTCTTCGGCATCATCTCGATCGAGGCCGTGCATATGCCCGGCATTGCCGACGATCAGCAGGTCCGCATCGATCCGCTCCGCGTCATCGAAGCGGTCACGGCAGGCGTGGCATTTCTGGCCGCGGGAATGATCGTCTTTGCCCGCGGCCGGGTGAAGGGACTGACGACAGGGGCAGGCATGTGGCTGTCCGGCGCGATCGGTCTCGCCATGGGCTTCGGCTACTGGCCGATCGCCTTCTTCGCCACCGTGGCGGCCGTCTGCGTTCTCTATGCCTTCGGCAAGATGGAAAAGCTCCTCTCTGCTTCCGACGAAAAAGATCACCACTAAAGAAAAAACCCGGCTGGGCCGGGCTCATCTGCATCAATTGCGGATCGATCTTTCCTGATCGGGGGATGGCGAAGCCTTCGGTTTCGCCTTGATGCCTTTCCAGGCAACGCTGCCTCTGCGCTCATCCTTGCCGCTGTCTTCGGCTGTGCGGATCATCCGCCATTCTTCTTCATGCTGGAGATAGATGTCCTGCGGCACAAGACGAGTGTCCATTCGCATATCACCTTTCATAGTGGCTGCTGGCTTAGCGCTTGTTCTTGATGGCATCGGCAGCAATATCCGGGCCGCCCTTGGAAAGATCGCTGCCGGTCACATGCGCCGGAACATGAACGTCATGCACCGGCGATTGCGGCAGTGTGAGATCCACCTGATGCGGCGGCAGCACCTGTGCCTTCTGCATGCGGTTCGGGCGTGCCCGCTTCATGCGGTCGGCTGCCTCGGTTCTCTTGTCGGGGGAGTGGGTCGAAGTCTGCATCATCGGCCTCCTTATCATCGCACCCGCGATGCATCGCATCGCTCAACCTCATTCAAACGGCCGGGGCTGCGTAAGGTTCCAAAGAAAATCGTGCTGGGATCAGACGTCTTCCCTCTTGACTGCCTGTATAAGTTGATTACCTAAGCGCTGATCTGTCGCCGCAGAGATGTGCGTGGTTGCCCCCCATGCGAAAAACATCGGCGATGGATAAACACTGGTGCCGGGCCCCTCTGGCGAGAGTTTTTACGGCGCTCTCGTGATGTCGGTACCGCCTGCAGAGAGCCGGCGGATTTTCAATCGATGAACAAGTTCACCATGCCTTTCGCGCGTGCCCGTTCTGGCATGCCGCGTTCCTCCACGACACCCAATGTCAGAAACGATGTTCGCACCAATGAGGTGCGGCCATGAACCAGGCACAAAGCCATAAGTCGACCCTCGGATATTTCCGCTGGTCCTTCATCATCACCGCAGTCGGCCTGGCGCTCGGCGCCATTCTCGGCTGGCAATCGACTGGCACGATCGGCGGCATGGCGACCGTCTTCTTCATCTGCGCGGTTCTGGCCGTGCTGGAGATATCGCTCTCCTTCGACAACGCCATCGTCAACGCCAACAAGCTGAAAGAGATGACGCCGGAGTGGCAGCATCGCTTCCTGACCTGGGGTATCGTCATCGCCGTCTTCGGCATGCGTATCGTCTTCCCGCTGGCGATCGTCGTCATCGCCGCCGGTATCGGCCCGATCGACGCGATCATCCTCGCGGCCCGCGAACCGGCCGAATATGCCCGTATCATGAATGACGCCCACCTGCCGATCGCAGCCTTCGGCGGCACCTTCCTGATGATGGTCGGCCTCTCCTACTTCTTCAACCACGAGAAGGATATCCACTGGATCTCCTCGCTGGAGCGGATGATGTCGCGCGGTGCCGCGATCAAGGGCATCGAGATCGCGGTCGTTCTCCTGCTCATCCTGCTCTTCTCGTCGCTTCTGGAAGGCGAGGAAGCCACCACCTTCGTCTATAGCGCGATCTATGGTCTCGTCACCTTCCTGGCTGTCGAAGTCATCGGCGGCCTGCTGGATGCCTCGCAGAGGGCGATGAGCGAAGCCGCCCGCGGCGGTCTCGGCGCCTTCATCTATCTGGAAGTGCTGGATGCCAGCTTCTCGTTCGACGGCGTCATCGGCGCCTTCGCCCTGACGCAGAACCTCTTCATCATCGCCATCGGCCTTGGCATCGGCGCCATGTACGTTCGCTCGATGACGATCATGCTGGTCGAAAAGGGAACGCTGACGGAATACCGCTACCTGGAACACGGCGCCTTCTACGCGATCCTGATCCTGGCGGTGATCATGTATGTCCAGACGCTCTACCACATTCCGGAGGTGATCACCGGTCTCGGTGGCGCAACGCTGATCGGCATCTCGCTCTGGTCCTCGATCCGTCATAACCGCAAGGAAGCGGCGGAAGGACTGGCCCACGGCCATCACGCCAAGAGCGTGGAGGCCTGATAACAAGACTGCGGCGGGGCATCAGCCGCAGTCACCAAGACAAAAATAAAGCCCGCGACCAACCGGTTGCGGGCTATTTTCATGCGTAGGTTTCAGCGGCGCTTAGCGGCGGATGTGATCGAACACATCGGCGTCGATGCCGAGCGTCTTCAGATGGCGGCCCTGCGGACGGCGGCCTACATCGACTGCGGCGCTGACTGCATTTGCGGCACCGATGACGGCGAAGGCGCGGCCAAGGAAACCTTCACGGATGGACTTAACGTAGGACATTGTCTTCTCGCTTTAGCTTCATTATTGACTGCTCACATATGGTGCATCGCAACATCTACCACAAGTCGCGGAAATTCAGCGCTGCCATGCAAAAACGCCGATGCGGCGGCCGAAATGCAAAAGCCCGGCCACATGAGAGCCGGGCTTCGATCGCGTTCAGGCTGTGGTGAAACTCAGAATTCCGACCATTCCTGCTTCAGTGCGGCGTTGCCCGAAGTTGCGTAGCGCGCCGCACGCGGAGCCGCCTCGCTGACAGCCCTTGCGGCAGGCGCCGCCGCCTGCTGCTGGCCAAGCCTGAACCTGCCGATCAGGTCGCGCAACCGGCCGCTCTCGGTGGCAAGTGTGGCACCGGCCGCACTCGTCTCCTCGACCATCGCGGCATTTTGCTGGGTCACCTGGTCCATCTGGTTGACGGCAGCGTTCACTTCGTTGAGGCCGAGAGACTGCTCGCGCGACGACGTGGCGATCGCTTCCATGTGGCGGTTGATGACGGCAACGTGCTCGCCGATCGCCGTCAGCGCATCGCCGGTCTCGCGCACCAGCCGCACGCCCGCTTCGACCTCGCCTGTCGAGGCGCCGATCAGCGACTTGATCTCGCGTGCCGCCTGGGCGGACCGCTGCGCCAGCTCGCGCACCTCCTGCGCAACGACGGCAAAGCCTTTACCGGCCTCGCCGGCACGCGCAGCCTCGACACCGGCGTTCAGCGCCAGCAGGTTGGTCTGGAAGGCGATATCGTCGATGACGCCGATGATGTTGGAAATCTGGCTCGACGACTGCTCGATGCGCTCCATCGCCCGGACCGCATCGGAGACGACGGCGCCAGACTTTGCGGCACTCTCATTTGCCTGAACGGCAACGACCTTCGCCTCTTCGGCACGCTTCGACGAATTGGCAACGTTCGCCGTGATCTCGTCGAGTGCCGCCGCCGTCTCCTCCAGCGAGGAGGCCTGACGCTCGGTGCGCTGCGACAGGTCGTCGGCGCTCTGGCTGATCTCGCGGCTGCCGCTGTCGATCGACGAGGCGCTGGCGGAAACGGCGCGCAGAACGTCGGCAAGCTGTGTCACCGAGCCGTTGAAATCGGCACGCAGGGATTCGAAATCTTCCGCGAAAGGCTGGTCGAGTTGGAAGGACAGGTCGCCGGATGCCAGATGCTTGAGACCATTTCCAAGGCCTGACGTCGCCTGGCGCATCTGCTCGGCCCTGATGCGATCGCTTTCGGCCGTGCGAAGCCGCTGCTCTTCGGTGAGATGGCGCTGTTCGGCCCCTTCCCGCTCCAGCCGCTTGTTGGCGACTGAATTGGCACGGAACACCTCAACCGCCGTCGCCATGTCGCCGATCTCGTCGGTACGCCCGGCAAAGGGAATCGCCGCCTCGTCATTGCCGCCGGCAAGTACGCGCATCGATGCCGTGATCGCCTCGATCGGCCGCGCAATACCGGCAATCGCAAAGACCATCGAGGCAATGAGGATGGCAAGGCATCCGGCAATCAGGCTGCAGGCGAATACCAGCGTCGACCGGAACACGTCAGCACCCTGCTGATGGATTTTCTCGGAGCTCGCCGTGTTGAAGTCGAGCAGTTCGTTCAGATGGGCGCTGGCATTGTTCATCGCCGTGCGCATCTCGCCGGAAAGCGAAGCCTTGGCCTCCGCATCCTTGCCTGCCGAGGAAAGCTCGACCATGTGTTCGGACGCCTTGCGATAGGCATCGATGCTGTCTTCGATAGACTTGATCAAGTCTGCGCCCTTCGGCGTCGAGATCAGCGGATGATAGGTCTCCAGCTGCTTCTGAAGCGCGCCGTTCCGCTCGGCAATCAGCGCTTCGGCAGATTTCATCTCCTCAGGCGTCGAAGCCAGGATGTGCTGCGAATAGGCGTTGTCGAGCTGGTAAAAGGCGCTCTCGATGCTTTTGCCCGTCGAGATCTTCGGGATCCAGTTCGTGGCGATCACCTCGGTCTGGCCGTGCAGCATGCTCATGCTGCTGATCGCCATCCATCCAAGCAATGCAAACATGATCGCGACGGCGGCGAAAAATGGCAGACAATAACATCTTGATGCGGGGGCGCTTCATCGAATGATCCTAAAATGAAAATATGAAAGTATATGACATCAGCAATAGAAATACGAAGATGCGACATCATATACGATTCTTATGAAAGTAATGGCTGAGGGATTAAAACAGAATTAACTCTAAGAGGTCACCAATACCGCAAATTTCACTAGCGAAATTTATGGAATACAAAGCGGTCCATCCAATCATCTTGCAGTCAAAACGAAAAAACCGGCCCGCTTGCGCGGGCCGGTTGGCAGGTAGGGGTTAGTGGCGTCTTTTTGTTAGTCTTCGTTTGCAGCGAGCTGGGAAAGGACCTGCCCGCGCCCGCGCAACCGAAGGATCAGCGGAATGATGAAGGCCGCTGCCGCAACGAGCAGAAGGCCTGCCGCGATCGGCGACATCACCAGCGTCGTCAGGTCGCCCTGGCTGATCGACAGCGCACGGCGCAGCTGCTGTTCTGCCAGCGGCCCAAGGATCAGGCCGACGACGACAGGCGCGATCGGATAGCCGAAGAGACGCATGATGTAGCCGAGCACGCCGAAGGCGAGCAGCATGCCGAGTTCGAAGACCGACGGGTTGGCGCCGATGGTGCCGAGCGTCGCAAACAGCAGGATGCCGGCGTAGAGCCACGGCTTCGGGATCGTCAGCAGACGCACCCAGAGGCCGATCAGCGGCAGGTTCAGAACCAGCAGCATAGCGTTGGCGAGCAGCAGCGAGGCGATCAGGCCCCAGACGAGCTGCGGATTGGTCGCAAACAGCAGCGGACCGGGCTGCAGGCCGTATTGCTGGAAGCCGGCGAGCATGATCGCAGCCGTTGCCGAGGTCGGCAGGCCGAGCGTCAGCAGCGGCACGAGCGTACCTGCAGCCGATGCATTGTTCGCAGCCTCGGGACCGGCAACGCCTTCGATGGCACCCTTGCCGAATTCCTCAGGGTTCTTCGACAAACGCTTCTCGGTGGCGTAGGAGAGGAACGTGCCGATTTCGGCACCACCGGCCGGCATCGCGCCGATCGGGAAACCGATGACCGTTCCGCGCAGCCACGCCTTCCAGGAACGGCTCCAGTCCTGCGCCGTCATCCAGAGCGAACCCTTCACGGCCTCGATCTTATCGGCAACCAGATTGCCCTGGGCGGCGATGTAAAGCGTCTCGCCGATCGCGAACATCGCAACGGCAAGCGTCGTGACCTCGATGCCGTCGAGCAGATCGGGAATGCCGAAAGAGAGACGCGCCTGGCCGGTCTGCTGGTCGATACCGACCATGGCCAGCGCAAAGCCGATGAACAGCGACGTCAGACCGCGCAGCGCCGAGTCGCCGAAGGCAGACGATACCGTGACGAAGGCAAGGATCATCAGCGCGAAATATTCGCGCGGACCGAAGACCAGCGCCAGCTTGACGATGTAGGGCGCGATGAAGGCGAGCCCGAGCGTCGCGATCAGACCCGCGACGAAGGAGCCGATGGCAGCCGTCGCAAGTGCCGGTCCGCCGCGTCCGGCGCGAGCCATCTTGTTGCCCTCGAGCGCGGTGACGATCGACGAGCTTTCGCCCGGCGTGTTCAAGAGGATCGAGGTCGTCGAGCCGCCATACATGCCGCCGTAATAGATGCCCGCGAACATGATCAGCGAGCCGCCCGGATCGAGCTTGTAGGTGGCAGGCAGCAGCAGAGCGACTGTCAGCGCCGGACCGATGCCCGGGAGAACGCCGACAGCGGTGCCGAGCATGACGCCGATGAAGGCGAAGAGCAGGTTCATCGGCTGGAATGCAACCGCGAGACCCTGAAGAAGGAATTCGAAAGTGCTCATGGGGGCTGCACCTTAGAAGAACAGATGTTCAAGCCAGCCGGCAGGCAGCGTCAGCTGCAGCAGCTTGGAGAAAATCATCCAGACAATGAAACTGAAGACGATACCAACAGGGATCGATATCCACAGCTGGCGCTTGCCGAAGCCGCGCGCCGTCAGGCCGAAGAGCAGGCCGGTAGCGATCGAGAAACCTGCGGTGCGCAGGAAGATCATCTGACAGGCCAGACCAGCGACCACCCAGAGAACCGGCGGAACTTCCTGGCGCTCGCGCTCCGGGAACTCGCCACGCCAGGCTTCCGCGACGGTCCACAGACCGAGAGCGGCAAGACCGAAGGCAACGAACTCCGGCACTGTCGCCGGACCGACGCGGTCATACTGCGCAATCGCGCTCAGATGAGACGCATCCCAGAATATCACGCCCGAGATTGCGAACAGAAAGACGGCAATAGCCAGCGCCGCCCAATCAGGGCGGCGCTTCGTTGCCGAGGGGGTGTTACCCTCGCTCATTTTACCAGTCCAATCTCTTTGAGAATGCCTTCGGTCGCCGAAACGTCCTTCTCGAGCTGAGCCTTGAACTCATCGCCCGCGAGGTAAGTGTCAGCCCAGCCCTTGGTCTTCAGCGTTTCCTGCCAGCCGGCAGACTTGTGCAGCTTTTCGACGTCGGCAGCGATCACCTTGACTTCCTCGTCCGTCAGACCGGGAGCGGCTGCAACCATGCGCCAGTTCTGGATCGACACATCGGTGCCGGCTTCCTTCAGGGTCGGTGCATCGATGCCTTCGAGGCGAGCGTCGCTCGAAACGGCGAGAAGGCGCAGCGTGCCGGCCTTAACCTGCGATTCGAACTCGCTGTAGCTGGAGATACCGGCCGTGACCTGGCCGCCGAGAATAGCGGCAAGTGCTTCGCCGCCACCGGAGAAGGCGATGTAGTTGACCTTCGTCGGGTCGACGCCCGAAGCCTTGGCGATCAGGCCGGCCGTGATGTGGTCGGTACCGCCGGCAGAGCCGCCGCCCCAGGAGACCGAGCCCGGATCGGACTTCAGCTTGGCAACGAGATCGGCCATGGTCTTGATGTCGGACGATGCGGGAACGACGACCGCTTCGTATTCGCCGGTGAGGCGGGCGATCGGCGTAACGTTGGCGAGCGTGATCGGCGCCTTGTTGGTCAGGATCGCGCCGACCATGACGTAGCCGCCGACGATCAGCGTGTTCGGGTTGCCGGCGCTCTGGTTGGCGAACTGTGCGAGGCCGATGGTGCCGCCGGCGCCCGGTACGTTCTGAACCTGAACGTTGCTGGAAATGCCTTCCTGCTGCATCACCGACTGCAGCGAACGGGCCGTCTGGTCCCAGCCGCCGCCCGGCGCTGCCGGAGCGATGATGGTGTAATCGGCCGCAACGGCCGGCAGCGCGATGGCGGCTGCAAAGAGAGTGGCGATAAATGTATGTTTCAAGACGTGTCCTCCTTGAGCGCGGGCTTTAAGCCGCGTCATTGCTGTCAGGGATCGGGGGAAGCACGGCCGCCGGCGAAAGAGCGATCAATCGCAAATGAACGGCAAGTCCTCCCGAAACTTCCTCCGCCTCCACGGAGAAGAAGTGTCCGAAAGCACCACAAGAAGCTGTCATTTAGCTGACATCGCCCACCTATCCAGTGTCCGTTGACACTTTTTTGCCGCAATTCTTTCGCCCGGGCACCCAAACGGCAACGGCCGGCCCGCCTTTCAGCGGACCGGCCGTTCGATCGAATTACGATCTGTTTTCAGACAGTTGGAATTAGAATTCCGACCATTCCTGCTGCACGGCGGCGTTGCCGTGGCTGCGATAGACCGGTGCAGCGGCCTTCGGCGCGCTGCGGGCCATTGCAGAGGCCGTGCGGCGCAGAGCCTCGGCATCGGAAGCACCCTGATGGTGATCGCCGGCCAGCTTGAAGTTGGCGATCAGGTCGCGCAGGCGGACTGCTTCGGAGGCAAGCGTTGCGCTGGCGGCATTGGTTTCTTCCACCATCGCCGCGTTCTGCTGGGTTACCTGGTCCATCTGGTTGACGGCGCTGTTGACCTCGGAGAGACCGGTCGACTGCTCACGGGACGACGTGGCGATCGCATCCATGTGCTGGTTGATCGAGACGATCAGCCCCTCGATGGTCTTCAGCGCATCGCCGGTTTCGCGCACCAGCTGGACGCCGCTCTGCACTTCGACGGACGAGTTGCGGATCAGGTCCTTGATCTGCTTGGCGGCTTCCGCCGAGCGCTGAGCAAGCTCACGCACTTCCTGGGCGACGACGGCAAAGCCCTTACCGGCTTCACCCGCACGCGCGGCTTCGACACCGGCATTGAGAGCCAAGAGGTTGGTCTGGAAGGCGATTTCATCGATGACGCCGATGATGCTGGAGATCTGGTTCGACGACTGCTCGATCTTCTGCATCGCGTTGACGGCGTTGGAGACGACCTGGCCGGAGCGGGCAGCGCTTTCATTTGCCTGGATCGCCACCTGGCGGGCCTCGTCGGCACGCTTGGAGGAGTTCGAGACGTTGACGGTGATCTCATCGAGCGCGGCTGCAGTTTCCTCGAGCGAAGCGGCCTGCTGTTCCGTACGCTTCGAGAGATCGTCCGCACCGCTGCCGATTTCGCGGGTACCGGTGCCGATCGCGCCTGCCGAAGAGGAGATCGCCTTCATCGTGTTGGCAAGCTGCATGACGGCGCCGTTCAGGTCCTGGCGCAGCGGCTCGAAATCAGGCGCGAAGGCTTCGTTGAGCTGGAAGCTGAGATCGCCATTGGCAAGGCGCTTCAGGCCAGCTGCAAGACCGGCGGTCGCTTCGCTGAGGCGCGCCTGGGCAGCGCTTTCGGCGTCACGCGTCAGCCGTTCGCGGTCGGCCTCGGCCTGGGCGCGGTTGGCTTCCGCATCGGCCTGCAGCTTGACGTTCTCGATCGCAGCCTGGCGGAACACTTCGACGGCCTTTGCCATCTCGCCGATCTCGTCGCCGCGATGAGCATCGGCAACCGTCATATGCGTATCGCCGTTGGCGAGGGCGCGCATCGAACCGGTGATCCGGCCGATCGCATTGGCAATGCCGGCAATGCCGAAATAGGCTGCACCGCAGACGAGCAGCGCGCTCATGCCGAGAATGACGCTGAGCAGCAGCAGCGTGCGGCTGAATTCCGAACGGTTTTCGGCGGCAGCACTGGCAGCCAGTGCCTGGTTCGACTTCACCACCTTGTCGACGCTGGCGGCCAGCTCGTCGGCGATCGGGCCGAGATCCTTGTCGAAGGCATCGATCGCCTTCTGCTTTTCGCCGGCCTGGACGAGCGCAATCAGGTTGTCGCCCGCGGAGACATATTTGGAGGACGTATCGTCGATCGAGGTGAAGGCCTCACGCTCGGCATCGGTATCGACCTGATCCTTGAAGTCGGCAACGGCCTTCAGCAGCGCTGCCTGCTTCGACTTGATCTTCTTCACGAAGCCATCCGGACCGCCTTCGGTGCGGCCCATGACGTAGTCACCGTAGGAGCCGCGCAGCGAGTAGCGTGCCAGCTGGATATCAGTCGCCTTCGAAACGCCCGGCAGATAGCTGGTCGCGAAGTCGTCGGCATTCTCGTTGAACGTGTTGAGGCTGCGCAGCGAAATAAAGCCGGTCAGGCCGAACAAGACCGCGATGACCGCGAATATCGCCACCATCGATGTTTTTACGTTTGGACGCTTCATGAAAAAGAACCTCTGAAAAAGGGGGCCCCGCGCTCTCGCGCTCCCCCGCCCCGTCATTGTGGAGAGATATGATTTGCAGCTTCATGCCGCCCGCACGGACATTCTGACGGCCCCGCGCAAGCCGTTTCATATCGAGAATAACCACCGATTTTCGATTAATTTTCGCTAAATGCGACACAGAAAAAATAGTAATAAAAACAACGAACTTGTAAAATCAGATGTAAAAAAGCGGCATTTTCGGCGACACTCGGACGAAGTAAGTTTTTCTTACTTTCAGAGTAAAATTTTCTTTTGTGGGATCCGCATAAATATTATCACTTGAGAATATGCGTAAGTATAAATTCCCGCTCTCACCCAGCTTCAAAATAGCTGGATCAAAGCCGCTTGCGCACATCAGGCTTTCGGGAAATGAATGTGCCATGAGCATCCCGAAGCAACATCCGTTTCCCTTCGATCCCACCTACGGCGCCACCCTGTCGGCGCTGCAATCGATCCGTCCGCCGGAAGCGCGCGATGGCTTCGATGCCTTCTGGGAAGAGCGCTACTCCCGGGCACTCACCATCGACCCGAAACCTGCCGTTTCGCGCAGCGAGATCGGGAACGCCCACTGGCATGTGCTGGATATCGCCTACGCCTCGACGGACGGTGTGACGATCGGCGGATGGCTGCTTTTGCCGAAGCACGGACAGGTGCGCCGCGGGCTCGTCGTCGGCCATGGCTATGGCGGCCGCGATCAGCCGGACCTCGACATGCCCGTCGAAGATACCGCCGTGCTGTTCTTCTGCGCCCGCGGCATGTCGCGAAGCGCCCATCCGCCAATCCCTAGCGAAGCGAGCGGCCATGTGCTGCATGGCATCGAGAGCCGCGACAGCTATGTCATCGGCGGCTGCGTCGAGGATATCTGGCTTGGCGTGTCGGCGCTGATCGCACTCTACCCTTGGCTCGATGGCGCGATCGGCTATTCCGGCGTCAGCTTCGGCGGCGGGCTGGGCGCCCTAGCGATCCCCTTCGACCGGCGTATCGACCGCGGCTTCCTGAGTGTGCCGACCTTCGGAAACCGGCCGCTCTGGCTGCGGCTGCCGACCGTCGGCAGCGCCGATTCCGTGCAGCAATATCAGCGCAAGCACGGCAGCGTTCTGGAAACCCTGCGCTTCTTCGATGCCGCAACGGCCGCAACGCGCATCCGCGTGCCGATGCTCGTCGCACCCGCCCGTTTCGATCCCGCCGTGGCACCCCCCTGCCAGTTTTCCGTTGCCAATGCCCTGCCGGGCGAGAAGGAGATCTTCATCCTCGATGCCGGCCATTTCGACTATGACAGCACGGCCGAACAGAATGACGAACTGAGAGGCCGGACCGCGGCCTTCTTCAAGGGACGCTGAGCCGGACTTACTGCCGGCGCAGCACCTCGTTCCAATGGGCGATCAGCCGTGCCCGCTTCACCTGATCGAGATAGACCATCAAACCGGGGCTGACCGGCACCGGCTTCAGCTGCGCGCCGAGCAGCTCCTGCATGGTGTTGGCAGTATTGTCACCCGCCACCTCGGGGCTGACGGCAGGTATCTGCAGCTCGCGCGCCATGATCGTCTGCCCCTCCTTCGACATGAAGAACGAGAGATATTGCCGCCCGAGTTCAGGATCGGCCGCTGCCTGCGGCACCAGCCCGATGCGTGACATGACGACCGTATAATCCTTCGGCAGCACGATCCCGACATCCGGATGCCGGGCCGCCCAGTCAGCGGCATAGGAGCCGAGGATGTTATAGCCAAGCACGAAGCGCCCGTCGGCAACGCGCTCGAGGATCGCTGAGCTCGTCGAGTAAAGCTTGACGCCCGCCGCACCCATGGCGCCGATCACCGACCAGATATCGCCGAACTGCTCCTGGTCGCGCGCCATGAACAGGAAGCCGACGCCCGACCGCTCGATGTCATAGGTGCCGATACGGCCATAAACGGCGTTGCCCTTGCGCGTGAGGTAATCGACGAATTCGGCACGCGACGACGGCACCGCCTCATGCTTGAAGCTCGGCTTGTGATAGACGAAGACGGCGGGTTCGAAGGTCAGTGCATAGGCGGTGTTGCGCCAGTTCGCCCATTTCGGCCATCGCCCGCTCATCGGCAGGTTGCTGACCTGCGCGTAACCGTCGTTGGACAGCTTCACCTGCAGGTCCATCGCCGATGAAAAGGCGAAATCAGCCGTCTTCTTGCCAGCATCGGTTTCCCGCACGATCCGGTCGTAGATCTCCCCGGTCAGCATATCCTCATAGCGGATCGCCACATCGGGATTGGCATGCTGGAACCCCGTTATCATCGGCTTGGCAAGCGGCTCGTCCAGCGATGAATAAACCGTCAGCATCCTGGCATCCGCCTTGCCCGATTTTGCCGGGTAGAAGGTCTGGTTGCCGTAAGCAAAGCCCGGACAGAGCATTAGTAAAAGAATGAAAAGTCTCCTCATGCCCCAAGGATTGCATGCGTGCAAAACGGGAGCAAGCGCCGATACTCTAGTCAAAGCGGCAAAATCGCAGTCGCCCCGCGACAAGAACTTCAAAAGAAGTTAAGCTAAATTAGACCGTTTTCATGGAGGGGATGTTGGAACGACGGCTGAGTGCAATACTCGCTGCCGACGTCGTGGGTTATAGCCGCCTGATGGGTATCGACGAGTCCGGCACCCTCCAGGCTCTCAACCGTCACCGCTGCGAACTGATCGATGTCAGGATCTCCGACTACAAGGGCCGGACCTTCAAGCTGACAGGCGATGGAATGTTTGTCGAGTTCCAGAGCGTCGTGAATGCCGTTGCCTGCGCCGTCGAGATCCAGCGAAACATGGCGGCGCGCAACGAGGGCGTACCGAAGGAACAACGCATCGAATTCCGCATCGGCATCAATCTTGGCGACGTCGTCGTCCAGGATGGTGACGTGTTCGGCGATGGCGTCAACGTGGCGGCGCGGCTGGAAAAGCTCGCGCAGCCCGGCGGCATCTGCGTGTCCGGCTCGGTGCGCGATCAGGTCGGTACCCGGCTGAATGTCGGCTTCGAGCTGCAGGGCGAGCATGCGCTGAAAAACATCAAGCAGCCGGTGCAGGTCTATACCATCGACATCACCAAGGGTTCCGGCAGCAGCCGCAGCGCCACCCAGCGGCGCAACACCTGCTTCATCGCCGTCCTGCCCTTTACCAATATGAGCGGCGATACCGAGCAGGACTACTTCTCCGACGGCATCACTGAGGACATCATCACCGATCTCTCCAAGGTCTCCAGCCTGCATGTCGTGCCGCGCCACACGGTTTTCACCTACAAGGGGACTTCGGTGCGCATCAAGCAGGTCGCCCAGGAACTCGGCGTCCGCTATGTGCTGGAGGGCAGCGTGCGCATGGCGGGCACCCGCGTGCGCATCTCCAGCCACCTGATCGACACCACCAATGGCGACCACCTCTGGGCTGACCGCTATGACCGGAACCTGACCGACATCTTCGCCATTCAGGACGAGATCGCCAATTCGATCGTCGGCCAGCTGAAGATCCGGCTGCTGCCGGAGGAGCGCAAGGCGATCGCCGAAGAGCCGACCGCCAATGTCGAGGCCTACACCTATTACCTCCGCGGCCGGCAGCTCTCCCATACCTGGACGAAATCCTATCTGGTGCTTGCCCGCCGCATGTTCGAAAAGGCCGTCGAGCTCGATCCCGAATATGGCCGCGCCTATGCCGGTATTGCCGATTGCGACGCTGCCATCCGCGACTGGGATCCGGATCAGGTCTCCGTCGAGCAGATTCTCAAGGCGAGCGCCCGGGCGCTGGAGCTCAATCCTGATCTGGCCGAGGCCCATGCCTCACACGGGCTGGCGCTGCATCAGAACGGCGAGGAGCAGCAGGCGATCGAATCCTTCGAGCGCGCACTGGCCCTCGACCCGAACCTCTATGAAGCGAATTTCCACTACGGCCGCTTCTTCTTCATGCGCGGCGACTATGCGAATTCGGTGCATTATTTCACCCGCGCCGCCCATATCCGCACCGACGATTACGTATCGCCGATCCACCTGATGAGCGCCTACCGCTCGCTCGGGCGCGCCGCCGACACCGAAAACTGGGCAAAGCTCGGGCTGCTGCGCGCCGAACGGGCCCTCAACCTCAACCCGGAAAATTCCGGGCCGGCGCATCGCGGCGCCTTGGCGCTCGCCCATCTCGGCGATGCCGGGCGAGCCCGCAACTGGGCGGCCCGCGCCATCGCTATCGACCCGGATGATATCGTCGCGCAGTACAATCTCGCCTGCGTCTATTCCGTTCTCGGCGATGTGGACGAGGCGATGGTGCTCCTGGAAAGGCTGCTGGTGCGCAGCTCGATCTACCATATCAAATGGTTCGACAACGATTCCGACCTGGACAACGTCCGTACCCACCCGCGCTTCATCAGGCTGCGCGAGATTGCGCAGCAGGAAGAGGCAGCTCACCCCCGCATCAGCAAAAACACAGACAGCACGGCTGATGACAGCGGCACACCCGCCCTGTAATCTCCTTTCCAAAAAAGGAAACATCCGTGCGCATCCTGCTGACCGAAGACAATGTCGCGCTTGCCGATGGCCTGTCCGCGATCTTGCGCGGTACGGGGCATGCGGTCGATGTCGTGCATGACGGTGCCTCCGCCAATGCCGTCATCGCCGCCGAGAATTTCGATCTCGTCATCCTCGATCTCAACCTGCCGGAGATGGATGGGCTGGAGGTGTTGCGCAACATGCGCGCCCGCCAAAGCAAGGCCGCCGTTCTGATCCTGACCGCCCGCGGCGCCCCGGAAGAGCGCGTCCGTGGCCTCGATCTGGGCGCCGACGACTACCTGATCAAGCCCTTCGATATCGCCGAATTCGAAGCGCGCGTGCGCGTGCTGCTGCGCCGTCAGGCCGGGCTGCATTCGGCGACCGTCATGTATGGTCCGGTTTCCTTCGATCTCAATTCCCGCACCTTCTCGGCAGCCGGCGTACAGATCGATATCCCCGCCCGCGAACTTGGCCTGCTCGAAATCCTCTTCATGCGCGCCGGCAAGGTCGTCGCCAAGGAAGCCATCATCCAGTCGCTGACGGCCTTCGACGACGACATATCGGCCAATGCGATCGAGCAATATGTCAGCCGCCTGCGCAAGCGCCTCGCGCCCTATGGCCTGACGGTCAAGACCGCCCGCGGCATCGGCTACTATCTCGACAAACTGACCGAGCCCGCATGAGCGCTGCCTATTCGCTGCGCCGCAGGCTGCTGTTCTGGCTGCTGATCTCCACCGCCATCATCGGAACGCTGGCGCTCGCCGATACCTATCGCGAGGCGATCCAGACATCGAACATCGTTTCCGACCGCGTGCTCGCCGGTTCGGCGCTGGCCATCGCCGAGCGTGTCGTCGTTGCCGAAGACGGAACGCTCGAGGTCGACATTCCCTATGTCGCGCTGGAAATGCTGACCTCGGCCGCTCAGGACCGCGTCTTCTACCGCGTCGACGGCCCGCCCGGCGAGTTCATCACCGGCTACCAGAACCTGCCGACGCTTGCCGACACATCCGGCGAGGTCGCAGGCTTTGCCGACGATATCTTCCGCGGCGAACCGATCCGCGTCGCCACGCTCCGGCGTTCGGCCTCGACGGGCATCCGCTCTGTGCCATTCGCCGTCACCGTTGCCGAAACCACCATCGCCCGCCGCCAGCTCGCCCGCGCCATCCTGCTGCGCTCGGCGCTGCGCCTGCTGTTCATGATCGCGGGGGCGGCCGTCATCGTCTGGATCTCGGTCACTGTGGCGCTCCGCCCGCTCTACAAGCTCCGTGACGCCATCGGCGAGCGCAGCCCCGACGACCTGCACCCGATCCGCCAGTCGGTCCCGACCGAGGTCGAGCCGCTGGTCGATACGGTCAACAGCTTCATGGTCCGCCTGCAATCGGCGCTCGACGCGCTACGCAACTTCACAGGCAATGCCAGCCACCAGCTGCGCACCCCGCTGGCGATCATCCGCACCCAGCTTGCGCTCTCCGCTCGCTCCGCGACGCTCGATGAAGCCCATCGTTCCGCTCTGAAAGGTGATCAGGCCGTCGCCCATGCCGAGCGCATCCTTGCCCAGCTGCTGCTGATGGCGAAGATCGATGCCGCCACCGCCAAGGAAGCGCTGACGGCGACGTCGATCGATCTCACCCCGATCGCCCAGGAAATCACCGGCGAGCTGATCCCGACCGCCGCCGAGGCGGGGATCGATCTCGGTTTCGAAGGCGAAGGGGCCGCGATGATCCGCGCCGAACCGTTGCTGATCGGCGAACTCCTGCGCAATCTCGCCGGCAACGCCATCGCCTATGCCGGAAAGGGCGCCGAGGTGACCGTCCGCGTTTGCCGCAACGGCGAGACGGTGGCGCTCGAAGTCGAGGACAACGGCCCCGGCATTCCGCCGCAAAAGCTTGAAGCCGTGCGCCAGCGCTTCTCGCGCGGCAACGATTCGGGCGCGCCCGGCGCCGGTCTCGGCCTGCCGATCGTCGAGGAGATCGCCAATCTCTTCAATGCCAGCCTGACGCTCGCCAACGGCCCGGATGGAAAGGGCCTCAAGGCTTCGGTCACCTTCGCAAAACTGTCTTAAAGCCTTCCAGCCGTTAACCTTTGTGCCTTGCATTCTTTCGCTGCATTGCACACTATCGCCTTGGGAACAGCTAAGCCGCACAACGATGCGGCGCCGGATAAGGCGAAATATGTCGATCAAGGCCAGCATCTATCATCTGACGCACTATACCTATGACAAGCCGGTCCGGCTCGGGCCGCAGGTCATCCGCCTGAAACCCGCCTCGCATTCGAAGACTCGCGTACTCAGCCATTCGCTGAAGGTGACGCCGTCGAACCATTTCGTGAACCTGCAGCAGGATCCCTACGGCAACTATCTCGCCCGCTTCGTCTTTCCGGAGCCGGTAACCGAATTCAAGATCGAGGTCGATCTGGTCGCCGACATGACCGTCTACAATCCCTTCGACTTCTTCGTCGAAGAGGAAGCGACGAAGTGGCCGTTCGACTATCCCGAGACCATCCGCGAAGACCTTTCGATCTATATGAAGCCCGAGGAGCCCGGCCCGCGGCTCAAGGCGCTTCTCGAAACCCTCGACTACACGCCGGGCCAGCCGACCGTCGATATGGTCGTCGGCCTCAATGCCCGCCTGCAGCAGCAGATCGGCTATGTCATCCGCATGGAAGCCGGCGTCCAGACGCCGGAGCAGACGCTGGAGACCGCCAAGGGCTCCTGCCGCGACACCAGCTGGCTGCTAGTGCAGATCCTGCGCCATCTCGGCCTCGCCGCCCGTTTCGTCTCTGGCTACCTGATTCAGCTGACGCCTGATCTGAAGGCGCTCGACGGCCCCTCCGGCACCGAAGTCGATTTCACCGACCTGCATGCCTGGGCGGAAGTCTATCTGCCGGGTGCCGGCTGGATCGGCCTCGACCCGACCTCCGGCCTGCTCACCGGCGAAAGCCATATCCCGCTCGCCGCCACTCCGCATTTCCGCAATGCGGCACCGATCTCCGGCGGCTATTTCGGCGAGGCGAATACCGAATTCGCCTTCGACATGACGGTCGCCCGCGTCGCCGAGCATCCGCGCATCACCAAGCCCTTCTCCGACGAGAGCTGGGATGAGCTGAACGAACTCGGCGAAAAGATCGACCGCATTCTCGAAGCCGAGGATGTCCGGCTCACAATGGGCGGCGAGCCGACCTTCGTGTCGATCGACGACTTCGAATCCGCCGAATGGAACACCGCCGCCGTCGGCCCGACCAAGCGCGAAAAGGCCGATAGCCTGATCCGCAAGCTGCGCGAGCGCTTCGCGCCCGGCGGCTTCCTGCATTACGGCCAGGGCAAGTGGTACCCAGGCGAAAGCCTGCCGCGCTGGACCTTCTCGCTCTATTGGCGCAAGGACGGCATGCCGATCTGGCAGGACCCTGGCCTGATCGCCGCCGAGGGCAAGGATACCGGCGTGACACCGGCCGATGCCGAACGGCTGATGACCGGCATCGCCCGCGAACTGGCGATCTCGCCGGACATGGTGCTGCCCGCCTATGAGGATCCCGCCGAGTGGATCGTCAAGGAAGGCAATCTGCCGGAGAATGTGGATCCCTCGAATTCCAAGCTCAAGGATCCCGAAGAGCGCAACCGCATTGCCCGCGTCTTCGAACGCGGCCTGACGGTTCCGACCGGCTACATCCTTCCCGTCCAGGCCTGGAACGCCCAGGCATCCGGCAGCCGCTGGATGAGCGAGAAGTGGCAGACGCGCCGCGGCAAGATCTTCCTCGTGCCCGGCGACAGCCCCGTCGGCTACCGCCTGCCGCTCGGCACCCTGCCCTATATCTCGCCCGCGCAATTTCCCTATATTCACACCGCCGACCCTTCGATCCCGCGTGAAGCGCTGCCGAAGGTGATGACGCCGCCCGGCCGCGCCATGCTGGAAGCTTCGCGCCATGCAGAGGAAGGCGGCCAGACCCGTGTCGAGCAGACGATCGGCGAGATCGGCGGCTCGGTGCGCACGGCGATGTCCGTCGAGCCGCGCGACGGAAGGCTTTGCATCTTCATGCCGCCGGTCGAGCGCATCGAGGACTATCTCGAGCTGATCGCCGCTGCCGAGCATGCCGCCCGCGATCTCGGTCTTCCCGTCCATATCGAAGGCTACTCGCCGCCGCAGGACGAGCGCATCAACGTCATCCGCGTTGCGCCCGATCCGGGGGTCATCGAGGTAAACATCCACCCTGCCTCGAACTGGCAGGACTGCATCGACATCACCACCACCATCTACGAGGAAGCCCGCGAGACACGCCTTGGCGCCGACAAGTTCATGATCGACGGCCGCCACACCGGCACCGGCGGCGGCAACCATGTCGTCGTCGGCGGCGCCAATCCCGGCGACAGCCCGTTCCTGCGCCGCCCGGATCTCTTGAAGAGCCTGGTGCTGCAATGGCAGCGGCATCCCTCGCTCTCCTACATGTTTTCCGGCATGTTCATCGGTCCGACCAGCCAGGCGCCGCGCATAGACGAAGCCCGCCACGACAGCCTCTACGAGCTCGAAATCGCCATGGCGCAGGTGCCGATGCCCGGCCGTGGCGTCCCGCCGCTTCCCTGGCTCGTCGACCGGCTCTTCCGCAACCTCCTGACCGACGTCACCGGCAATACCCACCGCGCCGAAATCTGCATCGACAAGCTGTTCTCGCCCGATGGGCCAACCGGCCGTCTCGGCCTCGTCGAGTTCCGCGGTTTCGAAATGCCGCCGAATGCCCGCATGTCGCTTGCCCAGCAGCTCCTGGTGCGCGCACTGATCGCCCGCTTCTGGATCAACCCTGCCGACGGCAAGTTCGTGCGCTGGGGCACCTCGCTGCACGACCGGTTCATGCTGCCGCATTTCGTCTGGGCCGATTTCCTCGATGTCCTCAACGATCTCCGCGAAAACGGCTTCGACCTCAGCCCCGAATGGTTCAAGGCGCAGCTGGAGTTCCGCTTCCCCTTCTGCGGCGAAGTCGAATACGAGGGCTCGAAGCTCGAACTGCGCCAGGCGCTGGAGCCCTGGCATGTGATGGGCGAGGAAGGCGCGATCGGCGGTACGGTGCGTTACGTCGACAGTTCCGTCGAGCGCCTGCAGGTACGGCTCGAAACCAACAACGCCTCGCGCTACAACGTCACCTGCAATGGCCGGACGGTGCCGCTGACGCCGACCGGCACATCAGGCGTCTCGGTCGCCGGCGTGCGCTACAAGGCGTGGCAGCCTTCGTCAGGCCTGCACCCTGTCCTGCCGGTCAACACGCCGCTCACCTTTGACATTTATGATACATGGTCGAAGCGTTCGATCGGCGGCTGCATCTATCATGTTGCCCATCCGGGCGGCCGCAACTATGACACCTTCCCGGTCAACGGAAACGAAGCGGAAGCCCGGCGGCTGGCGCGATTCGAACCGTGGGGACATACGGCAGGCGGCTTCATTCCGCGCGCCGAAACAGGTTCGCAGGAATTCCCGCTGACGCTCGATCTCAGGCGCCCGGCAGGACTTTAGGCTAGGTTTTAATGGGCAAGAAACCGGCAACAGAGCGCAAGGCAATCGAGAACCGCAGCGGCAACGATGCGATCCTCGATTATTCGCCATTGCCCGGCGTTGCCGACGAGATGGTCGACAATAACGGCGCCATCCGCCCGGTCTGGCAGCGCTTCCTCTCCGCCTTCGGCCGCGTACCGAAGCCCGAGCTTGCCGAACGCTTCGCCCGCGCCGACCGCTATCTGCGCGACGCCGGCGTCTTCTACCGCGCCTATGGCAACAAAGGCACCGGCGAGCGCTCCTGGCCGCTGTCGCACATCCCGGTCCTGATCGACGAGCGCGAATGGCAGCAGCTGTCGGCCGGTCTCGTGCAGCGCGCCGATCTCCTGGAAGCGATCGTCGCCGATATCTACGGCAACAATTCCCTCGTCCAGGAAGGCTTCGTGCCGCCCGGCCTGATCGCTTCCAACCCGGAATTCCAGCGCCCGCTCGTCGGCGTCAAACCGGCGAACGGCCACTACCTGCATTTCTGCGCCTTCGAAATCGGCCGCGGCCCCGACGGAAACTGGTGGGTGCTCGCCGACAGGACGCAGGCTCCTTCAGGCGCCGGCTTCGCACTGGAAAACCGCGTCGCCACCACCCGCGCCTTCTCGGATGTCTATGCCGAAACGCCGGTGCACCGCCTCGCCTCCTTCTTCGGCGCCTTCCGCGATACGCTGCAGACGATGAAGCATTCGGGCGACGACCGCATCGCGGTTCTGACCCCGGGCCCAGCCAACGAGACCTATTACGAGCACGCCTATATCGCCCGATATCTCGGCTTCATGCTGCTCGAGGGCGAGGATCTGACGGTCGTCAACGGCCGCATCATGGTGCGCACCGTTGCCGGCCTGAAGCCGATCGGCGTGCTCTGGCGCCGTCTCGATTCCGCCTATGCCGACCCGCTGGAGCTGAACCAGAATTCGCATATCGGCACGCCCGGCCTGCTCGACGCGCTCCGCGGCGAAACGGTGACCATCGTCAACGGCCTCGGCACCGGCATTCTCGAAACCCGCGCGCTGCTCGCCTTCATGCCGACCATCTGTCGCCGCCTGCTCGGTGAAGACCTGCGCCTGCCCTCGATCGCCACCTGGTGGTGCGGCCAGAAGGGCGAGCAGGAACATGTGGCGGGCAATATCGAGAAGATGGTGATCGGACCGGCCTTCTCCCGCGCCCCATTCTTCGACGACAACGGCGAATCCGTGCTCGGCTCCTCGCTGCGCGCCACCGCGAAGGATTCGATTGCCGACTGGCTGGGCAGCGACGGCCCGAAGCTCGTCGGCCAGGAAGTCGTAACGCTCTCGACCACGCCCGCCTGGGTCGACGGTAAGCTCACGCCGCGGCCGATGTCGCTGCGCGTCTTCGCCGCCCGTACCGCGAACGGCTGGCAGATCATGCCCGGTGGTTTCGCCCGTATCGGCGCCAGCGACGATGTTGAGGCGATCGCCATGCAATCCGGCGGTGCTGCCGCCGACGTCTGGATCGTCAGCGACAAGCCGGTCGAGCGCCACACACTTCTGCCGGCCGAAGGCAGCTTCACCCGCAACATGCCGGGCAGCCTGCCGAGCCGCGCGGCGGACAACCTCTTCTGGCTCGGCCGTTACATCGAGCGGGCGGAAGGCGCGCTGCGCATCCTGCGCGCCTGGCACGCCCGCTATGCCGAGGCCGCCGACCCGAACCAGCCGCTGCTGGCCGACGTCTCGGAATATCTGGCGGCACTTGATATCGACACAGAGGAACCGGTGCCGGAAACGCTGCTGCGCAATATCGACAGCGCCGTCTATTCCGCCAGCAATATCCGCGACCGCTTCTCGCCCGATGGCTGGCTGGCGCTGAACGATCTCGCCAAGACCGCCCGCCGCTTCCGCATGACGGTGGCGGCAGGCGACGACGCCAGCCATGCGATGACCATTCTGCTCCGCAAGCTCGCGGGCTTTGCCGGTCTGGTCCACGAAAACATGTACCGCTTTACCGGCTGGCGCTTTCTGTCGCTCGGCCGATACATCGAGCGCGGCCTGCATTTGACCCGGCTGCTCAGCCACATGTCCGGCCCCGATGCGCCCGACGGCGCGCTCGACATGCTCCTAGAGATCGGCGACAGCGTCATGACCCACCGCCGCCGCTACAACGTCAACACCGCCCGGCTGACGGTGACCGACCTGCTGGCGCTCGATCCGCTCAACCCGCGCTCCATCCTCTTCCAGATGAACGAGATCCACCGCGAAGTCGAGCAGCTGCCGAATGCGTTCATCAACGGCCAGATGTCGCCCTTCTACCGCGAGGCGATGCGCCTGCATTCCGGCCTCGCCGTGATGACGCCGGAAACGATGAGCGTCGATGTCTACAAGAAGCTGGAGCGCGAACTCGAAGCGCTCTCCGATCTGCTCGCACAGACCTATCTGGGGTGACGCCGTGCTCTACGACCTCTCGCTCCATATGGGATACATCTACGACAGCCCGGCCTCCGGCGCCCGCCATATCATGCGGCTGATGCCGCTGTCGCTGCCCGACCGCCAGCGGCTGATCGCCGGCTCGATCACCATTTCGCCGTCACCCGACGAGCAATCGCATTTCACCGATTTCTTCCGCCATCCCTCCACATCCTTCCTGCTGCGCTCGCCGCACGAGACGCTGGATATCCGCATGCAGGCGCGCGTACAGGTGGAAAGCCATTCGATAGCCGCCGACTTCTCGCCGATGCTGACGGGCTTGCCCGGAGAAGTCGCAGCCATCTGGTCGCTCGACCCGGAATCGCCCCACCATTTTCTGGGCGACAGCCCGCGCCTCAGCGAGACCAAGGCGATCTCGGATTACGCCCGCGAAAGCGCCGATGCCTCGCGGACTGTGCTGCAGATCGCCACGGCCGTCTGCGCCCGCATTAACAAGGATTTCACCTACGACACCGAGGCGACCTCGGTGGACTCGACGCCGCTCGATGCCTTTGAGCTCAAACGCGGCGTCTGCCAGGATTTTTCCCATGTGATGATCCTGGCGCTGCGCAGCCTCGGCATCCCCGCCGGCTACGTCTCGGGCTTCCTGCGCACCATCCCGCCACCCGGCAAGGAACGCCTCGAAGGCGCCGATGCCATGCATGCCTGGGTCCGCGTCTGGTGCGGCAAGACGCTCGGCTGGGTCGAGCTTGACCCCACCAACAACATCCCCGCCAGCACCGACCACATCGTCGTCGCCTATGGCCGCGACTACAGCGATGTGGCGCCGGTGATCGGCGTGCTCAAGAGCTATGGCGGCCAGCGGGCGGTGCAGGCCGTGGATGTCGTGCCGCTGAAGCAGTGAAGCGCAAAGGCCCGTGCCATAGATATTAATGGGCCGATGTCACGAATATTCCGGCTTCAATATCAACGATGCATTGATACGCATAAATTCTGTGCCGAAATCGTGAGTTGCATTCAATTTTAGGTTTTACCTTAAGGAGTACGGTAACAATCGGGCTGTAAACCGTCATGTTAACTCAACCCCATTGCAGGTGACATGATGTCTCCCATTTCGACTTTGCTCTCCGAGGCATCCGCCCTGCTTCGCGATCGCTCCGGTAATTTTGGCATGGTAACCGCGATCGTCCTTCCGATTCTCCTAGGATCGGCAGGCGTTGCCATCGACATTTCGAATGTGGTCGTATCCCAACGTCAGCTCCAGGTCGCGTCTGATTCTGCCGCCCTCGCGGCGGCAAGCGCCCTTGCAGACGGAAAGGTAGCCGATACGGCGGCCGCCCAGCAGCTCGCCAAGGACTTTGTCGCCGGCCAGATGGCAAACTACCTCAGCGCAAGCGATGTGGCCTATCTGAAGAACAATGTCACCGTGAACATCGTGACAACCACGACGGCGACCGGCAAGAACTACAAGGTCAACGTCAGCGCATCTTACAACATGGGTCTGACACCGCTGATGAGCGTCTTTGGTAAGAAGACGGTTTCGCTCGCGAGCAACAGCGCTACGACCAGCGGCACGAGCGATACCAAGACCGCGCTTTCGATGGAGCTTGTTCTCGATCAATCCGGTTCGATGGGCTACAACACAAGCACCTGCGACACTTATAAAAAGAACGGCAGCTGCAAGACATACGTCATCAAGATCGAAGCTCTCAAGGCGGCGGCGGTTAAGCTGTTTGACGCGCTAGACAAAGCCGATCCCCAGCATGCGCTGGTTCGCACGGGTGTCATATCGTACAACAACGGCATTACACGCGATAACAACAACAAGATTATCGGCATCAGCCCGATGAATTGGGGTACATCGGTCGGTCGAACCTATGTATCGACATTGACGGCCAACGGCGGCACCGACGCAACAGAGCCCATGCAGTCCGCCACAACAGCCATCCAGAAGAAGGCCGATGGCTCCGACACCGAGGCGGTGGAACATACCAAGAAGGGCAATACAACGGTCGATCGATATATCGTACTGATGACGGACGGTGAAATGACCGGCAACAGCTCCGATTGGAACAGTACAAAGGACAAGAACGTCCGCGACGCGTGCGACGCTTCCAAGAAGGCCGGCATTCAGATCTTCACCGTCGCGTTCATGGCACCGGATAAGGGCAAGAGCCTGCTTCAGTATTGCGCCTCGTCGGGCAGCAATTACTTTGAAGCTGAGACCATGGAAGATCTGATCGACGACTTCGACAGCATCGCCCAGACCGCGACAAGAGCTCTGACTCTTCTCACCAACTAACCCGCCCAAATCCTCCCAAAACAAAAGCCGCTCCGGAACAAACCGGGGCGGCTTTTCGTTGTCTGCTAATCCTCTGTATCAAATCGGGAAAATCGATTGAAATCAAGTCCCGGGGCAGAGGGGAATGTGAAGGTTTCGCAAATTTTTGCTTTGGTTAAATCGGCTGTTGCAAGTGCTTGGTAACGGTGCATAAACTGACAGTATTCGTGTGTGTGACAAAGCGATTACCTCAGGCATAACATACTGAAATCCAATCAAAATTGGCGAGACCTGACGATGAACACAGCTTCCAAGCCGACCATCCCCTCCCCCGCTCCTCGCAGCTCCCGGCCTGAAATTCTTGCAGAAGAAATCATTGAGCGCCTCACATACCGCATCGGCAAGGATGCCAAAGTCGCCAAGCCGCATGACTGGCTGACCGCCACGATCCTCGTGGTCCGCGACCGCATCATCGACAAATGGATGGACTCCACGCGCAAGGTTTACGCCACGGGCGACAAGCGCGTTTACTATCTATCCCTCGAGTTCCTGATCGGCCGCCTGATGCGCGATGCCGTCTCCAATCTCGGCCTGATGGAAGAGGTGCGTGATGCGCTGACCTCTCTCGGCGTCGATATCAACGTCATTGCCGGCCTTGAGCCGGATGCCGCGCTCGGCAATGGCGGCCTCGGCCGTCTCGCCGCCTGTTTCATGGAATCGATGGCGACGGTTGATGTCCCCGCCTATGGCTACGGCATCCGCTATGTCCACGGCCTGTTCCGCCAGCAGCTCGCCGACGGCTGGCAGGTCGAGCTGCCGGAAAGCTGGCTCGCCCACGGCAATCCCTGGGAATTCGAGCGCCGCGAAAGCGCCTATGAAATCGGCTTCGGTGGCGCTGTGGAAGTCGTCGGCGATCACGATGGCGAACCGCGCTACGTCTGGAAGCCCGCGGAGCGCGTCATCGCCGCCGCCTTCGATACGCCGGTGGTCGGCTGGCGCGGCAAGCGCGTCAATACGCTCCGCCTCTGGTCGGCCCAGCCGATCGACCCGATCCTGCTCGACGCCTTCAATGCCGGCGACCATATCGGCGCGCTGCGCGAGAGCAACAAGGCAGAAAGCCTGACCCGCGTTCTCTACCCGGCCGACGCAACGCCCGCCGGCCAGGAGCTGCGCCTGCGCCAGGAATTTTTCTTCTCCTCAGCTTCGCTGCAGGACATCCTGCGCCGCCACCTGCAGCAATATGAGGATTTCACCTCGCTGCCCGACAAGGTCGCGATTCAGCTGAACGACACGCACCCGGCCGTCTCTGTGGCCGAGCTCACCCGCCTGCTCTGCGACGTTCACGGCCTCGATTTCGAAACCGCCTTCGATATCGTCCGCCGCACGATTTCCTACACCAACCACACGCTGCTGCCGGAAGCGCTGGAAACCTGGCCGATCCCGCTCTTCGAGCGCCTGCTGCCGCGCCACATGCAGCTGATCTATGCGATCAATGCCAAGGTTCTGGTCGAGGCGCGCCGCGAGAAGAACTTCTCCGACACCGAAATCCGCTCGATCTCGCTGATCGACGAAAGCGGCGATCGCCGGGTGCGCATGGGCAACCTCGCATTCGTCGGCTCGCATTCGATCAACGGCGTCTCGGCGCTGCATACCGATCTGATGAAGGTCACGGTCTTCGCCGACCTGCACAAGCTCTACCCTGACCGCATCAACAACAAGACCAACGGCATCACGCCGCGCCGCTGGCTGCAGCAGTGCAATCCGGGGCTGACGGGCCTGATCCGCGAAGCGATCGGCGACGAGTTCATGGACGACGCCGAGAAGCTGAAGCCGCTCGATAGATTCGCGAGCGACCCGGCTTTCCAGCAGAAGTTCGCCGCCGTGAAGCGCGCCAACAAGGTGGCGCTCTCCAATCTCGTTGCAAGCCGCATGGGCGTGAAGCTCGATCCGTCGGCGATGTTCGACATCCAGATCAAGCGCATCCACGAATACAAGCGCCAGCTGCTCAACGTCATCGAAGCCGTAGCACTCTACGACCAGATCCGCTCGCATCCGGAAATGGACTGGACGCCGCGCGTAAAACTCTTCGCCGGCAAGGCAGCGCCGAGCTATCACAATGCCAAGCTGATCATCAAGCTGATCAACGACGTTGCCCGCACCGTCAACAACGACCCGGCCGTGCGCGGCCTGCTGAAGGTCGTCTTCGTGCCGAACTACAACGTCTCGCTGGCCGAGGTCATGGTTCCCGCAGCCGACCTTTCCGAGCAAATCTCGACGGCCGGCATGGAAGCCTCCGGCACCGGCAACATGAAGTTTGCGCTGAACGGCGCGCTGACGATCGGCACGCTCGATGGCGCCAATGTCGAGATGCGCGACAATGTCGGCGACGACAACATCGTCATCTTCGGTCTGCAGGCCGATGAGGTTGCCAAGGTGCGCAGCGACGGCCACAATCCGCGCGAAATCATCGAGAGATCGCGCGAGCTGTCTCAGGCGCTTGCCTCGATCGCCGGTGGCGTCTTCTCGCCGGATGATCGCAACCGCTACAGCCAGCTGATCGACGGCATCTATTCGCACGACTGGTTCATGGTCGCCGCCGATTTCGACGCCTATGCCGCAGCCCAGCGCGAGGTCGACCAGATCTGGAACAACCAGTCGTCCTGGTACACCAAGACGATCAACAACACGGCACGGATGGGCTGGTTCTCCTCCGACCGCACGATCCGGCAATATGCCGACGAGATCTGGAGAGCCGGATGAAAACGCCGAAAGCCACCCCTGAGGTAAAGCGTCCCTGGGAAATTTCGGCAGACGAAATCGCGGCGATTCTCGCTGGCTCGCATGCAAATCCTTTTGCCGCGCTCGGCGTGCATCAGGCGGGTGACAGCTATGCCGCCCGCTGCTTCATTCCGGGTGCGGAAGAAGTCACCGCCATGTCGCTCGACGGCACGGTCATCGGCGAACTGACACAGCTTCACCCGGACGGTTTCTTCGCCGGCCCGGTGAAGCTCACCAAGCAGCAGCCGGTCCGCTATCGCGCCCGCAAGGGTGATGCGGAATGGGCGGTCACTGACCCCTACAGCTTCGGCCCGGTTCTCGGCCCGATGGACGACTATTACGTTCGTGAAGGCTCGCATCTGCGCCTTTTCGACAAGATGGGCGCCCACTGGATCAAGCATGAAGGCGCGCAAGGTATCCACTTCGCCGTCTGGGCGCCGAATGCCCAGCGCGTCTCCGTCGTCGGCGATTTCAACGGCTGGGATGGCCGCCGCCACGTCATGCGCTTCCGCTCCGGCGCCGGTATCTGGGAAATCTTCGCTCCTGATGTGCCGACCGGCGTGCCCTACAAGTTCGAAATCCGCGGCAACGACGGCGTGCTGCTGCCGCTGAAAGCCGATCCCTTCGCCCGCCGCAGCGAGCTGCGCCCAAAGACCGCTTCTGTCACCGCGCCGGAACTTCTGCAGGAATGGGAGGATGCCGCCCATCTCAAGCACTGGCGCGAGACCGACAAGCGCCGCCAGCCGATCTCCATCTACGAGGTCCATGCCGGCTCCTGGCAACGCCGCCAGGACGGCACGTTCCTGTCCTGGGATGAGCTCGCCAATACGCTGATCCCCTATGTCACGGACATGGGCTTCACGCACATCGAATTCCTGCCGATCACCGAACATCCCTACGACCCCTCCTGGGGCTACCAGACGACGGGTCTCTATTCGCCAAGCGCCCGCTTCGGCGAGCCGGAAGGTTTCGCCCGCTTCGTCAACGGCTGCCACAAGGTCGGCATCGGCGTCATCCTCGACTGGGTACCGGCGCATTTCCCGACCGACGAGCACGGTCTCGGTTGGTTCGACGGCACGGCGCTCTACGAGCATGAGGATCCCCGCAAGGGCTTCCATCCGGACTGGAACACGGCGATCTACAATTTCGGCCGCACCGAAGTCCTCTCCTATCTCGTCAACAACGCGCTCTACTGGGCCGAAAAATTCCATCTCGACGGCCTGCGCGTCGATGCCGTCGCCTCGATGCTCTATCTCGACTATTCGCGCAAACACGGCGAATGGATCCCGAACGAATACGGCGGCAACGAAAACCTTGAGGCCGTGCGCTTCCTGCAGGACATGAACATGCGCATCTACGGGGAACACCCCGGCGTCATGACCATTGCCGAGGAATCGACGTCATGGCCGAAGGTCTCGCAACCCGTGCATGAAGGCGGCCTCGGCTTCGGCTTCAAGTGGAACATGGGCTTCATGCACGACACGCTGAGCTACATGAAGCGCGATCCCATTCATCGCCGCCATCATCACAACGAGCTCACCTTCGGTCTGCTCTATGCCTATTCGGAAAACTTCGTCCTGCCGCTGTCGCATGACGAAGTTGTCCACGGCAAGGGATCGCTGATCGCCAAGATGCCGGGCGACGACTGGCAGAAATTCGCAAATCTGCGTGCCTACTACGCCTTTATGTGGGGCTATCCCGGCAAGAAGCTGCTGTTCATGGGTCAGGAATTCGCCCAGTGGAGCGAATGGAGCGAGGCGACCTCCCTCGACTGGAACCTGCTGCAATACCGCATGCATGAAGGCATGCGCCGCTTGGTGCGCGACCTCAACCTCACCTACCGCTCGAAGCCTGCACTTCATGCCCGCGATTGCGAGGGCGAAGGCTTTGAATGGCTGATCGCCGACGATCACGAGAACTCGGTCTTCGCCTGGCTGCGCAAGGCGCCGGATCAGAAGCCGGTGGCCGTCATCACCAATTTCACCCCTGTTTACCGCGAGAACTACTCGATCCGCCTGCCTTTCGAGGGGCGCTGGCGCGAAATCCTCAATACCGATGCCGATATCTATGGCGGCAGCGGCAAGGGCAATGGCGGGCGCGTGCAAGCCGTCAATGCCGGTGGCACCATCGCCGCCACGATCACTTTGCCGCCGCTGGCGACGATCATGCTTGAACCCGAGACTTGAAGACTGGTGGGAGGAGTAGACTATGGTAGAGAAGCGCATTCAGCCACTTGCCCGCGATGCAATGGCTTACGTTCTGGCCGGTGGTAGGGGAAGCCGCCTGAAGGAACTCACCGACCGCCGAGCCAAGCCCGCGGTCTATTTCGGCGGCAAGGCGCGCATCATCGACTTCGCGCTGTCCAACGCGCTGAATTCCGGTATCCGCCGCATCGGCGTCGCCACCCAGTACAAGGCGCACTCGCTGATCCGCCACATGCAGCGCGGCTGGAACTTCTTCCGCCCGGAACGTAACGAGAGCTTCGACATCCTGCCGGCCTCCCAGCGCGTTTCCGAAACGCAGTGGTATGAAGGCACCGCCGACGCGGTCTATCAGAATATCGACATCATCCAGGACTATGGCGTCGAATACATGGTCATCCTGGCCGGCGACCACGTCTACAAGATGGACTACGAATACATGCTGCAGCAGCATGTCGATTCCGGCGCCGACGTCACCATCGGCTGCCTTGAAGTGCCGCGCATGGAAGCGACCGGTTTCGGCGTCGTCCATGTCGACGAGACCGACCGGATCATCGACTTCGTCGAGAAGCCCGCCGATCCGCCATCGATCCCCGGCAAGCCGGAAAGCTCCTTCGCGTCGATGGGCATCTATGTCTTCCACACGAAGTTCCTGATCGATGCCTTGCGGCGCGATGCCGCCGATCCGAATTCCAGCAAGGATTTCGGCAAGGACATCATCCCCTATATCGTCAAGAACGGTAAGGCCGTCGCCCACCGCTTCGCCCAGTCCTGCGTCCGTTCCGATTTCGAGAACGAGCCCTACTGGCGCGACGTCGGCACGATCGAAGCCTACTGGCAGGCCAATATCGACCTGACGGCGATCGTTCCGGATCTCGACATCTACGACAAGTCCTGGCCGATCTGGACCTATGCGGAAATCACCCCGCCAGCGAAATTCGTCCACGACGACGAAAACCGCCGCGGCTCGGCAACGTCATCGGTGGTCGCAGGCGACTGCATCATTTCCGGCGCCAGCCTCAACAAGAGCCTTCTCTTCACCGGCGTGCGCGCTAATTCCTATTCGAAACTCGAAGGCGCAGTCGTTCTGCCGAGTGTCAAGATCGGCCGCCGCGCCCAGCTGAAGAACGTCGTGATCGATCACGGCGTCGTCATTCCGGAAGGTCTCGTTGTTGGCGAGGATCCGGTACTCGATGCCAAGCGCTTCCGGCGGACTGACAGCGGTATTTGCCTGATCACTCAGCCCATGATCGATAAGTTGGATCTTTAAACATATGAAAGTTCTTTCGGTTTCGTCCGAAGTCTTCCCTTTGATCAAGACAGGGGGGCTCGCCGATGTGGCGGGCGCCCTGCCCATCGCTCTCAAGCGGTTCGGTATCGAGACGAAGACCCTCATGCCCGGCTATCCCGCCGTCATGCGGGCCATTCGCAATCCGGTCGTCCGCCTTCAGTTCGATGATCTCCTGGGAGAGCCTGCGACGGTTCTGGAAGTGCAGCACGAGGGGCTCGATATCCTCGTGCTCGATGCCCCCGCCTATTACGATCGCCCGGGCGGTCCCTATCTTGACCAGACCGGCAAGGACTATCCCGACAACTGGCGGCGCTTTGCCGCCCTGTCTCTGGCAGGCGCCGAGATCGCTGCCGGCCTGATGCCCGACTGGCGCCCGGATCTCGTCCATGCCCATGACTGGCAGGCGGCACTCACCCCTGTCTACATGCGCTATTACCCGACACCGGAACTGCCGAGCGTTCTCACCGTCCACAACATCGCCTTCCAGGGCCAGTTCGGCGCCGAGATCTTCCCCGGTCTTCGCCTGCCGCCGCATGCCTTCTCGACCGAGAGCATCGAATATTACGGCCATATCGGCTATCTCAAGGGCGGCCTGCAGACTTCCTGGGCGATCACGACGGTCAGCCCTTCCTATGCGGACGAAATCCTGACGCCGGAATTCGGCATGGGTCTCGAGGGCGTCATCGCCAGCCGGCGCGACGCGCTGCACGGCATCGTCAACGGTATCGACGCCGATATCTGGAACCCGGCGACCGACCCAGTCGTCCACACCCATTACGGTCCGGCGACGCTGAAAAACCGCGCCGAGAATCGCAAGTCGATCTCCGAATTCTTCCGCCTGCACGACGACGATGCACCGATCTTCTGCATCATCAGCCGCCTGACCTGGCAGAAGGGCATGGACCTGATCGCCGCGACGGCCGACCAGATCGTCGCGCTCGGCGGCAAGCTCGCCATTCTCGGCTCCGGCGATCCGGCGCTCGAAGGCTCGCTGCTCGCCGCCGCCGCCCGTCATCCCGGCCGCATCGGCATCTCGATCGGCTATAACGAGCCGATGTCCCACCTGATGCAGGCCGGCTGCGACGCGATCATCATCCCGTCGCGATTCGAGCCTTGCGGCCTGACGCAGCTCTATGGCCTGCGCTACGGCTGCGTGCCGATCGTCGCCCGCACCGGTGGTCTCAACGACACGGTAATCGATGCTAACCATGCCGCGCTTGCGGCTAAAGTTGCGACAGGAATACAGTTTTCTCCCGTCACGGCTGAGGGTATGCTACAGGCCATCCGCCGCGCGATGACGCTCTATGCGGATCAAAAAGTCTGGACCCAACTGCAAAAGCAGGGCATGAAATCGGATGTCTCGTGGGAGAAGAGCGCCGAACGCTACGCTGCCCTGTATTCAAGCCTCGCCCCGAAAGGCAAGTGACAGAAAATGAACAAGTCCGTATCCACCACGCCCTACCAGGATCAGAAACCCGGCACCTCGGGTCTCCGCAAGAAGGTCCCGGTCTTCCAGCAGCCGAACTATGCTGAGAACTTCATCCAGTCGATCTTTGATTCGCTGGAAGGCTACCAGGGCAAGAGCCTCGTCATCGGTGGTGACGGACGCTACTACAACCGCGAAGTCATCCAGAAGGCGATCAAGCTCGCCGCCGCAAACGGCTTCGGCAAGGTCATCGTCGGCAAGGGCGGTATTCTCTCGACGCCCGCCGCATCGCATATCATCCGCAAGTACAAGGCGTTCGGCGGCATCATTCTTTCGGCCAGCCACAATCCCGGCGGCCCGACCGAAGATTTCGGCATCAAGTACAATGTCAGCAACGGCGGCCCGGCCCCTGAAAAGATCACCGACGCGATCTATGCGCGCACCAAGGTGATCGACAGCTACAAGATCGCCGACTTCTCCGACGTCAATATCGACCGCATCGGCAAGGAAGAGCTTCCGGGCGGCATGATCCTCTCGGTCATCGACTCGGTCGAAGACTACGCCGCGATGATGGAAGAGCTGTTCGATTTCGGCGCCATCCGCAACCTGATCAGCCTCGGCTTCCGCATCGCCTTCGATGCGATGAGCGCCGTCACCGGCCCCTATGCCAAGGAAATCTTCGAGAACCGCCTCGGCGCGCCGCTCGGTTCCGTGCGCAATTTCATGCCGCTGCCCGATTTCGGCGGCCACCACCCAGACCCGAACCCGGTTCACTGCAAGGAACTCTACGACGAGATGATGGGCGACGACGCCCCTGATTTCGGCGCAGCCTCCGACGGCGACGGCGACCGCAACCTGATCGTCGGCCGCGGCATCTTCGTCACCCCGTCCGACAGCCTGGCGATCCTTGCCGCCAACGCCAACCTGGCGCCCGGCTATTCCGGCGGCCTCGCCGGCATCGCCCGCTCCATGCCGACCTCGGGCGCCGCCGACCGCGTCGCCGAAAAGCGCGGCATCGGCATCTACGAGACCCCGACCGGCTGGAAGTTCTTCGGCAACCTGCTCGACGCCGGCATGGCGACGATCTGCGGTGAGGAAAGTGCCGGCACCGGTTCGAACCATGTCCGCGAGAAGGATGGCCTCTGGGCCGTGCTGCTCTGGCTGAACATCCTTGCCGTGCGCGGCGAGAGCGTTCAGGACGTCGTCACCCAGCATTGGCAGACCTACGGCCGCAACTACTATTCGCGCCACGACTACGAAGGCGTCGATACCGATGCCGCAAATGGCCTGATCGACAATCTGCGCGCCCAGCTTCCGACGCTGCCGGGCAAGACCATCGGCAGCCTGACGGTCGAGAAGGCGGACGATTTTGCCTATCACGATCCGGTCGACAAGTCGGTCAGCGAGCATCAGGGCATCCGCATCCTCTTCAAGGGCGGTTCCCGCGTCGTCTTCCGTCTCTCCGGCACTGGTACGTCTGGCGCAACCCTGCGCGTCTATATCGAGCGTTACGAGCCGGATTCGAGCCGGCACAATATCGAAACGCAGGAGGCGCTGGCCGACCTGATCGCCGCCGCGGAGGCCATCGCCGACATCCGCAAGCGCACGGGCCGGGACGCACCTTCCGTCATCACCTGACCGGGGGCACATGCGGGCAGACAACAGGGCACAAGGCGGCGCCGTTCTTTTCGAAACCGGCGTCGAGTTCACAGTCTGGTCGCACCACGCCGCAGAGATCCAGCTCTGCCTTTTCGACAAAAGCGGCAACAAGGAAGTCGCGCGCCTGCCCATGGCGCGCGAGGACGGCCACTTCCACCGCCTCTTCGTCGATAATCTGAAGGAGGGCGCGCGCTACGGCCTGCGCGCCGATGGCATCTATTCGCCTGATAACGGCCTCTGGTTCGATCCGTCGAAACTCCTCGTCGACCCCTATGCCAAAGAGCTGGACCGGCCGTTCAAGCACGATCCACGCCTGGGCATCTTGGGCGAAGACACCCAGGATCTGATGCCAAAAGCGATCGTCACCCGCGATCAGAAGGCCAAACCCGGCAAGCCGCTCTTCCGTCCCGGCGGCTTCATCTACGAAGTGGCGGTCAAACCCTTCACGATCCTTCATCCCGATGTACCCGAAAAGCAGCGCGGCACGGTGGCGGCGCTGGCCCATCCCTCGATCATCGCCCACTTGAAGCGGATCGGCGTCGATGCGATCGAGCCGATGCCGATCACCGCCTGGATCGACGAGCGCCATCTGCCCCCGCTCAATCTCACCAATGGCTGGGGCTATAACCCTGTCGCCTTCATGGCGCTCGATCCGCGCCTCTGCCCTGGCGGCATGGCCGAGCTCAGGGATACGGTCGCCAAGCTGCATGCCGAAGGCATCGCCGTCATCCTCGACCTCGTCTTCAACCATACCGGCGAGAGCGACCGCTATGGCACGACGCTGTCGCTGCGTGGTCTGGACAACCTCTCCTTCTACCACCACCTGCCCGGCCGCAACGGCGAACTCGTCAACGACACCGGAACAGGCAACACCGTCGCCTGCGACCATCCCTATGTCCGCCAGCTGATCATCGACAGCCTCCGCCATTTCGTGCTCGGCGCCGGCATCGATGGCTTCCGCTTCGATCTGGCGCCGGTCCTCGGCCGGACCGCCAACGGCTTCGAAGGCCGCGGCCAGACGCTGACCGCGCTCCTCGCCGACGAGGTCCTTGCCGACCGGGTCATGATCGCCGAGCCCTGGGATATCGGCCCCGGCGGCTACCAGCTCGGCAATTTCCCCGCCCCCTTCCTGGAATGGAACGACCGTGTCCGCGACGACATCCGCTGCTACTGGCGCGGCGACGACTGGAAGACCGGGCCGCTCGCAACGGCACTCGCCGGCTCCTCCGACATTTTCGGCCGCGATGGCCGGCAGGCGACCCGCAGCGTCAACTTCCTCGCCGCCCATGACGGCTTCACGCTGAAAGACCTCGTCTCCTATAACGGCAAGCACAACGAGGCGAATGGCGAGGCCAACCGCGACGGCCACAACGAAAACCATTCGTGGAACAACGGCGTCGAGGGCGAGACGAAGTATCCGGATATCAACGCCAGACGCCGCGCCGACCTGATGGCGCTGATTGCCACGCTCTTCGCCAGCCGCGGCAGCATCATGCTGACGGCAGGCGACGAAGGCGGCCGCACCCAGCGCGGCAACAACAACGCCTATTGCCAGGACAACGAGATCACCTGGGTCGACTGGAAGGCGCTGGACGACGAGCTGATCGCCCACACGGCCTTCGTCTCCGGTCTCAGAAAGCGCTTCTCCGTCTTCTCCGAAAGCAACTTCTTCACCGGCAACGGCGATGTCGCCTGGCTCTCTCCGTCCGGTCAGCCGATGACGACGGGCGAATGGGAAACACCGAACCTTGCCTCCTTCGGCATGATACTCGCGACCCGGGACGGAGCCGCGCGCAAGATCGTCCGGCTCGCCATCGTCTTCAACCGGTCGAACGATCCGCTTCCCTTCACACTACCGGCCGGATCCGGATGGCGCGAGCTCAGCCGCTCGGGTAGCAAAAAAGTGGCGGCGGCAGTAACCCTTCCCGCCCGCAGCGCTATGTTCTATCTGGAAAATTAGGCTTCCCGGCCATCCCCGGCGAATCCTTGTCGCAAACGTCATAAAGGCGCGATAAGGCTTCACGCCTGCGGCCGTTTTGACGAGGACTGAATGGGTAAGGAAATTGCACTCGCCGACGTGATGGGTCTCGTCGGCACCGAGACCGGCGTGTCCGACTGGATCACGGTCGACCAGACGATGATCGACGCCTTCGCCGGCGCCACCAACGATCACCAGTTCATCCATACCGATCCGGAACGCGCCGCCGCCGAGAGCCCCTATGGCGGAACAATCGCCCACGGCTTTCTGACGCTCTCGCTGCTCTCGGCCATGAATTTCGACGCCCTGCCGAAGATCCGCGAACAGACGATGGGCATCAACTACGGCTTCGACAAGATCCGCTTCATGTCGCCGGTCAAGTGCGGCGCCCGCATCCGCGCCCGCTTCACCCTCGCCGACGCCCGCCTGCGCGGCGCAGCGATGATGATGACGACCTACGAAGTGACGGTCGAAATCGAAAACGAGAAGAAGCCGGCCCTGACCGCGACGTGGATAACCATCGCGCAGTTTGATCCGAAGGATCGGCCGGAGATCTAGAAACGGAGCCGCCGGATCACGCCGGCGGCAGTAGCACTCTAGTGCGCCGCGTCTTCCGCGCCGTCGGCGAGCAGGCCGAAGACGAAGTCGGCGAAGGAGCGCCAGCACTCGACGCGGAACGTATCGTCCTCGGTGCGGAAGATGACGATCTCGGCCTTGCCGAAGATGGTGCGCGAGCAGGCTCCAACCGGGAAAGCGGCAAGCGACAGGTCCTGCGGGCAGCCGGAGGCGAGAGCCAGTTCGGCGCCCGGGCCGGAAACGATGATGCCGACATTGCGGTGCGAGACATCGGTTGCCGAATGCAGCACGCCTGCACCGGCAAGCGCGCCCATCAGATCGCCGCCATTCTCGTCGATGACCAGCCACTCATCCGGCCCGATCCAGAGCACCGAGCGGCCATTGGCGCGGCCGGAGGTCTTCGGTGCGTTCGGAATAGTGACGCCGAGCGCCGACGACAGGGCCGAAAGCGAAGCCTGCGGCGCGCGTAGCGCAACGCGGGTGGCGCTTGCAGCGGGTGTCAGGCGCACGGCCCAGGAGCCGCCCTGACGGCCGGCGAGAACGGATCTACGGGTTGCGGTCTCAGCCATTGATCCGGCCTCCTTCCTTGTCAAAGAACACCATGTCAGTCACCTCGACGGCGATCGTCTTGTCCGGCATCGGGATGTAGAGCGTCTCGCCCATCCGCGCACGGCCACCGGCAACAAGCGCGAAAGCGATCGAACGGCCGCAATTTTCCGACCAGTAGGACGAAGTCACGTGGCCGAGCATCGTCATCGGCTTCGGCTCGTTCGGATTGGCGACGACCTGCGCGCCTTCTTCCAGAACGACCTTCGGATCCTTGGTGACGAGCCCGACCAGCTGCTTGCGGCCTTCCTTCGTCAGGTCGATGCGCTTCAGGCCGCGGATACCGACGAAGTCGGTCTTCTTCTTGGACACGGCCCAGGAAAGACCGGCATCGTCAGGCGTCACCGTGCCGTCGGTATCCTGACCGACGATGATGTAGCCCTTCTCGGCGCGCAGCACGTGCATCGTCTCGGTGCCGTAGGCGCAGGCGCCGAGCGGCTCGGCATTGGCCCAGACGGCTTCGAGAACGGCCTGGCCGTAATCGGCAGGAACATTGATTTCGAAACCGGCCTCACCGGTGAACGAGACGCGGAACAGACGGGCCGGAACACCCATGACCTTGCACTCGGCAACGCTCATGTGCGGGAAGGCTTCGTTGGAAATATCGACGCCTTCGACGAGCGGAGCGATGATCTCGCGCGCCTTCGGACCCTGAACCGCGATAACCGCCCATTGTTCGGTGACCGAGGTCAGCCAGACGTTCAGATGCGGGAATTCGGTCTGCAGGTAATCTTCCATGTGGTTGAGAACGCGCGGCGCACCGCCGGTCGTCGTCGTCACATGGAAGCGATCCTCGCTGAGGCGGCCGACGACGCCGTCGTCGTAAACGAAGCCGTCTTCGCGGGTCATGATGCCGTAGCGGCATTTGCCGGGCTTCAGCGTGTCCCAGGCGTTGGTATACATCAGGTTCATGAACTGGGCCGCGTCGGGACCGACCACCTCGATCTTGCCGAGGGTCGAAGCGTCGAAGACACCAGCGACGTCACGCGCCGTCTTGCACTCACGCGCAACGGCCTGATGCATGGTTTCGCCCGCACGCGGATAGAACCAGGCACGCTTCCAGTTGCCGACGTCCTCGAACACGGCGCCCTGCGCCTCTTCCCACTGGTGGAGCGGCGTCTTGCGCGTCGGATCGAACAGCTCGCCGCGCGAATGCGCGATCAGCGTGCCGTAGGTGACAGGCGTGTACGGCGCTCGGAAGGTCGTGAGACCGACCTGCGGAATGTCCTTGCCCAGCATTTCGGCGGCGATCGCCAGGCCGTGCATGTTCGACAGCTTGCCCTGGTCGGAGGCCATGCCGTTCGTCGTGAAGCGCTTGATGTGCTCGATCGAATGCATGCCTTCGCGAACCGCGAGGCGGATATCCTTGGCGCAGACATCGTGCTGGAAGTCGATGAAGGCCTTGGCGCTGGTCTCCGGACCCGCACCTTCGGCAGCGCCGATCATGCCGCCCGTCCACTGGAAGGCTTGCTCGGCCGAGATGCTGATCTTGCCGCTCGCCTGCTTCCCCGACGCCTGCGCCATCAATTCACCGGCAGCCAGCGATTCCTCGATTGTCTGCTGCAGATCGTCGGTACCGTTGCAGGCGCCGACGGAGAGGCACTCCTGGGCATAGGTGCCGGGCAGGAAACGCTCGGTTTCCGGCTCGAACTTCACCTTGCCGCGCGACTGCGAGAACAGATGCACCGACGGCGTCCAGCCGGCCGAAACCAGCAGCGCATCGATGGCGATCTTGCGCGGCGAACCGCCGCCATTGCGCACGACGCTCATCGAGGAGACGCGCAGCTTGCCCGCCGTGTCGATGACGGCATGGCCGGTCAGCACTTCGATGCCGAGCGAACGGGCCTCGGCGAGAACAGCGGCACCCGGCTGCGGACGGCAATCGACGATCGCGGCGATCGCCACACCGGCGCGCTTCAGATCGAAGGCCGCTTCGTAAGCCGAGTCATGCGCCGTGTAGACGCCGACCTTGGCGCCGACGGCAACGCCGTACTGGTTGAGATACATGCGGGCGGCGGAGGCCAGCATGATGCCTGGACGGTCGTTGTTGGCGAACACCATGTGGCGCTCGATCGAGCCGTTGGCGAGGATGACGCGCTTGGCACGCACCTGCCACAGACGTTCGCGGGGCAGATCGCGGCCTGGCTTCGCCATATGGTCGGTCACGCGCTCGGCAAGCGCGATGAAATTGTGGTTGTAGTAGCCGAAGGCAGTCGTGCGCGTCAGCACCTGGACATTGTCCATCGCGCGCAACTTGGCGGCCGTCTGCTGCGCCCAGGTGTAACCGTCGACGCCGTCGATCTTCACGCCGCTGTCGTAGCGCAGCGCACCGCCGACATCGGCCTGCTCGTCGCAGATGATGACGCTGGCACCGGCTTCAGCAGCAGCAAGTGCTGCCGAAAGACCGGCAACACCGGCACCGGCAACCAGCACGTCGCAATGTGCATAGCGGCTGGCATAGTGATCGGGATCGGCTTCGGTCGGCGCAACGCCGAGACCAGCCGCACGGCGGATCATCGGCTCGTAGATGTGCTTCCACGCAGCCTTCGGCCACATGAATGTCTTGTAGTAGAAGCCGGCCGCGAAGAAAGGCGACATCAGATTGTTGACGCCGCCGATGTCGAAGGCCAGCGACGGAAAGCGGTTCTGCGACTTGACGATCATGCCGTCGAAGACTTCCTGAACCGTGGCGCGCACGTTCGGCTGTTTGCGGGCGCTGTCGCGGGCAACGTCGATCAGCGCATTCGGCTCTTCCGCACCGGCCGACAGGATGCCGCGCGGACGGTGATACTTGAACGAGCGGCCGACGAGGTGAATGCCATTGGCAATCAGCGCCGAGGCGACGGTATCGCCTTCAAGCGCGGTATAGCTCTTGCCGTCGAAGGTGAAACGAGCGGTCTTGGCAGGCGTCAGGCGGCCCTTGCCGGCAATACGGTTTGCGCCGCTCATTTCGCGTCTCCCTCGGTCGCTTGGGTTTCGACGGGGGCGTGCGGGATGGTGGCCGCGCCAATATCCGGCTTCGGCTCGCCTGCCTTGTACGTCTTGATGAATTTGTCGCTGATCGTGTCGCGCGCCGCATTGAAGAAGCGGCCGCAGCCATGCATGTGGCGCCAGCGCTCGAAGATCAGGCCCTTCGGGTTGTCGCGCAGGAAGAAATATTCCTCGAAAGCCTCATCGGAGATCGAGGCGATATCGGTGGGGCGGGCGATATGCGCATCGCCGGCGCCGCGGAATTCGAGCTCGGAGCGCTCTTCCTGACAATATGGGCAGTAGATCAGTAGCATTTGATACCCGTCTTAGAGTTCCGATCCGGACACGATGGTTCCGGGAGGTTGATTGCAAAGCCGCCTGCCAAGCGCGACATAGGGGCCGATCCGTTTGAGCAGCTGCTCGAAATTGTCATAGGGCTTCAGCACATCCGTTATTCCGATATTTGCGAAAGCCATTCCGTATAAGTCCGTGTCGATCACGTAGGCCCGGTCTTTGGAACCACCCTCCGACGGCAGGAAATAGACCGCCGGCTGGTGGAAAACGAAGGCGCAGGCAAGCATTCCGCTATCTGCAACAAAGGGCCAATCCTTCTCGCCCCCTGCTCGCTCGATCTTCTGAAGCCGGAAATCCTGGGCTTCCGGCACGACATTGCCAGCGGGCACCGCCCCCATGACAAGCCCTGCCGAAAGGAGGACCTCCGCAATCATCAATGCGCAACGGCGGCAGCCGCTGCCTCGTCGATCAGGCGGCCGGTGCGGAAGCGGTCCAGCGTCAGCCCGGCATTGAACTTGTGCGCCTCGTCGCGGGCGATGAGGTGCGCAAACAGGTTTGCAGACCCCGGCGTCGCCTTGAAGCCGCCGGTACCCCAGCCGCAGTTGACATAAAGACCCGGAACCGGCGTCTTCGACTGGATCGCCGAACGATCCGGCGTGTTGTCGACGATACCACCCCACTGGCGCATCATCTTGACGCGGCGGAACATCGGGAAGAGTTCGCAGATCGCGTCGAGCGTATGCGTGATGATCTGCAGGCCGCCGGTCTGCGAGTAGGAATTATACTGGTCCGTACCGGCGCCGATGACGAGCTCGCCCTTGTCCGACTGCGAAATATAGGCATGCACCGTGTTCGACATGACGACGCAGGGGAAGATCGGCTTCAGCGGCTCGGAAACCAGCGCCTGAAGCGGGCTCGACTGCAGCGGCACGCGGACATCGGCCATGTTCATGACGACGGTCGAGTGACCGGCAGCGGAAACGCCGATCTTCTTCGCGCCGATATAGCCGCGATTGGTCTCGACACCGGTGACGCGCCCATCCGGTCCGCGGCGGATGCCGGTGACTTCGCAATTCTGGATGATGTGGACGCCGCGATCGGAAGCAGCGCGGGCATAGCCCCAGGCAACCGCATCGTGACGAGCCGTGCCACCGCGGCGCTGCAGGGCGGCGCCATTGATCGGATAGCGCGCCGTCGCCGAGATATCGAGCGGCGGGCAATAGGCCTTGGCCTGCTCCGGCGTCAGCCACTCATTGTCGATGCCGTAGAGGCGGTTCGCGTGGATGTGGCGCTTGAACGACTGCTGGTCGTGTACATTGTGAGAGAGCATCATCACGCCGCGCGGCGAGTACATCACATTGTAGTTGAGGTCCTGGGAGAGGTTCTCCCAGAGCTTCATCGAATGCTCGTAGATGTGCATGCTCTCTTCATAGAGATAGTTCGAGCGGATGATGGTCGTGTTACGGCCGGTATTGCCGCCGCCGAGCCAGCCCTTCTCGAGCACCGCGACATTGGTGATGCCGTGCTCCTTGGCAAGGTAATAGGCAGCGCCCAGACCATGGCCGCCGCCGCCGACGATGATGACGTCGTATTCCGCGCGCGGTTCCGGAGAGGTCCACTGCTTCTCCCAGCCCTTGTGGGCTCGGAGGGCTTCTCTCGCAACGGCAAAGACCGAGTATTTCCGCATCCGCCATCATCTCCTTCAGGGACAGGCATTCTTCTTCGTGGCAATACAAATCGCAAATCCAAATGCGGCACAACGTTTCTTTTGCGACGTGGACGGGCTTTTGTTTGACATGCGCGAAATCGCTGACCGCGCGTCATGTTCACGCAATGTTGGGCAGGCATGCCGCTGCAGGGAGATTACCATGCGGTTGCTGCTAGCCGAAGACGAAGCCGAGCTTGCCGCCGTTTTGTCGGCGGCGCTGCAGAGCCACGACCTCGTCGTCGATCATGTCGCGACACTGGCCGACGCTGCCGAAGCACTGAAATCCAACCGCTACGATGCCTTGCTGCTCGATCGCAGCCTGCCGGATGGAGACGGCCTGTCGCTGCTCGGCCAGGGCCGCAGCGCCACCCTCAACGCCAGCGCGCCGGCAATCATGCTGACGGCCCGCGGCGATCTCGCCGACCGGATCGAGGGGCTGGACAAGGGCGCCGACGACTATCTCGCCAAACCCTTTGCGACCGCCGAACTGATGGCACGGTTGCGCGCCGTGCTTCGCCGGCCGGGTACGATGGAAACCGCACCGCTGAAGCTCGGCGCACTGACGTTCGATATCCTCAACCGCGAGGCCAGTGTCCGCGGCATTCCGCTCGTTCTGCCGCGCCGGGAGCTCTTGGTGCTGGAAGCGCTGATGCGCCGTGCCGGTCGGACCGTCGAGCGCTCGGTGCTGGAAAATGCCGTCTACGGCATCGACGACGAGATCCAGTCGAACGCGCTCGATACGCATGTCTCCCGCCTTCGCCGCCGGCTGGAGGCCGCCGAAGCCGGTGTTGATATCCACACGATCCGCGGTGTCGGTCACCTTCTCAGGCAGACGCATCCATGAACCGCCGTTTCCCATCGCTGAAATGGCGGCTGATCCGGCGCCTCGTCGCACTACAGGCCCTGACCATCCTGTCGCTGGCAACGGCCTTTGTTCTCGGCCTCTGGAGCATGGGCTTCGTCGGTATCATTGCGCCGGATGAAGACGCCATCGCCAATGTCGCTTCGTCGATCGGATGGTCCGAGAAGGGCGAGCTCACGATCCGGAGCACGGCGGAGCTGGAGAAGGAGCGGACGGCGCCCGGCTTCTGGTTCATCGCCCGCAACGCTGCGGGAAGCACCGTTTCCGAAGGCGCAGTTCCTGATGAGTTCAGGACGATCGCCGCCATGGGCGCCGGCATTGCGGAAGCGCGTTTCAATGGAGACGAACGGAAAGCCGATTCCATTGCTGCCAGAATGCAGGTCCTCGACACCCCTCACGGTCCGCTGACGGTGATCCTGGGACGCCAGGGCATCCTGCCGCCCGGTCGGCTGCTGCTGACACTGACCGCCCTGGCCTCAAGCGCGGTCTTTCCCGCGATCCTGCTGACCGGATTGATCACCATGGCCGTGACGCTGCTTGTGATGCGTGGCATCCCGCGCGATCTGGAAACCCTGGCAGCCGCTGCCGGGCGGATTACCGCGGAGCAGCGCGATTACCGCCTGCCGCTCGACGCAGTTCCAGCGGAGATCGCGCCGCTGGTCACCGCCATGAACGAGACCCTGACGCGTCTGGAACAGGCCTATACGCGGCAGAAGCGCTTCATGCTCTCCGCCGCCCATGAGCTGCGCACGCCGATCGCCATTCTGCAGACGCGGATCGAAACGATGGAGCAGAGCGCCGCCACCGAAAAGCTCCTCGAAGACCTCGCCCGGCTCGCGACCCTCACCGAGCAGCTGCTCGACCTGCAAAGGCTGAACAGCGAACCGGCACAGCTGAAACCGGTCGATCTTGCCGCGCTCGCCAGACGCCAGGTCGCAGACCTCGCGCCGCTGATCGTCGCAGCCGGATACGAAGCGGACTTCGACGTCCAGTCGCAGCCGCAGACGATCATGGCCGATCCATCCTCTATCGAGCGCGCCATCGCCAACCTTGTGCAGAATGCGATCCGCCATGGCGGGCGGCGCGGCGTGATCACCATCCGTGTCTCGGCACCGGTGGAAATCTCGGTAACGGACGATGGCCCGGGCATCGCGCCTGCCGATCGCGAGCGGATTTTCGAGCCCTTCCAGCGGCTGTCCGCCGATCGTGCTGGCATCGGTCTCGGCCTGCATCTCGTCCGCGAGATCGTGGAATTCCACGGTGGCGAAGTGCACGCCGGGGAAGCGCCCGGTGGCGGCGCGCGTTTCACCATGAGTTTTCCGGTGGTCTGAGGCCGCACGCAATGTCCACATCACGTGAGCTCTCCAAGACGGGCGTCAGCAAAAGCCCCGGAGAGCTCACGATGACCAAAACCTTCCTTGCAACCTTTCTGAAGACGCTGTTCGCGGCGCCGAAAACCGTCGGAGCGATCGCGCCATCGGGCTCCGGCCTCGCGCGTCTGATGACCTCGGAGATCGATCCCGCCGCGGGTCCCGTCCTCGAGCTCGGGCCGGGAACAGGCATCTTCACCCGGGCCCTGATCGCCCGCGGCATGTCGCCAAGAAATCTCACGCTGGTCGAAATCGAAACCAGCTTCGTCAATCTACTGCGCCGCCGCTTCCCGCAGGCAACCGTCCTGCAGCACGACGCCCGGCGGCTGCATCAGCTGGACCGCGACGATTTCGCAGCCGTCGTCAGCGGCCTGCCGCTGCGCAACATGAATGAGGAGACAATCCATGCGATCGTCTCCGGCGCCTTCTCGCTGATGCCGCGGGGCGGCCGCTTCTATCAGTTCACCTACGGGCAACGATGCTCGGTCCCGGCCCCCGTTCTGCGCTCGCTCGGGCTGCAGGCGCGCAGGCTCGGCCGCGTCCAGCTGAACCTGCCGCCCGCCTCGGTCTACTGCCTTTTCAGACAGGGTTAGCCCAAGAGGGCAGGCAGACCGGCCAATACCGCACATGCTAATATCCATATGTGTGAGGGGTATTTCATGTTGCGTTTGCGTTGCGCCATCGTCGTGGCGCGCGGTCTGTTGTTGCTCAATGCCTGGACGGCCGCCGCAGCGGAGCCTGTCGGCGAAGCTGTGCAGATCAAGACGGAAGTCACCGGCGAGCAGGGCCCCCTCATCGTCAACTCCTCCGTCTATCGCGACGAGCGCATCCGCACCTCGCAATCCGGCCTCGGCCAGTTCGTCTTCCGCGACGGCACCAAGCTAGCCGTCGGCTGGGGTTCGTCGGTGGTCATCGACCGCTACGTCTTCGACGATTCCGATTCCGTGAAACGCCTGAGCATCAAGGCGGCCAAAGGCACCTTCCGCTGGATCAGCGGCAGCTCGAAATCGTCGGCCTACCAGATCCTGACACCAGCAGGCACGATCGGCGTGCGCGGTACCGCCTTCGACTTCTATGTCGGCCCCGACGGGACGACGGCGGTGGTGCTGCTGAATGGCGCCGCGCAATTCTGCGGTCCCGGCGGCTGCCGCCAGCTGACGCAGCGCTGCGACTGCGTGGTCGCCAAGCGCAATGGTGCAATGACGGACGTAAGGCCTGTCGACCGCAACGTGCTCGATACCCTGGGCACCGCACGCGCCCTGCCGTTTCTCTCCGGCAACCAGCGTCTTTCCGGTATGCTGGGAACGAGCTGCGGCATGACCGCGGCCCTCCGCGATCGGCGCGATCCGGTCGCCCCTGCGCCTCGTGTCGCGCCACCACCACCACCGCCCCCGGAAAAACCGCCGAAACCGCACAAGCCGGATAAGCCGGATAAGCCGCACAAGCCTCATAAGCCCGACAAGCCGCACAAGCCTGACCGGCCGGACAGACCCGACAGACCGGATAGGCCCGACAGGCCTGATCGCCCCGACCACGATCACCACGGCGATCACGACCGCGGCGACGATGACCACGGAAGAGGCGATCGCGACGGCGACCGGGGCAATGACAGGGATCGTGGCGGCTGGGGCGGCAAGGGCCGCGGCTGGAGCAACAACCGCTAGGTCGCCGCCCGCGGCTGCTCATCCGCCTCCGTATCCGCATGGCGGAAGTGATCGGCGCGCCGCGCCAGCTTGCGATAGAAATCCGGCAATTGCGGCGAGACGATCTTGGCCCGCAGACGCACCGCGCTTGCAAGCCGCCGGAGCTTCGACGAGCGGATACGCAGCGCCGCCAGCAATTCACTGTGCAGGCTGCGTAATTCCTCAAACTCCGCAGAGGCGGCAAGCTCGGCATCGCCGACGACGGCAAAGAGCTCGGTGCGTGTACTCTTGCCCTTCAGCCCCACGGCCCCGGCTTCGAGCAGGGCGATCTCCGGCTGGCGCCGCGCTGTCTCCTCGGAGATCAAAATATCGAAGCCGACCTCCTTGCAGGAAGATTCGATGCGAGCCGCGACATTCACGGCATCGCCGACGGCCGAATAGTTGAAGCGCGTTTCCGCACCCATATTGCCGACGCAGGCAATGCCGGTGTGGATGCCGATGCCGATCCCGACCGGATTTTCCGTGCCGAAACCGAAGGCATCCGTCGCGTTCAGCCGCTCCAGCGTCTCGCGCATGGCCAGCGCCGCGCGCACCGCCTTGGCCTCATGATCGGCGACATCAACGGGCGCATTCCAGAACGCCATGATCGAGTCGCCGATGAATTTGTCGAGCGTCCCCTCGTTCTCGATCACATGGCGGCTCAATGCATCGAGCAGCGTGTTGAGGAAGCCGACGACGGCGGTCGGCGCCAGCCGCTCGCTGATCGCCGTGAAATGCCGGACGTCGACGAACATCACGGTGAGCTCACGATCATCGCCACCGAGCCGCAGCGCATCGCGGTTATGCTCGATCCGGTAGAGCAACGACGGCGAGAGATAATGACCGAAGGCACGGCGAACCTCGCGCCGCTCGCGGTCAATGACCAGAATGCGGAAGGAGGTCGCGGCGAAATGGGTGATCGATCCGCCGACGATCGGCGCCAGCGGATCGAAGAGCAGGCCGAGCGCCGAGAAGCAGAACCAGGAAGCCGCAAGCGCCAGCGCCGTAATCGCCAGACCGCAGACGAGCGCGACGGCCGGGCTGACGAAGGTGGTGACGAAAACCAGCAGCGTGCCGAGCACAGCGATCGACAGGATCTCCAGCCCATCGGCCCAGTCCGGCCGCGACAGGAAATGGCCGGACAGGATCTGCTCGGCCGTCTGCGCATGCAGCGAAACACCCGGCACGTTCTCGCCGAGCGCCGTGGTGCGGATATCCTGAAGTCCCGCGGCCGAAGTACCGACGAAGATGATGCTGCCATTAATCGCCTCGGCGACCGCAGGCGGCGGATCGGCCGCTCCGAGGATCAGCCGGGCGGAGATATAGCGCTCGGCCCGATCGGGCGTCACATAAAGCCAGAGCTCACCGGCAGAGGTAACGGGGACAACGAAATCGCCGATCTTGGCCGAGGTCATGACACCAGCAATTCCGGGTGCGCCGGCAAGCACATAGGTCGATGCCCCCTGCGCGACGCGCAGCGCCTCCATCGCAAGATTGGGATAGAACTGATTGCCGTCGCTGACGAAGAGCGGAACGGCGCGTACGACGGGCGAAGGATTGCCGGGATTGAGGCTGATATGCCCGATCCCCGCGGCATTCTCAGCCAGCCCCGGCCGCAATGGCGTCGCGGCGGAGAGATGCGGCAGGGCCGAGGCTGGATCCTCGCCCGTGAAGGCAAAGCCCGCCTTGACCGGTGGTCGGTAATCGCCCTCGTTGGAAAGACCGAAGCCAAGGACCACGGGCTTGCCGGCGATCGCATCGGCAAAGATCTGATCGTTATCGGGGAGCCTGGCGATGACGTCAGGCGCGATCCCCTCGATCCCCGCGGCCAGCGAGCGCGGCGACAGCCGGTCCGGCTCGGCAAACAGCATATCAAAGGCGATCGCCGCCGCACCCAGGTCCGAGAGCCGCTGGACAAGTAGCGCCAGCCGGTCGCGCGGCCAAGGCCACTGGCCGAATTCCTTCAGCGATGCCTCGTCGATATCGATGACATGAACCGGCACCGGCTCGAAGGGCCGCGGCGCAATCCGCTGATACTCGTCGAAAGTGACATCCCGCGCCTGCTGCAGCAGCGGCGGATCGCTCGCCCGAACGGCGGTCAGCGCCGCAACGATCAACAGACCGATAAAGACGCCGATTTGCTGCGTACGCGTCATAAACATGCAGCGCCCTTGAGCTTGAGCCGCAAATCTACGATGCTTTCCGGGGAAAGACCATTCGCCCGTATGGATGGGTCTCGGTCTTGCAACCTCGGCGCCAATCCCCATTTTTTCCGTGAAAGCCGCTATCCCGGCTGGACTTCACCAATCCGATCTGCTATCCCGCATCACCAATCGCAAGGCTCTCGCCGCGCGAACGTTATGTTTTTGCCTCTGGCGCCGTGTCGCCTCATGGCGCAACCAAAACCAAAGGAACGTGATTCTCGTGCAGGTACTCGTCCGCGATAACAATGTTGACCAGGCTCTCCGCGCTCTCAAGAAGAAGATGCAGCGCGAAGGTATTTTCCGCGAAATGAAGATGCGCGACTATTACGAGAAGCCGTCGCAGAAGCGCGCTCGCGAAAAGGCTGAAGCCGTTCGCCGCGTTCGCAAGCTGGCTCGCAAGCGTGCACAGCGCGAAGGTCTGGTTGCACGCTAAGGCGTTGCCGTCGTTATTTCGACGTTTTCAGATGCATGTTGGCGGGGGCGATTGGTGTCGCCGCCGCCTTTTTAATTTTTGCCGCTGAAAGATCGCATATCCGGCTGCCGCGGATATGACGCATGGGGAAAGCGCACGAATGGCTGATTTCTTGTTCTCTTCGTCCCGGTCCTTGCGCGCGCCCAAGGCGCGGCTGCTGCCGATGCTCGCGGTTCTTGCCGCGGCCAGTCTCGCAGGTTGCCAGACCGACAACACCTCCGATGCCGTGATCCGCATCGACAAGGCCCAGGGCTCGGAAGGGAACATCGCCTCGCTGACCTCGGTGATCAACGCCAATCCGCGCGATCCCGAAGGCTACAACGTTCGTGGCTCCGCCTATGGCCGCGCCGGCCAGTTCAAGGCTGCGCTGAACGATTTCAATACCGCGCTGCAGATCAACCCGCGCTTCTACCAGGCCTATGCCAACCGCGCGCTGGTCTACCGCAACATGGGTCAGCAGCAGCAGGCGATCGGCGACTATAACGCCGCCCTGCAGATCAACCCGAACTACGACGTCGCTTATATCGGCCGCGGTAACGTTTACCGCCAGGCAGGTCAGGACGACGCAGCTTTCAACGACTTCTCCAAGGCGATCCAGCTCGGAACGACCGACGGACGCGCCTATCATAATCGCGGCCTGATCTTCCAGAAGCGCAATCAGCAGGACAAGGCGATCGACGACTTCTCGAAGGCGATCTCGCTCTCTCCGAATTCGCCCGAGCCCTATAACGGCCGCGGCATTTCCTATATCGCGCTGAACGACGACGACAACGCCTTCGCCGATTTCAACCACGCGATCGAGCTCAACGGCAATGTCGCCGAGTCCTGGGCCAACCAGGCGCTGGTCTATGAGCGCCGCGGCGACAAGGACAAGGCGATGCGCTCCTATCGCCACGCTGTCGGCCTCGACCCGAAATACCAGCCGGCCCGCGACGGCATGGCTCGACTCGGCGCACCCAGCAACGGCTGATCCTGAAGCATCGGAGACGGCACCATGGCGGCGAAACAACGTGTGATCGTCGCCGGTGCCGGCATCATCGGCGCCTCCATCGCCTGGCACCTGACCCGCGATGGCGCCGACGTCACCGTGATCGCCGAAGATACCGGCGGTGTTGCGACACCCAATTCCTTCGCCTGGATCAATGCCAGCTGGGGCAATCCCGAATTCTATTTCCGCTTCCGCCGCCGCTCGATGGCCGAGTGGAAACGTCTGGCTGCGGAATTGCCCGGCCTGCCGCTTTCCTGGTGCGGCGGCATCTGCTGGGATCTGCCGGAAGCTGAACTGCTCGCCTACCAGAAAGAGCATGCGACCTGGGGCTATGACATCCGGCCCATCGGCAAGGCCGATATCGCCGCCCGCGAACCTTTCCTGACACAAATCCCCGATTTTGCCCTCAATGCCACCGAAGAAGGCGCCGTCGAACCGGTGGCCGCAGCCCGGTTGATGCTCGCCGATGCCGAAGCCTGCGGCGCCAAATTCGTCACTGCTGCGGTGCGTGGATTGCTGCGCAGTGGCGAGCGCATTACCGGCGTCGTCACCTCCGAAGGGATTTTCGAGGCTGACCATGTCGTGCTTGCGGCCGGAGCAGGATCCGTTCCGATCGCCGCCTCTGCCGGCGTCACTCTGCCGCTTGAAGCACCGGCCGGGCTTATCGTCCATTCCCGTCCTTTCGAGAAGCGCCTGAACGGCCTGGTGATTGCGATGGAACTTCACATGCGCCAGACCGCCGAAGGCCGCATCATTGCCGGAAGCGATTTCGGTGGCAGCGATCCCGGCGAAGATCATCGGGTCACAGCGGCAGTGCTGTTTGCCAAGGTAAAGGCCAACCTTGCCGAGAGCGACAGGCTGTCGATGGACTTCTTCACCGTCGGCTACCGGCCGACACCGAAGGATGGCTTCCCGATCATCGGCAATGGCGGCGTTGACGGCCTCTACATCGCCGTCATGCATTCCGGCGTGACGCTGGCGCCAATCGCCGGTCTGCTCGCGTCAAAGGAAATCCTTTACGGAGAAAGCGACGCCATGCTGGAGCCTTTCCGGCTTACCCGGTTCAGCTGAGCCTGTGTACGGAATCCGACAGAGCGCCTGCGTGCATTTAGTATGTTGCAACCCCTTCCCCCACCCCCTAACATGACGGCGCATCGATAGCAGGCTATCGGGAATCAGGACGCGTTGAGGGCAATGGCGGCAATGCAGTTTTCTGCTTTCGTAACTGTTGGCAAGAATTTCGCGTGCCTTGCCGCCCGGCATCCGGGAAGACCCTGCCGATGAGCCTGCGTTCCCGCATGTTTCCCAAGGCCTCGATCGGCACCTATCTGGTTGCCATGGCGGTTGCGATCGCCGTTCCGATCTTCGCCTTCGTGACCCTTCTTCTGTTGCAGCTGGAAGACAATCAGCGCGACACGCTGCGCCGCGAGACGGCGCAGGATGCGCTCGCCCTTTCTCGGTCCGTCGACCGGCAGCTGCAGGACATGGCGACAACGCTGCGCCTGCTCGCTACCTCGCCGGAGCTCGAGCACGAGGACTATGCTTCCTTCCACGCCCGCACTGAGACGGCCTTGCGCGGCGACACGCTCTTCGTCATCGCCACTGACAAGGAAGGCCAGCAGTTTCTGAACACCCGCCGCGATTTCGGCACCCAGCTCGGCAAGATGAGCAACCTGACGGCGCTGAAGTACGCTCTCGACAGCGGCCGCATCGAGGCATCCAACGTCTTCAAGGGGTCGGTCAGCAACGAGTGGGTCTATAACGTCACGATGCCCGTCGATATCGGCAAGACGGCCGCGCTGATCATTACGCAGAATGCCAGCGACCTCGCCAAGATCCTGCAGCCGGAAGGTCTCGCACCCGGCTGGTCCGCCGCCGTCATCGACCAGTCAGGCCATGTCGTCGCCTCCAGCGGACCCTTTGCGATTGCGCCCGGCACCGCCTTCGATTCCCGCATCCTGCCGTCGCTGATCGCCTCGCGCGGCGTCTTCGAGGACACGGCAATCCTGCCCGACCAACTGCTTGGCTACGCGCAGATCCCCGGCTGGTCGTGGAAGACGGTCATCTGGGGACCGATCTCGACGGCGCAGGCCTCGATCCTGACAACCTGGCGCTTCCTGATCATCGGCGGCATCGCGCTCCTCGCCGTCGCGGTTTTCGCTGCCTATGCCGTCGCCCGCCAAGTGCGCACGACGATCCGCGATATCGCCGAGATGGCAAACCGCATGGGCGAGGGCCATATCGTCGCCCCCATCGACACCAGCGTCATTGAGGCGAACCAGGTGGCGGTGGCGCTGTCTAATGCCTCTTTCGACCGTAGCCAGACCGAAGACCGGCTGCATTTCGTCATGCACGAGCTCGTCCATCGCACCAAGAACCTGCTGACGCTGGCGCAGGCGATGATGCGCCAGCTCGCCAAGCAGGCAGACAGCGTCGAAGGTTTCCAGGCGGCCGTCGCCGAGCGCCTCGATGGCCTCATCCGCTCGATCGAGCTCCTGACCAGCGAGCAATGGGCAGGAGCCTCACTGCGCCGCGTCATCGACATCCATCTCGATGCCTTCCCGCAGGCCGTCGATCAGATCGAGATCTTGGGCAAGGATTTCATGCTGAAGCCGGAAGCGGTTCAGAACCTCGGCCTGACGCTGCACGAGCTTGCCACCAACTCGGTGAAATACGGCGCGTTCTCCGTTCCCGAGGGACGGGTGACGCTCTCCTGGGAAGATGCCGAGGAAGAAGGCCAGACCGAGCCGATGCTGCGTTTCGTCTGGCGCGAGTCGCAGGGGCCGGAGGTCAGGAGCCCCGACCGCTCAGGCTTCGGCACGACCGTGATCAAGACCCACGCCGCCGCCGCATTCCGCGGCACGGTGCAGGTCGATTATCTGCCGGAAGGCCTTCTCTGGGTGCTGACCGCGCCGCGCAGCACGCTTGCCCGCGACTAGCCGGCAAAGGGAACAATCAAAAGCATCGCCCGTTTCGAACAGGTCATTCAAAGGAGAAGGACCATGTTCAAGCACACGATGATCGCAGCCGCCGCGCTGACCGCTGCAGCCTGCGCCACACCGGCGGCAGCTGCGGACTATGTCACTCTCGGCCGGCTGGTCTGCGGATCGGACGGCGGCCAGGGGCTCATCATCAAGTCCGAGAAGAACCTGATCTGCACCTACACCCCGGCCTCCGGCGGGATGAAGGCCATCTATGCCGGCAAGATCGAGAAATTCGGCCTCGATATCGGCGAGACTGGCAAGAGCGTTATGATCTGGCAGGTGCTCGCCAAGACCGGCACCGACTTCCCGCAATTTGCGCTGGCCGGCGAATATTACGGCGTCGGCGCCGATGCGAGCCTCGGTGCCGGTGCAGGTGCCAAGGTGATTGCCGGTGGCACCAACCAATCCTTCATGCTGCAGCCGCTGAACGTCCAGGCCCAGGAAGGCCTCAACCTGGCGGTTGGCGTGGAGAAGATGACGCTGGCGCCCGCCGCGACCTGAGAGGGTCCGGCGGCAATGGAAAAGGCCCGCTCTCCGGCGGGCCTTTTCGTATTCGGCATTGTCGATACGGGCGGCGTCAGTGGCCGATCGACTTGTTGATCTCTTCGGTGACCTTCTTGGCATCGCCGAGCAGCATCATCGTGCCGTCCTTGTAGAACAGCGTATTGTCGATGCCGGCATAACCCGAGCCGAGCGAGCGCTTAACGAAGATGCAGGTCTTCGCCTTGTCGACATCGAGGATTGGCATGCCGTAGATCGGCGAGGTCTTGTCGTCGCGGGCGGCCGGGTTGGTGACGTCATTGGCGCCGATGACATAGGCGACGTCGGCCTGCGCGAATTCCGAATTGATGTCCTCGAGCTCGAAGACCTCGTCATAGGGAACATTCGCTTCGGCGAGCAGCACGTTCATATGGCCTGGCATGCGGCCGGCGACCGGATGGATCGCGTATTTCACTTCGACGCCGGCCTTCTTGAGGTTATCGGCGAGTTCGCGCAGCGCATGCTGCGCCTGGGCGACCGCCATGCCGTAGCCCGGCACGATGATCACCTTGGAGGCATTGGCCATCAGATAGGCGGCGTCCTCGGCCGAGCCGAGCTTGACCGTCTTGTCGGAATTGTCGGCAGCCCCACCCGACACCTCGCCGCCGAAGCCGCCGAGAATGACCGAGATGAAGGAGCGGTTCATGCCCTTGCACATGATGTAGGACAGAATCGCACCCGACGAGCCGACCAGCGCGCCGGTGATGATCAGCGCCAGATTGCCGAGCGTGAAGCCGATACCGGCAGCGGCCCAGCCCGAATAGGAATTCAGCATCGAGACGACGACGGGCATATCGGCGCCGCCGATCGGCACGATCAGCAGCACGCCGAGCGCCAGCGCCAGCACGATGATCGCCCAGAAATCGAAATGGCTTTCGGTGACCGCAAGACCGATGATGAAGAAGACGATCAGCACGAGCAGCGCGATATTGATGATGTGCCGGAAGGGCAGCATGATCGGCTTGCCGGACATGCGCCCGTCGAGCTTCAGGAAGGCGATGATCGAGCCCGTGAAGGTCAGCGCGCCGATCGCCGCGCCGATCGCCATTTCGACACGGGCTTCCGTATGGATCGAGCCGATATCGCCGATACCGAAGGAGAGCGGCGTATAGAGCGCCGAGGCCGCAACCAGCACGGCAGCAAGGCCGACCAGCGAGTGGAAGCCGGCAACGAGCTGCGGCATCGACGTCATCGGGATGACGCGGGCGATATAGGCGCCTGCGCCGCCGCCGATCGCGAGGCCAAGAACGATCAGCACGAAGCCGATGAAGGACGGCGTCGCCAATACAAGCGTCGTGAGGATGGCGATCCCCATGCCGATCATGCCGTAGAGATTGCCCTTGCGGCTGGTGGCCGGATGCGAGAGGCCGCGAAGCGCCAGGATGAAGAGGACGCCGGAGACCAGATAGAGAAAAGCTGCGATATTGGTCATGCGCCCGGCCTCACTTGTCCTTCTTGCGGTACATCGCCAGCATGCGCTGCGTGACGAGGAAGCCGCCGAAGATGTTGACCGAGACGAGGACCAGCGCCACGAAGCCGAAGCCGGTCGCAAGACCGCTGGCCGAAATGCCGACGGCAAGCAGCGCGCCGACGACGATGACCGAGGAGATGGCGTTGGTAACCGCCATCAGCGGCGTGTGCAGCGCCGGCGTCACCGACCAGACGACGTAATAGCCGACGAAGATCGCCAGCACGAAGATCGCCAGCTGGAAGACGAAGGGATCGATCATTCCGCCGGTTGCCGCACTCGCCGCTTCAGGCGCATGGGCGGCGGCGGTCGCGACGGCCGTTACGGCGTCGTTCAGCTGCTGCAGCGCCTTGTCCATTTGTTCGCCGGCCATCAGTTGTCCCCCTTCTTCGCACCGCCAAATGCCGGATGCACGACATCGCCTGCATAGGTCAGCATCGTCGCCTTGATCAGCTCGTCTTCGAGGTTGATGACGACAGTCCTGGTGTCCTTGTTGACCATGGTCTCCAGGAAAGTGACGAGGTTCTTGGCATAGAGCGCCGAGGCGCTCGCCGCGACGCGGCCGACCATATTGGCAAAGCCGATAACCTTGACGCCCTCGACCTCGGCGACGTCACCGGCAACGACGCCTTCGATGTTGCCGCCGCGCTCGACCGCAAGATCGACGGCAACGGCACCGGGCTTCATCGAAGTCAGCATCTCGCGCGAAACGAGGCGCGGTGCAGGACGGCCGGGGATGAGAGCGGTGGTGATGACGATGTCCTGCTTGGCGATATGCTCGGCAACCAGCGCCGCCTGCTTCGCCTGATACTCCCTGGACATTTCCTTGGCGTAGCCGCCAGCCGTTTCCGCTGCCTTGAACTCTTCGTCCTCGACGGCGATGAACTTGGCGCCGAGCGACGCAACCTGTTCCTTGGCAGCCGGGCGAACGTCGGTTGCAGAAACCGCAGCCCCGAGACGGCGCGCCGTGGCGATCGCCTGCAGACCGGCGACACCGGCGCCCATGACGAAGACCTTGGCCGCGGGCACGGTGCCTGCCGCCGTCATCATCATCGGCATGGCCCGGTCATAGACCGCAGCCGCCTCGATGACCGCCTGATAACCGGCAAGATTGGCCTGTGAGGAGAGCACGTCCATCGACTGGGCGCGGGTGATGCGCGGCATGAGTTCCATCGCGAAGGTCGAGAGCCCGGCCTTCGCCATGCCGGCGATCGCTTCGTCGTTGCCGTAGGGATCCATGATGGCGATGACCACGGCACCGCTCTTGTAGCCGGCAATCTCGGCTTCCGCCGGACGCCGCACCTTGAGCACGACATCGGCCGTCGCGGCATCGGCAATCGTTCCGATCCGCGCACCCGCCGCTTCGAACTCCCCGTCAGGGATGCGGGACAACGCGCCGGCCCCGGCCTCGACGACGACGTCGAAACCGAGGTTCTTCATTTTCTTGACGGTCTCGGCAGACGCGGATACGCGCGTTTCCAAGTCCGCCGCTTCCTTTGCGACGAAAACGATATTGCCCAACTGCCCCCTCCTCCGGGTCAGCCAGACCGCCACGGGTCTCCCCGCTTATGGCCCAAGCGTCAGCTTACGTTCTGGGAATGCCCTCCCCCTGCCGCGATCAACGCAGCAGGACGATACCGGCAACGAGAATGATGAGGAAAACCAGGATGCCGCCGAGCAGGCCGCCACCGGTGAAGAAACCAGCCGTCATGCCGAGCAGCAGGGCAACGAGGAACATCGTGCCGTATTTCGCGCCAGCGATGAACAGGTTGTAAGTGGACTCATGTTCCTTGTAGTCCATCGGTGCGCCAACTTCGGCGGGTCCGGTGTGATGTTCGGCCATGAATTTCGTCTCCCTCAAATGCCCGGCCCGCACAGTGCGGCAGACCGCCTGAATGCCATGATTCCGCAGCACTTGCGGCGGAACAATCCCTGTTCAGGGCTTACACAAAGCTTTGAGAAAGCGCAATGCATGAGAATGCCGCATGCAGTACGGCCAAAGGCTTTCTTGCGACACGCAATCAGAGTGGCAGATCGGTGCCCAATTGCCCATCCGGAACGAAACGCGCCGTAGGCACGATCGTCAGCGCCGGCGCGCCCTTGCCCGGCGCCCTGTCATACATCATCCGCTGCTCGCTGGCGCTCGAGATGAAGAACGGATAGCGGGTCAGCAGCTTGCGCCCGACCTCCAGCACATTGGTCGCCATCAGCGTCAGGTCGAAGCCGTACATCTCGGTCATGCGCGAGGCGACGACCGTATCGGCATAGAAGACGCGCTTGTAGAAGGCCGCATGAGCCGGACGGACATGCTGCAGCACCCGGTCCGCCCGGAAATGCGCAGCCGCGACGATGTTCGGCCGCAGCGTCAGATAGGGAAGCCAAGGAAGCTCGGCCGCCGCCTGCGGATCGGCGGCAAACCGCGCCGGATCGATCAGCGTCATCCCTGCATCGAGAAAGGCATCCATCTCGGCGGGAAAGATCCCGCCCGACTGCGAGACGCGATGATCGGGCGTCACATGGTGGATGCGGATCGTGCTGACGAGCTCTTCATAGTAGTAGAGGCCGAAGACATAGGCCTGGCTGTCGAAGTCGACATCGTCGATCAGGGTCTTGGCGGCGACAGGCAGAACCTCGCGCGCCTTATAGGCGCGGAAGCGCAGACGCTCGACATCCTCCATGTCCTCGGTGCTCTCGATACGCCGGTATTCGACGTGATCGAGAACCTCCATGAGCTTCATGCTGAAATCGCTGACTGTCGAAAACCCGTCCGCCATCACGCCCACCGTTTGTTAACGGACTATTAAGCATACGGTTTCTTCTCGCGCAATGATTGCAAACAATCTTAATCACATTTGAATCAATAAGGTTAACGGCGGCCGGAAAAGGCGCCGAGAAAAATACCGATCAGGCGGTGGGGATCAGGCGGCGCCGGCCTTGCGGCGCGATGCCGGGCGGAGATTTCCGGAGAGGATGCCGATGTTCTGCGAGGGTACCGGCGGAGAGAACACATAGCCCTGGATGAGGTCGGCGCTGCGTTCCTTGTTGATGATCGCCAGCTGATCCGTCGTCTCGACACCTTCGATGACGATTTTCAGGCCAAGCTCGCGGGCAAGGTTGACCGTGCCGCGCAGCAGCTTCAGCCGCCGCGTATCCTGGGCGATGTTGCGCACGAAGGAACGGTCGATCTTGACGATATCGAGCGGCAGCGTGTCGAGATAGCTGAGGCTGGAGAAGCCGGTGCCGAAATCGTCGATGGCAATGGTGATGCCGCGCGAGCGCAGCTCCGCAAGGATCGCGCGCACCGCGGCCGGCTCATCGATCAGGCAGCTCTCGGTGATCTCGAGATGCAGGCGCGAGGCCGGCAGGCCGGTCTTGGCGAGCGCCTCGGAGACGAGCAACAGGATATCGTTGTCGCGCAGGTCGCGCGCCGACAGGTTGACCGAGACGGCAATATGCTCCGGCCAGGTCATGCAGTCGCTGCAGGCCTGCACGAGGATGAAGCGGGTGATGTCGGAGATGATACCCATCTCCTCGGCCAGCCGGATGAAGACATCGGGCGGGATCGAGCCGCGCTCCGGGTGCACCCAGCGCGCCAGCGCCTCGGCACAGTCGATCCGCGAGCCATCGGCGCGATACATCGGCTGATAGACAGCGTTCAGCGCACCGGCGGCAACGGCGTCGCGAAGGTCGGCCTTCAGTTTCTGCTGCTCGACATAGCGGCCATCCATTTCGCGCTCGAAACCGGCAATGCCGCCGCGTCCACGCGACTTACTTTCGAAGAGAGCCAGATCCGCCTTAATGCTCCACTCGTCCATCGCGAAGGCATTGCCCTCGAGCACGGCATAGCCGGCGCTGAGCGAGATCAGGAACGTTACCTCATCGGCCTCGTAATGGCCCTGGATGTCGGCATGCACGCTGCGGATCTCCGCCTCCAGCGTTTCCCGGTTCTTCGCATGTGGGAAGAAGATCACGAACTGGTCGCCCATCAGGCGCCCGACGATCGCGCTTCCGGCCTTTTCCTTGACCCGTTCGGCAATGGCGCAGAGCAGCTTGTCGCCGGTGATATGGCCGCGCATGTCGTTGACATGCTTGAACTCGTCGATGTCGATGACCATGAAGCCGAGCGGCCCTTTGCGGCGCGGATGACGGTTCAGATAGTCCTGCACGAGCTGGCCGAAATATTCCCGGTTCGGCAGGCCGCTCAGCGCATCGAAGCGAACCATGTGGAGAATCTTCTGCTCGGCCTTCACGCGGCTGGAGACGTCTTCGAAGATCAGCACCGCCCCGCCGTCGATACGGCGCTTGGCGGAGAACTCCAGCGACAGGTCCTCGGGCAGATGGATCAGCACGCGCGACATGCTGCCTTCGGCCACCTGCGACAGCTGGCGCAGGATCAGGTCCGGCTGCGAGGCATCGACAAAGCTGTAGCGCGCGCCATAGCGCAGCACCGCGCCGAGATCGCGATCCTTCAGCCTGTCGGGGTCGCCGATCTTCAGGAGTTCGCAGGCCTTGCGGTTGATCACCTGAATCCGGTTGCCGGGATCCACCATGACGAGGCCGTGCGGCATGTTGTTGAGCGCGGTATCGAAACGGTCGGCGATCAGCGAAATCTGCCGGTGAGCGATGACATTCTCATAGAGGAATTCGCGAACGCCATTGGCCATCGCCCGCGTCGTCAGCCCGAAGGGAATGAGGAAGGCCGAAAGAATGGCGCGATAGAAATCGAGCGCCATCAGGCTGCAGACGATCATCGGCAGACAGCAGGCAAGCGTCTGCAGGTCGATCGCCCGCTGCGAACCGTAATTGCGGCCGACGACCGACACCATCGATGCCATCGTCACTGCGATACAGGCGAGCTCGGCGAAGGGATCGCGCAGAATGAAGATCGCATAACCGCTGCCGATGCCGAGGATTGCCGCGGTCGAGGTTGCGCCGATCACATAGAATGTCTCCCAACGCTCGATATCGGCGCGCGTCAGCGACTGCTTCTCCACCTTGTCGAACTGGCGGAAGGTCAGCATGCGGCCGACGAAGGTCAGCAGGAAGGCGAGAGCGAGGAGATAATAGAGCGGCGCATCCGCCTTGGCGGCGACGGCAACGAAGGCAACGACATGGACGATAACGCCGGCCACGAGCGTCATGCGGTTCCCGAAAAGGGAACTCACGAATGACAGATACACATCCTTAGGGACCCTGTTCGGGTTATGTGGCTTCATCCATATTTTCCCTGTGCGCGGGCAAGATACTCAGAACCTTTTAAAAATTGATTGCATGAACCCTATGTATTTGGCCGGTTTTTCTAAAACTTTGAGACGAAATCCAAAATATTGACGCGTTATACGCAGCCGCGGGATGTATTATTTCCGACTGATATTCCGCTCATAGGTTGTCGCCGCCGGGACGGCCGGATGCGGGCGCCGGGCGCCGCGGCTACGACTAAACTCCTAGACGACCCATTTAATCTTTCATTTTAGAAACCCTTCGTTTACACAAATTTCAACGAGGAGAACTTGCCGTAAAGGCAAACATGGGGAGAGGAATGGCGGCTCTGCTGAGTGTCAGCCGGCTGATCGATCGATTCAGCCAAGTTATCGGTAAGATTGCAGACTACATGGTGCTCTTCTGCTGCCTGATCAGCGCAGCCAATGCCATCGTCCGCTATACCTTCAATTACAGCTCGAATGGCTGGCTTGAGATCCAGTGGTATCTCTTTGCCTATGTCGTCGTGCTCGGCGCCGCTCACACGCTGCGCAACAACGAGCATGTGCGCGTCGACCTGATCTACGGATCGGTCTCCGATCGCGCCCGGCTCTGGATCGACGCGATCGGCCTGATCGTCTTCCTGATCCCGGCCTGCATCTTCCTGTCGATCCTCTGCTGGCCCTATTTCATGCACTCCTTCCAGCAGGGCGAAGTCTCGGCCAATGCCGGCGGTCTGATCCGCTGGCCGGTCAAGTTCATGCTGTTTGCCGGTTTCGCGCTTCTCACCCTTCAGGGCATTTCGGAGCTGATCAAGAGGATCGCGGCACTCGTCGGCGATATCCAGATCGACACGAAATACGAAAAGCCGCTGCAATAAGACGACTGGGGGAGAAAGCACGTGTTCGATTACGGTATTATTCCGCCCGCCATGTTCGTCGGCATGATCATCTTCATGCTCTATGGCTTCCCTGTCGCCTTTTCGCTGGCAGCCGTCGGACTGTTCTTCGGCCTGATCGGCATCGCGACGGGTCACTTTGGCGAAGTGTTCCTGCAGGCCCTGCCGCTGCGCTTCTTCGGCATCGTCTCCAACGACCTGCTACTCGCCATCCCCTTCTTCACGCTGATGGGCGCCGTGCTCGAGCGATGCGGATTGGCGGAAGACCTGCTTGAGGGCACCGGCAAGCTGTTCGGCGCCATTCCCGGCGGCCTGGCCTACGCCGTCATCCTCGTCGGCGCCGTGCTCGGCGCCATCACCGGAACGGTGGCTGCCTCGGTCATCACCATGGGCGTCATCTCGCTGCCGATCATGCTGCGCTACGGCTACAGCCCGCGGCTTGCGACCGGCGTCATCGCCGCCTCCGGCACCATCACCCAGGTCATCCCGCCGTCGCTGGTTCTCGTCGTTCTCGCCGACCAGCTCGGCCGCTCCGTCGGCGACATGTATCTCGGCGCCATCGGCCCCTCGATCCTGCAGGTGGCGATCTTCGTCGGCTACATCCTGATCCTGTCGATCATCAATCCGAAGTCGATGCCGCCGCTGCCGAAGGAAGTGCGCGGCGACTTCGACTGGAAGCTGCTTGCCACCGTCCTCTGGGGCATGATCCCCTCGATCGTGCTGATCTTCCTGGTGCTCGGCACCATCTTCATGGGTCTCGCCACCCCGACAGAAGCCGGCGCACTCGGCGTCGTCGGCGCCATCGCGCTTGCCGCCCTGCACCGCCGCCTCACCTGGCCGTTGATCCGCGAGGCGATGACCTCGACCATGCACATAACATCCATGGTGGTGATGATCCTGATCGGCTCCACCTGCTTCAGCCTCGTCTTCCAGGGCATGGACGGCTCGCGCTGGATCGAGCACATGCTCTCGGGCATTCCGGGCGGTCCTGTCGGCTTCCTGATCTTCGTCAACATCTTCATCTTCATCCTCGCCTTCTTCCTGGATTTCTTCGAGATCGCCTTCATCGTCATCCCGATGCTGGCACCCGTCGCCCACAGCCTCGGCATCGACCTGATCTGGTTCGGCGTACTGATCTGCGTGAACATGCAGACGAGCTTCATGCACCCGCCCTTCGGCTTCGCGCTCTTCTACCTACGCTCGATCGCCAGCCGCGATGTGAAGACGAAGGATATCTACATGGGCGCGATACCCTGGGTCGGCATGCAGCTGATCCTGGTCGCGATCATCATCTTCTGGCCTCAGTCCGTCACCTACTGGCTGGACAAGGGTCCGCAGGTCGATCCGAACACCATCAAGATCGAGGTTCCCGGCTTCGGCGGCCAGCTCGGCCTGCCGCCGATGGGTGCTCCGGGTGGTGCATCGCCGCAGATCCCAGGCCTCACCCTGCCGCCACTCGGCACGCCCGGCCAACCGCCGGCAGCCCCCGCCCCGGCAGCGCCGGCGCAGCCCGACCTCAGCCAGCCGCCGGTCATCAAGTAGGCAGCAAAAAAGCCCCGGATTTCTCCGGGGCTTTTTGTTGGCGGGTAGCTTTCTAAGCTCAGAGCTTGCCAGCGCGCTGCTGGATCATCATGAACGTATCGAAGGTGTATTCCGACAGCTGCATCCAGAGATAGGCGTCGCGCTTGAAGGCGGCCTGGTCCTCGTAGATCTTCTTGAAATACGGGTTCTTGGAGGAGATGTCCTTGTAAAGGTCCATCGATGCCTGGAAGCAGGCTTCCATGATTTCCTGGCTGAACGGACGCAGCGTCGCGCCTTCGGCGACGAGCTGCTTCAGCGAGCCCGGGTTCTTCATGTCGTACTTCGCCATCATGTTGGTGTTGGCGTAAGCGCAGGCGTCGGTGAGGGCCGCCTGATAGTGCTTCGGCAGGCTGTTCCACTTTTCGAGGTTGAAGAAGGCGTGGACCGTCGGGCCACCTTCCCACCAACCCGGGTAGTAGTAATATTTCGCAACCTTGTGCAGGCCGAGCTTCAGGTCGTCATAGGGACCGACGAATTCGGCCGCATCGATCGTGCCCTTTTCGAGCGCCGGATAGATGTCGCCGCCGCCGATCTGCTGCGGGATGACGCCGACCTTGGACATGACCTGGCCGGCAATGCCGGCGATACGCATCTTGACGCCCTTGAGGTCGTCGAGCGTGTTGATCTCCTTGCGGAACCAGCCGCCCATCTGCGCGCCGGTGTTGCCGGCCGGCATCGCGTAGATGCCCTGCGTCGCGTAGAATTCGTTCATCAGCGCATTGCCGTTGCCTTCGTAGAACCAGGCATTGGTCAGGCGGCCGTTGAGACCGAACGGAATGGCGGTGCCGATCGCGTAGGTCGGGTCCTTGCCGACGAAGTAATAGGAGCAGGTGTGAGCCGCTTCGACAGTTCCGGAGCTGACGGCATCGGCCGCCTCGAGAGCCGGCACGATTTCGGCCGCAGCAAAAGTCTGGATCTGGAAGTTACCGTCGGTCGCCGCAGCAACATGCTTGGCAACGTCATCGGCGCCGCCATAGATCGTGTCGAGGCTCTTCGGGAACGACGACGTCATGCGCCACGAGATCTTCGGATTTTCCTGCGCGATCGCAGGTGCAGCCAATGCGCCAGCCGCGACGGCGCCTGCCCCCGTTGCACCCGCCTTCTTGATAAATGAACGACGATCCATCAAAAACCTCCCGTATAGATGGCAATGCGCGGCTAAACTCTTCCCTACCCGTCGCAATGGCGACGAGCTAAGCATGCAGCCGTTCGCGTTTCAAGCGTTAGTCTATGAGACTTTGGCATCACGGCAGCAATGCGGCACAGGCGGGCTTTCCATCAAAATCAGCAGTTTAGCCGATTTGAGGGAGGGACGGAGGACATTGCCGCAATTTGGCCAGCCATTGCGCCGAGAAGTTGACTTTGCAGCCGTTCTCGGCTCTCAAATAGCGATCACCAAGAGATTTTCCGGATAGACCATGACCAAGCCGATCGTTGCCGTTCCCGCCGATATCCGCACCCTCGATGGCGCCGTCTGGCACGCCGCCCAGCACCAGTATGTCCGCGCAGCATTGAATGCCGCCGAAGTCATGTCGCTGATCGTGCCGGCTTTCGAGAAGGGCTATGACATCGACGCTATCCTCGACCGCGTCGACGGCGTGCTCGTCTCCGGTTCGGCCAGCAATGTCCACCCTTCGCTTTATGGCGTCGAGGCCCGGGACAGCGACGGCCCCTTCGATCCGGCGCGTGACGCCACCAGCCTGCCGCTGATCCGCCGTGCCATCGACCGCGGTATCCCGCTGCTCGCCATCTGCCGCGGCATCCAGGAGCTGAATGTTGCGCTCGGCGGCTCGCTCGCCAGCGAGATTCAGGAACAGCCGGGCATCTGGGACCACCGCAGACCCGAAGGCGTCGACCGCGACGGCATGTACGCCATCCGCCAGAGCGTCTTCGTCAAGGAAGGCTCCTGCATCGCCGGCATCATCGGCTCCGGCGAAGTGCAGGTAAATTCGCTGCATCGCCAGGCGATCGCCAAGACCGCGCCGCGCCTGCAGGTCGAGGCACTTGCCGAAGACGGCACTGTCGAAGCCGTTTCCGTCATCGACGCCAAGGCCTTCGCCGTCGGCGTCCAGTGGCATCCGGAATATTGGGCTGAAACCGACAAGGCCTCGAACCAGATCTTCGCCGCCTTCGGCGACGCCGTGCGCGATTATGTGGCGAAGAAGGCCGGCGCTAAGGCCATCGCTTAAGCCTTGACGGGCGTTTCCGGCACGGGCGTCAGCGGCTTGCCCTGCTGGAACCAGCTGATCAGATTGTCCACGACCAGATCGGCCATGGCATTGCGCGTCGGCACCGAGCCGGATGCAAGATGCGGCAGCAGCACGGCGTTCGGCAGGTCGAGCAGACCCGCAGGCACATTCGGCTCGTCATAGAAGACATCGAGACCGGCGGCGCCGATGGTGCCGTTCTTCAGTGCTGCGATCAGCGCATCCTCGTCGACACTCCAGCCGCGCCCGACATTGATGAAGATACCATCGGATCCGAGCGCCGAAAGGATATCGGCATCGACGACCTTGTGGGTCTGCGGCGTCTTCGGAACGATGGCGATCAGCGTATCGACGGCTGCGGCCAGTTCCTTCAGCGACGAATAGTAGTCGTAGGCGACATCCGGGTTGCGGCTGCGCGTGTGGTAGCTGATCTTGACCTTGAACGGCTCCAGCCGCGCGGCGATTTCCTGGCCGATACGGCCAAGGCCGAACATCCCGACATGCCGTCCCTTCAGCGAAAAGCGCGACAGCGGATAATTGACGCCCGGCTTCCATTTGCCGTCGCGCAGCCAGTTTTCGGCACGCGGGAATTCGCGGGCAGTGTTGAGCAGCAGCGCCAGCGCCGTGTCGGCGACCTCGTCGTTCAGCACATCGGGCGTATTGGTGACGACGATGTTCTTCGAGGCCGCATGCTTCACGTCGACGCCGTCATAGCCGACGCCGAAGCTCGAGATCACCTCGACAGCGGGAAGCCCGTCGATATCGGCCGCGTTGATCGTGCCCGAAACCGCCACGCCGCGGATGCGCTTTGCCGTCTCGGCATCGATCGCCAGCCTGCCATTCGCATCGCGCCCCGCCGGAACCAGCTCGAAATGTTCCTGCAGTCTGGCAGGAACGCGATCGTGTATCTTCCCGGGAACGAGAATGGCAATGCGGGACATGGCTTTTCCTCTTGGCTGTGGGCTGGGGCTATGAGCGGGAGTTGACGGGGCTCGTCGACTGACGGATGCGCATCTCCGGCTTGATCAGGTGAATACCATCGGGCTCGTGGCTGCCGGCAAGGCGATCGAGCAGCGCGCGCGCCGCAAGCCGGCCGACTTCCGCCTGGCCGTTCCAGACGGTGGTCAGTGCCGGTGTTGCGATCGATGCTTCCTCGAGGTCGTCATAGCCGGTGACCGATATGTCGCGGCCGGGAACCAGACCGGCGCGGGAAATACCGTTCATCAGGCCGATCGCGACGAGATCGTTCCAGCAGACGGCGGCCGTCGGTTTCTGCGGCAGAGACAGGAAGTGGACGGCGGCTTCGAAGCCGCCCTGCTTCGAGCGCGGCCCAGGAATGCGCAGGTTCGGATCGACCTCGATGCCGGCCTTGCGCAGCGCGTTGACATAGCCCTGGTAGCGGTCGCGGCCGGTCGAGGTCTGGTCGGTGCCGCCGATCATGGCGATAGAGCGATGGCCGAGGCCGATCAGGTGATTGGTGGCAAGCGAGATGCCGTAGCTGTCATCGCCGCGATAGGTCGGCAGGTCCATGACATCCATCGAACGCGCAACGAGGATCGCCGGCATGCCGTTATCCTCGGTCAGCTGCAGGTCCTCGGGCGGCGTGCCGATCGCCGGCGACATGATCACGCCGTCGCCGCCGAGCTGCAGCAGCGTCTCGATGAAGGTGCGCTGCTTTTCGACGGAGTCGTAATGGTTCGACAGAATGAAGGTGTGGCGGCTGCGGTCGAGTTCACTCTCGATCGCTTTCAGGATTTCCCCGTAGAACGGGTTCATGATGTCATGCACCACGACACCGATGATGCCGGAGCGCGAGGTGCGCAGGCTGGCGGCGCGGCGGTTATAGATATAGCCGAGCGCCCGGGCCTGTTCCTTGATCTTGTCGCGGGTGCTGCCAGCCACGAGCGGGCTGTCGCGTAGGGCAAGAGAGACGGTTGCCGTTGAAATACCGAGTGTTTCGGCAATCGTCGAAAGCTTGATCTTTTGAGCCACGCATCCTCCCCAGGCAACGCGCGAGATATGGAGCGCTTGTGCGAATGGGTGGATGCGCCCCTTAAAATGTTTAATTAAAAGATTAAACGCAGAGAGGCAAACCTAAATTTCAGCCAGGTTTAATTTTCGTCCGGCTCTTCGAAATGCTGCACCTCGGCCTGGAGATTGCTGTCGATCGCTTTCAGCAGACGAACGAGATTGCGGATTTCCTTGTCGGAGAAATCGAGGGTCGCCAGCTTGTCGCAGGAGGATCCGGCCATTTCGATCGCCTGCACGCTGCCGCGGCCGAGCTCGGTCAGATAGACCTTGGTGAGGCGCGCATCTTCGGCATCCGGCTTGCGCTCGAGGAAGCCCTGCGCCTCCATGCGGCCGATCGTGCGGGTCATCGTCGGCGCCTTGACGCCGAGCCGCTGGGCCAGGCCGCCCGCCGTCATGCCGTCGCTTTCGGAAAGCGACAGGATCACACCGTCCTGTCCGGCATAGAGGCCGCTTTCGAGAAGATTGCGCGACAGCACGGTGCGCATCGAGCGCGCCGCCTGCGTCAGGGCGGGCGAGAGATCGGCGACCGTATATTCGGTCTGGTCCTTCTTCTTGGACTTGTTCTTCTTGCCGTCCTTGTTCTTCTTGCCCATCGCCATCCCTTTGATTTACTGCAATATGACATTGCGCAGCTTCACGTCATAAACAAGGGGCATTGAAACCACATGACAGTCCCCTCACTAAACTTTGCGGACAACGATCCGTCGCTGACGCCTGACGAAAGAAGCCGCTGGATCGCCATCTTACCACTTGGCGCCCATGAGCAGCATGGCCCCCACCTGCCCTTCGATACTGACACCCTGATCGCCGAAGGCATTGTCGAGCGCCTCAAGGCAGCACTCCCTCCTTCCCTGCCGGTCACATTTCTCCCGGCGGAGCCGATCGGCTATTCGGTCGAGCATATGGATATCGAGGGAACGAAGACGCTGACCTATGGTGAGGCCATCCATCGCTGGCTCGGCATCGCCGGAATGCTGCACGATCTTGGCATCCGCAAGCTGGTGCTCCTCAACGCCCATGGCGGCAACTCGCCGCTGACGGCGATCGTCTCGACCGAGGCGCGCGTCCACTTCAACATGCTGGCGGTCGCCACCAGCTGGACCCGCTTCGGCGTCCCCGATGGGGTCATTTCGCCGGAAGCAAAGGCGATCGATATTCATGGCGGCGATATCGAGACATCGGTGATGCTGGCGCTGCATCCATCCAGGGTGAAGATGCAGAAAGCCGCCGACTTCCCCTCGCGCCAGAGTGAATTTGCCAAGCGCTTCAAGCATCTGCGCGCCTACGGCCCGCATGCTTTCGGCTGGAAGATGTCCGATCTCAGCGAGACCGGCGTCGCCGGCAAGGCTTCGGCCGCAACTGCCGAAAAGGGTGAGGCGCTGATCGCCCATTCCGTCAAAGGATTGGTCGAGTTGCTGCAGGATGTCGATGCATTCGACGCATCCGAACTAGCCTGAGACGCAGCACCGGCAGAATGTGATCTTATAACATTATAAAACCCTTTGAACTGCCGCTCCCAACTCCTTATATGAAACCGACCGTTTAAAGCCCCATCGGCGGTATACCAATTTCTTCGAGGTTCTCATGACCGACGCAATTTCCACGCAGCAGAAGCCTATTCCCGTCACCGTGCTCACCGGCTATCTCGGTGCCGGCAAGACGACGCTGCTGAACCGCATTCTTTCGGAAAACCACGGCAAGAAATACGCTGTCATCGTCAACGAATTCGGCGAGATCGGTATCGACAACGACCTGATCGTCGAGTCCGACGAAGAAATCTACGAAATGAACAACGGCTGCGTCTGTTGCACCGTGCGCGGCGACCTGATCCGCGTCGTCGAAGGCCTGATGCGCCGCCCCGGCCGTTTCGACGGCATCATCGTCGAGACGACTGGCCTTGCCGATCCGGTTCCGGTTGCTCAGACCTTCTTCATGGATGACGATGTCCGCGCCAAGACCGAGCTCGATGCCGTCATCGCCCTGGTCGATGCAAAGCACCTGCCGCTGCGCCTGAAGGACAGCCGTGAAGCCGAAGACCAGATCGCTTTCGCCGACGTCGTGCTCATCAACAAGACCGACCTCGTGACCCCGGAAGAGCTGGCGCAGATCGAAGACATCGTCCACGCCATCAACCCGTCGGCCCGCGTCTACAAGACCAGCCGCTCCGGCGTCGATCTCGCCCGCGTTCTCGATCAGGGCGCCTTCAACCTCGAGCGTGCGCTCGAAAACGATCCGCATTTCCTTGAGCATGGTCATGACGATCACGTCTGCGGCCCGGATTGCGATCACGATCACCATCATCACGCGCATGGTCATGACCATGACCACGATCATCACCACCATGATCACGACCACCATCACCATGGCGCAGTATCGCCGATCCATGATGTGACGGTTCAGTCCGTTTCGCTGCGCGGCGGCGAGATGATCGCCGAACGCTTCTTCCCCTGGATCCAGAAGATCACACAGACGCAGGGTCCGAACATCCTGCGCCTCAAGGGCATCATCGCCTTCAAGGACGATGCCGAGCGTTATGTCGTGCAGGGCGTCCACATGATCGTCGAAGGCGACCACCAGCGTCCGTGGAAGGACGGCGAGAAGCATGAGACCCGTCTCGTCTTCATCGGCCGCGAACTCGACCGCGAAAAGCTCGAAGCCTCCTTCAAGGCGTGCGAGGCTGCGGCCTGATGCCAACAGTTGCTCCGCTTGATCTCGACGGCCATATCCTGGCCGTCGAATTTTTAGGTGACACCCCCTTCTTCGCCAACGCCAACGGCACCTTCCATCGCCTGGAAGGCAGCGAGAAGGTGACAGAAGCCCATCAGGGCATGCTCACCTGCATTCGCGATCCCTATAGCGAAAGCCTGATATCAGGCGGCGAAGACGGCAAGGTTCTGCGCATCAATGCCGATGCCAGCGTCACCGAACTCGCCAGCGCGCCGCGCAAGTGGATTTCCCAGGTTGCCGCCGGCCCGCAGGGCGCGATCGCCTATTCCTACGGCAAGAGCGCCTTCGTGCGCCTGTCGAACGGCGAGACCAAGGAGTTCACGGAAGAGCGCACCGTCGAAGGCCTCGCCTTCGCGCCGAAGGGCCTGCGCCTCGCCGCTGCCCGCTATAATGGCGTGTCGCTGCATTGGGTGACGATGAGCGCCAAGCCGGTCGATCTCGAATGGAAGGGCGCGCACACGGGCGTCACCTTCTCGCCCGACGGCAACTTCCTCGTCACCTCGATGCAGGAAAACGCCCTGCATGGCTGGAAGCTCGATATCAAGCCGGGCTCTGAAGCCCGCCACATGCGCATGACCGGCTATCCGGCCAAGGTGAAGTCGCTCTCCTGGTCCGCCAAGGGCAAATGGCTGGCATCGTCTGGCGCACCGGCCGCCATCGTCTGGCCCTTCCAGGGCAAGGACGGCCCGATGGGCAAGTCGCCGCTGGAGCTCGGCACCCGCGCCAACATTATGGCGACGTCAGTGAAATTCCATCCGGCCGAGGATATCCTGGCAATCGGCTTCATCGACGGCATGATCCTCGCCGTGCGCCTTGCCGACAGCAAGGAAGCGCTGATCCGCCGCCCCGGCAAGGGCGCCATCACCGCCATGAGCTGGAGCAAGAACGGCAAGCTGCTGGCCTTCGCCTCCGAAGCCGGCGATTGCGGCGTGGTCGATATCTCTGCCTGATCCAGGCGCGGCTTTACGAAAGCCGCGCCGCCTGGATGATTTCTCCAAGAACATTATGCAGCGCATCGCGATAGCCATTGCGCGCCGAGGGGCCGCTCTCGGCCGAGGTCATGGCGACCGTCAGGTTCAATGACGGGATGATGTAGAGCATCTGACCGCCATAACCCCAGGCGAAATGCACCGCCTCGCCGCTGATCTGCCGCTCGAACCAGCCGTAGCCATAGCCGTCGCCGGAAAACCGGGAATTGGTGCGCTGCTGCCATGACCGCATGATCCAGTGGGCAGGCACGACCTGCACGCCATCGGCCGTCTTGCCGCCATTGCGGTAGAGTTCGCCGAAGGCCAGCAGCGAGCGGGCGCTCATCGCCATCTGGTTGCCGCCGAGATAGATGCCCTGCGGATCGCGCTCCCATGCACCGATGCGGAAACCTTCGACCGGCTCGAACCAGTCCCGCGCCAGAGCCAGCGTCGACTTGCCGCCGACCTTGGTCAGGATCGCCGACAGCAGATGCGTCGAGGCGGTCGAATAGAGCATCTGCCCGCCCGGTTCGTCATCGAAAGGTTGGGCTAGCGCAAAGCGCACCCAATTGCGGCTCGATACCCACCGCCCGTAATTCGGCCCCGACATGCGCCCGAGCCCTGCCTGCATCGAGAGCAGATTGCCGATGGTGATCTCACTCAGCCGCGGATCGGGATTGTCAGGCAGATCGGCCCGCAGGATCGGTGCGATCTTCTGGTCAGGTCCTTCGAGCAAACCCTTCGAGATGGCGATACCGACCATGGCTGAGATGATCGACTTCGAGGCCGACTTGATATTGGTGGATTCGGAGGTCGTATGACCACGATATCCCTGCTCGGCAACGATCTGGCCATCACGCGCGATAACCACTGATTTCAGCGGTGTCAGATCCTGACGGGTGCGCAGGCTTTCGAGCAGATCGCCCAGGCGCTGATCTTCCGCAAAAGCGGAGAAAGGCATGGTGACGACGACGATGAGGGCGGCGAGAAATCTTTGCATGCCCGCAAGGTAGCGCCCTCCACGAGACAAATCATCCGCCGGGCTCGGCATCTCACGCGCTCGTGAAAACCTATGAAGCCCCTTGCCGCAGGACACAACGGCACGACATAGTCTCGGCCGGATGGATGGAGGAGATATCTATGGCACGCGTCGCCGTTATCGGAGCAACAGGGCACGTCGGCACCTATCTGGTGCCGCGGCTGGTGGAGGCCGGGCATGAGGTGATCGCGATCAGCCGCGGCCGGTCGGAGCCCTACACGCCGCACGCCGCCTGGAAGAGCGTAGAGTGGAAGGAAATGGACCGCGCCACTCTCGAACGCGACGGCAGCTTCGGCCGCGCCATCCGAGCGCTGAATGCCGATATCGTCATCGACAAGATCTGCTTCACGCTTGATAGCGCCCGCCAGCTTGGCGAAGCCCTGAACGGCCATACCGGTCATCTGCTGCACACTGGCACGATCTGGACCCATGGCCATTCGCTTGCCGTGCCGACCCGGGAGGATGCTGCAAAGGCGCCCTTCGGCGAATACGGCATCCAGAAGAAAGCGATCGAAGATCATTTCCTGCAGCAAGCCAGGCTCCGCGGCCTGCCAGTGACGCTCATTCATCCCGGCCATATCGTCGGCCGCGGCTGGGCGCCGCTCAATCCGGCCGGTCATTTCAATCTCTCGGCCTTCGAGACCATCGCCCGCGGCGACCAGCTGACGCTGCCGAATTTCGGCCTGGAAACCGTCCACCACGTCCATGCCGATGATATCGCCGCCCTGTTCATGGCGGCGATCGGCAACTGGCGAGCCTCGACCGGCGAAAGTTTCCACGCCGTCTCCGAACAAGCCCTGACGCTGCGTGGCTATGCCGAGGCGATGTATCGCTGGTTCGGCCACGAACCGAAGCTCGCCTTCAAACCCTATGAGGAATGGAAGAAGGATCAGCCGCCAGCCGACGCAGCGGCGACATGGGAACATATCGCCCGCAGCCCGAACTGCTCGATGGAGAAGGCCCGCAATCTTCTGAATTTTCGGCCGCACTACAGCTCGTTGGAAGCGGTGCAGGATTCCGTCGGCGGGCTGATCGAGAACGGCAAGATCGCCGGCTGAAAACAAAAAAGCCCCTCTCCTTTCGGGAGAGAGGCTTGTTGCCGGTCAGGCCGCCTTCCGGACCGGCGCGCTCGTCAGCATGCGGCCCGTGGGCACGATCATGCCGGCAGCGCCGTCAAGCCAGCCCTCGACCAGCTCCAGCGCCAGGAAGCGCGAGCGTTCGAACGGACCGGGCATGACGAGATGGCGAGCACCCTCGGCAAAGAAGCCGAAACGCTCGTAGTAAGCCGCATCGCCGACCAGCAGGATCGCACCGTGACCGCGGTTCTTCGCTTCCAGGATCGCCGCACGCATCAGCGCACCACCGATGCCCTTGCCTTCATAGGCGGAATCGACGGCAAGCGGGCCGAGCAGCAGAGCCGTGATCGGCGTGCCCTCGCTATTGACGCCGGCCTCAACGTTCCAGAGACGCACGGTACCGATCAGATGACCGTCGCCATCGCGAGCGACGAGCGCCAGGCCTTCGGCCGGAATGCGGCCGCGGCGGATCTTTTCCGACGACTTCTTGCGGCGGTTCGGGCCCATGGCGCGGTCGAGAAGATTCTCGCGTGCCACGACATCCGAAGGGTTCTCGGCATCGATGGTGAAAATGGAAGGCGCAAAGAATGCGCGGACAGAATCAAGAACAGCGGCCATCGTGGCCTCCCGTACCCAATACCGTAGTTAGCGGCGATGAAAAGGAATTGTGAGTTTGCCGCCCCGGCTGGCTACGGGGCTGGCTTCATCAGATGATGTAGGCCTTCAGCGGCTCGAAGCCGTTGAAAGCGACCGCCGAATAGGTCGTCGTGTAGGCGCCGGTGCCTTCGATCAGGATCTCGTCGCCGATCGAGAGAGTGAGCGGCAGCGGATAGAGATTCTTTTCGTACAGCACGTCTGCGGAGTCGCAGGTCGGGCCGGCGATGACGCAGGGCTCCATCTCGTCCTGATCGCGCTCGGTGCGGATCGGGTAGCGGATGGCTTCGTCCATCGTTTCGGCGAGACCGCCGAACTTGCCGATGTCGAGGAATACCCAGCGGGCTGCATCGTTGTCCGACTTCTTCGAGATCAGCACGACTTCCGTCTTGATGACGCCTGCATTGCCGACCATGCCGCGGCCCGGCTCGATGATCGTCTTCGGCAGGTTGTTGCCGAAGTGGTCACGGAGGCTCTGGTAGATCGCGCGGCCATAGGCTTCCGCCGTCGGAACGTCACGCACGTACTTGGTCGGGAAGCCGCCGCCCATGTTGACCATCTGCAGGTGGATGCCCTGCTTGGCCAGCTGAACGAAGACACGCTTGGCATCGGCAAGAGCCGAATCCCAGGCATCGACCTTGGTCATCTGCGAACCGACGTGGAACGATACGCCGTAGGACTCCAGACCCAGCTGGTGAGCGTAGACGAGAACGTCGACGGCCATCTGCGGGACGCAGCCGAACTTGCGCGACAGTGGCCATTCGGCGCCTTCGCCATCGGTCAGAACGCGGCAGAACACACGGGCGCCGGGAGCGGCGCGCGAGATCTTCTCGACTTCCTCATGGCTGTCGACCGCGAAGAGGCTGACGCCGAGCGCATGCGCGCGGGCAACGTCGCGTTCCTTCTTGATCGTGTTGCCGTAGGAGATACGGGCAGCGGTCGCACCGGCGTTCAGCGCCATTTCGATTTCGGCGACGGACGCGCAATCGAAGTTGGAGCCCATGTCGGCGAGCAGCTTCAGAACTTCCGGAGCCGGGTTTGCCTTGACGGCGTAGTAGATGGCGCTGTCCGGCATGGCGTGGCGGAAAGCGGAGAAATTGTCACGAACGACGTCGAGGTCAACCACGAGGCAGGGACCGTCGGGACGTCGGGTTGCGAGAAAGTCGCGGATGCGCTGAGTGGTCATATCAATCCCTTTTCAATTCCAGAGCTCCGGCAAAAACCGGAGGACAAAGGGCATACGATTGCTCGCATTGGAACCAGCCGGTGGAGACCCCGGAACCATAGCAAGCGCTCGATGCGCGAATGTTGAATCGACGCCGCATACGCGACATGGACTCGGCTTTGTCTGCCATGGATTGGAGGGTGTTCCCTACCGCACTTCCGGCAATGAAGGTGTGCCTCTAAAGGACTCCAGCTGTTGGAAAGCTGAAAGACACTAGAAAGGCCCGCACCGTCGTTGCTTCAGGCGTCCTCGCATTTTCCGGTTGGCCGGAATAGCGACTGGAGGGGTTAGTTCCAGGTACCTTACCGATTTCCTCACCAATTCGAGGGTTCGGCGGACACCCATGGGCACGTGCGACTTTGGGCTGAGGACGAGATAAGAATATTCGGCGTCATAATCAAGAATTTTTTTGACCCCGGGCCTAAAAATAAATTGAACGAAGAGCCGCAATTTGTTCAATCTTCCGCAACGAAGCAGGGGGTCGCCATGGACACGCTTACCCGCATACGCGCCTTTATCGATGTCGTTGAAGCGGAAGGCTTTTCCGCCGCGGCGCGCAGGACGGGCCGCTCGAAGGCCTTGCTCTCAAAGTATGTTCGCGAACTGGAAGACGAACTTGGCGCCCTGCTGCTCAATCGCACCACCCGCCAGTTCTCGATGACCGAGGCCGGGCACACCTATTATCGTACCGCATCCGACATCCTGAAAGAGATCGACAATCTCGCCGATCTGGTGCGTGAGAATAACGCGCAACTCAAGGGCCGGCTGAAGATTTCGGTGCCGCGCACCTTCGTCGATGCCGAAGTCGGCCAGTGCCTGATCGACTTCGCCAAGGAGAACCCCGACCTGCAGCTGGAGATCGCCGCAGACGACCGTTTCGTCGACCTGATCGAGGAAGGCTTCGATCTCGCGATCCGCGTCACCAAGCTGGAAGACTCCGGCATGATCGCCCGCAAGATCTCGGATTTCCGCGTCCACATCTGCGCCACGCCGGAATTTCTGGAACGCCATCCAAATATCGAGCATCCGTCCGACCTCTCGAACGTCCCGTTCATCGTCGATACCAATGCCCGCACCCAGGCGAGCATCCGCTTCTACAATCCTGACAGCAGCTCCTTTGCTGTCGCCGTTGCCGGTCCGATGGAGGTCAACAGCCCGCATGCGACATTGCGCGCGGCCCTTTCAGGTCTTGGCATCGCGCTGATCCCCGATTTCATCGCCCGCAAGCCGATCGAGGACGGGCGTCTGGTGACCCTGTTCAACGACTATCTCCCCACGGATCGCGGAATCTACGCGGTTTATCCGCACCGCCGCTACCTGCCGGCCAAGGTGCGCATCTTCGTGGACTATCTCCACGGCTGGTTCCGCAAGCACAGCTGAAACCGGCCTGATTCACTTTGCCGCCTTGAGACCGGTCCCAATTCCGTCCCATTGTCAGGCAAGAAAACACTAACCGATTTGGGCAGAACGGTAAGCCGACGCATGAAGAAATCCACGTTCCTGATCGCCGGGCTGCTGGCACTCGCACCGGCCGCGGCCATGGCGCATCCGCATATTTTCGTGGAGGCCCGGCTGGAAGTGGTGGCCGGCCCGGATGGCAACATCCAGGAGCTCAGAAACATCTGGCGCTTCGACGAAGTCTTCTCGTCCTCCGTCGTCATGGATTTCGACAAGAACACCGATCTGAAGCTGGAGCCGAACGAGCTCGCGGAAGTCGGCAAGACAGTCCGCGATTCCCTTGCCGACTACGATTACTACATGAACCTGACGGTCGACGGTAAAAACGTGACGGTAGAAAAGCCGGACATCATCCATGTCGACTACAAGGAAGGGCAGCTCCTGATGTTCTTCGCGGTCAAGCCGTCGCAGCCGATGCCGCTGAAGAGCAGGCTGACCTTCGGCGTCTATGACCCCACGCTCTATACGTCCATCGACTTTCCGAGCGACAAGGAACTCGTCCTCGTCGGCGATGGCTTCAAGGGCTGCAAGCATGATGTCCTGCGCCCCGATCCGGATCAGGTGATCTCGCAGAACAAGCAATCGCTGACCGACGCCTTCTTCAATGACCCGACGGGCACGAACATGTCGAAGCTCTTCGCCACGAGGCTGGAAATCTCATGCTGAAGCACGGCAGGCCGCTTATCCTTTCCGCCGTGGTTCTGATGCTGGTTGCCGCCGCTGGCAGCGCCTATGCTCAGTCGCCGCTCGGTATCGGAACGGCGGAGCCGAGCTTTCAGCCGATCGGCGGGCCGCTGGCGCCGCTCTTTGCCTATGTGAACTACGAGCAGCAGGCCTTCTATCGCGCGCTGACCGGCGCGCTGAAGGCGATGCGGGATGATCCCTGGCAGCTCACCTCGCTGATCGGCCTCTCCTTCGCCTACGGCATCTTCCATGCGGCAGGTCCCGGGCACGGCAAGGCCGTCATCTCCTCCTATATGATCGCCAACGAGGTCGAGCTCCGCCGCGGCGTCGTCATCTCCTTCATCTCTGCCTTCATCCAGGGCATCGTTGCCGTGGCGCTCGTCGGCGCCGCCTGGCTCGTCTTGCGCGGCAGCGGCATCACGCTGACGCAGGCGACGCATGCGATGGAGATCGCAAGCTTCGTCATGGTCATCGCCTTCGGCGGCTGGCTGCTGTTCCGCAAGCTGCGCTCGATGATCTCAGGCCTGCCGAAGCGCGAAGTGGTGGCAACGGCCGAAGGCCCGGTCAGCATGATGCTGGACTGGAAGGACAATGACAGCGCGCAGCAATCTGGTGTCTACGCCTTCGGCGAGACCAAGGCCCGCAAGGCCGGCCACAACTTCATTTCCGGCATGGCCTGTGAGACCTGCGGCCAGTCGCATATGCCCGATCCCTCGCTGCTCGGATCGGATACATTCAGCATCCGCGAGGCCTGGTCGGCGATCATCGCCGTCGGCCTTCGCCCCTGCTCCGGCGCGCTGCTGGTGATGACCTTCTCGCTGCTGAACGGTCTCTATCTCGGTGGCGTGCTTTCGGTTCTCGCCATGTCGCTGGGAACGGCAATCACCGTCGCCATCCTTGCGACCCTTGCGGTCACTGCGAAGGGCACCGCTGTGCGCATCGCCGGATATGGCTCGAAGTCCTCGATCTGGATCGGCAACACGATCGAGATCCTCGGCGCAGTCCTGGTCATCTGCTTCGGCGCCCTGCTTCTCGGCGCCTCGCTGCAGGGCTGAAGCTCAGCGGCCCTTGTTGCGCTGATAGCGGGCGCGCAGCCAGAAGATCACGAAGAATCCGAGGAGCAGCACGGCGCCGACGGCAAAAGCCAGTGGCGGAGAATATTTGCCGATCCAGAGCACCAGGCTCGGCAGAAAATAGATGACGAGCCCCGCGCCAAGCAGAATGACGGCGGCGGCAATCGCCTGAGAACGGCTCTCCGGGCTCATACAAGCCTTTCCTTTTCAAGATCGGCACGGATGTCCTCGAGGCGGCGCTTCTGCTTGCCGTCGGATCCGAAATTCTCAGGGGCAAGCCATGCCTCGAACGCGTCGTTGATACCAGGCCATTCGCTGTCGATCATCGAGAACCAGGCGGTATCGCGGTTCTTGCGCTTGGAGATCATGTGCTGGCGGAAAACGCCCTCGAAAGTGAAGCCGTAGCGGGCAGCCGTGACCTTGCTCGGCTCATTGTTGTTGTCGCACTTCCATTCGTAGCGGCGGTATCCGAGATCTTCAAAGACGTGCTTTGCCATCAGGTAATGCGCTTCAGTCGATAGCGGCGAGCGCTTCATATCGGCGCCATGCGCCACACCGCCGACTTCGACGACGCCGTTTGCAGCATCGGCGCGCATGTAATTCGCCATGCCGACGATCTTGCCGGTGGCGTTGTCGCGGAAGACATGCGTCAGCCAGCCGCCCTTCTTGGCGTTGTCGAGCCAGGCGCCGAAATCCTCGATGCCACCGAAATCGTCCTGCGAGAAATAGAGAAGCAGCGGATTGATGCCCATGCCGCCAAGCCCGTCCCAGAGCGCCTGCAGATGCTCATCGCGCACGAAGGGCTCGACCGTCACATAACGGCCCTTGAGCGTCACATAGCCGGGGGCGGAAACCTTGTAGGTGGAAAGATCGCGCATCGTCACTCCTCTCGTCGAAGAGTGGATAGGCCAGCCGCCCCGGAAAGGCAACCGGCCCTATTGTCACTGAGGCAAAGCCATCACTGCGAGAGCGTGACCTTGGCCGACGACACCGTCGCCTCGATATGATCGACGAGCGCATCGGGAAGACCGAGGCGTCCGGCGAGCAGATCGAGATAACCACGCTCGGCACGCGAATCCGGCTCGATCGTCAGACGCGAGGCGGTGTAGAGCTCCACCTTCTGCTCTTCGGTCTTCGCAGCCGAAATCAGCGAGTCGAGATCGGTCGGAGACGCCAGCTCCTTCTCGATGAAGGCGACCGCTTCGCCGCTGACATCAGCGGCCTTCATCTTGTCCATGATCAGCGCCCGTTCGCCATTGTCGATATGGCCGTCGGCCTTGGCTGCGGCGATCATTGCCCGGATCAGCACCAGCACGAATTCGTTGCTGCCCGCCGGCGACTGCGGACCGAAACCGGAATCGACAGGGGGCGGCAGAACGAGCGGCGTGGATGGCTGTCGGGCAGGCTCGGCGGGAGCGGCGGGCGTCTGTCCCGCCTGATAATTCTTGTAGGCCTGGTAGCCGAGGCCGGCGATCGCGGCCAGTCCGCCGATCGTCAGCGCATTGCCGGCAATGCTGCGCCCGGTCTTGGTGCCGAGCAGCACGGTTGCCAGCGCTCCGGCCTTCCAAGGATTGTCCTTGGCCATCTGCACGGCGCCGCCTGCGCGGTCGCGAACCGAACCGCCGACACCTGGAATCTGCGATCCCAGGAACTGGTCGAGAAGCTTCTTTGCGTCGAACATTCCCCATCGTCTCCCTGTTTTGAGGCTGGGATGAAGATAGGAACTGCAACTGTAAATACAAATGCAGGCGGAAGCCGCCTGCATCAATAGCGATCAATAAAATGTCAGGCCTTGAGCGCTGCGGCTTCGGCGGCAAGCTTGGTAATGCCTGCCCAGTCGCCAGCGGCAACCAGTTCCTTCGGCGCAACCCACGAGCCGCCGACACAGACGACGTTCGGCAGCGACAGGTAGTCGTTGGCGTTCTTCAGCGAGATGCCGCCGGTCGGGCAGAAGATCATGCCGGCGAGCGGCGAGGAAAGCGCCTTCAGGTAAGCGGCGCCACCAGCCTGTTCGGCCGGGAAGAACTTCAGGACCTGGTAGCCTTCTTCGCGAAGCGCCATGACTTCGCTGACGGTGGCAGCACCCGGAAGCAGCGGAACGTGGGAGTCGGCAGCCGCATCGAGCAGCTCCTGCGTTGCGCCCGGGCTGACGATGAACTTGGAACCGGCAGCGACGGCAGCTTCCCAATGCGCAGCATTGAGGATCGTGCCCGCGCCGACTTCGGCACCTTCGACTTCTTCAGCAACGGCACGGACGGCATCGAGAGCAACCGGCGTGCGCATGGTGATCTCGATCGCCTTCAGGCCGCCCGCGACCAGCGCGCGGGCCAGCGAAACACCGGCCGTCACGTCGTCGATGATCAGCACCGGAACGACAGGCTGCAGTTTGAGGATGGAAAGGAGCTTTTGTGTTTTTTCGCCCATGGCCACGGTCCTTTGAAACGATTGAAATTCGGGTTCGGCATACGCCCAAGGGTACACTTTGTCGAGACTAAAGCGATCTTTGGCATAAATGGGTTTGAACGATTATTTTTTTGCGCTAGCTTAGCCCCGTCGTCACAAAAGGTTCACTGTAATGGCGAAGGAAATCGAGCGGAAGTTTCTGGTACGCACCGATGGATGGCGCGCCAAAGCCGTATCGAAAGCAATCCTCAAACAGGCCTATGTCGCCTCGATGGACGACCGCTCGGTGCGGGTACGCGTCCTCGACGGAGAGAGTGCGCGGCTGACGATGAAGATCGGCCGCAGCTCCATGACCCGCGACGAATTCGAATACGATATCCCCGTCGCGGATGCCGAAGAGCTGATGGAAAGCGCCATCGGCATCGTCATCGAGAAGACCCGCTACCGCGTGCCCCATGAAGGCTTCGTCTGGGAAGTGGATGTCTTCGGAGGGCCGCATCGCGGCCTCATCATCGCTGAAGTCGAGATGAAATCCGAAAGCGACGCCCCGCCCCTTCCCGCCTGGCTCGGTCGCGAGGTGACGGGCGATTTCCGCTATTCGAACCAAGCGCTGGCGACCGAATACCAGTACGACCGGCATGCCCTTCCGCATTCGGCCTGACGCGGATTTCACCAAGAGTTTCAGAGAAGCCGCCGCCGGCGAGTTGCAGGCTGCGCGCGATGTCGTCGAGCAGCGGCCCGAGGGCACGCACCAGGCAATCCACGCCTTCCGCAAGAACCTGAAGAAGGTGCGCTCGCTCTACCGCCTGGTTGCGGCGGATGCGCGGAAATTCCAGAAGCACGAGAATGCGAGGCTGCGCGAGATGGCACGATCGCTATCCGCCATCCGCGATGCCGAAGCACTGATCGAAACCGTTCGCTATCTCAAGTCGCACGCACCGGACCCGGAAGAGGCAAGCTCGCTGGACCGCATCGCAGCCATCCTGGAAACGCGGCGGAACTGGATGACCGAGGCCGAAGCCGGCATTGAAGCAAAACTCCGGGAAACATCGGAAGCCCTCAAGCACGCCCTCTGGGCCCTCGACGACATATCCTTTCCGTCAAGCCCAAACAAAGCCGCTAAACTCGTCGCCAACGGCTGGAAGCGCACGGCAGCAAAGGCGCATAAGGCGCTCGAAGCCTGCCATGGCGAAGCCTCGGACAGCGCGTTCCACGAACTCCGCAAGCGCACGCAGGATTACCGCGCCCATCACGGGCTGCTCTCTCCGCTCTGGCCATCCGCGATGAAGGCGAAGCGCGCTGCCGCCAAAGAACTGGTCGACCGCCTCGGCCATGTCCACGACCTCTCCGTCCTCAGCGATCTCGTCGAGGCCGAACCGCAGCTGTTCACCCGCAGCGACGACCTCGCCCATCTCCTCGACGCCATCATCCGCAGGCAGCAGGAAGACCGGCGCCTGGCGCTTGCACAGGCCGAAGAGATCTTCGCCGACAGTCCTGACGAGGAAGCCAGGCGCGTCGGGCTGCTCTGGAGTTCACTGAGAAAATGAAGCTGCGCTGTTGACCTCAATATTACTTGAGGTCCTAGCTTGGGTCGGTCAAAGAAATCGTGACCGAGGACATCATGCCTGCCAACAATGCGACAGTCCCGCAAATCCAGGGCATCTACGAAACGCATCTCAGTGTTGCCGACCTGAGAATCTCCATTCCCTTCTATCGCGATATCCTGGGCCTTGAGCTCGCGGCCGAATTCCCGGAACGGCGGATCGCCTTCTTCTGGGTCAACGGCAAAGAGAACGCCATGCTTGGCCTTTGGGAAACCGGCACAGCGCCAATAAGGATGCGCCTGCACATCGCCTTTCGGTTATCACAGGAGGAGATGTTTCGAGCACCCACTCTGCTAAAGAGCAAAGGTATTGACGTTCGCGGCTTCCATGGCGAGCCGGTGTCCGAGCCAATCGTCATCGGCTGGGTGCCCGCGCTCTCGCTGTACTTTGACGATCCGGACAAGCACTCGATCGAATTGCTGAGCGTACTCGACGATGAGCCGGATCCCGCCTTCGGTATGCGCTCTTATACGGAATGGAAGACGCGCCTATCGAAGCATTCACCCCCGTGACCAACGCCATGAGGGCTCAGCGCTCCCGCGTAATGTCATTGCGCAGGAGCGCCATATTCTGTATTTCCACCGCCCATGACCGACAGCATCACTACATCCAGCCCGTTCCTGGTGGCGGCGCTCTATCATTTCGTTTCCGTGCCGCGCTTCGAAAGCCTGCGCGACCCCTTGCAGGCGCTCTGCGAGGAAAACGGCGTGAAGGGAACGCTCCTGCTTGCCCATGAAGGCATCAACGGCACGATCGGCGGTCCGGACGACGGTGTCAGGACGGTGCTTGCCTATCTGCGCGCCCAGCCGGAATTCGCCGGCCTGGAGCACAAGGAAAGCCGTGCATCGAAGATGCCTTTCCTGCGCATGAAGGTGAAGCTGAAGAAAGAGATCGTCACCATGGGCGTCGAGAATATCGACCCCAACAAGGTCGTCGGCACCTATGTGGCGCCGCAGGACTGGAACGCCCTGATCTCCGATCCCGATACGATCGTCATCGACACCCGCAACGACTACGAGACGGCAATCGGCGTCTTCCGCGGCGCGGTCGATCCGAAGACCAAGACCTTCCGCGAGTTTCCGGAATGGGTGCGCAACAATACCGGCCTGCACAACAAGCCGAAGATCGCCATGTACTGCACCGGCGGCATCCGCTGCGAAAAGGCCACAGCCTTCATGAAGGAGCAGGGCTTCGACGAGGTCTACCACCTCAAGGGCGGCATCCTGAAGTATCTCGAGGAAGTGCCGCAGGAAGAGAGCCTGTGGGAGGGCGCCTGCTTCGTCTTCGACGAGCGCGTTTCGGTCGAGCACGGATTGAAGGAAGGCGAGCACAAGCTCTGCCACGCCTGCCGCAACCCGATCACCGCCGAGGAGATCACCTCGCCGCACTATGAGGAAGGCGTTTCCTGCAGCAACTGCTACGGCACGCGCACCGAGGAAGACCGTCTCCGCTACCGCCAGCGACAGCACCAGATCGCGCTCGCCAAGAAGCGCGGCCAGAAGCATATCGGCACGTAAACTTTAGCTGCGAATAGCTTTTAGGCCGCGCTGGTCCGGCGCGGCTTGCTGTTTTCTTCCCGCCGCGTCTCCAGCATGTCGGTGATCTTGTCGGCCGGAACCGGCTTGCTGAAATAGTAGCCCTGCAGGCTGTCGCAGCCGAAGAGCCTGACGGCAACCGCCTGGGCCTCGGTCTCGATGCCTTCTGCCGTAACAGGAATGTTGAGCGAGCGAGCAAGCGCCACGGTCGCCTGCAGCATTTCGCGCTGGCTTTCACTCTCCGTCACGCCATCGACCAGCGAGCGGTCAATCTTGATGCGGTCGAAGCCGAACTGGCGGAGATAGCCGATCGACGAGAAGCCGGACCCGAAATCGTCAAGCGCCACTTTCACGCCGAGCGTCTTCAAGCGCTCGATCGACTGGCGGGTGCGCTGCGGGTTCTGGATCATGTAGCCTTCCGTGATCTCCAGCGTCACGCGCGACGCCTCGATCTCCGTCTGCTTCAGCACATAGCGGACATAGTCGGTGAAGGCCGGGTTGCGGAACTGGCCGGGCGAGACGTTGACGGATATGCGCAGCTCCGGCCATTGCTTGGCTGTCTCGCAGGCCTTGCGCAGCACGAAGAGGCCGAGCGCTTCGATCAGACCGCTGGTTTCGGCAACCGGAATGAAAACGTCAGGCGAGATCGGCCCGAAGCCCGGACGGTTCCAGCGCACCAGCGCCTCGACCCCGTTCATCTCATAGGTCTCGGCATCGATCAGCGGCTGATAGGCCAGCGTCAGGTCGCCGCTTTCGATGGCGGCGCGAAGATCGATTTCAAGCGCATTGCGCTCCTCGCGGTCGGCATCCATCGCCGGATCGTAGAGCATCATTCGAGCGCGGCCGGCTTCCTTGGCCTTGTACATCGCGAGATCGGCGCGGCGGACGAATTCCTCGCGGCCGACGGCGCCTTCTGGCGACATGGCGATGCCTATGCTGGCGCCGATGACGACGACGCGGCGGCCGATTTCCAGCGGTTCCGCCAGGAAATCGAGGATCTGCTCGGAAAGCTGCAACGCTTCAGCATTGCCGCCATCGGTGTGGAAGGCGATGGCGAACTCGTCGCCGCCGATGCGGGCGAGAACGGCATGCGGCGGGATCAGCACCTTGAGACCCGCAGCGACGGCGCGGATCAGCTGGTCGCCAGTACCATGGCCATAGCTGTCGTTGACTTCCTTGAAGCCATCGAGATCGAGATAGAGAATAAGGATGTTCTTCTTGGCCTGCTGCGCTTCCTCGACCATCGCGTCGATGGCGACGCCGAGACCGTCACGGTTCCAGAGGCCGCTCAGCCGGTCGCGCAGCGCTTCCTCGCGCGCGCCGATCTCCTCGGCCTTGATGCGCCGCCCGGCCATCCAGCCGATGACGAGCAACACGGCGAAGAACAGGCCGACCAGACCGAGCGCCTTGACGACCGTCGGGCGCACCTGATCGTAGCCGATATCGCCGGGCGAACGCGACGTCCAGACGAGCTTGCCGAGCGTCACGCCCGAGGCATCGTCGATATTGACGGAATACTTAGCCGGTGTATCCGCAGGCACCAGCTTCATGCCATGGATCACATAGGTCTCGCCGAGACCCTTCACCTTCTCATCGTCGAGATGGCGGGCAAAGATAAGATAGCGGCGCTGATCGGCAGACTTGTCCAGCGCCCCGGATTTTTCGCGCACGAGCGCAATACCGGCTGCGGCAATGCCGCTCTTCGTACCGACGAAACCGACGGCTTCCGGCTTGTCCGCTCCGGCGGCACGCGCCTGGTCGAACAGCGCCCACAGCGACGGCGCGAAGAAGTCGTCGAGCTTGCCCTCCATCGGCTGGCCGTTGCGGTAGACCATCAGCGGCTTGCGGTCGCCATCGATGACGATCGCCATATCGAACAGCGAGCTGTTGACGGACATCTCGCCGTAGTTGCTCACCGTCCAGGCCATGCCATCCTTGGCATAGACATTGGTGGCGGCATCATCCCATGCGGCATAATCGTTGAGTGTCGCGCCGAGCTGTTCCTCGAAGGTCTTCAGCGCACCGGCAGTCGTTTCCCGCGATCGCTCGTCGTCGAGCACGTTGGCATTGTCTGCAACGCGCGAAATGGCAGTCAGGATCATCACAGTGACGATCGCGACGATGACGGCGAAGGTCAGCAGCACGCCCGTGACGGTCGTGTGCCGGCCTATCCCCAAGGCCTGATTTTTTTGCCCGATTGACTTAGGCATTCATTGCTCCCCGATGGCAGGGACTGTGACAGTCAAGCCTTCAAGAAACTGTTAAAAATCACGGCAAAACGATTAATCAGTACGTGTTTTACAAATAAATTTCGCTATCTATGCAAAAGCCGCCCCCAGAACACCGGAAGCGGCTGACTTTACTGCACATTTTGTAGTCATGGCACGCCGCCCAATCGGCGCTTCGAAGCGGAAAAACCGGCATCAGAAACCGATTTCCGGCCCTCGTTTGGGAGGCCAGAACCACCCCTGAAACCCAGGGGTGATTTCAGCAATTTTCGATAAACTCCAGAGTGGAACGGAAGCTCCGCTCATGCCGTCTTGTGATTGCCCTTCGGGAACTGGCCGGCGAGCTCGCGATACCACTTGCCGCTCTTCTTCACGGTGCGGACCTGGGTGTTGTAATCGACATGGACGAGGCCGAAGCGCATCTTGTAGCCTTCCGCCCATTCGAAATTGTCCATCAGGCTCCAGGCGAAATAGCCGCGCATCGGATAGCCGTCCTTGATCAGGTTGGCGACGACATCAAGGTGATCGCCGACATAGTCGAGGCGCATCGTATCATTCACCTCGCCATTGACGACATCGGTATTATCGCAGGCGCCGTTCTCGGTGATGTAGCATTCCGGCAGCTCGTAGCGGCGGTAGAGGTCCTCGACCAGATGCTTGAGGCCCGGCGCATAGACTTCCCAACCGATATCGGTCTTAACGTCGCTTGCGGGTGCAGCTTCCGTGGTCCAGGGGAAATCGCCCTTCTTCGACGCGTCGTCATGAACGCGGTCCGGCTTGTAATAGTTGAGACCCCACCAATCGAGCTTCTGGTTGATGATTTTGAGATCGCCGTCCTCAACGACGGGCATGCGGTCGCCGAGCGCCTGGACGAATTCCTTCGGATACTCGCCCTTGAAGACCGGATCGAAGAAGGCCCCGTTGTGGAACTGATGGGCGCGCTCTGCAGCGGCAAGATCAGCCGGGCTGTCGGAGCCCGGAATGATCGACGAGGCGTTGAGCACCAGGCCAACCGGAACATTCGGCGCTTCCGACCGGATCGCCTCGACGCCGAGACCGTGGGCAAGATTCATGTAGTGCATGGCGTGCAGCGCCGCCTGCATGTTGCGTTCGCCCGGCGCGTGGATGCCGTAGAGGTGGCTGAGCCAGACGATGCACCAGGGCTCGTTGAAGGTCGCGACCGTATCGAGACGGTCGCCAAGGCGGGCCATGACCGTCTTCGCATAGCGCTGGAAGGCGTAGGCCGTCGAGCGCGCCGTCCAGCCACCGTCACCGGCGAGCAGCAGCGGCAGGTCCCAGTGATAGAGCGTCGCGAAGGTCTTGATGCCGCGCGCCTTGCAGCCGTCGACGAGGCGATCGTAGAAATCGAGACCGGCCTCGTTCACCGGGCCGGTACCGTCGGGGATGATGCGCGGCCAGGCGATCGAGAAACGATAGGCCGAAACGCCCATATCCTTGATCAGGTCGAGGTCTTCATCGAGGCGGTTGTAGTGATCGCAGGCGATATCGCCATTATCCCGGTTATAGACGCGACCGGGCATGTTGCAGAAGGCATCCCAGATGGACGGCTTGCGGCCGTCGGCCTTGGAGGCTCCCTCGATCTGGAAGGCGGCTGTCGCCACACCGAAGGTGAAATCGCCCGGGAAGCGGGCCGCGAGAAGCTTCGGATCGATCATGTTGTTTTCCGTCTCTACTGCTGTTCAGGTCGGCCGGCGGCCATCGTTGGCGGCGGTTTAGCCAAGCCGGAATGGCTTGTACAGGCCTTGAATGTCAAAACTGCAACGTTACAGATAGATTCTTCGCCAGCTTCGACACGAAGAGCCACTTCGTCGGTCACAGCAGCTCTTTTCCATCAGCCAGGAGCAGACGGCGGGAAATGCCGATATTGTCGAGAAACACCTCGTCATGGCTGACGACGAGCAGCGCGCCGTCATATGCCGCCAGCCCGGCTTCGACGGCGGTGACGGAATCGATGTCCAGATGGTTGGTCGGCTCGTCCAGGATCAGCAGCGGCGGCGGCTTCGGTCCGCCGAGCACGCAGGCAAGACCAGCGCGCAGCAACTGTCCACCGCTCAATGTCGAGACCTGCTGCAATGCCGCGTCTGCCCGGAACATGAACCGCGCCAGCGCCGCCCGGCAGGCATTCTCATCCGCACCGGGATTGAGATTGCGAAAATTCTCGCGGACACTGAGTTTTGGATCGAGCAGGCTGACGCTCTGATCGAAGAAGGCATGCCCGGCAGGAACGGAGACTGTCCCCGCCCAAGGCTTCAGCGTGCCAGTGATCAGCGCCAGGAGCGTCGTCTTGCCAGAGCCGTTCGGCCCGGAGATCGCCACGCGCTCCGGCCCGGTCAGCGCAAGCGAGAGATTGCGAATGACGGGCCGCTCCGGCTCATAGCCAGCCGTCACGTCATCGAGACGCAACACCACGCGAGACGACGGAAGCCCCGTCGGCTCGAGTTTGACGGCAAAGAGCTGGAGTATTTCGATCTTGCCGCGCGCCGCCGAGACATCGCCGAGCGCCTGATCGCGGCGCTTCTCGCCGAGGCGAACCCGGTCTCCACGCGTATTCTCGGCCTTGCGCTTCAATCCGCCGGCCAGGATCCGGGGCATGTCACCCCGCGCCGCCTTCACCCGCCCGGCACGGTCGCTCCTGGCCTGGCGTTCGGCGGCCAGCTGCGCGCTGCGATCGACTTCGTCGACCCGCTTCTCCGCATCCGCCAGATCATGTTCGGCAGCAGCAAGCTCGATCGCCTTGCGCTCCTGAAAAGCGCTCCAGTTGCCGCCATAGCGTTTAGCACCGAGAGTCGTCAGCTCCACGATCACATCCATCGTGTCGAGCAGTTCGCGGTCATGGCTGACGACCAGCGCCCCGCCGCGCCAGTCGCGTAAGAGGCCGATTACCGCCTCCCGGCCCTCGCGGTCGAGATTGTTGGTGGGCTCGTCGAGGATCAGGAAATCCGGTTCGGCAAAGACCAGGGCCGCAAGCCCCGCCCGCGTGCGCTGCCCGCCGGAGAGCGACGAGAGGCAGGTCTCCGGCATGGCATCGAGCCCGACGCGTTCGAGCGCCGAGGCCATGCGGGCTTCCAGCGTCCAGTCGGCGTTCGCAAGCTCATCGCCGGTCGCCTCGCCGCGCTCGGCACGGGCGAGGATGGCGAGCGTCTCCCGCACACCGAAGAGATCGGCGACCGCCGCCCCGGCCTCGACCTGAACCGCCTGGCGGAGAATGCCGAAGCGTCCGGCAAAGGCGATGCTGCCCGACAGCGGCTGCAACTCGCCAGTCACCAGCTTCAGCAGCGTCGTCTTACCGGTGCCGTTGCGGCCGACAAGCCCAGTGCGCTCGGCACCGAAACTCAGATCGAGATGGGAAAGAAGCGGCCGGCCGTCAGGCGTCGACCACGAAAGATTGGAAATGGTGATGGAGGCAGGCATAGATAGAGAACTCCCGGATGGCAAGGCGAGACGGCATTGCGATCTGGGCGAAATCCATGGTGGCACACATCCTGTTGGTATTGCGGATGGCTTCAATCTAGGCGGGCAAATGGGTCAAATCAAGGCGTGTGCCGGTCGAAGGCCCGCGCTGTTCGCAACGCGATAACGCTGATGTCAGAAGACGTGACTTGAGATCGGCGGTGTGCCGGGTGAGAGCGGAATGGGAGATTACAACGAAAGGAACCCGATGCTCGCCTCCATCCACCTGCTGCAGCCCCACCTTCTCAGCCTGCTGCGCATCGTCTCGTCGCTCGTGCTCTTCAGCTATGGAACGCAGAAGATCCTGCATTTCCCGGCCGCCGCGAGCGTGCCGCCCGTCGGCTCGATGTCCTGGATCGCCGGCATGCTGGAACTCGTGCTCGGCTTTCTGGTGCTGATCGGCTTCAAGACGCGCGCCGCAGCCTTTGTTCTCTCGGGCCTGATGGCCTTCGCCTATTTCATCGCCCATGCGCCGAAGAGCTTCTATCCGGCCCAGAACGGCGGCGTCGCCGCCATCCTGTTCTGCTTCGTCATGCTGTATTTCGTCGCTGCCGGCGCCGGCTCATTCAGCGTCGATGCGCTCTTGAAGCGCAAGCAGGCTGCCATCGCAACCTGACCGGCAATCCTGTCTGGCTGAGGCGCGCGCTTCAGCCAGCAGAGATCACGGCTTCTGCGCGCTATTCTTCAGCTTCACCGCCATCGTGACCGTGCCGCGCACACTGATGAAGCTGCCGCCGGAACGGTTCAAATCCGCATTATTGGTGAGATTGGTGACCTGGCAGGTCTCGCCGAGAGTATCGAGCACCAGCTGGCACTGGCGCTGCGCCATCGCGTAGAACGCCTTCTGCGCCACCTCGATCTGCTCTGCCGGGTTCATGCTCATATCGGCCGGAACGGTCATCGACAGGCTGGACTGGATGTTGATGGTGCCGGGCACTCTTACGCCAGGCATGAAAGCCTGCTGCGCCGAGGCAGGAAGCGCGGCAAGCGCCAGAATGCACGTCAGATAGCGGGCAGAGAATGTCATCCGACCTCCCCAAATGGTTGCGCCCTTCTTCTTTCATAATCCCCTTAAACGCGAATGAGCGCATTCCCTAAGATTGGAGGGAATGCGCTCAAATGATCAGCTATGGGCCTGCAATCAGACCTTGACCCAGCCGCCGTTCTTCTTCGAGGAGGCAACGCAGGCTTCGACGAAGGCCACGCCCTTCACGCCGTCATCGACCGTCGGATAAACTACGGCCTTGTCGACCGGCTTGCCCTTCTTGGCGGCGTTGATGGCCAGTGCCGCCTCGGTATAGATCGTCGCGAAGGCTTCGAGATAGCCTTCCGGATGACCGGACGGAACGCGCGAAACGCGCGCCGCTGCCGCGCCCGACCCGGCGCCATTGCGGGTGATCAGCCGCTTCGGCTCGCCGAATGGCGTGAACCACAGATAGTTCGGATCGGCCTGAACCCACTCGAGACCGCCCTTGGTACCGTAGACACGAACCTTCAGACCATTCTCGTGGCCCGGCGCCACCTGGCTGCACCAGAGCATGCCCTTAGCCGGCTTTTCCTTGCCCTTCGCCTTGTAGCGCAGCATCACATGCGCGTTGTCGTCAAGACGGCGCCCTTCGACGAAGCTGTCGAGATCGGCGGCAAGGCTGTCGAGCTCCAGGCCGGAAACGAAGCAGCCGAGATTATAGGCATGCGTACCGATATCGCCCGTCGAGCCACCTGCACCCGACTGCGCCGGGTCGGTGCGCCAGACGGCCTGCTTGGCGCCCTGCTGTTCGACGGCCTCGGTCAGCCAGTCCTGCGGATACTCGGCCTGAACCAGCCTGATATCGCCGAGCTCGCCATTGGCGACCATTTCGCGCGCCTGGCGGACCATCGGATAGCCGGTGTAATTATGCGTCAGGATGAAGAGCGCACCGCTTTCGTCGGCGATCTTCTTCAGCTTCTTGGCATCGGCCAGGTTCGAGGTCAGCGGCTTGTCGCAGATGACGTGGATGCCCCGGCGCAGGAATTCCTTGGCGGCGTCGTAATGCACATGGTTCGGCGTGACGATCGAGACAGCCTCGATGCCGTTCTTAAGCTTCGCTTCGCGGATCGCCATCTCGCGATAGCTGGAATAGGTGCGCGACGGATCGAGACCGAGATCGCGGCCGGAGGCCTGCGCCTTTTCCGGCGTCGACGACAAGGCGCCGGCGATCAGTTCATATTGATCGTCGAGACGGGCGGCCATGCGGTGTACCGCGCCGATGAATGCGCCAGCCCCGCCGCCGACCATACCGAGCCGGATGCGCGGCTCGCGGGTCTGTTCGTTTGATGCTTCGATTGCCATTGTGTCCTCCTCAATCGGTGCTCTTCCCTTCTCCCCCAGCGGGGAGAAGATGTCCGAAGGACAGATGAGGGGGGTGAGCGTAGCGAGCGCCTGAGCGGCAAGCGAAGGCGTCACTGGCCCCCTCATCCGACCCTACGGGCCACCTTCTCCCCGCGGGGGAGAAGGGGAGAAAAATTAAATGCCCAGCATGCGCCGGTTGGCTGCCTGGTCGGTGCCGCTGCCGGCGAAGTCGTCGAACGCCTTCTCGGTCACCCGGATGATATGCGCCTTGACGAATTCGGCGCCTTCACGGGCACCGTCTTCCGGATGCTTCAGCGCGCATTCCCATTCGACCACGGCCCAGCCGTCGAAATTATTGGCAGTCATCTTCGAGAAGACAGCGCCGAAATCGACCTGGCCATCGCCCAGCGAACGGAAGCGGCCGGCACGCTGGACCCAGCCCTGATAGCCGCCGTAAACGCCTTGGCGGCCGGTCGGATTGAACTCGGCATCCTTGACGTGGAACATCTTGATCCGGTCTTTGTAGATGTCGATGTTGTCGAGGTAATCCAGGCACTGCAGAACGTAATGCGAGGGATCGTAGAGCATGTTCGCTCTGCTGTGGTTCTTCACGCGCTCCAGGAACATCTCGAAGGTGACGCCGTCATGCAGGTCTTCGCCCGGATGGATTTCGTAGCAGACGTCGACGCCGCAATCTTCGGCGTGGTTGAGGATAGGCGTCCAGCGCTTGGCAAGCTCGTCGAAGGCGGTCTCGACGAGACCGGCCGGGCGCTGCGGCCAGGGATAGATGAACGGCCAGGCGAGCGCGCCCGAGAAGGTCGCATGCGCCTTGATGCCGAGATGCTTCGACGCCGTCAGCGCCATCTTCACCTGCTCGACAGCCCATGCCTGGCGCGCCTTCGGATTGCCGCGCACTTCGGGTGCCGCAAAGCCGTCGAAGGCTTCGTCATAGGCCGGATGAACGGCAACCAGCTGGCCTTGCAAATGGGTCGAAAGCTCGGTGATCTCGACGCCGTTTTCACGCGCCTTGCCGGCGAACTCGTCGCAATAATCCTTTGAACTTGCGGCTTTCTTCAGGTCGATGAGCTGGCTTGCCCAGGTCGGAACCTGCACGCCCTTATAGCCGATGTCGGCCGCCCATTTGGTGATTGCATCCCATGAGTTGAAAGGCGCGGTATCGCCTGCGAACTGGCCGAGGAACAGGCCCGGCCCCTTGATCGTCTTCATGTCAGAAATCCTCCCTGATTAGCGACCGTAAACGTTTATGGTAGTCTTCAACACGCTTCTGGCGGAAGCAAGGCGCCTCCACGCACTTGCGGCAGATGTGGCTGGAAAGCCGGAAGTCAAACGGTAGGCGAACTAAACACGCCTCACCGGCAGCTGCAAGAGGTACGTGCCGCAAATTCGTCCGCATGCAACCTGAAGACATGAAAAATGCGCCCATCCTTTCGAATGGGCGCATCGGATACGATTGATCAGAACGGAGAATCCGGGAAGTAGAAGTCCTTGGCATTGTCCTTGGTGACGAGCGTCGCATCAAGAACGAAGGTGCCGCGAACCGGTACCTGGTCGTAGAGACCGGCAGCCGTCAGTTCCATAGCCGTACCGACCATTGCCGGCGGATAGAGAACGTCGACCGGGATCATCTTGTCGCCGTCCATGACCTTCTTGATCATGTCCTTGGAGCCTGCACCGGCGACGACATACTTGATGTCGGTGCGCTTGGCCTGCTCGATGGCCTGGAGAACGCCGACAGCCATGTCGTCGTCCTGGCACCATACGACGTCGATCTTCTGGTACTTCGTCAGGTAGTCCTGCATGACCTTGAAGGCATCGTCGCGGTTCCAGTTGCCGTATTGGCGGTCGAGAACCTTGACGTTGGAGCCTGCAATACCCTTGTCGAAGCCGTCCTGGCGCTGCTGATCGATCGGGATCGGCAGACCGCGGATAACGACGACCTGTGCATCCGGCGTCTGAGCGGCAATGTACTTGCCGGCGACTTCGCCGAGAGCCGGGTTGTTACCGGCAACGTAGAGGTCACGAACCGAGTCGTCGTTGGTGGACGGTGCACGGTCGACGAGAGCGACATACTTGCCCTTGCCCTTGACTTCCTTGATAGCGTTGACCAGCGGATCCGGATCCGACGGCAGGATGACGAGGGCGTCGATACCCTGCGTATCGAGGTCCTGCACCGCGTTTGCCTGGCTTGCGGCATCCGGCGAGGTCTTGACGATGACGTTCAGGCCCGGATGTTCTTCCATCAGCTTCTTGGCGACACGTTCGGCATGGAAGACCACACCCGAGGTCCAGCCATGGTCAGCGGCCGGAATGGACACGCCGATGGTGAACTTCTTGTCCTGTGCGTATGCGGAACCCGCCACAGCGACGGCCGCAACGGCAAGACCCAACATGAGTTTGCGCATGCTATTCTCCTCCCAACATAACTTCAGGGACTTTCCTACCCGTGAACCGGACGCCCTGTGAGCCCGGCCAATTCCTGTTGAGGTCCGTTATGCCTTCCGGACCAGAGAGCGCTGTACCAGCATGGCGATGATGATGATCGCCCCCTGGATCGCACCGATGAGATATTCGCTGATAAAGTTCGACAGCAGCATGATGTTGCCGACAAGTTCGAGAATGAAGGCGCCGCAGATCGTGCCCCAGACGCGCCCTGCCCCGCCCTTCAGCGCCGTGCCGCCGACGACGACGGCCGTGATCGCCTGCAGCTCCCAGAGGATGCCTGTTGTCGCAGAGGTCGAGCCGAGACGGGGCACATAGAGCAGTACGGCGATCGCCACGCAGAGACCCTGGATGACGAAGGCGATAGTGCGAACGCGATTGACGGCAATGCCGGAATAGCGCGCCACATCGCTGTTCGAACCGACGGCGACGACATGGCGGCCATAGCGCGTGCGATAGAGAATGAAGGCGGCGACGGCGGTGACCGCGAGGATCACGACGATCGGAACCGGCACGCCGAGAATGCTGCCGAAATATGCCGGACGGTAGAGCGTCTGGATCTCCGGCGAGCGCAGCGTGATGGCGCCGCCCTGCGACAGCCAGGTCGTCAGGCCGCGATAGATGCCCATGGTGCCGAGCGTCGCGATGAACGGCTCGATCTTGCCGACCGTGGTGATGAGGCCGTTTGCAAGACCACAGAGCGCACCGGCAACGATCGCGAAGACGACGGCAACGACCAGCATCATTGTCGGATCGGCAATGACGCCCGAATTGAGCAGCAGGATCATCAGGCTGGCGACGAAGGCCACCATAGAGCCGACGGAAAGATCGAGATCGCCGGCCGAAATGACGAAGGTTGCGCCGACGGCGATGATGGCGATGAACGCACAGCGGGTCGCGACATTGGCGAGATTGGTGATGCCGATGAAGTTCGGGTTGACGAGCGCGCCGACGATCAAAAGCAGGATCAAGGCTGCGAACGGCGCCACTGCGCGCAGATCGACATCCCGCCAGGAGCGGCGCCGGATCTGCCTGGTCTCCTCGTTGATATCAGTAGTCAAAACCAACCTCCCGACCCAAACCCTGTGGGTATCTTATCGTTGAAACCGCGAAGCGATGCGGCGCCTGAAATTGTCAGGCGGCCTTCCTCTTCAGCCCCGCGGCATAGCGCATGATTTCCTGTTCCGAGATCTCGTCGCCCTCGAGCACGCCGACGATGCGCCCCTCGCGCATGACACAGACCCGCGTGCAGAGGCCGATGACCTCAGGCATTTCCGACGAGACGACGATGATCGACCGGCCATCGCGGGCCAGCGCCGAAATGAAATGATAGATCTGCTGCTTGGTGCCGACATCGATGCCGCGCGTCGGCTCGTCGATGATGATGATATCGGGCTCGGTCTCCATCACCTTGGCGAGCAGCAGCTTCTGCTGGTTCCCGCCGGACATGCGGCCGGCGACGATATTGGCATCGCGCACGCGGATGTCGAAGCGCCGCTTCGCCTTGGCAAGTGCCGCCGCCTCGCTGTTCGGGCTGAGATAGCCGTGCGCCACATGCTGTCCGAGCGATTGCAGCGTCAGGTTCGTGACCATGTTGGAGCGCAGCAGCAGCCCCTTCGACTTGCGATCCTTGGTCATATAGGCAAGACCAGCGCGATTGGCGGCGTGAACATCGCCGGAGGCAATGGTATCGCCCTTGATCACCACCTCACCGGCCGTGCGTGACCGCAACCCGGCGATCGCCTCCATCAGCTCCGTGCGCCCGGAACCGATCAGGCCTGAGAAGCCGATCACTTCGCCCTTGCGCACCTCGAAGCTTGCGTCCTGGACATAACCGGTCGAAACGCCGGTGACCCGCAGGACGACTTCTTCATCCACATTCGGCTCGACCTTCGCCGGATAGAGGCTGGAAAGCTCGCGACCGACCATCAGCTGGGCGATCGACTCGCCATCGAGGATCGAGGTCGGCGCCGTCTTCACCCACTGGCCGTCGCGCAGTACGGTGACCCGGTCGGTGAGCTCCATGACCTCATCCAGCTTGTGCGAGACGAAGACAAAGCTAGTTCCTTTGTCGCGCAGCTTGCGGACCTGTTCGAAGAGGATATTGGTTTCCTCGCGCGACAGAACAGCGGTCGGCTCGTCCATGAAGACGACGCGCGCATCACGGCTGATTGCCTTGGCGATCTCGACCATCTGCTTGTCGGCGATCGACAGCGTGCTGATCAGCGCGTCTTCATCGACATGCGAACCGAGCATATCCAGCACGCGGCGCGTTTCCTTGCGCATGTAGCGCCGGTCGAGCACGCCGAAATGCGTTACTTCACGGCCGAGGAACAGGCTCTCGGTGACGGTCAGATGTTCGGCAAGATTGAATTCCTGGTGGATGATGACGATGCCGAGCGCCTCGGCGCCACCGTTCGGCGGCAGCACAATCGGCTTGCCGTCGAGAAGGATTTCGCCCGAGGTCGGCTGCTCGAAACCGGAGAGAACTTTGACGAGAGTGGATTTCCCGGCACCATTCTCGCCCATCAGGGCATGAACTTCACCGGCGCGGAGATCGAAATTGACGCTGAAGAGGACCTGTACCCCATTGAAGGATTTACAGATTCGCTTTGCGGACAGCACCACGGGTGCGGTCTCGGCCGTCTCCAGATTCATCATTTCCTCCCTGCGGCTCCCGACCGCTTGAGCATTTGTGTAAACCTTTACATCGGCCATGTAAAGGTTTACATCATGGATATGCACAAATCTGGCGAAAGCCCGCTTTGACGGATTAGCAAGTCTGTGTAGTGTCGCGGCGAAGACAGCCCCATGGCAGAGCCCCCAGTGTCGAATTCCACGCCTGCAACGATCGAAGACGTCGCCCGGATCGCCGAGGTTTCCATCGCGACCGTGTCCCGTGCGATCCATACGCCGGAGAAAGTTGCGAACTCGACGCGGCTGAAGGTCAACCAGGCGATCGCCATTACCGGCTATACGACCAACGCCATGGCGCGCAGCCTGCGGCTTGGCCGTTCCAATATGATCCTGGTCGTGGCACCCGATATCGGCGACCCGAATTTCTCCAACATTCTCGTCGGCCTGGAGAACGAAGCCCGCGCCCATGGCTACGGCATCCTGATCGGCCACACCCAGAACGACGCCCAGCGCGGCCTCGAATATCTGAAATTCTTCAACTCGAACCAGGCGGCCGGCCTGATCCTCTTCACCGGCATCCTGCCCTTCGGCCACCAGACGATGACGGCGCGGTTGCCGCCGAGCGTCGGCGTCTTCGAGCCGGTTTTCAACGGCGGCATCCCCTATGTCGGCGTCGACGATACCGAGGGTGCCCGCAAGGCGGTTGACCTGCTGCTTGCCGAAGGCCATCGCAAGATCGCCTTCATCGGCGATTCGCGCACCCGCCTTGCCTATACCCGCCGTCGCGAGGGTTACGAGGCCGGGCTCGATGCAGCCGGTGTGCCGAAGGAAACACGGATCGTCCTCGAAGGCGACGGCACGATCGAGAGCGGCCGTCACGCCGTCGAGCAGCTCTTCATGCGCGATACGCTGCCGACCGCCTTCATGTGCGTCAACGACCAGACGGCGATCGGCGTGATGATCGGCCTCAATGCCCGCGGCTACGATATCCCGCGCGACTTCTCGGTGACCGGCTTCGACGACGTGCCGCAGGCCGTGTTCATGAGCCCATCGCTGACCACCATCCGCCAGCCGCGCACGGCTATCGGCAAGCAGGCGATGGCACTGCTGCTGGAACTCCTCGGCGATGGCCGGCCGGCCGAAACGGAAATCCTGCTGCGCCCCGATCTCGTCGTGCGCAACTCCGTCTCCGCGCCGCCGAAAAACTGGCAAAGACGCTAAGCGGGCGGAACAATTCCCGCCCCCGTCCGTTGCCTTGCCGGACGCCGGCTGCACAATCTGAGATTTGTGGTTTGCACCGGCAGCTGGCGTCCAGCTCAGCTGAAAAGTCCGCGTTTGCGGCAGCTTCATTCTATCCCGGACTTATTTTGGTCATCGGCGTTTCCGTCGCTGGAAAAATCAACCGACCGCCTACATCATTGATCGCTAAGATGAACATGGGACCCATAGATTCAGTGTCGCCGACGTCCGATCCAGCCGTCATCGAGGAGCAGAAACGCCTTGAGGCGCTCGAGGCATTCGACATTCTCGACACCGCGCCCGAGCCCGAATTCGACGACATCGTCTTCGTCGCCTCCTCGGCCTGCCGCACGCCGGTTGCCCTGATCAGCCTTGTCGGCGCCGACAGGCAATGGTTCAAGGCAAAGGTCGGCTTCGAGGCCTGCGAAACCCCCATCGATCAATCCGTCTGCGCCCACGCACTCTCCAGCCCGCAACCGCTCGTCATCCCCGATCTCACGAAAGACGAACGGACGCGGACGAACGCGCTGGTCACCGCGCCACCCAGCATCCGCTTCTACGCCGGCGCACCGCTCGTCACCTACGACGGCACGATCATCGGCACGCTCTGCGTCATCGACACCGTCCCGCGCCCCGAAGGCTTGACGCCTGACCAACTGAAGATTCTCCAGGCCCTGTCGCGGCAGGTGGCCGCCCTTCTGGAAGCCCGCCGCATATCGAGCCGCAAGGACGAACTCTTCCGCCGCCAGAAGCATATCAGCTCGACGATGCGCTCTACGGCGCAACAGAGCATGGCTGCGCAAGAGGCCGGACGTGTCGGCACGTTCGAGCTCGATATTGCCAGCGGCCAGATGCGCGTCTCCCCGGAATTCTGCCGCATCTTCGACGTGCCGGTGGCCGAGAGCTACCAGGCCTCGATCTTCGAAGACATGGTCGTCCCGGATGATCAGGATATCCGCTCCTCCGCATCGACGCGGGCGGATGGCAGCGCCGCACTCGATGTCGAATATCGCATCAATACCGAGCATCGCGGCACCCGCTGGATTTCGCGTCACGCCGCCTTCATGGCGACGACCGACGGCAGGCCGGCGCTTCTGCGCGGCACGGTACAGGACGTGACCATCGAGCGGCGGGCTGCGGCCCGCGTTCAGGCGCTGCTTGATCTCGGCGACCGGCTGCGCGATCTCGACGACGTGGAATCGATGGCGATCGCCGCCGCCGATCTGATGGCCAAGGCGCTCGATGCCAGCCGCGCCGGTTTCGGGGTCGTCGATGCCGGCAGAGAGACTGTATTGATGCAGCCGGAATGGTGCGCGCCGGGCGTCACGTCGCTTGCCGGCCTCCACCATTTCCGCGACTACGGCAGCTTCATCGACGATCTGAAACGCGGCGAAACCGTCATCATCGAGGATGTCGGCAACGATCCGCGCACCGATGGCAATGCCGAGCAGCTGCTTGCGATCGATATCCGGGTGCTCGTCAACGTGCCGATCTTCGATCATGGCCGCTTCAGCCTCGTCGTCTTCGTTCATCACGATCATCCCTACGAGTGGACGGACAAGGAAGTGTCCTTCGTGCGCAGCTTCGGCGACCGCATCCAGATCGCCATTGCCCGGGTGCGCGCCGAGGCCGAACAGGACCTCCTGAACCGCGAGATCAACCACCGGCTCAAAAATACCTTCGCAATGATCCAGGCGATCGCCACGCAAACGCTACGCCCGGTAGCAGAACGCGAGCATGTCGAGAATTTCGAGCGGCGGCTGCATGCCCTCAGCAGCGCCCACGACATTCTCCTGCAGGACAACTGGCTGAGCGCCGGTGTCCACGATCTCGCCGCCCGGGCAATAGAACCGCTCGGCGTCGGCGAGCAGGTTTCGATGGAAGGGCCGAGCCTGGCGCTTGGCGCCAAGGGGTCGCTTTCGCTGTCGCTGCTACTGCACGAACTGGCCACCAACGCCATCAAATACGGATCGCTCTCTGCCGAGGGTGGCAAAGTTTATGTACGCTGGACCATTGAAGGCCGAGGCGAGGCGGCTACCTTCCACCTCACCTGGCGTGAAGAGGGTGGCCCTGTAGTCGGCGAACCGACCAAAAAGGGCTTCGGCTCCAAACTGATCAAGATGGGACTGATCGGCTCCGGCGGAACGGAGAGCCGCTACGGCCCCGATGGCTTCTCGGTCAGCATGTCCGCGTCGCTCTCGCAGATGCAAAGGACCGAATGACATGAGGGAAGGTTATGCAGCCCAAAGGCCTGCTGTCCTCGTGGTCGAAGATGAACCGCTGCAGCGGATGATGGCAGTCGATCTCGTCGAGGAGGCCGGTTTCGAGGCTATCGAGGCTGCGGATGCGGACGAGGCGGTGCGCATCCTGGAAGCACGGGCCGATATCCGCATCGTCTTTACCGATATCGACATGCCTGGCAGCATGGATGGCATGATGCTGGCCGCAGCGATCCGCGACCGCTGGCCGCCGATCGAGATCATCATCACCTCAGGCCATATCCGCGAACAGGAAGTGGAAATGCCGGTCCGCGGCGTCTTTTTCTCCAAGCCTTATGACATCCGCCGCCTGAGCCAGCAGCTCGTCGCTTTCGGGCTGCCCCAATGAGAAAAATCCGGGCATGAAAAAAGCCGGGAAGCTTTCGCTCCCCGGCCGATGTTCGGATCACACCGTCGATCAGACGTAACGGTTGACGACGTTTTCGAGATGTTCCTGCTTGCCGGAGCGCGGCTGCGGATTGACGTCCTTGCCTTCGACCCAGCTAGTGATTTCACCGAGCGAATACTCGCCGCGGAAGAGCTTCTGCCCTTCGGCCGAATCCCAACCGGCGTAGCGGTCTGCGAGCGGCTGCGAGAGAGCCTTGTCCTCGACCATCTTCGCAGCAGCCTTGAGACCGCGGGCGCAGCAATCCATGCCGCCGATATGGCCGATCAGCAGGTCTGCCGGATCGAGCGACTGACGGCGCAGCTTCGCGTCGAAGTTCGTGCCGCCGGTGGTGAAGCCGCCTGCCTGCAGAACCTGATAATAGGCGAGCGCCATTTCCGGAACGTTGTTCGGGAACTGGTCGGTATCCCAGCCGGACTGGTAGTCGTTGCGGTTCATGTCGATCGAACCGAAGATGCCGAGCGCATTGGCAAGCGCCAGCTCGTGCTCGAAGGAATGGCCGGCGAGGATCGCATGGCCCTGCTCGATGTTGAGCTTCACTTCGTTTTCGAGGCCGTGCTTCTTCAGGAAGCCGTAAACGGTCGCGACATCGTAGTCGTACTGGTGCTTGGTCGGCTCCTGCGGCTTCGGCTCGATCAGGATCGTGCCCTTGAAGCCGATCTTGTGCTTGTACTCGACGACGAGATTGAGGAAGCGGCCGAGCTGGTCGAGTTCGCGCTTCAGGTCGGTGTTCAGCAGAGTCTCGTAGCCTTCACGGCCGCCCCAGAGAACGTAGTTCTCGCCACCGAGCTTCTGCGTCGCATCGATGCAGGTCTTCACGGTTGCCGCAGCGAAAGCGAAGACATCCGGATCCGGATTGGTCGCAGCGCCGGACATGTAGCGGCGGTTGGAGAACAGGTTTGCCGTACCCCAGAGCAGCTTGGTGCCGGTCGCGGCCTGCTTCTCGGCGAAGTAGTCGACGATCTCGTTCAGGTTCTTGGTGTTCTCGGCAAAGTTCTGGCCTTCGGGACGCACGTCGGCGTCGTGGAAGCAGTAATAGGGCGCGTCGAGCAGCGAGAAGAATTCGAAGGCCACATCAGCCTTCAGCTTCGCAGCCTTCATCGTGTCTTCGAACCACGGGCGCAGGAAGGTCTGGCCGCCGAAGGGGTCGCCGCCCGGCCAGGTGAAGGTGTGCCAATAGGCGATCGCAAAGCGCAGATGGTCTTCCATGCGCTTGCCGAGAACGACTTCGTCCTTGTTGTAATGACGGAAGGCGAGCGGATTGGTGCTCTCCGGGCCTTCATACTTGATCTTCTGAATATCGCCGAAAAATCCGGTGCTCATGTTGGTCCTCCTTGGGTTGGTCAATCTTGTTCGTTGTAGCGTGCGGCCCCCTCATCCGACCCTTCGGGCCACCTTCTCCCCGAGGGGAGAAGGGAAATGAGGCGGCTGTTGCAAATCACCTTCTCCCCAGCGGGGAGAAGGTGCCGGCAGGCGGATGAGGGGGCCGCCGGCTCAGGTTCTCAATGCGCCAGCGACTTGATCGCCGGATAAAGCGCGCGGTAGCGCTTGTAGGCATCCTCATAAGCGCCGCTGAGTGCAGCGACAGGCTCGATCGTCCCATCCGTCTCCGGCGGCGTGCAGACCGCGACCGGATCCGCACCGGTTGCAGCAATCAGGCCGAGACGGGCAGCGCCAAACGCCGCGCCGAAATCGCCGTCCGCCGGCAGATCGACGGGAACGCCGAGCGCCGTAGCAATCGAGGCCAGCCAGTAGCGCGAACGCGAGCCGCCGCCGATCGCCGTCACGCGGGCGATATCGGTGCCTGCCGAACGCAGCGCTTCGAGATTGTCGCGGATCGCAAAGGACACGCCTTCGAGAACCGCCTGGGTCAGAACGGCGCGGATGCTTTCATGCTCGAGGCCGATGAAGGCGCCGCGGATGACAGCATCATTGTGCGGCGTACGCTCGCCCGAGAGATAGGGAAGGAAAGTCACGCCCGACGGCGCCTTCAGGGTCTCGCCGAGTTCGCCGGTCAGATCGGCGGCCGACTTGCCCGTCACATGCGAATGCCAGTTCAGCGCATCGGTGGCCGAGAGGATGACGCCCATCTGGTGCCAGGTATTCGGCAGCGCGTGGCAGAAGGCATGGACGGCGCTTTCCGGCTTCGGCAGGTAAGAACCGTTGGCGGCGAAGAGCACGCCCGATGTGCCGAGCGAAACGAAGGCGGCGCCGTGGCTGACCGTACCCATGCCGCAGGCAGAGGCGGCATTGTCCCCTGCCCCGCCGGCAACGACGACATCACCAGTAATGCCCCACTTGGACGACAGCTCGCCGCGCAGCTTGCCCGCCTGCTCGGTGCCTTCGACAAGCGACGGCATCTGCTTTTCATCGAGGCCCGTTGCAGCCAGGAGTTCCGAAGACCAGGCACGCTTGCCGGTATCGAGCCAGGACGTACCGGCCGAATCCGACATTTCCGAAATGTGCTCGCCGGTCAGCCAGAGGCGCAGATAATCCTTCGGCAGCAGCACCTTGGCGATCTTGGCGAAGATCTCCGGCTCGTTCTTGGCGACCCAGACGAGCTTCGGTGCGGTGAAACCCGGGAAAACGATGTTGCCGGTCAGCTTGCGAAAGCGTGGATCGGCGTCGAGCGCGGCGGCTTCATGATAGCTGCGCGTATCGTTCCAGAGAATGCAGGGCCGCAGCACCTTGTCGTCGGCATCGAGCAGCGTCGCGCCATGCATCTGGCCGGAAAGGCCGATACCCCTGACCGCCGCAAGTTCCTTCGGGTGCTTGGCCTTCAGACCGGCAACCGCTTCTTCGGTCGCGCGGATCCAGTGCGCCGGATCCTGTTCGGACCAGCCGGAATGCGGACGCGAAACGTCCAGCGATCCGTTGGCCGAACCGATGATCTTCTGATCGCCGTCGATGAGCATCGCCTTGACGCCCGAAGTTCCGAGATCGAGACCCAGATACATGTCGTTCTCCCTTTGCCGTTACGGCAGGTTGTCTTTCAAAAAGATATCGAGGCGGATGCGTTCCTGCGCATCGATGACGGCAAGCCCGTCGGCCTTCGCCTTCAAGACGCGAATGGCGCTGCGCACCTCATGACCGGCATCCTGATTGAGAACTGCGTCAATCGTTCCGTCGATCAATGCCGCCCGCGTATGCGGCGTGAGTTCATGGGCAACGACCGTGACCTGCCGCCCGGCGCTCTTGGCCTTCAGCGCCCTGATCAAACCGCGATTACCGGCGCCGAGGCTGTATATGCCGACAATGCGATCATTCTTCGAAAGCGCATCCGAAACCAGCATATGCGCCATTTCGGGGTCGTCGCGCCCCTCGATGACGGGCAGGATGGAAAGGCCCGGAAACTCCTGCGCCATCAGCGCAGCAAAACCTTCCAGACGCTCGCGATGGTCGCGCACCAGCATGGACCCGGCAAGCACCGCAATCTCGCCCTTGGCGCCACCGAGGAAACGGCCAAGCAGGCGAGCAGCCGTGCGCCCGGCCGCGATGTTGTCGACACCGGCGTAGTGATGGCGTAGCGACCCCGTGAGATCGGAAACCAGGGTGACGACGGGAATGCCGTCGCGCACCAAGGCATCGACCGCCTCAGCGACTTCAGGCGCATCGGTCGCGACGAGCGCAATGCCGGCGGGCCGCTCGGCAGCGAGCTTCCGCAGCGCCTCGACCAGCGCGGCCGGATCGAAAGCCGGAACCTCGATGGTCTGGATCTGCGTGCGCTCGACCGGCGAGCGGGCAACTGCCTCGCGGATCTCGCCGGTCAGCCCATGCATGAAGGAATTGTCGGATGCCGGAAGGATGAAGACCAGCGGATAGGTGCGGCCCTTGGCGAGGTTGGCGGCCGCCACATCCCTGACATAGCCGATCTCGCGAATGGCGTTTTCCACCTTCTCGCGCGTCACATGGCGCACGCCCGGGCGCTGGTTCAGCACGCGATCGACAGTCGCAAGGCTGACCCCCGCATGCGCGGCGATATCGTGAACCGTAGGCTTCATCGCTCCTCCTGACGAAGCCTTTACCGCCAATTCTGATGTACGTAAATCAGAAAATGCCGGATCAATCTGAACTCATCTGAGAGCAATTGAAAAATAGGGATTATTTCTTGCCGTCCCCGGCAATACGCGCTTCGACCTCTTGCGTGAGCTTGCGCAGATTGGGGCGCTCACCAGCCAGCGTTTCAATGGCACCGACGGCAAGATCACCCGCGACGTAATCCGACTTGTGACCGAGGTTGCGGACAACGATAAGTCGCGCGCCTCTGATATCCTGCGCAAGATGCGCCGAGTGGATCTTCGGCGAAACGACACTATCGGTATCGCCAGTGATGATGATCGTCGGCGCCTTTATCTGCCGATAGCGTGGAGAGGCCTTCTTCGTCCATTCCAGCAGGTTGGCAACATCGGTGGCGTTGTTGTGAAACTCGGCCGGGCGCAGGGCGAGAAGCGTTCGCGCCTTCGAGATATAGCCAGGAGGCCGCCGGTTCGGCGCAAACACACTGCGCGTCGCACCATCCACCATCGCAAGGCCGACGGGCGGCACGACCAGCGCACTGAAGAGCGGGCCGGTCAGCGGCGCGGTCGCAGCATCATAGTACCAGGCAATGCCGCCCGGCCACGGATAGACGGCCGGCGACAGGAACACCAGACCGGCGACCATATCGGGATGATCGAGCGCAAAGGCGGCCGCAACCGCACCGCCGAAGGAATGGCTGACGATGATCGCCCGCCCGATGCCGCGCTTCTTCATCAACGCCGCAATCGCGTCGGCCTGCCCGTCCGGAAAGGCGTTCTCAGGACCGCCGCGGTCGGAGCGGCCGTGGCCCGGACGATCGACGAACAGCAGATCGGCCTTGCCTTCCAGCTTTTCCCGGAACGACAGCATCGGGTCATAGAGATTGGCGCTGGCGCCATGAATGAAGACGATCGGCGGCAGCCTTGCCTTGCCGGAGGCGGGAATGAAGACGCTGTTCAGCTTGTAGCCGCCGATGTCGATCCTCTCTTCCTCGGCAGCAGCTCGCGCGGATGCGGATGCAAAGAGAGGCAGGACAATGCAGAGCCAGGCGATTGCCCTGGCGGAAGACTGAAGCATGAAGCGGCATCCGGTCGAAAGAGATGCACGATATACGGAAAACGGCCGGCTTTGGTTTCCCAAGCCGGCCGTTATTTCGAATACCAGACGATCAGTGGCCGCCGCCACCGCCTCCGCCGCCTTGCGGCGCAGGCTTGGCAATCATCGCAACACCGAGAACCATGACCATGAACAGCACGGTCAGCATCAGGAAGATATCGCTGAAGGACAGGATGACTGCCTGCTTGGTTGCCATGCCGACCATCTGCTTGATCGCCACCGACGCGCCATCCATCCCGTAGGAATTGAAGTTGGCGGTCAGATTGTTCAATTGGTCGATCGCGGCCGGATGGCCCCAGTCCATATTCTCGCGCAGGCGCTCGTAATGCACGTCCTGGCGGTTGGTCAGAACCGTATTGATGATCGCAAGACCGACGGCACCACCGAGGTTACGGGTCAGGTTGAAGAGACCGGAGGCGCCGCGCATACGGGCCGGCGGCATCGTGCCGAGCGCGATATTGTTGATCGGCACCATGCACATCATCAGGCCGAAACCGCGGAACAGCTGCGGGATCAGCAGTTCGTAGAAGTCCCAGTCATCCGTCAGCCCGGTCATGATGTATGTCCCGGCCGCGAAGCTGACGAAGCCGATGACCATCATCAATCTGAGGTCCATCTTCGTCGAGAGACGTCCGGCGAGCGGCGCAGTGAAGAACATCGCAAGGCCCGAGACGAACATCGTCTCGCCGATCATCAGCGAGTCATAGCCGCGGATACGGCCGAGATAGACCGGGTAGATGTAGGTCAGGCCGTAGAGACCGATACCCATGACGAAAGAGAAGACCGAGCCGAAAGCGAAGTTGCGGTTGGCGAAGGCTCTCAAGTCAACGACCGGAAAATCGACAGTAAACGCCCTGTAGAAGAAGACCACGCAGCCGATCGCCGATGCGATCGCACCGATGACGATATAGTTGTCGTTGAACCAGTCGTTCGAATTGCCTTCCTCGAGCACATATTCCAGCGCGCCCAGAAACACGCCCATCGAGATCAGGCCCCACCAGTCGAACTTCTTGAGAAGCGACAGTTCCGGCTTGTCGAAGTCGATGAAGTTCCAGGTAACGGTCGCGACGATGATGCCGGGGATGACGTTGACCAGGAACAGCCAGTGCCAGGAGAAGGCGTGGCTGAGATAGCCGCCGACGGTCGGGCCGATCGTCGGCGCCAGCGTAGCGATCAGGCCGATGATCGGCGAAACGACGCTGCGCTTGGAGGGCGGGAAGATCGTGAAGGCGGCCGCAAAGACCGACGGGATCATGCCGCCACCGATGAAGCCCTGGATGGCGCGGTAGACGATCATCTGGTCGATATTCGTCGCCGTGGCGCAGAGCACGCTCGACAGCGTAAAGCCCGCCGCCGAGAAGGCGAAGAGGTAGCGCGTCGAGACGATGCGGGCGAGCGTGCCCGACAGCGGAATCATGATGACTTCAGCGATCAGGTAGGAGGTCTGGACCCAGCCGATTTCATCCGAGCCGGCGGAGAGGCCGGCCTGGATTTCAGCGAGCGAGGCCGAGACGATCTGAATGTCGAGGATCGACATGAACATGCCGAGCACCATCGCAAAGAATGCGATGAGCTTGCGCGGGTCCATCCGTTCCTCGGCTCCTACGCCGGGAACGGTTCCTGCAGTGGTGGTCGCGGCCATTGGCCTTACTCCGGCTGGCTGATTACTTTGCCTGCTGTGCGTCCGGCGCCGTGCGCGTGTCGACATCGACGACGACGCTCAGGCCTGCACGCAGACGGCCGGTATCAAGCGCATCCTGCGGGAGCGCGATGCGAACCGGCACGCGCTGGATGATCTTGGTAAAGTTGCCCGTCGCATTCTCAGGCGGCAGCAGCGAGAAGACCGAGCCGGAAGCCGGCGAGATCGACTCGACGGTGCCGACGATCGGATGATCGTCGTAAGCGTCGACATGGACATTGACCTTCGAACCCGGAACCAGATGCTGGATCTGCGTTTCCTTGAAGTTCGCGTCGATATAGAGTTGGCGGGTCGGGACGAGCGCCATCAGACGCTGGCCGGGCGATACGAGATCGCCTTCCTGAACCGAGCGATTGCCGACAACACCGTCATACGGTGCCTTCAGGATCGTGAAGGACAGGTCGCGGGCGGCCTTGTCGCGCTGCAGCTCGAGCGTACGGACCGAACCTTCGGCTTCCTTGCGCTGTGCTTCCAGGATGGTGATGTTGGCTTCGGCCGACTTGATGTTGGCGTCGCCGCCAACGAGGTTTGCTTTGGCCTGATCGAGCGCGATGTTGGCGGTGTCGAGATCGGCAGCGGTGCCGACCGACTTTGCCTGCAGATCGCTCTGGCGCTTCTGGGTGATCTCGCCGCCGCGGACGGCGGCATCGAGCGACACCTTCTGGGCCTGTGCCTGGGCGAGAGCCGCCTTGGCGCCATCGACCTGAGCATCGATGCGGCTCAGCGACAGCTTTTCGGTGGCGATCTGCGCTTCGGCTTGGTCGAGAGCATTCTGATAGTCGCCGTTATCGAGCGTTGCAAGAACGTCGCCGGCCTTGACCAGCTGGTTGGCAACGACATTGACCTTGGCAACGTAACCGGTGACCTTCGGCGAGATGGTCGCAATATCGCCTTCGATATAGGCATCATCGGTCGAGACCATGAAGCGGCCATTCGTCCACCATTCATAGCCGTACCAGCCGCCACCGGCGAGGATGGCGAGGGCGACGATCGGCAGAACGCGGCTGCGCTTCTTTTTCACCGGCGGCTGCTCGGCAACCTTTACCTCGGGTGCTGGCGCCTGCTGGGGAGCACTGCGAGCCTCCGCGGTGGGGGTATCCGCGGAGGCTGCAGTTTCCGGCTGAGCCGCTTCGGCTTCAGCGGAATCGCTTACGATGCGCGCAACATTGGTTTTCTGACTGGACATAGACGAACACCGCTTTGTGAAGTAGATTTAATCGAACTGAACGGTTCGGTTCAGTTGACATAGGCCCTTTTTGCATCCATATCAAGTCATATCGAACCGAGCGGTTCGATTTTAGTAAAGAATCTTCGCAAGTGCGAAAAATGGTTAAGGAGAAGATGACCGAAGTGTCCAAGGTTTCAGCCGCCGAAACGCCCGTGGCCACCGGCCGCTGGGCAGCCGGAGAAGACCCGGCCAAGCGCACGCAAATCCTCGAGGGCGCCAAGAGCGTCTTCATGAAGATGGGTTTCGACGCAGCGAGCATGAACGACGTGACCCGCGAAGCCGGCGTCTCGAAGGGCACTCTCTATGTCTACTTCGCCAATAAGGAAGAGCTCTTCACCGCGATGATCGAGACCGAGCGCGCCGCCTTCGTGGCCGCACTGCGCGTCGCTCTCGAGCACCATGACAATGTCGAGGAAGGCCTGCATGATTTTGGCCTGAGCTTCATCTCGCATATCACAAGCGAGAAGGTGATCAGCGCCATGCGCACCGTTCTTGGCGTGCGCGACCGCATGCCGGAGCTCTGTCAGCGTTTCTTCAACGGCCCGGAAAACCTGCGCACGGTGCTTCACGAATATCTGACGCGCTACGTGAACTCGGGCAAGCTCGAGATCGCTGACGTCGATCTGGCAGCCGGGCAGTTCCTCGATCTCGCCAGCGGCAGCTTCTTCAAGTTCCGCCTCTTCGGCAGCATGCCGGAGCCGCCGTCCGAGGCGGAGAGAAAGCGCGTCATCGACGGCGCCATCCGCGTCTTCATGGCCGCCTATGGCGCCAAGCACAACGAGCCCGCCTGAGGGATCGGCGGCGTCCCCGCTTCATTCTCCCCATCACCGGCGGAATAAATGCCGTCCGGCTTTCGTATACCCCTTGCGGCGCTTGCATCTCAGCGCCTTCACTCTAGATTTCGGCGTCGGCTGTCTGTGGCGCAAGGGAAAAACAATTCATGCAAGATATCATGATGCTGGTTCAGGACCCGGCTGCCTGGGTGGCGCTGGTGACCCTGGTCGTCATGGAAGTCGTTCTCGGTATCGACAACCTTATCTTCATCTCCATCCTCACTAACAAGCTGCCGCCCGAGCACCGTGAAAAGGCCCGCAAGGTCGGTATCGGCCTGGCGCTGATCATGCGCCTCGCCCTGCTCGGCACCGTCGCCTGGATCGTCAAGCTCACGGCTCCGGTCTTCGAACTCTTCGGCCACGGCTTCTCGTGGAAGGACATGATCCTGATTGCCGGCGGTCTCTTCCTGCTCTGGAAGGCGACGAAGGAAATCCACCACAATGTCGATCCGGCCGATCACAACGAGGACTTCATCGCCAATTCGGCGACGACGACCTTCGGCTCGGCGATCGTGCAGATCCTGATCCTCGACCTGGTCTTCTCGGTCGACAGCATCATCACCGCCGTCGGCATGACCCCGCATCTGCCGATCATGGTCATCGCCGTTCTGGCCGCCGTGACCGTCATGCTGGTCGCCGCGACGCCGCTTGCGAACTTCATCGAGAAGAACCCGACCATCGTCATGCTGGCGCTCGCCTTCCTGATGATGATCGGCACGACGCTGATCGCCGAGGGCATGGGCTTCCATGTTCCGAAGGGCTACGTCTACGCCGCCATGGCCTTCTCGGCACTCGTCGAGGTGTTGAACATGTTTGCCAGAAGCGCCCGAAAACGAAAAAGAGGCGAGAGCCACTAGCTTCTGCAGCTGGCGCGGCTCCGGCCGCGCCTACAGCATGTCTCCCAGGCTCCAGTGATTGGCCCAGCGCGCATCGATCTCGTCATCGACATTCTGGTAGCGGATATCGGTCGACAGACGGATCAGCCGCGCGGCGCTCTCGTTCGCCGTTGAGGCGTGGATCATGTAGGGACTGTGCAGCATCACATCGCCGGCCTCGTAGCCGGCGATCAGCCAGCGGGCGTCGAAGCGCTCGGCCATATCGGGCAAATCTTTCGATACCCAACCGCCCTCGGTCATGTTGCGATTATAGGCGCTGATCCGCTCTTCGGCTGAAAGTACGGCGCTCTGCGCCGCGAACTCACTCTCCATCTTTCTGCCAATCGCATGCGATCCCTCGAGATAGACGAGCCCGCCCATGTCGAACGGCACATCGCCGAGCGGGATCCATGCCGTGACGATGCGGTTGGTCCCGCCGCGCAGATAGACGAGATCGTAATGCGCCGGCGTCGCCGTGGCGCTGCCCGGCATCGTGTGGCGCATGATCTTGCGCTTATGCAGATAGGAGATGCCGGACAGGAACTCGTCCATGAAGCCCGCCAGCCGCGGCTGTGAACAGAAGCCTTCATAGGCCACGGAGCGGACGAGCGACATCAGGATGCGGTTGGCCTGCTGCGGGTCCCCTCCTCCAGCGGCGGCCAGACCAAGACGCGGATCCGATCCCGGCTCGATCAACCCTGCGCCCGCCAGATGCCCGAACACCCATCCGCGAAACGCATTCACGGCATCGGGATCGAGAAACCGCTTCAGCCAGACATAGCCATGCTCCTCATAGCGCTCACGGATCGCCGCGATGCCGATGCCGGGATCGGTGGGAACGAGATGGCCAAGCCGGTTCTCCGCTGTCGAGAGCACCTTGCCGCCTGCCCTCAGCACCGGCATTCCAGTCACCGCCTTCACAGCCAAACTTGACATTTCGATCGCCATCCCTTTCGAATTCATGTGGTGATATTGCCGTGATAAAGGGCGAGTAACCATGGACAGAAAACACAGCTGGACTTTTCGCTCATGACTTCGCCGCCGCTCGCGCTCTACCGGTCGCCGCCATCGGTCAACCCGCCCGCACTGTCGGTGACCGGCTTCGGACGGCAGCGGATCGCCGTGCATGTCCGGCAGCGCCGCCTGCCATGCCATGCGGTGGTGCTCGTCGAAACGGGACGCGGCATGTTGGAAACCGAAGCGGCAGGCAGGCTCGCAATCGAGGGACCGGCGCTTTTCTGGCTGACGCCGGGCGGCCTGCATTCCTACGGGCCCACCGAGGGTGAAAGCTGGGAGGAGCAATGGGCGCTGTTCGAGGGCCCTTTCGCCTCGAGCCTCGTCCGGCAGCGCCTGATCTCGGAGACGGCACCGCATGTGGCACTGAGCAATCTGCGCGAGATGCTGCAGCTCTTTGCCGCGCTCCGCGCCGATTTTACCGATGGCAGTGCATTGGCATTGAACTCGGCCGCCGCCACGCTTCACCGCATCGTCGTCCAGTCAGCGAGGCAGGCGGATGCTGCCACTGATACCGTGGCTGGCGCCAGGATAGACGCAGCCGTTTCCGCCCTTGCCGAACGCGCCTTCAGGGAAATCGACATGCAGCAACTCGCCGCCGAATTCGACATGTCGCCAGCGACCTTCCGCCGCCGGTTCATGGCCGCAACGGGTCTTTCGCCGAAAGCATTCCAGCTACGGCTGCGGATCGACCACGCCAAGCAATTACTGACCACCTCGGATCTCCCGATCGAAGCGATTGCCCGGGAGATCGGCATCGATGATGCCTTCTATTTCTCGCGGCTCTTCCAGAACCGCGAGGGACTGGCGCCGAGCGCCTTCCGCAGCCGCTATCGCAGGCAGTGATCAGGCCCTGGACAATTCCTTGTCGATCGCCGTCACCAGCCGCTGATCCTCTGCGGTCACGTCGGGCGCAAAACGCGCGATGATCTTGCCGTCGCGGCCGATCAGGAATTTTTCGAAGTTCCAGAGGATTTCCTTGCCGTCGTCATCGGCCAGACCACGATCGCGCAGCCGGTCACGCATCGGCCCTTCGCCGGTCGTCGGCACAGCCGCCGCCGTCAGCTGGCGATAGAGCGGATGCTTGTCGTCGCCCTTGACGGAGATCTTCGAATAGATCGGGAATTTCACGTCATAGGTCAGCTGGCAGAACTCGACGATCTCGGCATCCGTCCCCGGCTCCTGACCCTTGAAATTGTTGGCCGGGAAGGCGGCAATGACGAAGCCGCGCTCGCGCTTGTCCTCGTAGAGCTTTTCGAGACCTTCATACTGCGCCGTCAGCCCGCATTTGGAGGCAACGTTGACGACGAGCATCACCTTGCCGCGATGTTCGTTGAGGCTTGTCTCGCGGCCATCGGCGAGCTTCACGGGGATGTCGAGGATCTCGGTCATGTCAGTCTCCATTCACGTCGGGCCGTGAAGCTATACCCGTGCCGCGCTTTGTCCAGCCTTCAAAACCGGCCTGATGCCAAAATCATCAGCATGCGCTAACGTGCCTCACGGAGAGATGAGAGGGGAAATCTCGGGTGCGTGAGATCGTTGTCGCGGGATCGGTATTTGTGTGTCTGGCCGTCGCCTCGATCGGCACGATGATGATCTATCCGCGGCTGCCGGCCCGCCATCGCGAGGAGGAAACGAACACGGTCGTCCGCCTCGTCGCCAACATCTTCGTGGTCATGACCTCGCTCGTCTTCGGCCTGATGATCAACTCCTCGAAGAACACCTTCGCCGGCATCGACGACAGCGTTCATTCCTTCGCCACCGAGATCATCCTGCTCGACCGCACGCTGCGAACCTACGGGCTGGAAGCCGACGACACCCGCGCCAGCCTGCTCCGTTACGTCCAACAGGCCCTGTCGGGCCCGATGCACGTCGTCGACCCCGTGCTGCAGAGTGATCCGAAATCCGAAATGGCACTCAACGCCGTTGGCAACAACATCGCCGTCATGATGCCGACCGATCCCAACCATGTCGCGCTCTGGACCGACGCCCGGCAGCAATACAAGACCATCGTCGAGCGGCGATGGGTGATCGTAGAGCAATCGGAAGGCGTCATTCCAATGCCGCTGGTCTTCATGCTGATGGCCTGGCTGACGCTGATCTTCGCGAGTTTCGGATTCCGCGCGCCCAAAAACATCATCGTCATGTCGATGTTCCTGGTGGCCGCCTTTCTCATATCCGCATCGATCTATCTTGTGCTCGACATGGATATCCCCTTCGCCGGCATGATCCAGATTTCCGACGCCCCGCTTCGCCGGGCGCTCGCCGAACTGCAGCAATGATGCGCGTGCGGGATTGATAAGCGCAGGCGGCGTTACAGTTATTCCTGTCGCAGAGCATCGTCTGCGTTCGGAATTCCACCCCCTGGAGCAGCATGACCACCCCGCAGATTCTCGCCTTTGGCGTCATTGGCCTGATGATGGCCGTCTTCATCTGGGACCGCTTCCGTTATGATCTCGTCGCCTGTTGCGCGCTGGTGCTCGCCGTCTGCGTCGGCATCGTGCCCTTCGAAAAGGCCTTCTCCGGATTCAGCGACGATATCGTCATCATCGTCGGCAGCGCGCTTGTCGTCAGCGCCGGCGTCGCCCGCTCCGGCATCGTCGACAGCGCCATCAAGCGCTTCTTTCCGAACCTGAACTCGCTGCATACGCAGCTCGCCCTGCTGCTGATCGTCGTCGCCGTACTCTCGGCCTTCATCAAGAATATCGGTGCGCTGGCGATCATGATCCCCGTCGCCTTCCAGTTTTCGCGCAAGACCGGAAAGTCGCCCTCGCTCTATCTGATGCCGATGAGCTTCGCCGCCCTGCTCGGCGGGCTCATGACGCAGATCGGCACCTCGCCGAATATCGTCGTGTCGCGGCTGCGCGAAGAGATCACCGGCAAATCCTTCACGATGTTCGACTTCACGCCGGTTGGCGCCACGCTGGCGCTGGTCGGCATTATCTTCCTGATCTTCTTTCATTGGCTGGTGCCAGAGCGGCAAAACGAAAATCCGTCGCTCGAAGAAGCGCTCGATCTCAAGAACTATTTCTCGGAGGCAACAGTCGTCGAGGGCTCCGGCTTCGACGGCAAGATGTTGAACGAGATCCTGAAGCTCGGCGATGGCGAAGTGGTCGCGACCGCGATCCTGCGCGGCCATTCCCGCCTGTCGCCGATCCCGGACCTTATCCTGAAGGCGGGCGACACCCTGCTTCTCGAAGGCGGACCGGAACCGCTCGACCGCGTCGTGACCAATGCCAAGCTGAAGCTCGCCGGCAAGCAGATTCCCGCGGATACGCAGGATGGCGACATCACCTCGATCGAGGCCGTGGTGTCACCGGAATCGACGCTAATCGGCTGGTCGGCACGGCAGTTGTCGCTCTTCAACCGCCGCCGCGTCAACCTGCTCGCCGTCAGTCGCCAGGGTCATCGCCTGACGGAGCGCCTCAGCGAGGTGACGCTGAAGGGCGGCGATGTGCTCGTGCTCCAGGGCAGCCGCAAAAACCTGCCGGCCTTCCTGCAGGAATTCTCCTGTCTTCCGCTGGCGCAGCGCGACATCCTGCTCGGCACCCAGCGCCGCGCCTATGTGCCGCTGATCATCCTCGCCGCCGCCATGGGCGCGACAGCCGCGGGTCTGGCGCCCGTTGCCGTGGCCTTCTTCTGTGCCGCGCTCGCCATCGTCGTCTTCCGTGTCATCCCGCTTGCCGATGTCTACAAGGCGCTGGATGGCCCGATCCTGATCATGCTCGCCGCCCTGATCCCCGTGTCGGATTCGCTCAGGACAACGGGCGGCAGCGAGCTCATCGCCGGCTGGCTCGGCCATTTCGCAGCGCAGATGCCACCCTTTGGCGCCCTGGCGCTGATCCTGATCACCGCAATGGCGGTGACGCCGTTCCTCAACAACGCCGCGACAGTGCTGGTCATGGCGCCGATCGCCGCGAGCTTTGCACAGACGCTTGGCTACAAGCCCGAAGCTTTCCTGATGGCGGTCGCCATTGGCGCCGGCTGCGATTTCCTCACCCCGATCGGGCACCAGTGCAACACGCTGGTCTTCGGCCCCGGCGGCTATCGCTTCAGCGATTACCCGCGCCTTGGCCTGCCGCTGTCCTTCATCATCATTCTCGTCAGCGTTCCCATGCTGCTCTACGTCTGGCCGGTGCGATGAGCGCTGATGCCCATTTTCCTTGACGCAAGCGGCCGAATATGGCCTTAAGGCCAGCCAAATGGACAATCGCCGGGGAAGTGCGCAATTTGCCCTTATCCGGCCGGTTTCCTGATCCAGTTATCTGCATTCTTCCCGCCGCACGCCGCTTTTGCCATCAAAAGCCGTCGGCATTCATTTGACGGGCACATAAAATGACAGCTTCCGGCGTCCGCGTCCGCATTGCTCCCTCGCCGACCGGCGAGCCGCATGTCGGCACCGCTTATATCGCACTCTTCAACTATCTTTTCGCCAAGAAGAACGGCGGCGAGTTCATCCTGCGTATCGAAGATACCGATGCAACGCGCTCGACCCCGGAATTCGAGCAGAAGGTACTTGACGCCCTGAAGTGGTGCGGGCTCGAGTGGAAGGAAGGCCCGGATATCGGCGGCCCCTACGGCCCCTATCGTCAGTCCGACCGCAAGGACATCTACACGCCCTACGGCCAGGAATTGCTGGACAAGGGCCATGCCTTCCGCTGTTTCTGCACCCCCGAGCGCCTGGAACAGATGCGCGACGCCCAGCGTGCCGCCGGCAAGGCGCCGAAATATGACGGACTCTGCCTGAGATATTCGGCCGAGGAAGTCAGCGCCAAGATGGCAGCGGGCGAAAGCTCCGTCATCCGCATGAAGATCCCGACCGAAGGCTCCTGCGATTTCAACGACGGCGTCTATGGCGACGTGTCGATCCCGTGGGACAGCGTCGACATGCAGGTCCTGATCAAGGGCGACGGCATGCCGACCTATCACATGGCAAACGTCATCGACGACCATCTGATGAAGATCACCCACGTCGCCCGCGGCGAAGAGTGGCTGGCATCGGTTCCGAAGCACATCCTGCTCTATCGCTATTTCGGCTGGGAACAGCCGGTGTTCATGCATCTCTCGCTGATGCGCAACGCCGACAAATCGAAGCTGTCGAAGCGCAAGAACCCAACCTCGATCTCCTACTACTCCGCTCTCGGCTACATCCCGGAAGCGCTGATGAACTTCCTCGGCCTGTTCTTCGTGCAGATCGCCGAAGGCGAAGAGCTGCTGACGATGGACGAGCTCTCCGACAAGTTCGACCCGGAAAACCTCTCTAAGGCCGGCGCCATCTTCGATATCCAGAAGCTTGACTGGCTGAATGGCCGCTGGATCCGCGAGAAGCTGTCGGAAGACGAATTCCAGGCGCGCGTGCTGACCTGGGCGATGGAAAACGATCGCCTGAAGGCAGGCCTGCGCCTGTCGCAGTCGCGCATTTCCAAGCTCGGCGAACTGCCGGAACTCGCAGGCTTCCTGCTGAAGTCCGACCTCGGCCTCGACCCATCGGCCTTCGCGAAGATCAAGTCGCCGCCGGAAGAGATCCTCGAGATCCTCAACACCGTGCAGCCGGACCTCGAAAAGATCCTCGAATGGAACGTCGAGACGATCGAAGCCGAACTGCGCGCCATCGCCGACCGCATGGGCAAGAAGCTGAAGGTCGTTGTGGCCCCGCTCTTCGTCGCCGTATCCGGCTCGTCGCGCTCGCTGCCGCTGTTTGACTCGATGGCGATCCTCGGCCGCTCGGTCGTGCGCCAGCGTCTGAAACTCGCCTCGCAGGCAGTCGCCTCTCTCGTCGGCCCAAAGAACTGAACCGGACATCTGCACCATGACCGAAAAGACCGAAACAGCGACCCTTTCTTCCGACGCAACCGAAGTGCGCGCCCAGAAGCTGAAGCTGCTGCGCGAACAGATCGGCGATGTCTATCCGGCGCATTTCCACCGGACCATCACCAATGCCGAGCTCGCCGAGAAGTACAAGGATCTCGAATCCGACGTCGAGACGACCGATGTCGTGACCGTTGCCGGCCGCGTCTATTCCTCGCGCAATTCCGGCATGTTCATGGATATCCATGACGCCGGCGGCAAGATCCAGATCTTCAGCCACAAGGACGTGACGCCCGAGGAAGCCCGCAACATGCTCGCCATGATCGACATCGGCGACATCATCGGCGTCACCGGCACCGTCCGCCGCACCAAGCGCGGCGAACTCTCGATCAACGCCCGCGAAATTACCATGCTGACCAAGTCGCTTCTTCCCATGCCGGAGAAGTGGAATGGTATTGCGGATGTCGAGATCCGGTATCGCAAGCGCCACCTCGACATCATGAGCAACGAGGAATCGAAGCTCCGCTTCCAGCAGCGTTCGAAGATTGTCTCCGGTATCCGCCGCTTCATGGAAAGTGACGGCTTCATGGAAATCGAGACGCCGATGCTGCACTCGGTTTATGGCGGTGCCACCGCCGAGCCGTTCAAGACGCATCACAACACGCTGAAGCTCGACATGTACCTGCGTATCGCGCCGGAACTGTTCCTGAAGCGCACGCTGGTCTCCGGCCTCACCGACAAGGTGTTCGAGATCAACCGCAACTTTCGCAACGAAGGCGTTTCCACCCGGCACAATCCTGAATTCACGATGATGGAGTGTTACTGGGCCTATGCCGACTACGAGGACATCATGGACCTCGTCGAGCGGCTGTTCGAGACGCTCGCATTGTCGATCCACGGCAAGACCGAATTTGCCTTCGGCGACAAGGAAATCTCCTTCAAGGGTCCGTTCAAGCGCGTGCCGATGCCCGACGCCGTCAAGGAAGTGACCGGCATCGACTTCCTTGCGATGAAGACCGATGAAGAAGCCCGCACCGCAGCCAAGGCCGCCGGTTTCGAAGTTGAGAAGGACTGGACCTGGGGCGAATGCCTGGCCTTCATCTTCGAAGAGAAGGTCGAGGGCACGCTGATCCAGCCGAGCCACGTCACCCATTTCCCGAAGGACATCTCGCCCTTCGCCAAGGAAGTGCCGGGCGAGCCGCGCCTCGTCGAGCGCTTCGAGACCTATTGCAACGCCTGGGAACTCGGCAACGCCTTCTCCGAACTCAATGATCCGGAAGAGCAGCGTCGCCGCATGGTAGAGCAGCTCGAGCAGGCACATGCCCGCGGCGAGAAGGAAAAGCAGCTGGACGACGAATTCCTCGATGCGATCGACCAGGGCATGCCGCCCGCCGGCGGTCTCGGCATTGGCGTCGACCGCCTGATCATGCTGCTCACCAACGCACCGTCGATCCGCGACGTCATCCTCTTCCCGGCCCGCCGCAGCAAGACGGACTGAGACTGACGAACTTTGAATGCAAAAGCGGAGCGCCCGAAAGGACGCTCCGCTTTTTTGTGTCCGGTGATTTCTGTTAGTGGCCGCTCTTGGCGGGCGCGGCTTCCTCGCCGCCACCTTCGGCCGGAGCCTCGGCGGGCGCTGCCTCGCCTTCCCCGCCTTCGGCTTTGGCTTCGCCCTCGGGCTTGGCCTCGCCTTCGCCCTCGCCGCCCTTGGCCTTCTCGGCCTTGGCGCCCTTCTTGCCGCCCTCACCGCCTTCGCCACCCTCAGTCGAGGCAACGGCCGTCGGATCGATGCAGTCGGAATATTCCTTGAAGGACGCGTTCAGCGTCTTGATCTCGTCTTCCGGGAGATCGACGCGCTCGCCGAAGAACAGGCCGTTCTGGCTGGCCTGGCCGTCATAGTAGCGGGCGGTATAGGGCTTGTCGTCGATGCCCTCGATCATCTTTTCCGGATGCGGGATATAGACGACGTCGGCGCCGATCGCCCGGCCGCGAATGTCGGAGCGCAACGTCGGGCCGTTCTGGTCGAGCACCACGACCTGCACCAGATCCGGCTTGCTGTCGGCATAGATCGCCTGCGCCACCCGCAGAGCCGTCCGGACGCGCGTCATCCCGTCGGTGGGTTCGGTCTTGATGTATTTGCGGATCCAGACATGCTCCTGCTTCTTGATCGTCACGAGATTGACGTCGGTGCAGGAGGCCCCGTTCACTTCTTCTGCCGGAGGACCAAGGATCGCATCTTTGCCGACATAAAGCGCCGCACCGCCGGAGGCGCCTGCGAAGAGCGCGACACCGCCGATAACGAACGCCAGTTTCCGGGACGGCCGGAATATGCGCAGTAAGGCCTTCACGCCAACTGCTCCGTCATCGGCAAAACTCCAACTCGATACATGCTCGGAAAACTATTCAAGCGACGTTTCGGAATGCTTAAGTGCGGCCAGTAAAAACGCAGGGGTGAGAATAAAAGGCCAAAAAAGGTCCGGGAGTTCACAGACTTGTCAGCGTGTATTTCGGCATGCTCTAAAGCCGCATGGCCTTCACGCTTCGTCAGCTTCAATATTTCGTCGCAGTCGCCGAGCAGGGTTCGGTGACGCGGGCGGCGCAGAACCTCTCCATCTCCCAATCCTCGGTCACAGAGGCGCTGAAGGAGCTGGAAACCGACCTCGGCGTCTCGCTCTTCGATCGCCATCCGCGCGGCCTGACCATCACCCATAACGGCCACCAGTTCCTGCGCCACGCAACGAAGATCCTGGCCACAGTTTCGGACGCGCGCACCAGCTTCTCCGGCCAGCAAAGCGCTCTCTCGGGAACGCTGAACATCGGCGTCACCTCGCTCGTCGCCGGCTATGTGCTCTCCGATCTCCTGGCGCGATACCGCCGCGCCTGCCCCGGCGTCGATGTCAGCGCCATCGAGGACAATGGCGGCTATCTCGAGCATCTGCTCGTCGGCGGCGAACTCGATGTCGCCGTCATGGTCATCTCCAACCTGCGCGACCGCATGGCGCTGCAGGCGGAAATCCTGGAAACCTCGCCCTACCGCCTCTGGCTGCCGATGGGCCATCCGCTGGTCTCCGCCGATATCATCTCCGTTGCCGATATCGCCCGCGAGCCGCTGATCATGCTGACGGTCGACGAAATCGAGGAGAATACCGGCAAGCTGCTCTCGGCCCTCGGCGCCCGCCCGCACGTGGCGTTCCGCACCCGCTCTGTCGAGGCGGTCCGCAGCCTTGTCGCCACCGGCGCCGGTGTCGCCCTGCTGCCCGATCTCGTCTACCGCCCCTGGTCGCTGGAAGGCGACCGCATCGAGAGCCGCGATGTCTCGGGATCGCTTCCCGTCGTTCAGGTCGGCATGGTCTGGCGCAAGGGATCGAGCCTGCCGCAGGCGGCGCGCGACTTCGTCGGCATTGCCGAAAGCATGCGCTCCGGCCGCGTCCGCTCCTGATATCGGAATTTCCGATAACGTCTTTCTGATAAATGAATTTGCGAAAGCGGATTTTTCATCGCAACTTTTCAACCGGGAACAAAATGCCGCAGCAAGCGGCTCAAACCGGGAGACAGACGATGACGAATCTCTTGAAATCCTGCACGGCCGCGCTCGCGTGCCTGAGCTTCGCAACACAGGTGATTGCCGCCGAACCGCTGAAGGAACTGGGCAAGGGCGAAGGTGCCGTCAGCATCGTCGCATGGGCCGGCTATATCGAGCGCGGCGAAACCGACAAGAATTACGACTGGGTGAGCGGTTTCGAAAAGGACACCGGCTGCAAGGTGACGGTCAAGACAGCCGCCACCTCCGACGAAATGGTCTCGCTGATGAACGAAGGCGGCTTCGACCTCGTCACCGCGTCGGGCGACGCCTCGCTGCGCCTGATCGCCGGCAAGCGCGTCCAGCCGATCAACACCGATCTGATCCCCGGCTTCAAGAATGTCGATCCGCGCCTGCAGAACGGCCCGTGGTACACGGTCGGTGGCGTCCATTACGGCGTGCCCTACCTCTGGGGACCTAACGTCCTGATGTACAACACCGACGCCTTCAAGGATAAGGCGCCGACCAGCTGGAAGGTCGTCTTCGAGGAAGAAACCCTGCCCGACGGCAAGTCCAACAAGGGCCGCGTCCAGGCCTATGACGGCGCGATCTATATCGCCGATGCCGCCATGTATCTGATGGCGCACAAGCCCGAGCTTGGCATCAAGGACCCCTACGAGCTGAACGAAGACCAGTACAAGGCGGCCCTCGACCTGCTGCGCGGCCAGCGCAAGCTCGTCTCCCGCTACTGGCACGATGCGATGATCCAGATCGACGACTTCAAGAACGAAGGCGTCGTCGCCTCCGGCTCCTGGCCCTTCCAGGTCAACCTGATGCAGGCCGACAAGCAGAAGATCGCCTCCACCTTCCCGGAAGAAGGCGTCACAGGCTGGGCTGATACCACCATGCTGCATGCCGACGCCGAGCATCCGAACTGCGCCTATATGTGGATGGAACACTCGCTGTCCGCCAAGGTCCAGGGCGATGCCGCCGCCTGGTTTGGCGCCGTCCCCTCGGTGCCGGCCGCCTGCAAGGGCAACGAACTGATGACCGACACCGGTTGCGCCACCAACGGCTTCGACCACTTCGACAAGATCAAGTTCTGGAAGACCCCGGTTGCGAAGTGCACGACGCAGAGCGAATGCGTGCCTTATCACCGCTGGGTTTCCGACTATGTCGGCGTGATCGGCGGGCGGTAAAGCGCCAGCCTCGGCGCCAGTGGCGCCCCCCTCTGCCCTGCCGGGCATCTCCCCCACAGGTGGGGAGATTGGCTGGGCGGAGCCGCTCGCTCCACGCTCACCGTATAGGCGAGGCGCGAGCAACAGGTCAATCTCCCTCCTTGTGGGGGAGATGTCCGGCAGGACAGAGAGGGGTGAGCCACACGGCACAACCGCCCCGTGACCCTCACATGAAAAATTCCGAGGAGCCCACCCATGACACCCGCCGTCCGTTTCCAGCAGGTCTCGCGTCATTTCGGCCAGGTTCGCGCCGTTGACGGCGTCGATCTCGAGATCGCGCCCGGCGAATTCTTTGCCATGCTCGGCCCGTCCGGCTCCGGCAAGACCACATGCCTGCGCCTGATTGCCGGCTTCGAACAGCCGACCGGCGGCCATATCCAGATTTTCGGCGAGAAGGCCGAAGGCGTGCCGCCGTACCGGCGCAACGTCAATACCGTCTTCCAGGACTACGCGCTCTTCCCGCATCTCAACATTCTCGACAACGTCGCCTACGGCCTGATGGTCAAGGGAACAGGCAAGGCCGAGCGCCTGCGCGAAGCGGAAAAGGCGCTCGAGCTCGTCAAGCTGCCGGGCTATGGCAGCCGCCGCCCGGGCCAGCTCTCCGGCGGCCAGCGGCAGCGCGTGGCGCTCGCCCGCGCTCTCGTCAACAAGCCGAAGGTGCTGCTCCTCGACGAACCGCTCGGCGCGCTCGATCTGAAGCTGCGCGAGCAGATGCAGGAAGAGTTGAAGAGCCTGCAGCGCGCCCTCGGCATCACCTTCATCTTCGTCACCCACGATCAGGGCGAGGCCCTGTCGATGGCCGACCGCGTCGCCGTCTTCAACAATGGCGGCATCGTCCAGGAAGGCACGCCGCACGATATCTACCGCCGCCCGAAGACCCGCTTCGTCGCCGATTTCGTCGGCTCCTCGAATGTCATCGCCCCGGATTTCATGGCCTCTCTCGGCGGCGAGAAGCGCTGGGCGAGCCTGCGTCCCGAGGCGATCCGCCTTGGCGACGGTGCAGAGGCCCGCGTCGAGAATGCCAGCTTCCTGGGTGCTGCGACACGCCTGACGGTCGATATCCGCGGCACGCGCCTGCATGTCATGCTGCCCGCTGGTGCGGACGTGCCTGATGTCGGCTCCAGCGTTCGTCTCGGCTGGCAGCCGGGCGACGTCCACTACATGGATGATGCCGCATGAGCGCCATTGCGATGACAGGCAAGGACACATCGATCCTGCCGGGGCGCGGCGGTTTCTTCGGCCGCCTCTCGGACGCCTTCTGGCGCCATCCGAAACTGTTGCTCTTCCTGATGCTGACCCCGCCGCTGCTCTGGCTCGGCATCATCTATATCGGCTCGCTGATCGCGCTGCTGCTGCAGAGCTTTTTCTCGATTGACGATTTCTCCGGGATGATCAGCTACGAGTTCACGCTGTCGACCTATGCGCAGCTGCTGAACCCGACCAATTTCGACATCATCGTGCGCACCATCCTGATGGCGGCGCTCGTCACCCTCGCATCCGCCATCATTGCCTTCCCGATCGCCTATTATGCGGCGCGCTATGCCAAGGGAAAGTGGAAGGTGCTCTTCTATCTCGGCATCATGCTGCCGCTCTGGTCGAGCTATCTGGTCAAGATCTATGCCTGGAAGCTGATCCTTGCCAAGGAAGGCATCCTCACCTGGTTCTTCGACAAGCTCTACCTTTCCTGGCTGCTCGACGGCATCCTGAACCTGCCCGTGGTCGGCGGCAATTCGCTCTCCGTCAGCTATCTCGGCACCTTCATCGTCTTCGTCTATATCTGGCTACCCTACATGATCCTGCCGACGCAGGCAGCGCTTGAGCGCGTCCCCGGCAACCTGATCGAGGCATCGTCCGACCTCGGCGCCACCCCGCGCCAGACCTTCCGCACGGTGCTCTTCCCGTTGGCGTTGCCCGGCATCGTCGCAGGCTCGATCTTCACCTTCTCGCTGACGCTCGGGGACTACATCATCCCGCAGATCATCGGCTCATCGCGCCTCTTCATCGGCCAGGCCGTCTACACGCAGCAGGGCACGGCCGGCAACGTGCCGCTTGCCGCCGCCTTCTCGGTCGTGCCGATCGTCATCATGGCCATCTATCTCTGGCTTGCCAAACGCATGGGGGCCTTCGATGCGCTCTGACCGCGGACAGAAGTCCCCGCTTCTCCTGAAGATTGCCGCCGGTGCCGGATTGCTCTTCCTGCACCTGCCGATCCTGCTGATCTTCGTCTACGCCTTCACGACGGAGGAAAAGAGCTATCAATGGCCGCCACCGGGCCTGACGCTCCAGTGGTTCGGCATCGCCTGGAACCGCCCGGATGTCTGGTCGGCGCTCGGCCTGTCCGTTCAGGTCGCCTGCATCGCAACGGCGATTGCGCTCGTGCTCGGCACCCTCTGCGCCGCCGCTGTCAGCCAGACGAAGTTCTTCGGCCGCGAGGCGATCTCGCTGCTCGTCATCCTGCCGATCGCCCTTCCCGGGATCATCACCGGCATCGCGCTACGCTCGGCTTTCAGCCTCTTCGATATCCCGTTCTCGGTCTGGACGATCGTGCTCGGCCACGCCACCTTCTGCGTCGTCGTCGTCTATAACAACGCCGTCGCCCGCTTCCGCCGCACATCGGGATCGCTGATTGAAGCCTCGATGGATCTCGGTGCCGACGGCTTCCAGACCTTCCGCCATGTCGTGCTGCCGAATATCGGCACGGCGCTCTTGGCAGGCGGCATGCTTGCCTTCGCGCTGTCTTTCGACGAAGTCATCGTCACCACCTTCACCGGCGGCCAGCAATCGACGCTGCCGATCTGGATGCTGGAAGAGCTGATCCGTCCGCGCCAGCGCCCGGTGACCAACGTGGTCGCCATGGTCGTCGTGCTCGTCACCTTCCTGCCGATCCTGGCAGCCTATTACCTCACCCGCGACGGCGACCAGATCGCCGGAGGCGGAAAATAAACCAGAGTGGGATGCCCCCATCCGCTCGATGAACGAAAGGGAGAACATCATGGACACCCAAATGCTGATCGGTTCGCGTTTCGAAGCGGGCACGGAGACGGAGGAACACGTTCTCAACCCCAAGACCGGCGAGAAAGTCGTCGACCTGCCGGAAGCCTCGCTCGGCCAGATCGAAAACGCCGTCGATGCCGCCGAGAAGGCTTTCAAGAGTTGGTCGCAGACGACGCCCGGCGAGCGCTCCTCCTATCTCCTGAAGATTGCCGATGCGATCGAGAAGGATGCCGCGGGTTTCGCCGCCCTTGAGGCGCTGAACTGCGGCAAGCCGATCAACGCCGTCCTCAATGACGAAATCCCGGCGATCGTCGATTGCTACCGCTTCTTCGCAGGCGCCGTCCGCAACCTGCACGCCCCGGCCGCCGGCGAATACCTGCCGGGCCACACCTCGATGATCCGCCGCGACCCGATCGGCATCGTCGGCTCGATCGCGCCCTGGAACTACCCGCTGATGATGATGGCCTGGAAGCTGGCACCGGCAATCGCCGGCGGCAACACCGTCGTCTTCAAGCCCTCGGAACAGACGCCGCTGACGGCGCTGAAGATGGCAAAGCTGCTCTCCGAGATCCTGCCCGAAGGCGTCGTCAACGTCATTCTCGGTCGTGGCGAAAGCGTCGGCAACGCGCTGATAAACCATCCGAAGATCGGCATGGTCTCGATCACCGGCGATGTCGCGACCGGCAAGAAGGTGCTGCAGGCCGCCGCCAAAACGGTGAAGCGCACCCACCTGGAACTTGGCGGCAAGGCTCCGGTCATCGTCTTCGACGACGCCGATATCGACGCCGTCGTCGCCGGCATCCGCACCTTCGGCTACTACAATGCCGGCCAGGACTGCACCGCCGCCTGCCGCATCTATGCCGATGCCAAGGTCTATGACCGCTTCGTCGCCGACCTGTCTTCGGCTGTCTCGTCGATCAAGTTCAACCAGGCCGACGACACCGAAAACGAGATCGGCCCGCTGATCTCCAAGCGCCAGCGCGACCGCGTCGAAAGCTTCGTCGCCCGCGCCTCCGAGCACAAGCACATGGAGATCACCACGGGTGGCAAGACCTCCGGCGACAAGGGCTTCTTCTACACGCCGACCGTGATTGCCGGCGCCACGCAGGACGACGAGATCGTCCGCCGTGAAGTCTTCGGCCCGGTCGTCTCCGTCACCCGCTTCAGCGATGCCGAGGACGCCGTCACCTGGGCAAACGACAGCGACTACGGCCTCGCCTCCTCCGTCTGGACCAAGGATATCGGCCGCGGCATGAAGACGGCCGCCCGCCTGCAATATGGCTGCACCTGGATCAACACGCACTTCATGCTCACCAACGAAATGCCACATGGCGGCCTGAAGCAATCCGGCTATGGCAAGGACATGTCGGTCTACGCGCTCGAAGATTATACCGCCGTGCGCCATGTAATGATCAACCACGGCTGAATAACCCAAACGGGTTATTGAGATAACATATTTGTGACTCCAGACCGCCGTAAACAACTACGGCGGTCTTTTTGCGGATATATTTCAATATTGCGTTGAACGAATATATGCTCCATATTTGAGCAAAGCCTTGGCAATAGCCGCGGGGGGCTAAAAAGGCTGATTACTTTCAATGGCATCGCAGATTAATATTCCGGAACTCCAGCGTGCCCTTGGCGGCTTGATGGATTCGGCGCTGATGCCGGAACAATGGGACGGCACGCTGGAGGCGATCAGCCGGGCCACCGGCTCGGTCGGCACCCACATTATGCCGGTGCGTGGAAAATTCGAGGCCGGCGTCCTCACGACCCCTAATTTTCTAGAGGCCTTCGACATCTATTTCTCCGAAGGCTGGTACAAGCGGGACTTTCGCGAGCGCGGCCTGCAGATCGGCCTGACCAAGGGCGTCGTCATCGAGCATGACATCGCCACCAGCAGCGATTTCTCGCAGCACGCCTTCTATGCCGACTTCCTGGCGCGCTTCGGCATGCGTTATTCCGCGATGGTGCTGTTTCAGGCTCGCGGCACGACGCTCAGCATCAACCTGCAGCGCGGCATCCATGACGCCCCCTTCGACCGCAATGACGAGGCGGCGCTTCTCGGCATGCAATCGAGCCTGTCATCAGCAGCCGAACTGGTGCGCACGCTGGATGCGGCGAAGGTCGGCGGCATGGGCGAAGCCTTCGATATGACGGCTGCGGCAGCGATCTTCTTCGACCGCAAGGGCCGCATCACCCATCTTAACGCCCGGGCCGAAGGCCTGCTCGACGAGGAAATCCGTATCGCCGGGGGAGAGCTTTTCACCCTGAAGCAGAGCGAGGCGGCACAGCTGCAGCGCCAAGTGCTCTCGGCCGCCGACGGCGCGCTGTTCATCGAACTGCCTGCCATTCGCATCACCCGGACGGGAAAGCCGCCGCTCGTGGCCCGCGTTCAGAAGCTGCAGGGCTTTGCCGCCGATCTCTTCGCCCATTCCAGCGTCGTGGCGCTGATCACCGATCTCGGCGAGCGCGACGGCCCGAGCATCGAGCTCTTGCGCAGCACCTTTTCGCTGACGCCCCAGGAGGCGACGGTGGCACGGCTGCTGCTCGACGGATCCTCGCCGCGCGAGATCGCCACCATCTGCGGCCTGCAATATGAGACGGCGCGCGGCTATGTGAAACGCGTGCTCTCGAAAACCGGAACGCAGCGCCAGGCACAGCTGATCGCGCTGCTCTCCGGCCTGAAGCCTTAACCGGCGACCTGCGCCCCATAGAGCGCCCAGACTTCCCAGCCGCCTTCCCAGATCATGTCGAGCGCGACATAGACGATGATCGCCAGCCCGATCCAGCCGATCCAGCGGAAGCGGCTGAGCAGCTTCGCAACGAAATTCGAAGCAACGCCCATCAGCACGACGGAGAGAATGAGGCCGAAGATCAGCGCCGTCATGTTCGACTTCGCCGCCCCTGCGACGGCCAGCACGTTGTCCAGCGACATGGAAAGATCGGCGAAGATGATCTGGCCGATCGCCTGGCGCAGCAGCTTCGGCTTGTGGGCATGATGCCCGGCCTCGTCACCACCCTCTTCTTCTTCGCCGGCTTCACGTAGCTCCTTGAACATCGTCCAGCAGATCCAGAGGAGCAGCAGCCCGCCGATCAGGTTGATGCCCTTGATGACGAGCAGTTCCGCGGCAATGACGGCGAAGACGATGCGTATGACAGCGGCAGCCGCGATACCGGACACGATCGCCTTACCGCGCAGCTCAGGCGCAAGACCGGCGGCGGCCATGCCGATGACGATCACATTATCCCCGGAGAGGATGATGTTGATCATGATGACTTCGAGATAGATGGAAATGACGGCGGGATCAAAGAGGGAGGACATCAAGGCACTTTCGTCGATGGGGCAAATCGATGAAAAATCCCCACGCCTTCAGCCCGCCTGCCGCGCACAAATATGCGGCAGATCGTCATCCTTAGGAATTGGGGGCTCTTCCTTGGCAAAGTTTGAAACAGATCGAAGCCCGGTTGAAAAGCCCCGCAACCCGGCGATGCCGGAACATTAGAAAATCGCCTGTTATTTCAATCGATTTTATTCTGACCCGGGAACAAATCGCCGTCTGCCGCGTCATCTTCTGCGTCCAACACAGAGGAAACTTCCATGCTTAAGTGGGCTCTCATATTTTTCGTTATTTCGCTGATCGCCGGCTTCTTCGGCTTCTCCGGCATCTCGGCCGCCACCGCGACGATCGCGCGCGTCCTCTTCGGCATCGCGCTGGTGATCTTCCTGATCTTCCTCATCCTCGCGCTGATGGCGGGACAAGCCATTCTCTAGCGCCCACCGCGTCTCACCGGCGGGCCTAAAGCAGGCTCGCCCCGACATTGATCGCCAATGCCAGGATCGTCGTGTTGAAAAGAAACGACAGGATCGCATGCAGCAGGGCGATCTTGCGCATGATCCGCGATGATACCGCCACATCGGCCGTCTGCGCCGCCACCCCGATGGTGAAAGAGAAATAGAGGAAGTCCCAATAGGTGGGCTCCTCTATCTTGTCGGGAAACATCAGCCCCTCGCCATTATCCGGCCCGCCATAGAAGCGGTGGGCATAGTGGATGGTGAAGAGCGTGTGCAGGAACACCCATGAAATCAAGATCGTAACGACCGCCGCGATCGCCCGTGCGAAGGCGACGTCAGGGGGAGCATCCTTGACGGAATGCAGCTCGAGGCCGATGCCGGCAATGCTGGCCACTGCGGCGGCGATCGACAGGAACAGCACGAACGTATCGGAGAAATCCAGATCCTCCGAGCGCCGCCGGATATCCGAGACGGTTGCCCGCAGCATCTTGCGCCAGCTGATGCCGATGAAGACGATAGCCGTGACGTTCCAGCCGACCAGGACGTTCTTGGCATTCACGTCACGCGATGTCAGCAGCAGGAAAACGGCGAACCCGGCGGCGAAGGCGATGATGAAACTGCCGTGTCTGATTGCGTAGGTCACAAACCCGGAGCGCTTGCTGACTGCCATTCCGCTTCTCCTGCCTCGGCTGACGATATCACCATGAAAAAGGCCCGGACACCATCGGCGTCCGGGCCTTTTCAAACACTTATCCGGCAGGATCAGGCAGCGGCGAGCTGCAGTTCCTTCTGAACCATGCCACGCAGCGTGCCGAGGTCCTTGGCGAAGGCGCGGATGCCTTCGGCGAGCTTTTCGGTCGCCATCGCATCTTCGTTCATCATCCAGCGGAAGGTCTTTTCGTCGACGCTGATCTTCGCAGCCGGCTTGACGGTCTCCGCCGAGAGCTTGCGCTCCAGCTTGCCCTGGTCGTTGGACAGCTCGTCGAGCAGGTTCGGAGCGATCGTCAGGCGGTCGCAACCTGCCAGCGCTTCGATTTCGCCGGCGCTGCGGAACGAGGCGCCCATGACGATCGTCTTGATGTCGTTGGCCTTGTAGTAGTTGTAGATGTCGCGAACGGAGATGACGCCCGGATCTTCCTCAGGGGTGAATTCCTTGCCGGTCGACTTCTTGTACCAGTCGAGGATACGGCCGACGAAGGGCGAGATCAGGAATACCTTGGCGTCGGCGCAGGCAACGGCCTGGGCCTTCGAGAAGAGAAGCGTCAGGTTGCAGTCGATGCCTTCCTTCTGCAGCACTTCGGCAGCGCGGATGCCTTCCCAGGTCGAAGCGAGCTTGATCAGGATGCGATCCTTCTCGATGCCGCGCTCCTTGTAGGCAGCGATGATCGAACGGGCCTTGGCAAGCGATGCCTCGGTGTCGAAGGAAAGGTCGGCATCGACTTCCGTCGAAACGCGGCCCGGAACGAGCTTCACGAGAGCCGCACCAACGGAGATCGCCAGGCGATCGGCAACGGCAGCCGAAACGGCTTCGGCATTGCCGCCCTGCTTCTTGCCCCAGGCAACGCCTTCCTTGATCGCATCGGCAAACATCGGCGTGCCCAATGCCTTCAGAACGATGCTCGGGTTCGTGGTGCAATCGACCGGCTTCAAACGGGCAACGGCCTCGATGTCGCCGGTGTCGGCAACCACCGTGGTTATCTCGCGGAGTTGGTCAAGCTTGGATGTCATGGTCAAAATCCTTTGTGACTGAGCTGCGGACCGGCGCGATCTTCGCCCGGAAAAGAGGTGATCTACGGAATGCTGACGTTCGTGTTGCAGGCGAAAAGGCGCGGCTCCATCACGGCTATTGGGCTAACGTGAGGAACACCCGCAGTGTTCCCGGTGCGGAGGGAAAGAATGGCGCGATAATTCCGCGCAGGCAATGCCCGCGGCACCATGGCCGGTCCTGACTTCCCGCATGCCCGCACACTGTCCTCCTCGGACGGACAAGAACGACTTCTGTCATCGATAATATGGCAATTCCGTTCATCGAAAGTCAAGGACATTTGTGCATTTCAATTGACATAAGTGTCACACCCGTCATTATCGCCGGGGAACAAAGGAATGCCTGCACCCCTTTCGCTTGCTGAAGCAAACTAGGGTGAAATTTTCGCGAGAGAAGATGTGGTCAAGCTGAAGCGCGGCACGCATACCGCCTATTCCGAAGCCTCGTCGCTGCGTCTGCGGGCGGCATGGCTCTATTACAATCAGGGCCTGACCCAGAAGGATGTTGCCGAGCAGCTCGGCATCAGCCGCACGACTGTGATCCGCCTCCTCGACGAGGCGATGAAGCGCAGCGAAGTGCAGATCTGGATCAACGATTCCATCGGCGACTGCGTCGAGCTCTCGGTCAAGCTGGAACGCGCCTATGGCCTCGACGAGGCGATCGTCGTTCCCTCGCCCGTCACCAACGACGTCAATGCTCTGGCAAAAAGCGTCGGCCTGGCGCTCGGCCAGTTTCTGTCCGAGGCAATCCCCGACGACTATACGATCGGGGTCGGCTGGGGCCGCACGATGACCGCGTCGCTTTCAAGCTTCCGCCCGCCCCGGCGCGACAATTGCAAGGTCGTTTCCCTGCTCGGTGGCATCGTCGCGGTGCATCAGACGAACCCAATCGATTACACTTGGCGCCTGGCAAATCAGCTCGGCGCCGAATGCTACATGTTCCTGGCGCCGCTGCTCGTCGACTCCACCGAGACGAAGCGGAACCTGATCGACAAATGCGGGCTGGAAACCATCTACCGCCTCGCCGAAAATCTCGATCTCGCCATCGTCTCCTGCGGCGATATCGGCCCGCATTCGACTTCGCTGTCGGAGGGCTGGATATCCAAGGCCGAACTGCAGGAGCTCATCGACGCCGGCTGCGTCTGCGATACGATGTTCAACTTCCTCGACAAGGACGGCAACACCATCGATCACTCGATCAACAGCCGCGTCATGTCGGTCGATCTCGATACGCTGAAGAAGGCCAAGCACATCGTGCTCTCTTCAGGCGGCGCCCACCGCGCCACCGCCATCCGCGCAACGATCAAGCGCATCGGCTGCAACACGTTGATCACCGATGAGAGTGCCGCGAAGGTGCTGCTGGAACTGGCGGAAGGCTAGCTCTGCGGATCTGACTCCCGAAGGGAGAAGGGAAGACCGGAGCCCACAGCGAGTCCCCTTCTCCCCAGCGGGGAGAAGGTGGCGGCAGCCGGATGAGGGGGCTGCTCGCTCGAAGTTATAGAGGGCTGCTCGCGCAAAACTATCAGGCGTGCGCCGATTCCCACCCAAGCATCGCACGCTTGCGCGTCAGACCCCAATGATATCCCGTCAGCGCGCCACTCTTGCCGAGCGCGCGATGGCAGGGCACGACGAAGGAAATCGGGTTGGCGCCAACAGCAGCCCCGACAGCCCGCATCGCCTTCGGATTGCCGATGTCATTGGCGATATCGCTATAGGTGACGGCCTTGCCGAACGGGATCTTCAGCAGGCTTTCCCAGACGCGCACCTGGAAGTCCGTGCCGATCAGCACCACCCGCAGCGGCTGCTCGGACGACCACTTGCCCGGCTGGAAGATGCGCTCGGCATAGGGGGCGGTCGCTTGATTGTCCTCGACATATTCGGCATTCGGCCAGCGGCAGGCCATATCGTCGAAACAGGCGGCCTCGTCTCCGAGATCGCTGAAGGCAAGGCCCGCCAGACCACGATCGGTGGCCATGACCAACGCAACGCCGAACGGCGAATGGTGAAAACCATAGCGAATGGTCAGACCGCCGCCCCTCGCCTTCCATTCGCCGGGCGACATCGCCTCATGCGTCACGAAGAGATCATGCAAGCGGCTCGGCCCGGACAGGCCGACCTCGAACGCGGTTTCGAGAAGCGGCAACTCCTCCTGCCGCAGCAGCCGCTTGGCATGATCGAGCGTCACTGCCTGCAGGAAGGCTTTCGGCGAAAGCCCGGCCCAGCGGGTGAAGGTCTTTTGCAGCTGCGTCGGCGACTGGTTGAGACGCGCGGCGATATCGTCCAGCGAAGGCTGGTCGCGGTAATCCTCGGTGATCAATTCGATGACCTGCCGCACGGTCTCGTAGTCGGGACCGTCAGGCGTGATGTCTCTGTTCAGATTTGCGATCATGTTCATCGTATTTCTCCTTGTAACAAGGAGATAATCAAGGGCGATCTCGCAAGCCACCCGTTTCTTGCGCCACTTTCATAACCGCTGCTTGACGGTGGCGAGCGCCCCCTTGAAGGCTTTGGCGAAGCTTTCGCGATCATCGGGATTGAGGAAGGAGCCGATATCGGTGCGCCGCCCCTGCCCCGCGACATGCATCGACAGAATGCCGATCTCTTCATGCCGGCGCACGAGAAAGCGGGTCCAGAAGGGATTGAAATGATGCTCGACCATCTTGCCCGACGGCGCGAACTTGCGGATCGCCACATCTGTACGCGACACCGTCACTTCCTCGCGTGCCCGCCCCGACCGGTAGTTCAGCCAGAAGGCGCCGTAGAGCAGCGCGAAATCGAGCCCGAAGAAGAAGCCGATCGGCCAAGCGCCGGTGACGATAAAGAACATGCCGTAGAGGAAGCAGATACCGCCGGATATCGCCAGCAGGATACGGAAACCCTTGCGGCCGAGAGAGCGGTAAGGGAAAAGTTCGGCTGCGAAAACAGGCTGTTCGCCTGCGCTGTCGGCGTTGCTTTCCGTCATGGCTGGCGAGTATAGATTGTCCATGGCCGAACCGAAACTCAAATCCGCTTCCCGGACTTCCGCAAACTCAAAAGTGATCGTCCGCCGCAAGAAGACCGCGGTGCGCACCGCCTATTCCGAGGCCGAGCGCGAAGAGATCTTCCGCCGTTTTTCGATCCAGCGGCCGGAGCCGAAGGGCGAACTGGAGCACAGCAATCCTTTCACGCTCGTGGTCGCCGTGGCGCTTTCGGCGCAGGCGACCGACGCCGGCGTCAACAAGGCGACCCGCGCCCTCTTCAAGGCGGCAGACACCCCCGAGAAGATGCTGGCTCTCGGTGAAGACCAGGTGCGCGACTACATCAAGACCATCGGCCTCTATCGCAACAAGGCGAAGAACGTCATGGCTCTCTCGCAGATGCTGGTCGATGAATTCGGCAGCGTCGTGCCGCAGACGCGCGAAGAGCTCGTCCGCCTACCGGGCGTCGGCCGCAAGACCGCAAATGTCGTGCTCTCCATGGCTTTCGGCCAAGCGACCATGGCCGTCGACACCCATATCTTCCGCATCGCCAACCGCATCAGGCTTGCCCCCGGCAAGACGCCGGATGAGGTCGAAGAGCGGCTGATGAAGGTGGTGCCGAAACAGTATCTCTACCACGCCCATCACTGGCTGATCCTGCATGGGCGCTATACCTGCAAGGCCAGACGCCCGGAATGCGAGCACTGTATCATCGCCGATATCTGTAAATCGGCGGAGAAGACCTGGGAAATGCCGGCGCCGCTGGTCGAGCTACCGCCGCAGGTGATCGGCGAGGCCGTCGAGTAGGCTGGCAATCGCCCTCTCGTAGTCCTTCCGCACCCCGCCCTGCTCGATCTCGATCGCCGCGCGGTCAAAGGCGGCTGACAACAGTGATGTCAGTGGTCCAAGCTGCGCCCCGGCGGCCGGCAGCATCGCTGCCAATCCCCGCCGCAGGCTTTCCTCGGCATTCTCGCGGTCGATCGCCGATGCTTCGACGCCGAGAACGGCCGGTGCCTCCAGCAACAGAAGCCGCGTGCGCCCCTCCGCCGCCATGGCATCGAAATAGGCCGAAGCGCCCGAGAGCAGCGCATCGCGCGGCGACTGTGCATCCGCCGAGCGGCTCTCGATCTCTTCGGCGACCTTCTCCGCCTCCTGTTCGATGACCGCACGGAACAGCGCCCGCTTGTCTTCGAAGTGGTGATAGAGCGCCCCGCGCGTCACACCCGCCGCCGAAACGATGTCCGGCGTGGCGGTCTCGGCATAGCCCTTGTCGACGAAGAGGCGGCGCGCAGCCGCAATCAGCGCCTGCTGTGTCTGTTCGGTTCGTTCGCGATTGGTCCTGCTCATACCCACTATTTACATACACACTGCATGTATGTTAAATGGAAAAACATACAAACTGTACGCAAATCAAAGAGGAGCAACGAAATGAAATCGACGAGCTATTATCCGGTGATCATGACCGATGACGTGGCGGCCACGGCAGCCTTCTACATCACGCATTTCCGCTTTCAGGCGCTGTTTGAAGCCGACTGGTACGTCCATCTTCAGTCCATGGAGAACGAGCACGTCACGTTGGCGATCCTCGACGGCAGCCACGAGACCATTCCCGAGCAGGCGCGCGGCAAGGTCTCCGGCCTGCTTCTGAATTTCGAGGTCGAGGATGTCGATTCGATCTACACCGCCTGCAAGACGGCCGGGCTGCCGATCATGCGCGATCTGCGCGACGAGGATTTCGGCCAGCGGCATTTCATCACCGCCGATCCGAACGGCGTGTTGATCGACATCATCAAGCCGATCCCGCCGAGCGCCGAGTTCGCCGCCATGTACGACGCCTCGGCGCTGCCCGCCTGACCTAGCCTCTGAAGGCCGGATCCTTCTGCGACACCAGCTTGTGCAGGTGCACCATCATGCCGGCGGCAAAGAGCGGCGTGAGGAGATTGAGGAACGGCACCGCCAGAAAGGCCGCGATGACAAGGCCGCCCAGGAAGACCGTCGATCCGTGCTTGGCCCGGAACGCCCGGGCCTCCTCGGGCGGCCGGAAGCGCATCGCCGCAAACTCGAAGAATTCCCGCCCCAGCAGATAGCCGTTGACCATGAAGAAGGCGATCAGGTTGACGCCGGGAATGAAGAGCAGGAACAGCGCGATCATATTGCCGAGGATCACCACGCCGAGGAACTTGATCGAGCTCGCGAGAGCCGGCCCGAAGGGCATGGCGTTGCCCGGCCGGTCATTTGGATAGTCCCGCTTTTCCACAACCTCGGCCACATCGTCGAGAAACAGTCCGGCGATCAGCGCCGTGACCGGCGATAGCAGCAGCGCGAGACCAAGCGCCAGCCCGAGACCGGCAAGGATGGCGAAGACGAAACTCAGCCATCCGGCCCATTCCGGCATCTGCGGAAAGAAGCCCGCGACCCAGGGAAACAGCAGCGTGGCAAACAGGCTGCGCAGCACGAACCACAGCCCCACCAGCACCAGCAGCGTAAGCCCGAGAACCTTCCAGAAGACCGAACGGGTCTCGGAGGCGAGAAGATTGCGGAAAGACAGACGAGCGGCGTCAAGGATCATGCTTTGGCGTCTCCATGTGTTGTCCCGGATGTAGGAATCCCCGCGCAGAACGGCAAGCGGAAATAAAATTACATGCAACAATGGAAAACTTGTCTGCAACTAGACACTAATATATACTGCAAACTATTCGATCTAAACTTGAGCCTGAGACGCAGCTTCCGGAAATAGTTGCAAACGGCAAGTCTCGCCTAAGCGCATCGGAAGCCCTCGTGTCTCTGCCAGTGAGGGGTATGCCCGCGTGGAAGACTTCGTCCAGAAGCTCAGGCATTACGTGAAATCCGGCACGCCAGCGGAGCGCCGGATCGCGAAATATTTTACCGAGCATCTGAACGATCTGCCCTTCGAAACCGCGGCCTCTGTCGCCGACCGGCTGGACCTCAGCCCGATGACCGTCGGCCGCTTTCTGCGGGCGCTCGGCTATCAGGGCCTCGACAGCGTCAAGATCCACATCCGCGAAACCGCCGTCACCTCGCCGGTGCAGTTGCAAACCTCGCTCACCGAACTGCAGACCGACGCATCGAGCGGCAAGCCGCTGGCTCTGTTGGTCACCGAACAGATTCAGGCCCTACACCACATCTATCATCTCACCGCCCAGCCCCAATGGGCCGAAGCCGTAGCGATGATCTCCGGCGCGCGCGAAGTCTTCATCGCCACGCATGCCCGCATGGCCGGCTTCGCCTCGCATTTCGCCCAGCGCCTGACCCGCGCCCGCGATGGTGTACGGGCTCTCGATGGCTCCGGCAGCCGTTTCGCCGAATTGTTTGCCCGCCAGACCGGCGAAGGCGCGCTCCTCGTCATCGTCGACAGCCGCCGCTTCGCCCGCGCCCGGCTGCTTGCCAGAACGGCGCGGCGCTACGGCTACAAGGTCGTCCTGATCGCCGCCGAGAACAATGACTGGATGCCGGATCAATCCAATATCATGCTGACGCTGCCGCCCTCCCGCGTCCCCGATGACGACAACCTGCCGCCGCTGATGGCCTTGCTCGATTGCCTCTCGGAAACGGTGATCGCCGCCACCGGCGACGAAGCACAGCAGCGCGAACGCCGCATGGCCGAATTCGGCGCCATCCTGGGCGAGGGCCGCGGCGGAGGTTAATCCATCGCTTCCAGTTCGGCGCGGTGGCGATACATCGCCAGCAGCCGGCGGTATTCCCGATCGTACATCGCCCGCTTCCCGGCATTCGGGCTGCGCTCGTCGCCGCCGGGATACATGGCGGTTCCAGCAGCGGCGAGATCACGATGCAGGCCGCAGGCGACGGATGCGGCGATTGCTGTGCCGAGTAGCACGGCCTCGTTCATCTTCGGCACCACCACCTTGCATCCCGTCGCATCGGAATAGAGCTCCATCAGCACCGGGTTCTTCACATGGCCACCTGCCACATGCAGCGTATCCGGCACGTAGCCATATTCCTTCATCTTCTCGAGGATGTGGCGAATGCCGAGCGCGATCCCGACGGCCGTGCGCCAATAGAGCGCGCAGAGACCGTCGAAGGACGTGTCGAGCGTCAATCCGCTGACGACGCCGACGGCATGGGGATCGGCAAGCGGCGAGCGGTTGCCGTGGAAATCGGGGAGCACGAAGATGCGGGCGCCGAAGGCGTCGTCGCCCTCCTCGGCGCGAAGCTGCGCAACGCGGGCGGCGATCTTCTGGTGTAGTGCCGCCGTCGGCTCGCCGCCTGCAGCATGCATGCGCACGATATGATCGAGAAGCGCACCTGTCGCCGACTGTCCGGCCTCGACGAGCCAGGACTGCGGAAACACCGCCTCGTAATACGGCCCCCACATGCCGTGGCTCGGCCGCCGTTCGCGGGAAAAGGAAACGATGCAGCTCGATGTACCGGCGATCAGCGCCAGCTGCCGCTCGAGCGCGCGTGGATCATCGGCAAAGCCGCCGAGCGTTCCGAGCGCTCCGGCATAAGCATCGATCATCCCCGCCGAGACGTGGCATGCCGTCGTCAAACCGAGGGCCGAGGCCGCTTCCTGCGTCAGCGTGCCGACGCTGGAGCCAACCGGAATTGTATCGTCGGGCAGATGCCCGCGCTCCTGCAGGTCCTCAAGGCCGATCTTCGCCAGGAAGTCCTTCCGCCAGCCCTGTTCCTCATGGGAGAGATAGTTCCACTTGGCCGTCAGCGTGCAGCGCGAGCGGTTCAGCGATCCCGTCGCCTTCCAGGTCATGAAGTCGGCAAGGTCGAAGAAATAGCCGGCATTCATCCAGGTGCCTGGCAGCTTTTTCTTCAGCCACATCAGCTTCGGCATTTCCATTTCGGGCGACATGAAATGCCCGGAATGCTCCAGCACCGCATGCTCCGTCGCTGTGCAGAAATCGGCTTCCTGCAACGCCCGGTGATCGAGCCAGACGATCGTGTCGAACCGCTTTTCGCCACCGGTCGAAACGGAAATCTGCCGCCCCTCGACATCGCGCACGACAAGCGAGCAGGTCCCGTCGAAGCCGATCGCGCCGATCGAGGCGGGCGCCACGCCGGATTGTTCCACGGCCTTGCGGACCGAGATGCAGACGGCGGACCAGATATTTTCGGAATCGTGCTCGGCGTGGTTTTCACGCGGTCTGTTCATGATGATGGGATGCTCGGCCTTGCCAAGCAACCGGCCGGTGGCATCGAAGACACCGGCGCGCGCACTGCCGGTGCCGACATCTACCGCAACCACGTGATCATGCATCAGGGGCGCATCCCATCCAGCTTTTGTTTCTGGATAAGGTGTATCAAATCCGGCATCACGTCAAACACCGCTTCGGGCGAAAGCCGGTCAAGTTCAGCACGATAGCCTTCGAAATTGGCGTGCGAGCCGCCCGTGAAGGCAAAGACGCGCATGCCCGCGGCCTTTGCCGCCTCGATGCCTGCGGGGCTGTCTTCGATGACGACGCAGTTCTCCGGCGCGACATGCATTTCCCGCGCTGCATGCAGAAAAAGGTCCGGTGCCGGCTTGCCGTTCTTGACCATGCTGGCGCTGAAGATGTTCGGCAGCTTGTCGATCAGCCCCGTGACGGAAAGCGAAAGCTTGATGCGCTCGACCTGGCTGGACGAGGCCACGCAGCAGGGCAGATGCAGCGCGTCGATCGTCTCGCCGATACCCTCGATCGGCTTCAGCTCATTGCGGAACCTGCTATAGAGATCGACCCGCATCCGCTCAAGAAATTCTTCCCCGGCATGGACGTGATAATCGTTTCTCATCGTTTCGATGACGGTCGCGAGGCTCTTGCCGAGAAAGCGGCCATAGACCTCTTCTTCCGTGATCGGAACACCGAGATCGTTCATCGCCTTGACGAGAACGTTGACGGATATCGGCTCGCTGTCGACGAGCACGCCGTCGCAGTCGAATATGACAAGCCGTGTCTCAGTCATGAAAGACCAACCATGTTCTCGGACGCGTTGCCGGCCCGCTTGCCGCAAGGCGGGTCGATGGCGGCGTCATCCGCCGCCATCGCAATTGCTTACACTGCAAGCTTGCCGTCGAGATAGAGCTGCAGCGTCTCGCGGGTGCCCTTTTCCCACAGCGTTTTCAGGGCATGTGCGAAGCGTTTGCGGAAGATTTCCGATTTCGCCACTTCGCCGAAGATGTCGTCGAAGGCGAGGAAGGCCATCGGATCGTCCTTGGCCTTCAGCGCCGCGGCATGCAGACGGTCGGCGCTGGCATCGTTGAAGACGATGTCCTTGCCGCTGTCGGTCTTGCCGGCGAAGTAGCGGCACCAGAGCGCCGAGACCAGCGACAGGCCGACGACATCACGGCCCTGGCTGAGATTGTCGAGCGTCGAGGGCAGGATGAACTTCGGCTGACGGTTCGAACCATCCTGCGCCAGGCGCGGAATGGTATCGGCAATCTTCGGGTTGAGCAGGCGGCGCTCGATCAGCTGGAAATAATCCTGCAGCGAAGTGTTCGGCACCGGCGGAACGATCGGGATGATCTCGTCCTTCTCGAGCTTTGCCAGGAAGGCGCGGATCAGCGGATCTTCCATTGAGTCGTGCACGAAGTGAATGTCCATAAGCGCCGCCGGGTAGGCGATCGCCGCATGGCCACCGTTCAGGATGCGGATCTTCATGTGCTCGTAGGGCGTGACATCGGGAACGAAGGTGACGCCGACCTTTTCGAGCGCCGGGCGGCCCGCCGTGAACTTGTCTTCCAGTACCCACTGCTTGAACTCTTCGCAGTAGACCGGCCAGTTGTCCTCGATGCCGAACTGATCCTTGAGGAGGTCGATTTCGCGCTGGCCGGTTGCCGGCGTAATGCGGTCGACCATGGCGTTCGGGAAGGCGACATTGGCCTTGATCCAGTCGGCAAGCGCCGGATCGGAAAGCTTCGCGGTGCCGACGACGGCATTGGTCGTGACGACGCCGTTATGCGGAATGTTATCGCAGGACATGACCGTGAACGGCACGATACCCTTGTCCTTGCGCGCCTTCAGACCGGCAACGATCAGGCCGAAGACGGTCTTCGGCTCCGTCGGGTTCTTGCCGTCGGCGGCAATCGCCGGATGCTCCGGATTGAACTTGCCGGAAGCATCGATGAAATAGCCGCCTTCGGTGATCGTCATCGAGACGATGCGGATTGCGGGATCGGAGAGCTTGGCGATGATCGCCTTGGCGTCGCCGATCGGCAGAATGTCGGCCATCGGTCCGGTGACCCGGGCCGCGGTCTTGTTGTTGTCCTGCTCGACGACGGTCGTCAGGAAATCCTGGGCCGCGAGCTTCTCGCGCATGGCCGCGTCAGACGGCAGCATGCCCGCGCCGACGATCGCCCAATCGTGATCCTGCCCCTGATTGAACAGGTCGTCGAGATAGATCGCCTGATGGGCGCGATGAAAATTGCCGACGCCGAAGTGCACGATGCCGGCCGTGAGCGACGCCCGGTCATAGGCCGGAATTGCAGCGGTCTTTGCCGCTTCGGTAAGCGTTGCCAGCGATAGTTTGCACGTCATGATCTCAGTCCTCTTGAGGTCTTCCGGAACGGCAGCCGCTCCGGGTATCGGTGAAGCGGACACCCTGCCCGCTTCACATGGCCACCCCGGCCCGGTCGTCGCCTCAGATGGCGAGGCCGCCCTCGTTGAATTTATGGATGCGGGTCTTGTCCGGCGTCAGGTAGACGGTGTCGCCCGCCTTGGCCGCGAACTCGCCACCGCCACGCGCCGTCACCGGGCCAATGCCATCGACGTCGATATGCAGGAACGTATCGGAGCCGAGATGCTCGGCGACCGTGACCCTGCCCTTCCACTCACCGCTCTCGTTCGACAGCATCACATGCTCCGGACGAATGCCGATCGTGTGTGCGCCGAGCTGTGCTGCCGTCTGACCCTTGACGAAATTCATCTTCGGCGAGCCGATGAAGCCGGCGACGAAGAGATTGCGCGGGTTCTTGTAGAGCTCCAGCGGCGAGCCGACCTGCTCGATATTGCCCTTGTTCAGCACCACGATCTTGTCGGCCATGGTCATGGCTTCCACCTGGTCGTGGGTGACGTAGATCATCGTGGTCTTCAGCTGCTGGTGCAGCTCGCTGATCTCGATGCGCATATTGACGCGCAGCGCGGCATCGAGGTTCGACAGTGGTTCGTCGAACAGGAAGGCCGACGGCTGGCGGACGATCGCGCGGCCGATGGCGACGCGCTGGCGCTGACCACCCGAAAGCTGGCGCGGCTTGCGCTCCAGATAGTCGGTCAGGTTCAGCACCCGGGCCGCATCGGCGACCTTCTTGTCGATTTCGGCCTTGTCCATCCCCGCCATCTTCAGCGGGAAGGCGATGTTGTTGCGCACGCTCATATGCGGATAGAGCGCGTAGGACTGGAAGACCATCGCCAGACCGCGTTCGGACGGGGCCCTTTCGGTCGCGTCCTTGCCGTCGATGACGATCTTGCCGCCGGAGACGTCCTCAAGCCCGGCGATCAGCCGGAGCAACGTGGACTTGCCGCAGCCGGAGGGGCCGACGAAGACGACGAACTCGCCGTCCTTGATATCGAGATCGATCGAAGGGATGACCTTGGCTTCGCCGAAGACCTTCGAGACTTTCTGAAGGGTAATGCTGCCCATGTTTCTCTCCCTTTAGTCTTATTTCACCGCGCCGAAGGTCAGGCCGCGGACGAGTTGTTTCTGCGAGAACCAGCCGAGGATAAGGATCGGGGCGATCGCCATTGTCGATGCTGCCGAAAGCTTTGCGTAGAACAAGCCTTCGGGGCTGGAATAGGAAGCGATGAAGGCCGTCAGCGGCGCTGCCTTTGAGGCAGAGAGGTTGAGGGTCCAGAAGGCTTCGTTCCAGGCAAGGATGATGTTGAGCAGCAGCGTCGAGGCAATTCCGGGAACCGCCATCGGCGTCAGCACGTAGATGATTTCCTTGGCGAGCGAGGCGCCGTCCATGCGGGCGGCTTCGAGGATCTCGCCGGGGATCTCCTTGAAGTAGGTGTAGAGCATCCAGACGATGATCGGCAGGTTGATCAGCGTCAGCACGATCACCAGTCCGAAGCGGCTGTCGAGCAGGCCGCTGTTGCGGAACATCAGGTAGATCGGGATGAGCGCGCCGACCGGCGGCATCATCTTCGTCGACAGCATCCACATCAGGACATCCTTGGTGCGCTTGGTCGGCGAAAACGCCATGGCCCAGGCGGCCGGGATGGCGATGATCAGGCCAAGCAGCGTCGAGCCGAAGGAGATGATCACCGAGTTCATGAAGTGGCCGAGATAGTTCGACCGGCTCTGCACTTCCGAATAGTTCTCGGTCGTCCAGTGGAAGAACAGGAACTGCGGCGGCGAGGCGATTGCATCGGCTTCCGACTTGAAGCTCGTCAGGAAGGTCCAGAGGATCGGGAAGAAGATCAGGATCCCGAGCGTCCAGGCAATCGCGGTCATGATGACCTTGCGCTGTGTTGTGACTTTGCGAGCCATCTTACGCCTCCAGGTTCTTGCCGACGAGGCGGACAAGGAAGATCGCGACGATATTGGCGAGGATGACAGCGACGATACCGCCTGCCGAAGCACCGCCGATATCGAACTGCAGAAGCGCCTGCACATAGACCAGGTAGGTCAGGTTCGTGCTCTGCGTGCCGGGACCGCCATTGGTCGTGACCAGGATTTCGGCGAAGACGGACAGCAGGAAGATCGTCTGGATCAGGATGACCACGGTGATGGCGCGGGCCATGTGCGGCAGCACGATATAGATGAATTTCGAGACAACCCCGGCGCCGTCCATTTCGGCGGCTTCCTGCTGCTCTTCGTCGAGCGACTGCAGGGCCGTCAGCATGATGAGCGTCGCGAAGGGCAACCACTGCCAGGCAACGATCAGGATGATCGAGAACAGCGGCGCGTTCGCCAGCCAGTCATAGGGCTGCAATCCGAGCGCCTTGGCGAGATGCGCGAAGAGCCCGTTGACCGGGTTCATGAACATGTTCTTCCAGACGAGCGCCGCGACCGTCGGCATGACGAAGAACGGCGCGATCACCAGGATGCGCACGATGCCCTGCCCGTAGATGTCCTGGTTCAGCAGGATGGCGAAGGCAATGCCGCCGATGACGGTGATCAACAGCACCCCAAGCACGAGCAGCAACGTATTGCCAAGCGCCGAGAAGAAGGCCGGGTCCGTGAGGAAGTATTTATAATTGAGGAAGCCGACGAAGGTTTCCATGCCCGGGCTGAGCAGATTGTAGTTCAGCAGCGAGAAGTAGATCGTCATCGCCAGCGGGATGAGCGACCAGAGCAGCAGGAGGATGACCGAAGGCGCCATCATCATGCGCGCCGCAGAGCGGGTGTGTAACGTTGCCATGGCAATTACCGATCTTGTCTTGGAGTGGCGAACGGCTGCAGGGCAGCAAAGAAAAAAAGGGGCCGCCGATGCAGTTCGGGCAATTCGGCGGCCCAGTTGAGTGGAATGTCAAGCATTCCAACCCGTTCTCAGGAGGTTATTACTTGATGTAACCAGCCTTGGTCATTTCGCGGGTGGTCAGCTGCTGTGCGCTCTGGAGAGCCTGGTCGACCGAGATCTGGCCGGCAAGCGCTGCGGAGAACTGCTGGCCAACGGCCGTACCGATGCCCTGGAATTCCGGGATCGCCACGAACTGAACGCCGACATAGGGGACCGGCTTTACGGTCGGCTTGGTCGGGTCAGCCGAGTTGATCGAGTCCAGCGTCATCTTCGCGAAAGGAGCTGCCTTCTGGTAATCGGCATTCGCATAGAGCGAAGAGCGCGTACCGGGAGGTGCATTCAGCCAGCCTTCCTTCTCGGCGACCAGCTCGGTGTAGTGCTTGCTGGTAGCCCAGGCGACGAACTTCTCAGCCGCTTCGACCTTCTGCGAGCCTGCCGGGATGGCGAGGTTCCATGCCCAGAGCCAATTGCCGCGCTTGCCGAGGCCCTTATCCGGAGCCAGAGCGAAGCCGACCTTGTCGGCAACCTGCGATTCCTTCGGGTTGCTGACGAAAGATGCAGCAACGGTCGCGTCGATCCACATGCCGCACTTGCCGGTCTGGAAGAGCGCCAGGTTTTCGTTGAAGCCGTTCGAAGAAGCACCGGGAGGGCCGGCTTCCTTCATCAGGTTGACGTAGAAGTTCAGCGTGTCCTTCCACTCGGGCTGATCGAACTGCGGTGCCCACTTTTCGTCAAACCAGCGAGCGCCGAAGGAGTTCGACATAGCCGTCAGGAAGGCCATGTTTTCGCCCCAGCCAGCCTTGCCGCGAAGGCAGATGCCGTAGATTTCCTTGTCCTTGTTGGTGATCTTCTTCGCAGCGTCTGCGATGAAGTCCCAGGTCGGAGCGTCGGGCATCTTCAGGCCGGCAGCGTCGAACAGATCCTTGCGGTACATGACCATGGAGCTTTCGCCGTAGAACGGAGCTGCATAGAGCTTGCCGTCTGCGGTCAGGCCGCTGCGGATAGCCGGCAGCAGGTCGTCGGCATCGTAGTCGGCGCCGAGATTGTCGAGCGGCATCAGCCAGCCCTGCTTTGCCCAGATCGGAACTTCGTAAGTGCCGATGGTCAGAACGTCATACTGACCGCCCTTGGTCGCAATGTCCGTGGTGACCTTCTGGCGCAGCACGTTCTCTTCGAGCGTGACCCATTCCAGATCGATGTCGGGGTTGGATTTTTTGAAGTCGTCCGTCAGCTTCTGCATCCGGATCATGTCGCCGTTGTTCACGGTCGCGATCGTGAGCGTTTCAGCCGAAGCCATGCCCGCAAACGCAAGTGCCGAGCAGGCGCCCAGCAGGAGAGTTCTCAATGTCATATCTTCCTCCCAGAAGATGAGTGTGAGCATTCGCTTTGCTCATGGGCAATTACTCACAAAACATTACAAAATGTCAATCCGCATTCGTTGCTGCATCAGCGAACGGCACACTTAACTATATGATTTAAAACAAAATAATTTTTGCTCAGCCTGTGAGCAAAAACTCGGCAGTTGCCTCATCGGTGATCAAAGCATTGATCTGCCGACCAACGATCGCCGCCCGTATCGCCTTGAATTTACGCTTGCCCTTGGCGATTCCAATCACCGTCGAAGACTCGCGCGGCGGGATCGGCGCAGACGCCACCCGCTCGTTGATCGGATTATCCAGAAGCTTGCCGTCACCGTCGAAAATCCAGCCGCAGATCTCGCCGACGGCGCCGTTGCGCATCAGCTCCATCATCTCGTCCTTCTCGAGGAAACCGTCGACGCAGAGCGGGCCGTCGATGCCGAGCTCGCCGATACCGACGAAGGTGACATCCGACTGCGAGCTGATCTCCAGTGTCGAGCGCACCAGCTGCTGGCTGTGCAGCATCTCTCGCTCTTCCGAAGAGGTGACGAGAACCGGCAGCGGCATCGGGAAATGCCGCGCCTTGACGGCATCGGCCATGCTGAAGATGACGTTGTAATAGGCCGCCGACCCGTCGGGCGTGATGTTGCCTGTCAAGGAGACTATGCGGTGATCGGGACATTCGAGCAGCGGCAGCTGATCGACCGCGGCCTTCAGCGTACGTCCGGTGCCGACGGCAAGCACGATCGGCTCCGGCCGCTTCAGCCAGCGCTCGATTTCCGCCGCCGCCGCCTCGGCAATGCCGATCGTCGTCGAGGAGGAGCCGGGATCGCTGGGCACGACCTCGACATAGCGCAGGTCGAATTTCTTGCGCAGCTGGTTGCCGAGTTCGAGGCAGGCGGCGATCGGATGGTCGAGCCGCACCTTGATCAGCTTTTCGGCAACGGCGAGCGAAACCAGCCGCTGCGCCGACTGGCGCGAAATCCCCATGGTGGAGGCGATCTCGTCCTGCGTGCGGCCGGCAACGTAATAGAGCCAACCCGCCCGCGCCGCGTCGTCCAGCCGTCCAGGAGTATCGGTTCTCTTTGCCATCTAGCTTCTACCGCGCAAAATAAGCCGGTGCTTTACCGGGTGAAATGACCATGAATCTCTAATGCGCCAGATCAAAACAAAAATGGGCAAATGTCGAGTGCGTTGAAGAAATGCGTGACAGATTTCGTTGTCTGGGCCGTCACGCAAACCAGTTCGCGATGACGAAAGCCGCCGCTTTGATGATCCCGTAGACCATGCCGCCGACAATCGTCGCCGACAGCGCCGTGGCAATTACACCGAGGATCACGAACAGCCCGTCACGACCGAGAATGCCGAAAGAGAACAGGCAGATCGCCAGTGCCGGCAGCATGTTCCCGAGCGGGATCGGCAGCGTCAGAATGATCGCCATGACAAGACAGAGGAAGCCCGCGACATATTCCGCCGGAGGCTCGACCAGCACGGAAAGCCGCGGCTTCAGCATCCGCTCTGCAAAGGCCAGCCAGCGATGGATCCGCGAAATGATCGCCTCGAAATCCTCCCGCCGCATCGAACGGTCGGCAATCACCTTCGGCAGCCAGGGCTTTAGGCCAAATGTCAGCTGTGCGGCAAGAAATAGCAGCGGTGCGCCAAGGATTGCCGAGGTTCCCGGCGGTGTCGGCACGAGATTGGGCAATGCGAAGACCAGCATCAGAGCGCCGATTGCCCGGTCACCCATGGTCTCGAAAATATCCCGGATGGAGATGCGTTCGCGCGAACGGTCGTTCGCCATCTGCCTCAGAATTGCCGACAGGCGGCGCGCCCGCGGACGTGGATTACGCGGCAGGCGCCCCCGCGCCATGTCCATGCTATCGATCGTCATAAAACCCCAGCTGCTCAATTTCGGCTTACTGATACCATCCAAATATGAAGCTTCTCTGCTGAATGTGCCGCCATCATGACGGCAGGGGTTCGCGATCACGGCCATTGCAAGGCCATTTTTCGCCGTCACGCCCCGCTTGACCCGTGCCGCGACCGGGCGTTACTCATTCGCCAAGGAGAAATTTGCGTGCGGATTTTGCTGGTTGAAGACGACGGAATGATCGGCGAAGCGGTGCGCGACCATGTGGCCGCCGCCGGTCACGCGATCGACTGGATGCGCACCATCACCGACGCGCATGTGGCAGCGAAATCCGTCGACTACGGCCTGATTCTGCTCGACCTGCAGCTGCCTGACGGCACCGGCATCGCCTTCCTCAAAGAGATCCGCGGCCGCGGCTCATCGGTTCCCGTCATCATCCTGACTGCCCGGGACCAGATTTCCGACCGCATCGAAGGGCTGAACGCCGGCGCCGACGACTATCTCGTCAAACCCTTCAATCTCGGCGAGCTCGAGGCCCGCATCATGGCGGTCGCGCGCCGCTACGGCGCCAACCCGCACCCGATCATCAAGATCGCCGACATCGAGATCGACCGCCCGCAGCACAAGCTTGCGGTCGCCGGCGAGCCGATCGTGCTGACGAGCCGTGAATGGGCCGTTCTCGATCTTCTGATCGCAAGGCCGGGCGCCATCGTTCCCAAGGACCGGATCGAGGAGGCGCTCTATGCCTTCGGGTCGGAGATCGAGAGCAATACGGTCGAGGTCTATGTCAGCCGCCTGCGCAAGAAGATCGGCAAGGACCGCATCCGTACCGCCCGCGGCATCGGTTACACACTGGGCGAAGCATGAGACGTGAACCGAGCATCACCCGGCCGCTGATCCTGGCGCTGACGAGCATCCTCGTGCTCTTCTGGCTGATCGCCATCGGCCTCAGCATCCGAGTCATGCAACACGAGTTCTCGGAGATTTTCGATAGCGCGCAGGAAGAAACGACGCAGCGCCTGCTGGCGCTGATCGTCGACGATCTCGGCGAACGGACCGTCAGCGACCCGCGCAGCATCGCCATGCTGAACACCGCCGCCAGCCGCGAATACCTGACCTATCAGCTGCGCGACAAGACCGGAAAGGTCGTGCTGCGCTCCAACGACGCGCCGTCCGAGCCCTTCAGCGCGCCGCTCACCCAAGGCTTCCATGACACGCAATCCCACCGCATCTACACCGAGGCGACAGCAGATGGCACGCTGTTCATGCAGGTCGCCGACCGCTTCGGCAATCGCCGCGAAGCCGTGCGCGAAAGTGCCGCCACGCTTCTCTGGCCGCTGATCGTCCTGATCCCCGCCAGCATCTTCGCGGTCTGGTTCGTGGTCGGCCGCGCGCTGAAACCGATCGAGACGCTGCGGCAGGACATTGCCACCAAGGACGGCGGCAACATGGCGCCGATCGAGAGCGGCCGCTTGCCGCGCGAGATCAAACCGATCGCCCGTTCCGTCAACCTGCTGCTTGCCCGGCTGCGCGCAGCCCTCGAAGCCGAGCGCGAGTTCACCGCCAACAGCGCCCACGAGCTGCGCACCCCGATCGCCGGTGCCTTGGCGCAGACACAGCGTCTTGCCCAGGAACTACCGGCCGGCCCGGTGCAACAGCGTGCGCAGCAGGTGGAAGCATCGCTTGCCAATCTCGGCCGTCTTGCCGAAAAGCTGCTTCAGCTCTCCCGCGCCGAGGCCGGAATCGGCAGAAGCGACACACCATCCGATCTCAAGGCGATCCTCGACATGCTGATGGTCGACTACGCCCGAGACAGCCGCACCGAAGGCCGCGTCGCCTATCAGGCAGAACCCGGTGCTGCCATGGTGCGCAACGCCGATATCGACGCCTTCGGCATCGTCATCCGCAATCTCGTCGAGAACGCGCTCTCTCATGGCGATCCCGAACAGCCGGTGGAGGTCTCGATCGATGGCAATGGCACGATCCGGGTCGTCAACGACAGCTCCGTCATCGCCGCGGCCGATCTTGCAAATCTGAAGCGCCGCTTCCGCCGCGGCGCGACCAACGCCCCGGGCTCCGGCCTCGGCCTGGCGATCGCCGACCGCATCACCACGCAGATGGGCGGCACGCTGGAGCTGATCTCGCCCGCAAGCGGCAGCCGATCCGGTTTCGAAGCGCGGATCACGCTGCCCGCATAGGACTTGCAAATCACCGCAAACGGTGCGAGCAGACGCCAGTAATCGCGAGGCGGCAAGACATGATCATTTCCTTCGATATCGGCGGCTCGGCTATCAAGGGCGGCATCGCCCGCTCGGAAGCGGACATCACTCCCATGGGCCGCAAGCCGACCCCGAAGGATGATTTTGCCGCCTTTGTCGAAACCATCCGCAGCTTCATTACCGAAAGCGGCGAAAAGCCCACGCGCGTCGCACTGTCGATCGCGGGCGTTGTCGATCCCGATACGCAGCGGCTGACCTGCGCCAACATTCCCTGCATTCATGGCCGCGATCTCGCCGCCGATCTTCAGGCCGAACTCGGCCTGCCGGTGCTGATCGCCAATGATGCGGATTGCTTTGCCATGGCCGAAGCCGAGCTTGGCGCCGGTCGCGGCCACCGCATCGTTCTCGGCGCCATCCTCGGCACCGGCGTCGGCGGCGGGCTGGTCTCCGATGGCCGCCTGATCAACGCCTCGGGCGGCTTTGCCGGTGAATGGGGCCATGGCCCGATCATCGCGTCGGAAGCCGGAAACCCGCCTGCGAAGATCCCCGCCTATCCCTGCGGCTGCGGCCAGAAGGGCTGCGTCGATACGGTCGGCGGCGCCCGCGGCCTCGAGCGCCTGCACAAGACGCTGCACGATCTCGACTTCACCAGCGAAGAGATCATCACGCAATGGCAGCAGGGCGATGAGAAGGCAACGCGCACGATCGACGTCTATACCGATCTCGTCGCGTCGCCGCTGGCGCTGACCGTCAACATCACCGGCGCAACGATCGTGCCGGTCGGCGGCGGTCTGTCGAATGTCGAGCAGCTGCTTGGCGAACTCGACAAAGCGGTCCGACAGCGGATCTTGCGCAAGTTCGACCGTCCGCTGGTGGTTCGTAGCGAATGCCGCGTCGAGCCCGGCCTCATCGGTGCGGCCATCCTCGGCCTGAAGGCCGAGGCCGCCTAAAGCCCAAAAGCGAAAACGGCGCGGCCGAAGCCGCGCCATCTTCACTCAGCAGCCATCGCCGGCGGATGATGCTCATCCGCGTCTTCCTGGTCGGCGCTGGCCTGCCCGCTCGTCGCGTCCTTCGGCTCGCGGCCGAAAAACAGTGCGTAGCCTGCGGGCAGAACGAAGATCGTCAGCAGGGTGGCAACCAGAATGCCGCCCATCATCGCATAGGCAAGCGGACCCCAGAACACGCCCCGCGAGATCGGGATCAGCGCCAGCACGGCCGTCAGCGCCGTCAGCATGATCGGCCGGAAGCGGCGGACGGCAGCGCCGACGATCGCTTCCTGGTGATGCATCCCCGCCTTGATATCCTGGTCGATCTGGTCGACGAGGATGATCGAGTTGCGGATGATGATGCCAAGCAGCGCGATGACGCCGAGGATCGCCACGAAGCCGAAGGGGGCACCGCTGATCAGCAGCGCGCTTGCCGCGCCGATGATGCCGAGCGGACCGGTCGCAAAGACCAGCATCGCCTTGCCGAAGTGCTGCAGCTGCGCCATCAGCAGGATCATGATCACGACGAGCATGATCGGCGCCTTGGCGGCAATCGAATCCTGGCTCTCGGCCGCATCTTCCGCGCCGCCCTGGATCTGAACCTGATAGTCGGCCGGAAGGCTGTCACGCAGGCTCTTCATGTCGGCATACATCTTCATCGCCACATCGTTCGGCTGAACGCCGTCGGGCAACGTGGCGCGCACGGTGATCGTCGGCAGACGGTCACGCCGCCACTCGACGCCTTGCTCCATCACAGGCACGACCTTCGCGATCTGCGAGACCGGCACGAAGCCGCCGAAATCCGTCGGCACATAGACCGAGTTGACGGCTGACAGCAGCGAGCGGCTGGCATCCGGCTCACGGGCAACGATTGAAACCGTCTCCTCGCCATCGCGGAAATCGTCGAGCGGTGCACCTGATGTCGCCGTCTGCAGCATCTGGCGGACGCGCTGCGAGGTGACGCCGAGCGAGCGGGCACGATCCTGGTCGATGACCAGCTTCATGGCGGGCACCGGCTCAAGCCAGTCGTCGTGGATGGCGCCAAGCTCAGGGTTCTCGGCAAACTTCGCCTTCACCTGATCCGCGATGCGCCGCACTTCCTGGCGATCCGGACCCATGACGCGCATCTGCACGGGCCAACCGGTCGGCGGCCCCAGGAACAGGCGATCGACCTTGCCACGGATATCCGGGAAGTCTTCGGCCAGAATGGTGCGCAGCTTGGTGATCAGCCGCTCACGGGCGGGTTCGTCATTCGCCATGATCAGCAGCTGGGCGAAGTTCGGATTTGCAAGCTGCTGGTCGAGCGGCAGGAAGAAGCGCGGCGCACCCTCGCCGATATAGGTGGCGATAAACTTCTTGTCCTTGTCGTCCATCATCTTGGCTTCGAGGGCTTTCGCCTTGGTCTCGACATCCTTGATGCTGGTGCCCTCGGGCAGCCAGAGATCGACCAGGATTTCCGGCCGCGAGGACTGCGGGAAGAAGTTCTGCGGAATGAACTGGAAGCTCCAGAGGCTGGTGACGAAGGCACCGACAGTGATCAAGAGCACGATCGCGCGATGGCGCACCGCCCAGCCGACGCTGTTGCGCAGGCCGCGATAGAAGCGGGTATCGAAAACATCGTGATGCTCACCCGCATGGTGGCGCTGCTTCAGGATCATGTAGCCGAGCCACGGCGTGAAATAGACCGCGACGAACCAGGAAACGATGAGAGCGATACCGACGACATAGAACAGCGAGCGCACATACTCACCGGCCGTCGAGGCCGCGAAGCCGACGGGGATGAACCCCGCCGTGGTGATCAGCGTGCCGGTCAGCATCGGGAAGGCGGTCGACGAATAGGCAAAGCTTGCCGCCTCGATCTTGACGAGCCCCTCTTCGAGCTTTCGCTCCATCATCTCGACCACGATCATGGCGTCATCGACCAGAAGGCCGAGCGCAATGATCAGCGCGCCGAGCGAGATACGCTGCAGATCGATGCCGAGTTCGTACATGATCGCGAATGTCGCGGCGAGCACCAGCGGAATGGCGATCGCAATCACCAGGCCCGACCGCCAGCCGATCGACAGGAACGAGACAATGAGAACGATGACCAGTGCCTCGCCGAGTGCATGCATGAACTCGCTGATCGCATCGGTCACGACATCTGGCTGGTTGGAAATCTGGTCGACAGCCACGCCGTAAGGCAGCGACTTCTCGAAGCGCTCATAGGTCGCTTCGACATCCTTGCCGACATCGGTGACCTTGAAGCCCTTGGCCATGACGACGCCGACCTGGACGCTTTCGTGACCGTTGAAACGGTACTTGCGCTGGTAGGGATCTTCGAGCCCGGAATAAACGGTGGCGATATCGCCAAGGCGGGTGACCTGATTGCCGGAGCGCAGCCGCAGCTCGCGGATATCGTCGAGCTTGCGCACATCGCCCTCGACGGAAATCCGCACAGACCGCAGACCCGTATCGACGGAACCGGCGGGATCGACGCTGTTCTGGCCCTTGATGGCGTTCTGCAGGTCGACGACCGTCAGGCCGCGCTCGGCCAGCGCCTTGGAGGACACGTCGATATAGATCTTCTCCGGCTGGTCGCCGATGATCACGGCCTTCTCGACGCCCGGCGTTGTCAGCAGCATGTCACGCGCCTGGATCGCGAATTTCTTCAGCTCCGGATAGGAATAGCCATCGCCGCTGATCGAATGCAGCGTGATGAATGTATCGCCGAACTCATCGTTGAAATACGGCCCGAGCAGACCCTGCGGCAGCTCGCTGGAGATATCGCCGACTTTTTTGCGCACCTGGTAGAAGGCGTCGGCAACGTCGGCCGCATTGGTATCGCCCTTCACCTGTACGGTGATGATCGAGCTGCCGGCGCGGGTATAGGACTTCACCCAATCGAGATGCGGGGTTTCCTGGAGCTTGCGCTCGATCTTGTTGGTGACCTGGTCTTCCATTTCCTGAATGGAGGAGCCCGGCCAGACGGCCTGGACGACCATGACGCGGAAGGTGAAATCCGGGTCTTCCTTCTGGCCCATGCGCATCAGCCCGAGCACACCGGTGATCAGGATGAGACCGAAGAGGAAGCGGGCAATGCTCGGATGGCCGATTGCCCAGCGCGACAGGTTGAACGGGCGCTTCTCGGTGGTGTTGGTGTCCATGACCTTGATCCCTCTCCCGGCGCTTTACTCGACGGAGCTCGTCACATCGGCCGAAGCGGCCTGCAATTCCGGCAGCTTGACCTTGAGGTTTTCGCTCATGAACTGCGTGCCGGCCGCAACGACGATGTCGCCAGTCGAAAGGCCTTCCGTGACGTTGACGCCGTCACCGGTGAAATCGGCAACCTTGATCTCGCGGGCATGAACCGTCGCCGCCTGGCGGTCGACGATCCAGACGATCTTCTTGCCTTCCTTCTCGGCCAGCGCGCTGAGCGGCACGGCGACGTAAGGATCGGCATTGGTGACGTTGGCTTCGACGGTCGCCGTCATGCCCAGGAGCACGCGGGGATCGTTCGGCAGGCTGACGCGGACCGAGAAGGTGCGCGACTGCGGATCGGCAGCGCCCGAGACTTCGCGAACCTTGCCCTGGAGAACCAGCTTGTCATCGGACCAGAAGCTCGCCTTGACCTTCTTGCCCGGCTTGAATTCAGCGATGTCGTTCTCCGGCACCGCGATCTGCACTTCCTTTTCGCCATCGACCGCGACGGTCACGACGGGCGTACCGGCCGAGACCACCTGGCCGGTATCGGCGTTGATCGTGGTGACGATGCCGTTCTGGTCGGCCTTCAGCTGCGAATAGCTGACCTGGTTCTTGGCCTGATCGAGAGAGGAGAGCGCCGCATCGCGCGTCGAAACCGACTGGTCGTAGCTCAGCGAAGCCTGTTCCAGCTGGGATTTGGAGGCGACGCTCTTGTCGAAGAGCTGCTCGGCACGCTTGTTGGCGAGATCGGCGGTCTGCACACCCTTTTCGGCGGCGGCCAGATTGGCCTCGGCGCTCTTCACGGCAAGTTCGTAATCGGTGGAATCGATGGTGGCGAGGATGTCGCCGGGCTTCACCCTGTCGCCGATATTGACGCGGCGCTCGGTGATCTTGCCGGCAACGCGGAAACCGAGGTTCATCTCGGTGCGCGCCTTGACGGCGCCGGAATAATCGAGGACCCGCGTGTCACCGGCCTTGGCGATCTCGACGACCTTGACCGGACGGATGATCTCCGGAGCCTCGGCTTTCTTCTCGTCACTGCAGGCGGCAAGCCCGAAGCCGAGCGCGCCAACGAGCGCAATGCTGAGGATGGACGGCACGCGGCGGCTTTCTTGCGAAATCATGTTCGCACTCCCAATCTTTTTTGATGTTCTCAGACAGCTGAGCCGCCTGTTATTTCAGTGCTTTCAGAGAGAATTCGACGAGTTCGTCGATCGTCGCCCGATTGGTCTTTGCAAGACACTGGGCCACGATCTGCGGGTGACACAGGGTCACCGTCGCCGCACCGAAACAACGCGAAGCCGCATCCGCGTCCTGTTCGGCAAACTCACCGGCGGCGATCCCCTCGCGGATCACGTCGGCGGTCAATGCTTGAATGCTGTCGATATGCTTGTCGATGACATGCCAGTCGCGCTCGATCGCGACGATGACCATCTCGTGAACCTTTTCACGGTCAAGCATGGTGTCCACGGTCATCTGATACTGGCCATGCACGAAGAGCCGCAGCCGCTCGGAAGCGCTGACCGGCATGTGGCAGACGTCGTAGGCCTGCTTGTAACTGGCGGCCAGCATGCGGCCGCAGATCGCCTGGTGGATCTCCACCTTGGAGGCAAAGAAGCGATAGATATTGGCCGGCGACATGCCGAGATCGCGCGCCACGTCGGCAACAGTCGTCTTGGCATATCCGTAGTGCCGGAACAGCTTTTCGGCCGAGTCGAGAATGCGGGTGACATTCTCCTGGCGGGTGCTGTCCAATACGTTTTCGGCGGTTTCGACCATGTCTTCGGCGGCCTCACTTACGACTGACGATTTTCGAATTTCGTCAGTCGTAAGATATCATCCGTCAGATGTCAACCGAATTGGCGAATACAAAAATGCCGCGGCCAAAGGCGCGCGGCATTCAACAGGCGGTTTTGAAGCGGTCAGGAGAGCGCGACGTCGAGCGTGATCGGAACCGCCGACAGCGCCTTGGAGACCGGGCAACCGGCCTTTGCCTTGTTGGCAAGCTCGGTGAATTTCGCCTGGTCGGCACCGGGTACCTTGCCGGTGAGAGCCAGATGGATCGCGGTGATCGCAAAGCCGCCCTCGACGCTTTCAAGCGTCACCTTTGCCGTGGTTTCCATGCTTTCCGCCGTCAGCCCGGCTTCGCCGAGGATCAGCGACAGCGCCATGGTGAAGCATCCCGCATGGGCCGCGCCGATCAGCTCTTCCGGGTTGGTGCCGGGAACGCCTTCGAAGCGGGTCGCGAAGCCATAGGGCTGCTCCTTGAGCGCGCCGCTCTGCGTCGAAATCTTGCCCTTGCCGTCCTTGAGCCCGCCGGACCATTGGGCTGAAGCTGTACGATTGATCTGCATGCCGTCCTCCGTTGCGATTGAAGCTTAAGGCGGTCAACGCCGCCACCCTGGGAAGGCGAAACCTTCCTGCCCGGCAATATAAGGCTCTATCGCGTGTTGAACACAGCTATACGAAAATCATTCAGGCGGGATGCTGCTGGACGCTGAGGCCGCCGTCGACAGTCAGGCAGGTGGCGTTCATGAACGGGCACTCGTCGGAGATCATGAACACCGCCGCCATGGCGATCTCCTGCGGTGTCGCGATCCGCCCGCCGGGATGCAGCTTGATCGTCTCGGCCCTCGCCGCCTCCGGATCGGCAAAGCCGTTCCAGTAATCGATGACCTTCTGCGTCGCGACATAGCCCGGCGCCAGCGCATTCACGCGAACATTCTTCGGCGCATATTCGAGACCGAGGGACTTGGTCATCCCGAGAAGCGCATGCTTGGCGAGCGGATAGGGGAAGGTATGCAGGATAATCGTGAAGGCATGGGTCGAGGCGATATTCAGGATAACGCCGCCCCCCTCCCCGATCAGCCCCGGCAGAACGGCCTTCGAGCAGTTCCAGGCGCCCTTCAGATTGATATCGAAGCAGCGGTTCCATTCTTCGTCGCTGGTTTCCAGCGGCTCGGTGAAGACGTTGACACCGGCATTGTTGACCAGCGCATTGATCCGCCCGATCTCGCGTTCGGCTTGAGCCACGGCTTCGCCGATCGCCTTCGCATCGGTGATATCAGCCGTCATATAGCCGACCGTCGCGCCTTGTGTCCGAAGCCTTTCAGCCTCGGCCGCTAGGAGGGCGCCATCCATATCGATAAGGAAGACGGCAGCCGCTTCGCGAACGAAAGCCTCGGCGATTGCCAGCCCGATGCCCTGTGCCGCGCCGGTGATGAACACGCGCTTGCCTGCCAGACGTCCTACCAAAGCTCTCTCCTCAAATTCCTGCCGAAAGGCTGATCGTCATTCGCCCCGCAAGGCTCTCACCGGGCGCCAGCAAAACCAGCCCGCCAAAATCCCGCATATGATGGCCGTTCGGCAAGTGGCTCATCGGCTCGAAACAGAAGAAGCCGGCATTGCCCGGCGTATAGATCATGTAGTTGCCGAAGATCCCGTCCATCTCGATGTCGGCGCCGAGATCAAGTTCCGGCCATCGGATGGAGGCCGCACCATTCCAGCCCTCGAAGGCATTGTTGATCCATCGATCGGGAACCGGTCGCGGGGTCGAGAAATCGAGCTCTTCCGGAATGGCAACCGGCGCATCCGGCAGATAGCCCTGCCTCTCAGTCCAGAGCCGTGACGCGGGAGCCAGCAGCGCCGCGTTCGGCGTCAGTGGAAAGAACGGATGAAAGCCGAGCCCGAAGGGCATCGACGTGTCACTGCGATTGGTGACGGACAGGAAAATCTCAAGACGGCGGCCAGAAACCGAAAAGCCCTGCGATGCCGAGTAGCGATAGGGCGAATGCGCCGCCTCGTGCTCGTAGCTCAGTGTCAGAGACCGCTGATCGTGTGCTTGGACATTCCAGAGTCCAAGCCACCCATCACCGTGCAAGTAAAACGGATCATCCGTATTCGGCTGGAACGAATAGTCGCGTCCCTGAACGGTCATCACGTTGTATTCGACGCGATTGCCGAAAGGCACCAGCGGAAAGCTCGCCATGCCGCCATCCGGTCCGCCCCGCGGCTGCAGGAAGGCGCGGCCGCGGAATGTTGCACTCCGTATGGCGCCGCCCTGCCGGGACACGAAGATTTCGAGATCGCCATCGGCGATCCTTATCTCGTCCATGTCCGCGACCTCACTCACCCGCGCCGGCCCGCCGCCGAAGAGCGGAGGTTGTCGAGCAGCACCGCGATCAGCAGGATCAGGCCACGCACGACATACTGGTAGAAGGCCTGGATGTTCAGCAGGTTCATGACGTTTTCGGCAATGCCCATGATCAGCACCCCGACGATGACGCCGGTCATCGCCGCGCGCCCGCCAGCCAGCGACACACCGCCGAGAACGCAGGCCGAAATGACCGAGAGTTCGAGGCCGGTCGCCGCATTCGGCTGGCCCGACGTGATGCGCGAGGCAAGCAGGATACCGGCGATGGCGCAGACAAGCCCCTGCAGCGCGAAGATCCAGATGCGCATATTGACGACGTTGACGCCGGCAAGCCGCGAGGCCTCCGGATTGCCGCCGATCGCCAGCGTGTTCTTGCCGAAGACCGTGCGGTTCAGCACGAAGCCGAAGACGATGAACAGCGCGATCATGATCCAGATCGGCGTCGGCACCGTCAGGATCCGCGACAGCGCCAGCTGATAGAATGCCGGATCGTTGATGCCGACGGCACGGCCATCCGAGGCGATCAGCGCCAGGCCGCGAACGATCTGCATGGTCGCCAGCGTCGTGATCAGCGCGTTGATGCGGAACTTGGCGATGACTACGCCATTGACGACGCCGACAATGCTGCCGCAGATCAGTGCCGCCAGCAGGCCGAGCGGGATCGAGCCCGTCGAGTTCGACACCATGACGGCGATCATGCCGGAGAAGGCGACGGTCGAACCGACCGAGAGGTCGAAGTCGCGCGAAGCCAGGCAGAACATCATGGTGCAGGCGACGATGCCGATCGTCACGACGGACTGCAGCAGGCCCAGCATGTTGCGTTCCGTCAGGAAGCTCGGAACGGTCAGCGAGACGATGACGAAGGCGATCGCGAAGATCACCACGAGGCCCTGTTCGCCGAGAAGGATTTTTTTCAACGAGTTCATCGTGCTGTTCCTGAATTAAATTGTGCCGGCGGCATTCTTGTCGGGCAGGGCCGCGGTCAGAATGCTGCGTTCGTCGAAATCGGTGCGCGCCACATTGGCGGCAACGCGGCCCTGGCACATGACCATGATGCGATCCGAAATACCCATCACCTCGGGCAGTTCGCTGGAAATGACGACGATCGCCATCCCCCCTGCCGCGAGCTCATAGAGGATCTCGTAGATCTCCGACTTGGCGCCGACATCGATGCCGCGCGTCGGCTCGTCGATGACCAGCACCTTGACGCCCTGCTCCGAAAGCCAGCGGCCGAGAATGACCTTCTGCTGGTTGCCGCCCGACAGATTGATGATGTCCTGCTTGCGCGAGGGCGTGCGAACCCGAAGCTTGGCGATGAACTGGTCGGCGACCGACGCTTCCTTCTTCGGGTTCAGAATGCCGAAGGGCGAGAAATGGCGGCGCGACGAGATCGCGATATTCTCCTCGATCGACCGCCCCTGAATGATGCCGTCGAACTTGCGGTCTTCGGGGCAGAGCACCATGCCGGCATTGATCGCTGCTTTCGGATTGTCGGCAGAAACGGCGACGCCGTCGATCTCGACCGTGCCCTGATGGCGATGATCCGCTCCATAGAGCAGCCGGGCCATTTCGCTGCGCCCGGCACCGATCAGGCCGAAGAAGCCGAGAATTTCGCCCTTGCGGACGGAGAAGCTGATCGGATTGCGCAGCTTCGAGCCGGAAAGGTTTTTGACCTCCAGCCTGATTTCGCCGACCGGCCGCTCGCGCCAGCCCCAGATATTGCTGATCTCTCGCCCAACCATCTCGGCGATGATCTGGTCGCGTGTCGTATCAGCGACCTTGGGATGATGGGCAGCAAGCTTGCCGTCGCGAAGAACGGTGAGGCTGTCGCAAAGCCGGAAGATCTCGTCCAGGCGGTGCGAGACATAGAGAATGACAGTGCCCTTGGCCTTCAGCTTCTCGATCAGCGAGAAGAGGATTTCGCTCTCCCGCGACGACAGCGACGACGTCGGCTCATCGAGCGCTATGACCCGCGCGTCGAGCATGACGGCCTTGGCGATCTCGACCATCTGGCGGGCACCGATCGACAGCGTCGCGACCTTGGCCGAGGGATCGACATCGATGCCGATCTCGTCCAGCTTGGCGCGAACGATCTCGATCAGCGTCTTGCTGTTGATGACGCCGCCCTTGGCGGGGAAGCGGCCGAGCCAGAGATTTTCGGCAACGGTCAGCTCTGGAACCAGCTGCAGTTCCTGGTGAATGACGATAACGCCGGCATGGAAGGCATCGCGCACCGAACCGTATTTCTGCTCCTCGCCATCGATGACGATGCTGCCTTCATCGGCGGACTGGTCGCCGGAGAGCACGCGGATCAGCGTCGACTTGCCCGCGCCGTTCTCGCCCATCAGCCCGTGGACGGCACCTTTTTCAACGCCGAAGGAGACATTGGAAAGCGCCCGGACGCCGGGATAGCCTTTGGAGATGTTGTTGAATTCGAGGAAAGCCATGCCAGCTCCATGGAGAAAGAGCCCGGCGGCTTTCAAGGCCGCCGGGGTGAAATCACCTTGGGAGGATGATTACTGGATGCCGAGGTCCTTGCGAACCTTTTCATAGTCGCCGCGCAGAGCCAGCGAGCCGGAGGTCAGCGTCAGCTTTGCCGGTTCCTTGTCGTTGGCGATCCAGTCGTACATGTTGAGCGCGGTCTCGTAGCCGTGACGCTTCGGCGAGATGATGACGGTGCCGAAGAAGCCGGTGGCCGAAGGCTTCTTGAACTCGTTGATCGCCGAATCCGCGCCGCCGATGCCAACGCCGATCATGTTGTCGGCGGCAATGCCGACCGATTCCGAAGCGCGGACTGCGCCGAGAACGGCTTCATCGTTGAGGCCGAAGGCAACCCAATATTTCAGGTCGGCATGCTTGTTGAGAACGGTAGTCGCGGCGTTGAGGGCGGCTTCCGTATCGGTCTTCGCCTGCGGTGCGTCATAGATGTTCTCGGCCGGGAAGCCGGCAGCCTTCAGCACCGAGATCGCGCCTTCGACGCGGTCGACGGCGGTCGGGAGCTGATCGTAGGAGATGCGGATGGCGCCGACATTCTTCATGTCCCAGCCACGCTTCTTGATTTCGTCGACCAGCGCCTGACCGACGGTTTCGCCGATCTTGGTGGCGGAGATGCCCATATGCGGAACGTCTTCCAGCGGCTTGCCTTCGGCATCGACGAGACGGTCGTCGACGGTCATCAGCTTCAGCTGGTTGGCCGCGGCCTTGGCGACGATGCCGGGGCCGAGCTTCACGTCCGGCGTGCAGACGATGAAGCCCTGCGCGCCCTGGGCGCCGAGGTTGTCGATCGCCGACTGAACCTTTTCGCCGTCCTCAGCGCCGATCTTGACGAGGGTAAAACCCTTTTCCTTGGCGGCCTGGTCGGCGAACTTCCATTCGTCCTGGAACCACGGCTCTTCCGGCTGCTTGACGATGAAGCCGATCTTGACGTCCTCGGCGAAGGCGGAGCCGGCGGCCAGAATGGCAAACGTGCCAGCCAGGATGGCTGCTTTGAACAAGCGCATGTCTCTCTCCCTAACTCTCAAAAATGAGCATCTGCCTCCCAGGCAGTGGGTTAGAATTAAGTTAAATCATCATACCAGTCAATTGCCTTTGTATGATGATTGGAATAATAAGATAATATCAAGCCTGCCAGGAGGAGGCGTCGCAAAGGCAATCGAATTCGGCTAAGAGGGTTCGGTTTGCTTCGCGGGCAGAGAAAGCGGAGAGGTTCATTTTGGATTCCATCGAACGGCAGAGTGGGGATGCAAATCCACGCACCGGAAGCCGTCCGCGCGTGCGCAAAAGCGTAACGGCGGCCATTGCCGAAGACATCTTCTCGGAGCGCTATCCGGCCGGCTCGCCGCTGCCGCGCGAGAACGATCTCTGCGAGATCTATGGTGTCAGCCGCACCGTCATCCGCGAGTCCCTAAAGGTCCTGGAATCGAAGGGCCTCGTGCGCGGCAAGCCGCGGATCGGCACCTCGGTCTGCGACCGCGACGACTGGAACATCCTCGATGCCGAAGTGCTCGAATGGATGGGCCCCTATATCAAGGACTTCGACCTGCTCGGCTGCATCCTCGAGGCGCGCCGCACGATCGAGCCTGCTGCTGCCGAATATGCCGCCGAGCGCGCCTCCACCCAGGAGATCGCCGATCTCGACAGCGCCTGGCGCCAGATGCGCGATTCCGCCGGCGATCCCGAAGCCTTCACCGATGCCGACGTGATGTTCCACGCCGTGCTGCTGAAGGCGAGCCACAATCAGGTCTTCCGCCGGCTTCTGAGCGCCATCCACGCTGCACTCAAATATGCGCTGCACGCCTCGAACATTGCCGTCGAGAGCCGCGAGGATGCCGTCGCCGTCCACGGCGAGCTCGTCGAGGCGCTGCGGCTGCGCAACCGCGCCAAGGCCCGCGAATGCGCCAACCGCATGCTGGACCTTGCCGTGCGCGACCTCGCAGCTGCCGAAAAGGCGATCGGCCGGACCAAATAGACAGACAGGCGGCACCGCCGCAGACGCAACACGACAATAGCGAAAGCCCCATTCCATGAAGATCACCAAGCTCACGACCTACATCGTTCCGCCGCGCTGGCTGTTTCTGAAGATCGAAACCGATGAGGGCGTGGTCGGCTGGGGCGAGCCTGTCGTCGAGGGCCGTGCGCTGACCGTCGAGGCAGCCGTCCATGAGCTCGCCGACTACCTGATCGGCAAGGATCCCTTCCTGATCGAAGACCACTGGACGGTGATGTATCGCGGCGGCTTCTATCGCGGCGGCGCCATCCACATGTCGGCTCTGTCGGGCATCGACCAGGCGCTCTGGGACATCAAGGGCAAAGCACTCGGCCAGCCGATCCACTCGCTGCTCGGCGGCCAGGTGCGTGACCGTATCAAGGTCTATAGCTGGATCGGTGGCGACCGCCCTTCCGATGTCGCTCGCAACGCCAAGGAAGTCGTCGCCCGCGGCTTCAAGGCGATCAAGCTCAACGGCTGCGAGGAAATGCAGATCGTCGATACCAACGAGAAGATCGACAAGGCGGTCGAGACCATCGCCACGATCCGCGAGGCAATTGGCCCGCATATCGGCATCGGCGTCGATTTCCACGGCCGCGTCCACAAGCCGATGGCCAAGGTGCTCGCCAAGGAACTCGAGCCCTACAAGCTGATGTTCATCGAAGAGCCCGTCCTCTCCGAGAACCGCGAGACGCTAAAGGAAATCGCCAATCATTGCTCGACGCCGATCGCGCTCGGCGAGCGGCTCTATTCGCGCTGGGATTTCAAGTCGGTCCTGGCTGATGGCTATGTCGACATCATCCAGCCGGATCTCAGCCATGCCGGCGGCATCACCGAATGCCGCAAGATCGCGTCGATGGCGGAAGCCTATGACGTGGCGCTCGCCCCGCATTGCCCGCTTGGCCCGATCGCGCTTGCCGCCTGCCTGCAGGTCGACGCGATCAGCTACAACGCCTTCATCCAGGAACAGAGCCTCGGCATCCACTACAACAAGGGCAACGACATCCTCGATTACATCTCCAACAAGGAGGTGTTCCAGTATGCCGACGGTTTCGTCTCGATCCCCCAGGGGCCCGGCCTCGGCGTCGAGGTGGACGAAGCCTATGTCATCGAGCGCGCCAAGGAAGGCCACCGCTGGCGCAACCCGATCTGGCGCCACGAAGATGGCAGCTTCGCCGAATGGTAAGACAGGAAGGGCCGCGAAAGCGGCCCTTTTCAGTAGATGCCGGGGATGAGCCGCCAAGTGTGGCTGCGATAGGCTTCATACTCTGCACCGAACTGCGATTTCAGAAAGGCTTCTTCCGCACGGATCCGCGCGATCACCGGCCATAGTGTCACAAGCACCAGGATCACTCCAACCATCGAACGGAAGGCCAGCGCCCAGCCGAGCGATGTGACCAGCAGCCCGACATAGCTTGGATGCCGGATAAACCGGTAAGGCCCTCCCGTCACCAGTTCATGCCCTGGCTGGATGGCCACAAGGCCGCTGAACCTGCGGCCGAGCACAAAGACCGGCCAGAGCCGCAACGAGCCGCCGGCGGCATAGATGATTACGCCGGCCCAACGCACACCGTCTCCGCCAAATGTCCAGAAATCCAGCCTGTCAGTATAGGCAGGCAGGTAGCCGAGCAGAAAACCGAGGAAAGCGAATGCCACAAGCACCCAACGATTCGATCTGTCCTCGCGCTCGCCACCACCGAGATTGCCCTCGCTGAACCCGGCCGCGACCGCCAGCACGATCGTCACCACCGTCAGCGCCACGAGCGGCGGGTGGCTGAAGAACGGTCCAAAGCCTCCGAGCCCCGTGATGGCAAGGATGAGAAAGACAGACGTTCCGAACAGCGACAGAAGCGTCAGTGTCAATGCAGATGAATTTTCCATGGCCTTGCTATGCGATGATCACGGACACCGAACCATTCGCCGCACCGTATTGTTCCCTCCCGCCGCCAGGGAAAAGCGGGCAGGCATAGGCAGAATGGCGACCGCTCAGAGATCGGCGCCAAGCCGCGCCGTCTCCAGCGTATAGAGCGCCTGCGCCCGCTTGACGCCGCGCAGCGCGTAGCGGCCGATGCAGGCAAGCACGTCGCGATCCGCCTGCGGAATGGTCTCGGCGAATTCCGAGGAGATCAGCACGTTGAAATCGACCGAGCGGCACATTGATGCAATGCGGCTGACTTCGTTGACCGCCGGACCGATGACGGTGAAATCCAGCCGTTCCTGGCTGCCGATATTGCCGTAGAAGACATCGCCGATATGCAGGCCGAGATAGACATCGGTCGTCGGGCGGCCATCGATCTGGCGCGCCGCGTTCAGCGCCGCGAGCTTGCCGCGCAATAGCCGCTCCGCCTCCAGCGCCGCACAGCAGGCGTCCGATGGATCATCCGCCTTGAAGATCGCCAGCACGCCGTCGCCGATCAGCTTCAAGACATTGCCACCCGCCTCATGGATCGCCGAGATGACGACTTCGCTATATTCGTTGAGGAAGGGCAGGATTTCCTCTGGCGAGGCGTTGTCCGAAATCTTGGTGTAATTCAAGAGGTCTGAGAACCACAGCGCCGCCGAAATCCGTTCCGATTTACCGCGGCTGATCTTGCCTTCCATCACCTGCCGGGCCGCATCCTCGCCGAGATAGACCTCGGCAATCGTCCGGGCGATGCGGCCGAGCCCGATGCATTTGATGGCAAGACCGAGAACCGGCACCAGCTTGCGCAGGATGATGAGATCGTGGTCCGAGAAGCCTTCGGGATGGCGCGTCGAGAAATGCGAGAAGAAGCAGTCCATCTCGCCGATCGTGCCCTGCTTCTCGAAGCGGTGGATCATCGCGACATAGTCGGTATGGCCCAGTTCGGCCATCTTCTCGAGCATCTGGAAATCGGCGGGATCACCAAAACCGAGACGGCGGCGGACCTCATTTTCCGTACCGGCCCAGAGATAATAGAAGGCCGAGCGCTTCCAGCTCTCCAGCGCCTCGCCTTCGCCGGTCGGGCCATATTCGAATTCGGACTCGACCTCCTGCTCGCTGTCGAAGCGGAAGGCGCGCCCCTCGTGAACGGGATGCAGCGTATCCATCAGCGCCATGCCACGGTCGATCTGCAGGCCCTTCTCGCGGCAGGCGATGCAGAAGCCGTCGAGGAGCTCGGATTCGGTCGCGCCCTTGAGCCCCTGCTCCGTCAACCAGGTCGCAATGGTTCCGATGTCGCTATATTCCATCCCGTCCACCTCGCTTCAGCCCACCACTACCCGGATTTCATCCTTTGCGGAAGCATAGTGGTCCGGCATGTTGAACGGCGTGATGATCTCGACGGCAGAGAGTGGTCCAGGCCCGCCCCGCGCCGCCTTCGAGACGCGGTCGAGAATGGCACGAAACGCCGATCGCGCATCGCTGCGCAGATCGTGATGCAGCACGAAATTGATCTTGCCGGATGCAAGCAGCGACCGGTTGTCGGCATCGAGATCATGCGCCACGAAAACGCGCAGCTTCCGGCCCGCCGCTTCGAAGGCCGCCAGCACCGCGCGGTTGCCGCCACCGATCGAATAGACGGCATCGATGGTCGCATCCGATGCCAGCGCCCTGGCGGCCAGCGAGCCCGTTGCCGCATCCGTGCCGTGCCCTTCGCTAATCTCGGTGATGCCGATAGCCGGATAATGTTCGCGGATCACGCGGCGAAAACCGATTTCGCGCTCCTCCTCGCCGCGGAACCGCCCGCTTGAGAGAGTGACCAGCACATGGCCCGGCGTCCCGCCGAAGACCGAACCAATCAGATAGGCCGCGGTCTCGCCCGCAGCCCTGTTATCCGCACCCGTATAGGCGACCCGCGGCGAGTTCGGCAGATCGGTCACCAGCGTTACCACGGGGATACCGGCGTCATCGGCACGGCGGACGGCGGCAACCACTTCCGGCACATCCGGCGCCTTCAGCACGATGCCATGCGTGCCGCGCAGCCGGATGCGATCGAGCAGCTGCACAAGCTCAGCGGGCTTCATCACCTCAGCGAAATGGAAACGGCAGCGGAAAACGGTCGGCAGCAGCGTTGCGACCTCGGCCTCGAAGGCGGCGCGGACGGCATCGCTGAACCGAACCGGCGTTTCCATGACGATATCGATCGCCAGCTTTCGACCTGCCACTTCGGCACCGGCCTGCTGCTTCTCGAGCTCGGCAATCGCCGCCTTCACCCGCTGCTCCGTCTGGCGGCGCACGCCGGCCCGTCCATTTAGTACCCGGTCGACGGTTGCTGTGCTGAGACCGGCCTGAAAGGCGATGTCCTTGACGAGAAAGGGATGAGCCATGGCTGCCGTTCTGATGGTTTTTTGATGGGTTTCTGATCTATATCAGCAAATCCTGCGGCGTATAGTTCCTTCATCAGATTTTGGAGGAGCACCTGATGAAAACCGACAACCCGCAGAAAATGCGCGCCGACCGCGTCTGGCTGACGGAAGATGCCTGCGATCTCGGCGACTTCCGCGCCCTGGCCGAAAAGACCACGGCGCTGGCCGATTACCCGACGGCCGATAGTGTTGAGAAAAACGTTCTGATCTACGACAGCCGCAAGGTTACCAAGGCGATCGCCGATCCCGAAGGCCGCCGCGCCGTGCTGGCGGAGATCTGCGAGGCCTTCGGCGAAGGCCCGGGCGTCGTCGTCTTCAAGCGTGCCTACGAGGATACCTCGATCATCGACCGCGCCAGCCAGATCTTCGACGAGATCATCGAGGAACAGCACCGCACCTCGACCGGCGGTGGCGACCACTTCGCAAAGCCCGGCGCCAACGACCGCATCTGGAACTCGCTCGAGAAGCACTGCCTCGCCGATCCCGAGAATTTCGCGCTCTATTACGCCAACCCGATCGTCGCGATCGCCAGCGAAGCCTGGCTCGGCCCGAGCTATCAGATGACGGCGCAGGTGAACCGCGTCAATCCGGGCGGCGCCGCGCAATCGGCGCATCGTGACTACCACCTGGGCTTCCAGTCCTCCAAGGTGATCGAGCAGTTTCCCGCCCATGTTCACAAGCTCTCGCCGGTGCTGACGCTGCAGGGCGCCGTCGCCCATTGCGACATGCCGATCGAAAGCGGCCCGACCCTCTTCCTGCCGCATAGCCAGACCTATGTGCCAGGCTACCTCGCGCTCAAGCGCCAGGAGTTCCGCGACTACTTCGACAAGCATCACGTCCAGCTGCCGCTGAAGAAGGGCGACGTCGTGTTCTTCAACCCCGCGCTCTTCCATGCCGCAGGCACCAACCGTTCGGCGGACATCAAGCGCGTCGCCAACCTGCTGCAGGTATCCTCCGCCTTTGGCCGCGCCATGGAGACGGTCAACCGCGAGCGGATGAGCGCCAAACTCTTCCCGGCGCTGAAGACGCTGAAAGGCAAGCTCTCGCAAACGGGCATCGCCAACGCCGTCGCCTCCTGCGCCGAAGGCTATTCCTTCCCCACCAATCTCGACCGCGACCCACCGGTCGGCGGCCTGGCGCCGAAGACGCAGGCGCAGCTGATGCATGAGGCGCTGAAGGAAGGCTGGAGCGACGAGGCCTTCACCAAGGCACTCGCCGATCAGGCGGAGAAGAAGCTGACCTGATCAGCTCACAAGAACGACACCATTGAAGCCTCTCGTTTCGACGAGGGGCTTTTGCCGTGAGATCACCATTCAACACATCGGAGGAACCATATGAGCACAGATACCAGCCGCCTCGACGGCAAGATCGCCATCGTCACCGGCGGCACCCAGGGCCTCGGCGCCACCATCGCCCGCCTGTTCGCCGAGCGCGGCGCCAAGGGCATCGTCATCTGCGGCCGCAACGAACAGAAGGGCAAGGCGAAGGCCGAGGAGCTTTCATCGAAGACCGGCGCCAGGGTCGTCTATGTCAAGGCCGATCTCGGCAAGGTCGAGGACGCGCAGAATGTCGTGCGCGCCTGCGACGAGACTTTCGGCCGCGTCGATGCGCTGGTGAACGCCGCAGCGATCACCGACCGCGGCACGATCCTCGACACCAGCCCCGAGCTCTTCGACCAGATGTTCGCCGTCAACGTGAAGGCCCCGTTCTTCCTGATGCAGGAGGCCGTGAAGGTGATGCGGCGCGAGAAGATCGAGGGAACGATCGTCAATATCGGCTCGATGTCGGCAAAAGCCGGCCAGCCCTTCATCGCCGCTTACTGCGCATCCAAGGGCGCGCTGGAAACGCTGACGAAGAACACCGCCTACGCGCTGCTGCGTAACCGCATCCGCGTCAACGGTCTCAACATCGGCTGGATGTCGTCAGAAGGCGAGGACCGCATCCAGCGGGAATATCACGGCGCGGCGGAAGACTGGCTGGCAAAGGCCGCCGCAAGCCAGCCCTTCGGCCGCCTTGTCGACCCGGAAGAAGTGGCCCGCGCCTGCGCCTATCTCTCGTCTGCCGAGTCCGGCCTGATGACCGGCTCCGTCATCTGCTTCGACCAGTCGATCTGGGGCGCCTATGACGGCTCGCCGCATCCGGTCGCCGCCCTCTAAGTGACTGCTGGAGCCCGGCAATTTTCAGGGCCGGGCTCTGGCACCGCTCACCGTTTGCGTTTACGAAAGACACGGCCAATCGCTTTGGGAGGAGCAATTCAGTGTCCGAAACCCCGCTCTACGACATCCGTGACGAACGTTTCCGTGGCCTGATCGCCGGCAGCGCCCGGCTCGAGGAACTCTATAGCGGCTGCCGCTGGGCCGAGGGTCCCGTCTGGTTCTCCGACATGAACTGCCTGATCTGGAGCGACATCCCGAACGAACGGATGATGCGCTGGGTTCCGGACGGCGGCGTCTCAGTCTTCCGCTCGGCGTCCAACTATGTGAACGGCAACACCAGGGATCGCCAAGGCCGGCTGGTTTCCTGCGAACATGGCGGGCGGCGGGTCACCCGCACCGAGGCCGACGGCCGCATCACCGTTCTCGCAGACAGCTATAACGGCAAGCGGCTGAACTCGCCGAACGACGTCGTCGTCAAGTCGGACGGTTCCGTGTGGTTCACCGATCCAAGCTACGGCATCATGTCCGATTATGAAGGGCATAAGGCGGACGAGGAGCAGGAGACGCGCAACGTCTACCGCATCGATCCGCAGAGCGGCAAAGTCGAAGCCGTGGCGACCGATTTCATCCAGCCGAACGGCCTTGCCTTCTCGCCGGATGAAAAGCAGCTCTATATCGCCGATTCAGGCTCGTCCAACCACGAGGTCCCGCGCCACATCCGCGTATTCGACGTCATCGACGGCAAGACGCTGGCCAACAGCCGCTTCTTCTGTACGATCGACAAGGGCGTTCCCGATGGCTTCCGCTTCGATGTTTCAGGCAATCTCTGGAGCAGCGCCGCGGATGGCGTTCACTGCTTTGCGCCCGATGGCACCCTGCTCGGCAAGATCCTGATCCCGCAGACCGTCTCGAACATCTGCTTCGGCGGCTTCAAGAAGAACCGGTTGTTCATCACTGCAACGCAATCAGTCTATTCGATCTACACGACCACCAACGGCGCGCAGTACCCGTAAGGCTCAGGAGGCGCGGCGGGCCGATTGGCGCAGGCCGTGCTGAAAGCCCTGCTTCATCTCGGCGAAACCATCGAAGCCGAGATGCTGGGCAAACCGCACGACGCTGGTTTGCGACACCTTGCAGCGCTCGGCGATCTTCTGGCTGCTTTCGAAGGCGAAAACGTCAGGCCTTTCGGCCGCGAGCCGGGCGAGTGCCGCCAGCCGCTCTGGCACGTTGCGATGCACCGCCGCCCAGAAATTCTTGCTGATCAGGAATTCGTGGACGTCGATTTCAGCCTTCAGCGAAATCAGCCGCATCGCATTCCTCCTCGATGAATGCCGCCCGCGGAGGCCGGGGCGAGACCGCCCCAGCCCCCACGGGAGGAAGCTCAGATCTTGCCGTCGGGGCGCGGATGCAGCGCTTCGGCACGATGCCAGTTTTCCAGGATCCGTCCATCCCTGTGCTTCTGCTCCGCCCAGCGGATGCCGTTGGAGATGACCTTGTGGATCGTCTTGTCGTGATAGATCGGATAGGTCTCGTGGCCTGGGCTGAAGAAGAAGATGCGACCGCGGCCGCGCTGCCAGGTGCAGCCGCTGCGGAACACTTCGCCGCCTGAGTACCAGGAGATGAAGATCAGCTCGTCCGGCTGCGGGATATCGAAGGGCTCGCCGTACATTTCCGAGGCATTGACCTCGAAGAAGGGCGGCAGACCCTCGGCGATCGGATGCGAGGGATTGATGACCCAGACACGCTCCAGATCGCCCGCCGGCGACTCGCGCCACGAGAGATTGGCATTGGTGCCCATCAGCCGGCGGAACAGCTTGGAGTGATGGCCGGAATGCAGGATGACCAGGCCCATGCCCTTCAGCACCCGCTGCTGGATGCGGTCGATCAGCCCGTCGCTGACCTCCTCATGCGCCATGTGGCCCCACCAGAGCAGCACGTCGGTATCGTTGAGCAATGAATCCGGCAAACCTTCGTCCGGATCATCCAGCGTGCCGCGGCGGATCTCGAAGTCGGGATGCTTGATGCCGGCCGCGATCGCACCGTCGATCCGGTCAGGATAGATATCCTGCACTTCCTTGTGCACCTGCTCGTGCCGGCCCTCGTTCCAGATCGTTACCTTGATCGTCATGATAGTCCTCGATGTTATGAAAGATTGGCCGAGCGGATGACCCGGCCCGACGCGTCGAAGAGGTGGCAGGCAGCCGGATCGGCCGCGAGCGAGACCCGGTCACCGGGCCTGACGGCAATATCGCCATCGGCTCGAACGATGATCGGATCCTGTGTGGTGCCGACGGTGATGTAGGTCTCGACGCCGAGCCGCTCGACGATCGCCACCTCCGCATTGAAATTGCCCTGCCCCTCGCCGACGATCTTCAGGTGCTCGGGCCGCACGCCGAGACGCACTTCGCCCTGCGGCACCGATGCGGCATCGGGCATATCCATCCTGAGCCCGATCGGGCTATCGAGCGCGATCCGGCCCGCCTGCCGCGTTGCGGTCGCCGGGATCACGTTCATCTTCGGCGAACCGATGAAGGTGGCGACGAACTCGTTCTCCGGCTGATGATAGAGGCTCATCGGCGCGCCCTGCTGCGCAACCGTGCCCTTGTTCAACACGACGATCCGGTCAGCCATCGTCATCGCCTCGACCTGGTCGTGGGTGACGTAGACGACGGTCGCCTTGAGCTCGCGGTGGAGACGCTGTAGCTCGGCGCGCATCTGCACACGCAGTGCGGAATCGAGATTGGAGAGCGGCTCGTCGAACAGGATCAGCGACGGCTTCTTGATGATCGCCCGGCCGATCGCCACGCGCTGGCGCTGACCACCCGAGAGAGCTGCCGGGCGGCGATCGAGGTAATCGGTCAGCTGCAGGATCTCGGCGACACCCTCAACCTGCTTGCGGATTTCCGCCTCCGGCACCTTCTTCAGGCTGAGCGAGAAGCCGATATTCTCGGCGACGGTCATATGCGGATAGAGCGCGTAGGACTGGAACACCATGGCGATCCCGCGTTTGTCCGGTGGCACATCGTTGATGCGCTGGCCATTGAGGATCAGGTCGCCCTCGTCGATGCCTTCCAGACCGGCGATCATGCGCAGCAGCGTGGACTTGCCGCAGCCTGACGGGCCGACGAAGACGGCGAACTCGCCATCCTCGACGGTAATGTCGACGCCCTTGATAACTTCCAGCGCACCGTAGAATTTGCGGACGTTCTTGAGATTGATCATTCGGTTTCTCTTTCTTGTCTCAGCCCTTCACACCGCCAGAGAATGTCTGGACGAGGAAGCGCCGCGCGAAGCCGAAGGCGATGACGGCAGGCAGGAGGTAGATGAAGGCAAGGGCCGCCAGCAGGCCGTAATCGATCTCGTTGATGCGCAGGAAGGCGCGGAAGAGACCGAGCGGCAGCGTCTGCAGCTCCGGCGACGACAGGAAGATCAGCGGCAGCAGGAAATCGCCCCAGGCCGACATGAAGGTGAAGAGACCGGCAGCGGCCAGACCCGGCAGCGCCAGCGGGATCAACACCCGGCGGATGCGCTGGATCATGGTGGCGCCGTCCATGACGGCCGCCTCCTCGTAGTCACGCGGCAGCCCATCGAAGAAAGTCTTCATGATCCACAGCGCCAGCGGCAGCTGCATGGTGGCAAGCACCAGCATGATGCCGAGATAGCCGTCGATGAAGCCGGTCCAGCGCATGATGTCACGGGCATAGCTGCCGAAGATCGGCCGCAGCACCGCACCCTCGGCATTATTGAGCGTCAGCAGGAATTTATAGAGCGGCACGACAAGCGCCGTCGGCGGCAGCACGCGGATCAGCAGGATGGCGTAGAGGAAAGGCAGCTTCCACCATGCCCGGGTGCGCGACAGCGCGTAGCCGCCGAGACCGGCGAGCACCATGACGATGAACGTTGCGCCGCCGACGATGAACAGCGAGTTGAACAGCCACTTGCCGCCGTCTTCCTTGACGAAGACGCGTGCGTAATTGGCAAGCGTCCATTGCTCCGGCCAGCGCAGGAAAAGCTGCGCATTGCCATCGAAGGAGGCGAGCAGCACCCAGAAGAAGGGCACGGCGCAAAAGATCGAGATCAGCGACAGCGTCGCATAGGCGAGGAGGTCGGAACGCGTCTTGTTGGCGCTTTCGCTTGGAGAGATCACAGCCATATCAGATCTCCACCTTCATAGCCCGCACATAGGCGATGCCGAGGATCAGCGAGATGACCAGAGCAACAACTGCGACCGCAGCGCCGTAGCCGAGCTGGAAGGCCGTGAAGGACTGGTTGTAGATATAGATACTGACAAGCTCGGTCGCTCCGCCCGGACCGCCGCGGGTCAGCGCGTAGACGAGACCGAAGACGGCAATCGTCGAGACGGCGGAGATCAACATGTAGAGCAGGATCGTCGGCATCATCAGTGGCAGCGTGATGCGGCGGAACATCTGCGACGGGGTCGCGCCATCCATGCGGGCAGCCTCGTAGATTTCGTTGGGAATGGTGCTCAAACCGGCGGTGAGTAGGATCATCGCGGTCGCGATACCGCGCCAGGTATTGACGATGATGATCATCGCCAGCGGGAACGTATTCAGCCAGTCGGCGGGCGTGATGCCGAAGAAGCTGACGATGCGCGACAGCGTCGCGTGTTCGCCGCCGGCCAGCATCGAAATCCACATGAAGCCGGCAACGACTTCAGGCGCCGCATTCGGCAGCAGGATGATCGACGAGAAGATGCGCCGGAAACGGATTTCGCGGCGAAGCGCCATGGCGGAGACGAGGCCGAGCACGAACTGCCCGATGATCGCCGAACCCATGACGAAGAAGAAGGTGACGAGCAGCGAGTTCCAGAACTTCGCGTCGTTGAAAAGCCGCGCGTAATTGCGGAGGCCGACGAAGCGCGGGCGGAGCGCGGCAGCACCCGTCAGGGCTTCATTGGTGAAGCTCAGATAGAGTGAATAGAGCGCAGGATAGATGACGAACGCCAGCAGCAGCACGAGCGAGGGCAGCAGGATGATGAGAAGCTGGCGCTCGGCGCGGCGTTCATGAGAGTTTCTGATCATCGAAGCTCACAACCTTATCGAATGAACCGGGAAACGCGGCAAGAGCGCCGCGTTCCCCAATCTTGGGCGGGAGAAAGTAACCCAAGCTTACTTTACGGCGTCATCGCCGAGCGTTTCCTTGACGTAGTCGACCAGGATCTTCTGGGCGCCGGCCGCATCGGTTTCCTTGCGCAGCAGCGCTTCGGTTGCGCGGGCAACACCTTCCGAGACGGTGCCGAAGCCGGAAGCCTGCTTCAGGAACACGCCGTTTCCGGCAGCCGCGTGGATCGGAACGAGTTCCGTCAGCTTCTGGAAATCAGCATTCTTGGCCGCATCCTTGCTGGCCGGGATATTGCCAATGCGGGCAGCGTAAGAAACCTGCGTTTCGACCGAGCCGATTTCCATCAGCGCCTTGATCGCCAGTTCGGCATTGGCCGACTTTGCATTGACGGCCCACGGGGCGGCAAGGTTGGCGAGAACGTACTGACCGCCACTCTGGCCCGGAACGGTCCAGGTGCCGACCACCTTGGTCACGTCAGGGATCGGGTTCTTGCTCTCGCGGCCCCAGTCGAAGATGTAGCACCAGGAGCCGCAGGTGGTGGCGGCAAGCTTGCCCTGCGGGAACATTTCATACTTCGGCACGACCCACGGCTCGGGTCCGAGCAGCGGCTGAACCGGCATCAGGTCGTTGTCGATGAGCTGCTTGTAGACGTCGAAGACATCCTTGACGCCCTCGCCGTTCAGATCGAGCTTGCCGTCTGCATCGACGATCTGCGGCGTCTTCGAGCCGACGATCAGATGCTGGAAACCTTCGTCGAACGCACCGCCGCCCCAGGCGACACCGGCCGGGAAGAGCAGACCGTAAGCGCCGGTCTTCTTCTTGATCTCGGCAGCGCGATCGAGCAGGTCCTTCCAGTCCTTCGGCTGGTCGGTCGAGATGCCGGCCTTTTCGAGAACATCCTTGCGATAGTAGATTTCCTGAATGCCCAGCATGAAGGGCATCACATAGGTCTCGCCATCGGGGCTGACGGCCAGCTGCTTGGCGACGTCATAAAGACCGTTATAGCCTTCCCAGGCCTTGAATTCCTTGGTGACCGGCGCGAGGTAGCCCGCCTCGACCATATCGGCCACGGCCGATGCCGTCGGGATCGAGAACAGGTCGGGCGCATTGCCGGCGCCGAGTTCGGTCAGAAGCTTGGTGAGATAATCCTTGTCCGGCGCCGGGTATTCGACGACCTCGACCGTCACGCCATATTTCTTTTCGATGCGCTCGACCGTCGACTTCATGGCGTCGATGCCCGACTGGCCATGGTTGGCGATGCGGATCGTTTCAGCATGGGCCAGCGTCGAGACCGCGCTGAGCAAAATGGCGCAAAGGCCACCGATAACCGTCTTCTTCAACGGAAGTCCTCCCTCTTTAAAACATGGCGCCCTCCAGCACCTGCGGAAAATGTACACGCATTCCTATCTCTGACAAGTCGATTTTCACATCGATCTCCATCCAAATTTTAATGCATTGATTTTCAATGATTATTTATAGCTTGCCAGTTGTGATTGCTTTGTGTAATCGTTTGCACAATGAGTTTCGGGAGGATTTTTCATGGTTCAGAAACTACGCCTCGGCGTCATCGGCGCCGGGCTGAAAGCGGCCGAATATGCCGCCAGCTGGGCACGTATGCCCGAGATCGAATTCGTCGCTCTCGCCGATACGATCCCGGCCTCGCGCCAACGGCTGATCGACGTCTGCACGGCAGCCGGCGCACCGGCGCCCGAGGCGTTCGAGGACTATCGCGAGATGCTGGCAACGCGTCGTGATGCGCTCGATATCATCTACATTTCCACGCCGCACGCCTTCCACGGCGAACAGGCTGTTGCCGTGGCCGAAGCGGGCCTCGATCTCTTCCTCGAGAAGCCGATGGTAACGACGGTTGCCGAAGCCGAGCGGCTGATCGCGGCGCAGAAGAAATCCGGCGTCACCATCGTCACCGCCTTCCAGGGCGGCCTCTCGCCACTGGTCCTCGACACCCGCAAGCGCGCGGTGGCCGGCGATTTCGGCGATCTCATCGCCATCTCCGGCATGATCTGGGAAAGCTGGGCATCGAACTATAGCGGCCACTGGAAGCAGCAGCCGAAAATCTCCGGCGGCGGCTTCATGTTCGATACCGGCGCGCACATGATGAACACCGTCTGCCTGCTGGCGAACTCGGATTTCGAGAGCGTCTCGGCTTACATGCACAATCACGGCCGGAAGGTGGATATCGCGACCGCAGTCTCCGCCCGGCTGAAGAACGGCGCGCTGGCGACGCTGACGGCCGCCGGCGAAGGACCTCCCGGCTGCGCCTCCTACATCACCTTCTTCTATTCCAAGGCGATCGTTCGCATCGACGCCTGGGGCGGCTGGCGCGAAATCAGCTTCGGCCGCACCAGCGAAGCCCGCGAAGAGGCCGAAATCCTCGGCAATCCCATGAAGAACTTCCTCGCAATCCGCGCCGGAAGCATGGAAAACTCCGGCTCCGTTGAAATGGGTTTGCGATTCGCTAAGCTCTGGGACGCAATCAAGGAATCGGCAGCGGCGGAGGGAGTGCCCGTCAGGATCGCCGACTAAGGCAATTCCAGCAAAACTGCGCAGCGGTTTTGCGTCCGGAATTGCGTAACAAGGGATACACCGTTCCGCCACTCGAAGAAGAGCGGAACGGGTCTGGACGGGTGGGAACAGGCATGAGCAGGAAACGCATCACCTCCAAGGAGCTGGCAAAGCTCGCCGGCGTATCCTCGGCAACGATCTCGCGCGCCTTCTCGCCGGATTCCCGCATCGGCAGCGCCACGCGCGACCGCATCCTGGCGGTCGCCCGTGAGCACGGATACCAGCCGAACGCCATTGCCCGCTCGCTGAACAACCAACGCTCGCGGCTCGTTGCCCTCGTCGTCAACGCGATCGGCAACCCTTGCGAGGCGGAAGAACAGCAGCTGCTCGTCCACCGCCTGCAGGCCCGCCAGCTCCTGCCGATCATTCTCTGCTGCGCCGATCATTCCGACCGCCTGCAGCTGATGCGGCTCGCCTCGACCTATCAGGTCGATCACGTCGTCGTCTTCTCCGACATGGTCTCGATGCAGGATGCCGTCGACATCTTCCACACGACCAAGCCGATCATCGTCTCCTTCGAGCCGCTGGAAAACGAGAATGTCTCGAGCATCCGCATCGATGGCGCTGTCGGCGCCGCCGAGATCATCGACAAGATCGTCAAGGACGGGAAGAAGCGCTTTGCTTATCTCTCCGGCACCAAGTCGAGCTGGATCGACAAGCTGCGCCGCAAGTGGTTTGCCGATGCGCTGGCCAAGCACGGTCTCGATTTCGAGGCCGAGGCTTTCGGCGACTATTCCTACGATTCAGGCTTCAAGGAAGCCGTCATGCTGCTGCACCGCTCGAAGGTCGATGCGATCATCTGCGGGAACGACGTGATGGCGATCGGTGCGCGCGACGCGGCCCGCCGCGTGCTCGGCAAGAACACGCCCGGCGATATCGCAATCGTCGGCCAGGACGGCATCGCCATGGCCGCCTGGGATTGCAACGACCTGACGACGCTCGGCCTGGACCATGTCGCCTTCATCGACGCCGTGGTCGAGGTGATCGAGCGCCACGAGCAGGATATCGAAGGCCCGCACAACATCACGCTTGCCTGCACGCCCCGCTGGGGCTCCACCGCCTAAGGCAGCGCTTTTCATTGCATCGAGGAGGAATTTCCGTGACCATCATTTCATGCGCGCGCACTTCGCGCCGAACCATTGCCCACGGCTGCAGCAAGGAAGTCTGATATGCGTTCCGTCGTTTCCTTCAACGAATCCTGGAGCTTTCACGAGGGCTTCGGCCAGCGCCTGCTCGACGCCTTCGACGGCAACACCACGATCAGCCTGCCGCATACCGCCGTCGAGCTGCCGTTCAACTATTTCGATGAAAAGAGCTATCAGCGCATCTTCACCTATCAGAAGGTCCTGCGCTGGATGCCGGAATTCGACGGCCGCGAAGTCTCGATCGTCTTCGATGGCGCCATGGCCGATAGCGTCGTCTATCTGAACGGCGAAGAGATCATCGCGCACAAGGATGGCTACACGCCTTTCGAGGCGCGCCTGACAGGCAAGCTCATCAAGGGTGACAACCTCATCACCGTCAAGATCGACGGCAGCGAGAACCCCGCTATCCCGCCCTTCGGCGGCCGCATCGATTACCTCACTTATGCCGGCATCTACCGCGACGTCTGGCTGAAAGTCACCGGCACTGTCTCGCTGCGCAATATCAAGATCGAGACGCAGGACGTGCTCGCCGACGTGAAATCGGCAACGGTGCGCTGCCAGCTGTCGAACCCGCAGCATGCTACCTTCCTCGGCACGGTGACGGGCACGATCCGCGACGCCTCGGGCGTGGTGATCGCCACCGCAACGGCCGAGACCACCGGCGAAGACGTGACGCTCGCCTTCGGTGGCCTGACCCGCATCGCCCTCTGGAATATCGCCAATCCAGCGCTCTATGAGCTCACCGTCGATCTGAAGACCAGCCACGGCTCGGATCGCCTCGCCTCGAATTTCGGCTTCCGCACCGCCGAGTTCACGCCCGAGGGCTTCCTGCTGAACGGCCAGCCGCTGAAACTGCGCGGCCTCAACCGTCACCAGGCCTATCCCTATGTCGGCTATGCCGCCGGCCGCTCCGCGCAGGAGCTCGACGCGACGATCATGAAGACCGTGCTGAAGTGCAATATCGTCCGCACCTCGCATTATCCGCAATCCAAGTGGTTCCTCGATCAGTGCGACCGGCTCGGCCTGCTCGTCTTCGAGGAGATCCCCGGATGGCAGCATATCGGCGATCTTGAGTGGCAGAAGGAATCGATCGAAAACGTCCGCCGCATGATCGAGCGCGACTGGAACCACCCGTCGATCATCATCTGGGGCGTGCGCATCAACGAGTCGCTCGACAGCCACGACTTCTACGCCGAAACCAACCGCCTCGCCCGCGAGCTGGATACGACCCGCCAGACCGGCGGCGTCCGCTATCTGACGGAAAGCGAGCTGCTGGAAGACGTTTACACGATGAACGACTTCATCCTCGGCAACGAGGAACTACCCGGCGCCAACCGCCCGCGCACCGCGCTTCGCCCGCAGCAGGAAAACACCGGTCTCGCCCACAAGGTGCCCTACCTGATCACCGAATATAACGGCCACATGCATCCGACCAAGATGCACGATCCCGAGCAGCGCCAGGCCGAGCACGTCCGCCGCCATCTCGAAGTCTTGAACGCCGCCTATGGCGACCCGGATATTTCAGGCGCGATCGGCTGGTGCATGTTCGACTACAACACCCACAAGGATTTCGGCTCCGGCGACCGCATCTGCTACCACGGCGTCATGGACATGTTCCGCGAGCCGAAATTCGCGGCCTACGTCTATTCCAGCCAGTGCGATCCGTCCGACGAGATCATCATGAAGCCGGTGACCTTCTGGGCGCGCGGCGAGCGCAGCATCGGCGGCGTGCTGCCGCTGATCATCCTCACCAACTGCGACGAGGTCGAGCTCAAGTACGGAACGCTGACCAAGCGCATCGGCCCGGACCGCGAGAACTACCCGCACCTGCCGCATCCGCCCGTCGTTCTCGACCACCGGCATTTCACGGCGGACGAGCTCGGCACCTGGGGTCTGGAATGGATCGATGGCGAATTCACCGGCTTTATCGATGGTAAGCCGGTCGCCCATCTGACGCTCGCGGCCGATCCGCTTCCGGCAAAACTGGAACTTGCGCCTGACAGCACCGTCCTGAAGGCCCGCGAACGCGACAGCACGCGCGTCATCATCCGCGCGCTCGATCAGCGCGGCCAGCGCCTACCCTTCATGGAAGACAGCATCAGCCTGCGCGTCGAGGGACCGGCAAAGATCGTCGGCCCGACGAACGTGCCGCTACAAGGCGGCACGGCCGGCTTTTGGCTGGAGGCGACCGGGCTTACAGGCACGATCACGGTGGAAGCGACCTCAAGCCGCTTCCCCGCCGTCAGCTTCAGCGTTACCGCCGGCTGAGAGATCAGGCGATCCGCAGCTGGCTCTGCGGATCGAAGAACACCGCCTTGTCGAGATTAAAGGCAAGGCGGGTGTTCTGCCCGGCTTCGATCCCGGCATCGGCGCCGAGGCGCGCGACGACGGACTTTCCGCCAAGCTTGGTAACGGCAAACGTATCGGCGCCCGCGGGCTCGACAACTTCGATCATGCAGTCGCCATGCGACACCGACTTCGCCTTGCGATCGACGCCGTCGAGATCGGTCAGCGCTTCCGGGCGGATGCCGAAGATCACCGGCTTGCCATTGTAGCTGGTCAGGCTGTTATTGCCCGCCGGAACCGGCAGCTTCAGCGGATCGCCATTCGGACGGTCGAGCGAGACCTGCAGTCCACCCGAGCCGTTCTCGACGATCGCATTCAGCAGGTTCATCGCCGGCGAACCCATGAAATCGGCCACGAACACATTGGCCGGGCTGTTATAGATCTCGGCAGGCGTGCCGAACTGCTGCAGCACGCCATCGCGCAGCACGGCAATCTTGGTCGCCAGCGTCATTGCCTCGATCTGGTCATGGGTGACGTAAACGATCGTCGTACCCATGCGCTGATGCAGGCGCTTGATTTCCGTACGCATGTCGACGCGCAGCTTGGCGTCGAGGTTGGAGAGCGGCTCGTCGAACAGGAAGACCTGCGGATTGCGCACCAGCGCGCGGCCCATGGCAACGCGCTGACGCTGGCCGCCGGAAAGCTGGCTCGGCTTGCGATCGAGCAGATGGCCGATCTGCAGCATTTCCGAAACCTGCTTGATCGCCTTGTCGCGCTCGGCCTTCGGCACGCCGCGGATTTCCATGCCGAAGGCGATGTTTCCGGCAACGGTCATGTTCGGATAGAGCGCGTAGCTCTGGAACACCATGGCGATATCGCGCTTCGACGGATGCAGATCGTTGATCGCCCGGCCGTTGACGCGGATCTCGCCCTCGGTGATCGACTCCAAGCCGGCGATGGTGTTCAGCAGCGTGGACTTGCCGCAGCCGGACGGGCCGACGAGCACAAGGAAGCCGCCCTCTTCGAGCTCGAGATCGATCCCCTTGAGGATGTCGACGGCGCCGAAGCGCTTCTTGAGACCGGAAATTTCAAGGAAAGCCATGGATCACCCTTTGACGGCGCCCGCCATGAGACCGCGCACGAAATAGCGGCCGGCGAGAATGTAAACGATAAGCGTCGGCACGGCGGCGATCATCGCAGCAGCCATGTTGACATTGTATTCGACCACCCCGGTCGAGGTGTTGACGACGTTGTTCAGCGCCACGGTCATCGGCATGGATTCACCGGTGCCTGCGTAAGCCGAGGCGAACAGGAAGTCGTTCCAGATATTGGTAAACTGGTAGATGACCGTGACGACGATGATCGGCAGCGAGTTCGGCAGCATGATGCGGCGGAAGATCTGGAAGAAGCTGGCGCCATCGACCTGCGCTGCGCGCACCAGTTCCGTCGGGAAGGCCTCATAGAAGTTCCGGAAGAACAGCGTCGTGAAGCCGAGACCATAGACCACATGCACGAAGACGAGGTTCACGGTCGGATTGCCGAAACCGAAACTCATGCCCGTCGCATTCTGCAGCGTCATGCCGAAGCGCCCGAAAGCGCCGAGGATCGTTGCCATCGGCAGCAGCACCGACTGGAAGGGAATGAAGCAGGCAAACAGCATCAGCCCGAAGACCAGCGTATGGCCGGGGAAGCGCCACTTTGTCAGCACGTAGCCGTTCAGCGCGCCAAGCACCGTGGAGATCGCCACCGCCGGCACGACCATCTTGATCGAGTTCCAGAAGTAGCCCTTGATGCCGGCGCAGGTCAGGCCGACGCAGGTCTCGCCCCAGGCCTTGAACCAGGGATCGAGTGTCGGCGATTGTGGCAGCGACAGCATGTTGCCGTTCTGGATCTCGTCCATGGTCTTGAACGAGGTGACCAGCATGACGAATAGCGGCATCAGGTAGAGAACCGCAAAGATGATCAGCAGGCCGTAGATGGCCGTGCGGCTGATCCACCGGCTGCCGTTGCCCTGCGAGACGGCGATGGTCGAGGAGGTCACGCTGCTCATCGCGCCTTCTCCTTCAGTTCGGAATAGAGATAGGGAACGATGATCGCCGAAATCGTCATCAGCATGATGATCGCGCTCGCCGAGCCGACGGCCATTTCGTTTCGCTTGAACGTGTATTCATACATGAAGTTGGACGGCAGCCAGGCCGAGCCGCCGGGGCCGCCCGAGGTCAGCGCCACGACAAGGTCGTAGGACTTGATCGCCATATGCGCGAGAACGATGAAGGCCGACAGAAACACCGGCCGCAGCAGCGGAATGATGATGCGGCGATAAAGCTGCAGCGTCGAGGCGCCGTCGATCTGGGCCGCCTTCATGATCTCGCCGTCGATGCCGCGCAGGCCCGCCAGGAACATCGCCATGACGAAGCCGGACGCCTGCCAGACACCAGCGATGACGACGGTGTAGATGACGAAATCCTTGTTCTTGATCCAGTCGAAATGGAAGCTCGTCCAGCCGAACTGATGCAGCGTCTGTTCCAGGCCGAGACCCGGATCGAGGAACCACTTCCAGGCAACGCCCGTGACGATGAAGGACAGCGCCATCGGATAGAGGAAGATCGGCCGGAGAATGCCCTCGCCGCGGATCTTCTGATCGAGAAGGATCGCCAGGAACAGCCCGAGCGCCAGGCAGATGCCGATATAGAGGAACCCGAAGATGCCCATATTGGTGATCGACGTGTACCAGGACGACGGCGGATCGCTCTCGAAGGTCCAGCGCCAAAGCCGCTGATAGGCGCGCGGCCCCGTCAGGTCATAAGACGGGAAGGTCTTGGAATTTGTGAAGGACAGATAAGCCGTCCAGACAATGAAGCCGTAGACGAAAATGATGGTGATCAGGAAGCTCGGCGCCAGCACGATCTTCGGCAGGGCATCCTGCAACCGGCCGCGAATGGACGCGCGGGTCGAAGGATTGGACGTCAGGACCGGATCGGTGGTCGCAACAGTGCTCATGAAATCAATCTCCTCCCCGCATCATTCCTGCAGGGCGCAAAGGCCTCCCCGCACTGTGCGGGGAGGCCGGATGTCGAACAGGTATTAACGTGCGTCGTCGATCGCCTGGACGAGCTGGGTCACAGCTTCGTCGGAGGTCTTGATCTGGCCGTGAACGAACTTCGAAACAACGTCCTTGTAGGCGTTGGCGATTGCCGGAGGCGCGCCGTAACCCTGAGCAAGCGAACCGAACAGCGTGCCGCCGTCGTTAGCCTTCTTCAGGTCGGCGATACCCTTCTTGCCGCAGGCGTCGAAAGCCGTATCCGGAACGTCGGTACGGGCCGGAACCGAACCCTTGACGACGTTGAAGGCCGACTGGAAGCTCTTCGACAGCGTTGCCGTTGCGAGAGCGACCTGGGCTGCCTTGCGGTCTTCAGGAACGTTGAACATGCCGAACATGTCGGAGTTATAGATCACGCTGCCATCGGTGCCCGGGAAGCGGTAGCACAGGAAGTCCTTGTCCGGGGTCTTCTTGGCGGCGACGAATTCGCCCTTCGCCCAGTCGCCCATGACCTGAACCAGCGCGTCACCCTTGATGACCATTGCCGTCGCCAGGTTCCAGTCGCGGCCCGAGAAGTTCGGGTCGACATACTTGATGATCTTGGCGAGGTTATCGAAGGACTTCTTCATCGTGTCCGACTTCAGAGAGTCTTCGTCGAGATCGTTGAAGGCCTTCTTGTAGAACTCAGGACCGCCGGTCGACAGAACGATCGAGTCGAACATCGTGGCTTCCTGCCAGTTCTGACCGCCGAGAGCGAGCGGAATGACGCCGGCTGCCTTTGCCTTGTCGAGCAGGGCGATCAGGTCGTCGAAGGTCTTCGGCTCGGTGCCGCCGATCTTGTCCATCACGGCCTTGTTGATCCAGAGCCAGTTGACGGAGTGAACGTTGACGGGTGCTGCGACCCACTTGCCGTCATAGACGGAGAATTTCTGCAGAGCCGCCGGAACGGACTTGTCCCAGCCTTCCTTCTTCGCGGTCTCGGTCAGGTCGCCCATGACGCCGGCCTGAGCGTAGTCGAGAACGGTGTAGCCGAGCATCTGGGAAGCGGTCGGATACGTACCGGCAGCAACCATTGCCTTGAGTGCGGTCATTGCAGCGTCGCCGCCGCCGCCGGCAACCGGCACGTCCTTCCAGGCGTAACCTTCCTTGGAAAGGTCGCCCTTCAGCACGTTGAGAGCAGCAGCTTCACCGCCCGAAGTCCACCAGTGCAGCATCTGCACTTCCTTGACGTCGGCAGCATGGGCGCCGAACGCAGCCATCATCACGGCAGCAGCAGCCACCGAGCCCAAAAACTTGCGCATAGTCTTCCTCCCGTTTGCAAGTCGGCAGCGAAAGCCTCCCTCCGCCACCCTGAATGCCTCCCGCCACCCCGGGCGGGAAAACATGCCGAAGCCGATCCGGCCGCGGTTGACAATTTAAAACGATATAAATTACCCGCCGTCAAGTCTTTCTCGACTTCCGAGAAAAAAGATTATTAATGACACAAGATACTGAAATCATTATGTAATGCCTATTTTTCGTCAGAAATCCCAAAAATTTAAAACGTTTTCATAACTTTATTGCTTGCAATGCATCTGCCCGTTATGTTGATTGCCGCAGCCCCAGGAAGGCCAAGTTGACCGATCCGATAAAGCCGCCCCGCGGCGAAAACCAAGACAGCCTGCTGAGACGTGGCAAGCCGACATTGCGCACGATCGCCAACCTGACGGGATTGGCGGTGACGACGGTATCGCGCGCGCTGAGCGATGCGCCGCAGATCTCGCTGGAAACCCGCGAGCGCGTGCACAAGATCGCCCGCGAGATCGGCTACCTGCCGGATCGCGCCGCGCAGCGCCTGAAGACCGGCCGCACCAATGTCATCAGCATCCTGCTCGACTCCCACCAGGAGGTCGTCGGCTTCGGCACCTCGATCATGTACGGCATCGCCAAGGCTCTGAAAGAAACCTCTTACCATCTGGTGGTGGCGCCGAATTTCCTGTCGACGACCGAGCTGGAAGCCGCCGAATACATCGTCCGCAACAATTTCGCCGATGGCGTGATCTTCACCCGCACCGAACCCTTCGATGCGCGGGTGCGCATGCTGATCGAAACGGGCTTTCCCTTCGTCAGCCACGGCCGCACCGAATTCTCGACGCAGCATCCCTATGTCGATTACGACAACTACGCCTTCGCCTATGAGGCAACCGCCCGGCTGATCGCCAAGGGCCGCACGAAGGTGACCATCCTTCTGCCGCCGCGGCGGCTGACCTTCTACCAGCACCTGCTGCATGGCTTCATGACTGCCGTGCGGGAAGCGGGCGCGAGCTACGAAATCTCCGAGGCGATCACGCTTGATTCCTCCGCCAGCGATATCCGAGACTATGTGCGCAGCCGTGCCGCCGGACCTGACGCCCCCGACGGCTTCATCTGTCCCGGCGAAGTCTCTGCTCTCGCCACCATCACCGGCATGAGCGACGCCGGAAAGCAGCTGGTCGAGGACTACGACATCGTCGCCAAGGAGCATTCGCGCCTGTTGACGCAGCTGCAGCCCAAGGTCGAGACGATCTACGAGGATCTGGTCGCCGCCGGCGAAGAGCTCGGCCGGATGCTGATCCAGCGCATCAACGATCCCGAGGCGACCACCGGCATGCAGCTCATGCAGACGCCGCAGATCGCATTCCCGCCCTTATAAGCGCCGCCGACGGCTCGATCTCCGCCAGCAGCGGCAGGTGGTCGGACGCCCGCCGTGCGAGCGGATCGGCAAGCGCCGCCACTCGTCTGACGCCAAGGCCTTCGGAGACGAAGACATGATCGATCCGCAGCACAGGCAGCCGTGACGGATAGGTCGGCCGCGGCTTACCGCTCGCAAGCAGTTGCACATCGCGAAACTGCCGCGCCAGCATCCGGTAGGCAGGCGACAACGGGATGGCGTTGAGATCGCCGCAGATGATTGCCGGTACAGCCTGAAACTCCGGCGAACCGATCCAGTCGCGCCCGAGCAGCGTCGCCACCTGCCTCGACCGATCGATACCCCGCAGGCCGAGATGCGTGTTGAGCACATTTAACTGCAGCCCGTTCGCAATGACCTGCAGCCATATCGCACCGCGGGTTTCACCAACTGACGGCAATGCACCCGCGCGCATCAGCTTGGTCGGAAGCGCCGTCAGGATCGCGTCACCGTACTTCTCCTCTTCCACATGCAGGGCCGGATGGAAATGCGCCTCCATCTTCAGGAGCGTGGCGATGAGATGCGCCTGATCGATCCCGCCCGTCCGCCTGCGGCCGACATCGAGCTCCTGCAGGGCGATGATATCCGCGCCCGATGCGGCAATGACATCGGCAACCCGCTGCGGATCGAGCCGCCGGTCGGTGCCGATGCAGCTATGAACATTGTATGTGAGAACCTTGATGAGTTTGGCGCCTTGAACGGCCGCGGGGTCTGACAATGTGCTCATGCCGTGGGAACCCGTTTTCACGTTGTTTCGTTCCATCAACGGAAACTTCGTAGCAAGACGGAAACCTCATGCCGGGCAAGCGCCTCATCATCAACGCCACCCTCGTCCTCGGGCTGCTGCTGGCCGCCTATCTGCTCTACAAGGTGTTCAGCCGCTATTCACTCGGTGAGGTGATGGACTCGATCGCCGCCATCCCGGTATCACGGCTGGCGGCCGGCATCGGCTTTGCCGCCCTCTCCTACCTCTGCCTCACCGGTTTCGACTGGATGGGCCTGCGCTATGCCGGCAAGCCACTCAGCTACCCGAAGGCGGCTATCGCTTCCTTCACCGGTCTTTCGATCGGCCACAATCTCGGCGTTGCCGCACTGAGCAGTGGCGCCGTCCGCTACCGCTATTACTCGCGCTGGGGCCTCAGCACGGAGGAGGTTGCCAAGGTCATCCTGTTCTGCGGCGTCACCGTCGGTATCGGCCTTGCTGCGCTCGCCGGTATCGCGCTGCTCGTCAATCCCGAGGATGCCGCCAATCTGCTGAAGCTCAGCCCATCCGGCCTGTTCGGTCTCGGCCTCGCCTGCCTAGCGATCCCCATCGCCTATGTCGTGCTGTCGGCGACCGTCCGCGCGCCGCTTCGGCTCTGGAACTGGAGTTTCGAGATGCCGGCGCTGAAGCTGGCGATCGGGCAGGTGGTCATCGGAACGCTGAATTTCATCTTCGTATCTGCCTGCCTGCATCAGATGCTGGCGGCGCAGGGCGAGGCGAGCTTTGTACAGACGGCGACCGCCTTCGTCCTCGCCAACATCGCCATTCTCATGACCCACGTTCCCGGCGGCCTCGGCGTGCTCGAGGCGACCGTCAGCCACGTGCTGCCGGGTGCGGCCTCGATCGGTGCTCTCGTCGCTTTCCGGGTGATCTACTTCCTGCTGCCGCTCTTCATCGGCCTGCCGATCCTCGGGATCAGCGAGCTGGTGCTCCGCAACCGGAAACCATCGTCAGAAGAACACGCCGACCAGACGGCCAACGCGCAGGCGCAGCCGATGTAGCGGCCAGTAAGGACGGCGCGGATCGACGATCGCGGTACCGGGCAACGGCGTCGTGCCGCCATGGGCGATATCGACGGCAAAATGGCGCAGCCCGCGCTCGCGGCAGTTCAGCACCTCGATCGTCTCGAGCAACGACCGCTTTTCGCTTTCCATCTGCCGAACATCCTCCGGCGCCGCATCGAGATGCTCGGCAATCAGCCGGTGGCGCAGCGCGGTGATCGCCTGGCGATGTCCGTCCGTCTCCGCTTCGATCGCCAGATCACATTCCGTATCCAGCCCCTCGGAGCGATTGTTGAGATTGGAGGAACCGATGCGGATGAAGGCGTCGTCGACGATCATCAGCTTGGAGTGAATGACGATTTCTTTCTCGCCACCCCGTTCATCGGGCACCACAGCATACATCACCCGAAGGCGGTCATAGCGATCGATCCGCTTTAGCCGCCGGATCAGCCGGTCGCGATTATTGCCCATCGTCAGCTTCTCGATGAGACCGTGCGAACTCTTGGTGACCAGCACCGCGATCTCCGGCCCCTCGATCTCCTTCAGCCGCTTGGCAAGCTCGCGGGCGACGCCGAAGGAAGCGAGATACTGCGTCTCGATATAGATATGCTTGCGTGCCGCGCGGATCGCATCGCGCGTCAGGCGAAACGCCTCATAGTGACCGCGCTTGCCGATCAGGCCGGGCTCCGTGAGTGCAATGGCCGCCGTCGCATCAGTCATCTCCGCGGCAACAGCAAGCGGCCACGCGGCATCCCGCACCGGCGACGGCTCGATCGTCTGACCGGTCGCCTTCTTCCAGCGGCGACGGGCGACATCGCCGATCAGGCTTGCCGCCTGCCCGGAAACCATCGACTGCATGTCATGCACAGGCTCGTAAGGCGTGCCATCAGGCGAGCGGCGAACCGGATTGCTGACCCGGTGATCCGGTTCGTCCCAGCGCCGCGCCGTCAGGTCGATACCGCCGAGAAAACCGAGACTGTCGTCGATCGACACCAGCTTCTGGTGATGGCAGCCGCGCAGCGGATGGCGGAGGTCAAAACGCATGGTGATCTGCGGATGAGAAGAAAAGCCGCTCTCGCGGAAGAGCCGCAGCGACTTGCCCGAGTAAACCGGCCCCATTCCCCAGACGAGAATGCGGATCTGCAGTGCCGGGTTCTCATCGGCGAGCGACAGCAGCAATTCGCCCAGCGTTTCGGAGCTCTGCTTCGGCCGCAGCCGGATATCGGGATTGAAATCCCAGCCGACGATCCAGATCGTCTGGCGCGCCTGCCGCAGCGCCTGATCGAGCGCCGAGAAATAAGCGGCACCATCGACAAGGAAGGCGACTTTCGAGGCTTTGCCGGATCGCCAGGCATTGCGGCCGGTGCGAATGATACCGCCGGGCACGGCGGGAATGGCAGCCTTCACCGTGCGCCGGGCCGCGCCGGCGATGAATTCCATGGTATTCGCCGTCTTGCGGCTTACGCCAATCGCCTGAAAATCCGTCATCCCTGCCCGCTGCCCCACGCTTTTTCGATGCGTCCCTTAACGTGCGAGGCTTCGCCGAAGTTCCGGCGCGAGATGCAAAAAAATCCTGATGTCCAAGAGCTTGCGGCAATCGCGGCCTTGCCCCGGCGATAGATTTCGCCCATCCCTTGAGAAAATCGGGAGGACCACGCTATGCGAAACTACTCAGCCTGCATCGAATGGCTCTTTGCCACGCCGGACGACCGCTTCGAAGACCGCATCGCCCGCGCCGCCGCGGCCGGCCTCGGCTTCATCGAATTCTGGCGCTGGACCGACAAGGATCTCGACGCGATCGAGGCCGCGCTGAACCGCACCGGCCTCAAGGTCTCTAGCCTTGTCGCCGAACCGATGATCCCGCTGACCGACATCAACAATCGCGAGACCTGGCTGGAAGGGCTCACCCAATCCGTCGCCGTCGCCAAACGCCTCGGCGCACCCGTCCTGATCGCCCAGGCCGGAGACGATCTCCCCGGCCTCTCCCGGCGGGAACAGCGCGAAGCCTTGATCGGCACGCTACATGCCGCCGCCGACATCCTTCAGGGCACCGGCGTCCGCCTCGGCGTCGAGCCGCTCAACACCCGCATCGATCATATCGGCTACTATCTCGAGTCAACCCGCGAGGCACTCGACATCATCGACGAAGTCAACCGCCCCGAAATCGGCCTCACCTACGACATCTACCATTCCGCCGTGATGGACGAGAAAACCGAAGACGTCATCGCCAACCGCATCTCCCGCATCATCCACGTCCACATCGCCGACCACCCCGGCCGCAACGATCCGGGCACCGGCAGCATAGACCTGCGCCATCGGCTGGATTGGCTGTTTGATCACGGCTACCGGGGCGCAGTTGGCATGGAGTACCGACCGCTGACGGCGGATGCGGCGGCAGTGAAGGTGGCGCTGCGGGGACTGAATAGTGTTTGAATAAGTCCATGCCGGCACGCACGGGCCTGTCTCCGCCATGCCCATAAGCGCAAAACGCGCCTGATGGCGGGCTGTGATGTGTGTCGGGAAGTTTGGTTTCGGGGTGAGGCTTTGAACCTGGGGCGTTGAGGTTATGGTCCGTAGGACGATGATCTACGATCGCCGGGGAAAGCGA